>Ga0335079_10000254_pt1 | contig 62895 bp, 54 predicted proteins | sample Lox_Sample_33_FD_206719 | JGI IMG/M metagenome (GOLD analysis project Ga0335079, IMG submission 206719) | Soil microbial communities from Loxahatchee National Wildlife Refuge, Florida, United States - Lox_Sample_3.3 | ecosystem: Environmental > Terrestrial > Soil > Wetlands | place: USA...
TCAATACTTTCGGTGCCGGGTGGTTAGTTTTCCGAGCCATTCCGATTATGAAGGAAGGGAAGCACTGCTAGCAGTAACGGACGCCAAAGTGTTTTACGACGACCAAGAGTAGGACACCAACGGGGAGCGTGGGACAAAAGACGCGGATAGACGGGACGTTTTCTGACCTTATTCAGCGCGCTCGCCGCTCGACACCGACACTTTGATGAACCTCCTCCGACGCTGCGATCTGGGGCGACCGAAACGTTTCCGATTGCCTCCTGTGGGCTTTTCCCATAAAGTTGGCGTATGAACTATTCCAATATCATTACGATGGAACCGGACAAGCGAGGCGGAAAACCGTGCATCCGCGGGCTGCGCGTTACTGTGTATGACGTGCTGGAATACCTCGCCAGTGGGATGACGCACGCTGAGGTTTTGCGGGACTTTCCGTTTCTCACGGAAGAGGACATTCGCGCCTGTCTCGCCTATGCCGCGGATCGCGAACGCAAACTGGAAATTTCCAACGCGTGAAGCTGCTTTTCGATGAAAACTTGCCGCCGCGCCTGGCTGGAGCACTCGCCGATCTTTACCCCGGCTCGAGCCACGTTCACGAATGCGGGCTGGGAAGCGCAGACCACGAGGCGATTTGGCAATACGCTAAAGGCAACGGCTACTCGATTGTTTCAAAGGACTCGGATTTTCAGGAACGCAGTGTGCTGCGTGGTTCTCCGCCCAAAATCATCTGGCTTCGCGTGGCGAACTGTTCCAGCACGGAAATTGAGAGACTCCTCCGGAGTGCTGTGGCAACAGCCACGCGATTTATCGAAGAAGACCAGGAATCCTGCCTCATCCTTGGACCGCGTTCCCGCAACAAATAGGCGCCAACCCCCGGCGCGGCTCGCATCGTACTATCGCGCCAGAAACTGCGATGAAGGGCCAAGGGCCGAGCTGCCGAGGAGCGGGTCGAATCCGGGAAGGAAAATGAAGATTGCGTACGCCAGTGGGCACGCTCAGGGAGTGGCGACCTGGGGCTTCGCGGCGGGCTTGCGGGAGCGGAGGAGCTCCTGCAATTGAAGGACGACGTCCGCAAGGAAAATAGAAAAGACATTGCAACCCCAGACCACCGTTTCCGCGGCGGATGGACCAAGCCGCTCCCAGCCGGTGACACCGAGGATCACGCGAACTTCCAGAAAGACGAGAGCGACGGCGAAGCTGCGGGTCATCCATTGACGATGCTGCTGCGTCTTGCCCTTGAGAATAAACGCCAGGGCGATGGCGGTGGTGAGCATCCACATGGTCGCTTGCGTGCCGGCGGCGATGCTGAAGGAACGCGTGGCGCCCAGACGTTCCTCGAAATACTGTACGTACAGTCCCATGGGGGCGGCGATAAAGACACCCACAACATAAAAGCGCCCGACGACGCGGTGGAGTTTGGTGAAACGCTGGCGAAGGCGATCGGAGAATTGCATAGGCCCGAGCAGAAGGGCGCAGGCGCCCATCAGTCCATGAGGCAAGAGCCACCATTTGAAGGGTTGAATGTGCGGCCATTCGCGATCGCCGGCGTCAATGAGGAAACGCTCGTTATGAACAAGCACGTAGGCGAGCATCAGGCCAATAAAAGCGAAGAGGATGTACTTCGGGCGCAACCAGGAATTGTTCTGAACGGACACAGGAGAAGTGGCCAAAGAAAGACCCTCCGTGGCGTGCGATTTTTCGGGCACGCACACCCAACCAAGCGAGCGAACTTCCGAGGCGATGGCCGCTCGCACACATCCAAGCGCAACCGGGGAATTGGCCTAAATCACAGAATTGGAGGAACTGCCGGGCGCGCACCACACGAAGCGACTGCCCGAATCCCTCTCAGCGATGTGACGTGGCTGAAACTATATTCGGTTTTGAGCGGGAGTCAAGGAATTGAAGAGGAACCAGGAACGATGGCGTAAGATCGGGCACGAAGCGGCGACAGGCTCCAGGGAGGAAAAGGGACCACCAGAGCGGATTCGATGCAAGCAATCGCAGGGGCTCCTAGCTCTTGGGGGCGTAGTAGCCTTTGCGGGTGAGGGCTTTGTAGTCCTTGTTGGTCATTTCGACTTTGACCTTGCGAAATGCGCCGTCGTGGGCGGAGTTGGTCGGGTAGTAGCCGACAGTGTACTGGCTGCGCAGCTCCTCCGAGATTTCGTCGAAGGCTTCCTGGAGTTTCTTGTTGGAGTTACCGACGATCACCCGGCCGCCGGTTTCCTCGGTGAGCTTTTTGGCCGCGCCCGTGTTTGCGCCGAAGCGCGGATCATAAACAAGAATGATGTGAATGACGGTGTCGGTGCGCTGGGCAGCTTCGATGGCTTCCTCGATGCGAACCTTGCTGCCTTCATCTTCTGCATCCGTGACGATGACGATGGCTTTGCGGCCGGCTTCGGAGGCCAGCTCATCGTGGCAGGCGAGGTAGATGGCATCGTAGAGAGCAGTACCAGTGACGTTGCCGGCAGGAACGGGGCCGGGATTGATCATGCCGCCCTGCATGGGAGCGTTGATCCGGGTGCGATGGACGGCGCGGTCGAGTTGCGCGGGATCTTCCGTGAAATCGGCCATGAGATTCACATCCGTATCGAACGAAATGACCATGGCTTCATCGCCCTTGCGAAGGACGCGGCTCAGAAAATTGCTTCCGGCGTCCTGGATGGCGGAAAGCATGTTTTGCTCGCTGCCGGAGGTATCGAGGAGCAACCCTAGCGTGATGGGAAGCGTCACTTCCTTGGAAAAGAAAGCGATCTTCTGAGGCTGGTTATCTTCAGAGACCTTAAAATCGTCCTGGGTGAGGTTGGTGACGATGCGCTTGTGATTGTCGCGGACGGTGACGTAGAGATTGACGAGGTTCACCGTCGCTTTCAAGGTCTGGCCTTGTTCGGGCTCCTGGGCGCAAAGGCGCGGAAGAAGACCCGCGGAGAGACAGAGAGTAAATGAAACGGCCAGGAGTTTCTTCAACGAAGGCATGTATACTTTCCTTTTCAAGGGTCCGCCGCAATCGGGCCGGACGAAGAGTTCCCGCCCGGACAGTATCACAGGCTGGGACCAAACTGCTCTGTTAGGATGCCGTGGGCGACGGGGAGGGATGCGTCCCTTGAGGCGCCGGCGATGGAGAAGAAGGGGAGTTTGAATCAGAAGCGATGAAAAATTTAAAAAGTACGGCGCGGCGGGGGACTCTCCTGGGGACAGTTTCACTGGCGTTTCTCGCATGTTGGACTTCTCCGGTGAAAGCGCAGGACCGCTCCTCAGAGCCTGTACCTTCGGCGCCCGTGCCGGCGGCGCCCATCCCAAAGCAGAATCCGGGACCTCCGCCCGCGGTGCAGCCGGGACAGACCGAGACACAAGCCAAGATCATCAAGAATGTGGAGCTGGTTGTGTTGCCGGTCACAGTGAAAGACGGCGACGGCCGTTTGGTGGCGGACTTGAGACGTGACGAATTTCGAGTACTGGACGACAACGTGGAGCAGAAGATTGAACTGTTCTCCGTGGAAGCGTCCCCGCTCTCGATTGTGGTGCTGATTGACAACGACCTGAAACAGAAGGATGCCAACCAGGTGCAATCGAGCTTGCGCGCGATTCTCGCGGGGCTGAGTAACTCGGACGAAGCCTCGATTTGCAGGTTCGATACCTATTTCCATCCGGATGATGGATTTACGCGCGACCAGGACAAGCTGCTCACGGAGTTAAAGCGAATCCGGATCAACGAAAGCCCGAATCAGCAGGCTTCTGTGGCGCCTCCCAGCGAACCGTTTAGCGGGGCGACCATCAATGGGGGACAGGCGGTGGGGGGAGGAGGGGCGCCATCGGTAGCCGAATCCACTCGGATTATCGGGCAGCATACGACCAAGGCGATAGACGACGCGGTGTACGGAGCCGCGGAGGTCTTGAAGGACCGGGGGCGCGACCGGAGGAAGATCATCTTCCTGATATCGGACGGTCAAAACTCGAAATTCAATACCAACGCCTACGATAATGTCGTGCGCGAACTGCTGAAGTACAACATTAGCGTGTATAGCATTGGGGTAGGGAACGCCACGTACAACCGCGTCTTCTCGCGGTTGAAAGAGTACGCGAATGACACCGGCGGAGACACTTTCTATGCCACCAAGAGCAAGGGACTCGAGGAGTTGTACTCGCGGGTAGCGGAAGAAGCGAGGCACGTGTACACGCTAGCGTATGTGCCGCGCGGGAACGACCATACCAAGGAGTACCACACCGTGGAAGTCAGGGTAATGCGGCCAGGCCTGGACGTGAAGACCAGGGAAGGGTACTACTCCGGGGTCTTGCCGCACTGAGGCGAGGACGGCGCCACCCGGAATTTTTCGCGGCGCGACTGGTTTTTCCCGGCAAAGGACCGGTAAGCTGCGGATTCCTCTTGACTCGCGCGTAATCTCCCCGTATATCGAATGACAACGGATGCCGGGCGGCGACGCCTGTCAACGTGAACGAGTTCGAAGGAGAGCGTTGATGAAGAAAAAGGCCAAGAAAGACGATAAGAAGAATCCGAAGAAGGGCTAAGAGCCCGGGTCCCGAGAAGTTCTGATTTGCAGCATTGGTTTCACGGACGCTGCTTCATCGCAGCGTCCGTTTTCTTTTGTGTCCGCCGCTAGCCCGAGAGAGCCTCTTCATGCGCGGGGCAAATGGGGCGGAAGGCGCAGTTGCGGCAAATGAAGCCTGGACGCGCCGGAAAGTGGGCGGCGCGAATCTCGGAGGCGGCTTCCTGGATGACTTGTTCGGCCTCGGCAAGCTGTTTGGGGTCGCGAGTGGTTTCCTGGCGCTGGTTGGTTTGGAGGTAGTGGAAAACGAGGCGGGTGGGATTGAGCTCAAAAATTTCTTTTGAAGCGATGGCATAGATGCTGAGTTGCAGGTCTTTCCTGGCATCGGAATCCTTTTTTGGTTTGCCGGTTTTGTAGTCCACGATTTCGACTTCATTTTTGCCGAGGGAATTGATCTGGTCAATGCGGCCGTTGACGATGACGTTGTTTTCGAGGTCGAGGGCGAAGGGCTTTTCCTGTTCGAGGATCCTGGGAGGATTCTCGAGAATTGCAGAATGGAAGGCGCGAAGCTGCTCGAGGCCGTCTTTTTTGTATTCCTGTTCCTGATAATCGTCTTCAAAGGCCGCGGAACTCCATTCGGATTCGAAGATGGCGCGGAGCTCCTCAAAGGGAAGACGGACGCCTTTTTTGAGCTGGTCCATGAAGCGTTTGATGGCGGTGTGCATAACGGCGCCGAACGTCATGGCGGCTTTCGGGCCTTCGCGGAGCGACCAGAGGTAAGAATAAAGATATTGCTGCGGGCAGCGGCGGTAATTTTCGATCGCGGAGGCGCTGACGGAAAGCGGCTCGGGAACGGGTGGATGGAACATTTCGCCCCATTGAGCGATTCTGGAAAAGATGCGCGGAGGGCGGCTGGAAGCGGGGAAGAGCGACGTTGATTCCTGAGTTTCTGCCAGGGCCGCAGCGGCTGCTTCTTTTGGCAGGCTTGGGGCGAGTTGGATGACGTCGCGGCGCTTGATGGCCGGATCAAGAAGAATGTCTTCGATGAACACGGGAACTTTGCCTTTTTTTTCGGTGAGCGCGGTGATGGTCAGGCGGTCTTGCGCGCGGGTCAGCGCGACATAGAAGAGGCGGCGCTCTTCTTGAATGTGAAAGCTTTCCTCGGGAGCGCCTTCCTTCATCAATGCGGCAGGGAACTCGAAAACATGGGGACGCTCGGAGGCGGGGAATTTCTTATTGTTGACGCGGAGAAGAAAGACGTGCGGAAATTCGAGACCCTTGGCACCGTGGACGGTCATGAGATGAACGGCATCGGCGGGGCCATCGTCTTCGAGGCTGAGATTGCCGCCGGCCTGTTCGAAAAACTCGAGATATTCGATGAATTCGGGCAGCGCGCGCGTTTCGCTCTTGGGCTCCCATTCTTTCGCGAATTCGGAGAGGCGGTTGACGTACTTGCGGTCCCAGTCGGAGGCGCGCTGCGGAATTTCGAGCCATTCGACAAGATCAGAGAGAATTTCGCTCGCGGTGCGGCGCTTGATGGTTTTTCGCTGGGACGAGATGAATTCGACGAGTTCGCCGAGAGCGGCGTGGGTAGAATCAAAGGCGAGCTGGCCCTGCGGCGCCTGCAAGAGGTCGAAGATGGATTTTTTTTCCTTGCGGGCACGTTCGCTTAGGCGGACGAGATCGGCGGGTTCGAGGCTCCAGGCGGGAGCGGCGAGCACACGCACGCAGGCGATATCGTCGTAGGGCGCAGAGATCAGGCGAAGATAAGCGAGAACGTCTTTGACGAGGGGATGATCAAGAATGGAGAGCTTGGAGATGACGAAAGGAATTTTTCGGCGCGATAGTTCGGCGACGAGCTCGTCACGATGCGCGTGCTGGCGGTACAGGACAGCGAAATCCCTCCAATGCCGGCCGGCGCGATGGAGGCGCTGAACTTCCTCGGCGATCCAGCGGGCTTCGTCTTCTTCGGAAGAGAATTCGGCGATGCGGATGCGTTCGCCTTCGTTTTTGCTGGCGCTGAGAATTTTTTTAGGGAAATCGGCGGTGATAGAGTTTTGGCCGATCACCTGTGTGGCGACGCGAAGGATATTGGGGGTCGAGCGATAGTTTTCCGTGAGAGAAACGCGGTGACGCGTGGAGTCTTTGCCTTCCGACCAGCCTGCAAAATGCTCGAGAAAAATCTTGAAGCTGCCGAACGAAGCGCCACGAAAGCGGTAAATGGCCTGATCGTTGTCGCCAACGGCAACGATATTTCGCGAATCTCCTGAAAGGAGCTCGAGGAGGCGCAATTGGGCGATATTGGTGTCCTGAAATTCATCAACAAGAATGAAGCGGAAGCGCTGCTGGAGAGAAGCGCGGAGCGCAGAGTCTGTTTCGAGAAGTTCCACGGCGCCGGTGATCAGCGAACCGAAGGAGACGCGTTTTTTTTCGCGTAGGAGTTCTTCGCTCGCGCGGTAGGCTCGCGCAATTTCCCGTTCGCGCTGAACGGTTTCGAGGCGCTCGTTGTAGGTATCTTCGTCGAGAGCGTCGTGCTCGGCTTCGAGCTGCTCGGCGAGAGCTTCGGCATAACGCCGATAGTCTTGCCAGGAAACGAGTTCGTCCTGGCAACGGGAGAAGAAATCGAGGAAATCGTTGAGAAATTGGCCGGGTTCGGCGAGGCGGCGGTATTTTTCGAGCTGGAGACGCTGCATGTTGCGTCGAAGCAAAATCCAGTGATCCACTTTGTCCACCATGCGGCGAGCGGGATCGGCTTCACCAAGGAGCGATTCGCAGAATGAATGGAAGGTGGCGAGCGTCAAGCCTTTGGCGCGCTCGCCGACAGCTTTCACAACGCGGCTTCTCATTTCGCCCGCAGCCTTGTTGGTAAAAGTGAGGCCAAGTATGTTTTCGCCGAGGAGGGAAAAGTCGCGCTCGAGAAGATGGCGGATGCGCTCAATGATGACGCGCGTTTTTCCTGTGCCTGCACCGGCGATGACGAGAAGCGGGCCTTTGCCGTGTTCGATGGCGCGGCGCTGCGCGTCGTTGGGTTGAAGAGCCGATGAGCCAGGCCGTGGCTCCAGTTCAAACAACGTGGTCATGACTCAAACAGGGTAGCGCGAAACGAGGCGGACGGAAAACGAAAGCGGCGGCTCGGGGGATGGGCAAACGGATTTTCTTATAGGAGCCCAATATCTATCGCGAGAATAACTAACGCCCCTAAGGCCAGAGCGGTGATCAAGTCGAGGCGTCGCAGATCGCGTCCATCGGGGAATTGCCTCCGATACTCCCGCCTGAGTCTAAGCCTCTTGCCAAGTCCCCACCAGAGTTGGCCGAATCGTTGGTTCTCAGGAAGATGCTTGTTCACCTTGTCCACCACATTCATCGAGATTATCGTCGCCCAGACTCCACACGCCGAGCACATCAACAAGCGTAGAATGCCGATCGCAATTTTCGCACTCGAGCCGAAGAAGTTCATGGACGCAAGCGACGTGGCCATCAGCGTTGGGATTTGAGGCCGGAGGAGACGTCGGCGTTGAAGGCCTCGGACTGCTTGCGGGGGATGGTGAGGGCGCTCCAGCAATTTGCGGCGAAATGCTTGGACAAGAAAACGATTTGGCCGATGTGGTAGGAATAGTGAGCGATCTGGCGGTTGATGGCCTGCAGGACGGAGTGCGGCTCGGTGCGGATGGTGACGGTGCGCGTGAGGTCGGCGTCGGTCAAAGGTTCGAGGGCGGCGAAGACATGATTCCAAGCTGCGTTCCATTGGGACATGAGTTCCTCGCGCGATTGCGCCGGGGACTCGAATTCCGTGTCGCGATGGCGATCGGGCTTTTCACCGTCGGAGTTGAGAAAATCAGTCCAGCGCGAGCGCATGTTGCCAGCCATGTGCTTGACGATGATGGCGATGGAATTGGACTCAGAGTCCAGAGAACGGAAGAGGCATTCGTCGGGGCACTGCGCGATGGCGCGTTCGGCGAGCTGCTTGTAATAGCGGAAGAGATCAAGAGAGTCGTTCAGATAGGAATCGGTACGCTGGTGAGGCATTGGGCGATTGTGCCGCGCAAGGAGCGAGAGCGCAACCGGGAGGAGAGACAGAAAGGGCTTGACATTTCGCTTTTTATTCGCCTAAGATTGGGCGCTGCGATGCCGGAGATCGAACCGAGGAGGAATTATGAGTATCGGCCAATCACTGCTGCCGGAATTCGACGAAGAGATGAAAAACACGCGCAAGGTGCTGGAGCGCGTGCCTGACAAAAAGTGGAACTGGAAGCCCCACGAGAAATCGGGAACGCTTGGATGGCTCGCGGGGCACGTGGGGACGGTTCCCGAATGGCTAACGATGACAATGACCTCCGAGAGCCTGGACTATGCACCCGTGGACGGGCCATCGTACCAGCCGCCGAAGATCGAAAATCGTGCCCAGCTACTGGTTGCTTTTGACAAAGCCGTCGCGGAAGCCCGGGCAGCTTTGATTGCGGGCAGCGATGCGGATTTTCAGAAGGAATGGACGCTACTGGCCGGCGGTCAGAAGATTTTCTCCCTGCCGCGCGTAGCATGCATCCGCAGCATGATCTTGAATCACCTCATCCACCATCGGGGACAGCTGACGGTTTATTTCCGGCTGGTCGGTGTACCAGTGCCGGGATTGTACGGCCCGAGCGCGGATGAAGCACAACCTGATGCATCAAGTGCCTCGGCGGGAAGTTAAAAACTGAACGAGCCCCAAAGGTCGGCCACTGACTTTTTCCGCCTCCTGCGCGTGGCGTTATAATTAGATACGTCGCTCCGCAGGAGGCATTCCATGGACAACCCCGTCATTCTCTCGGCCGTGCGCACTCCCATCGGAAAGTTCCAGGGCGGGCTTGCGAGCTTCCCCGCCACGGAATTGGGCGCGAAGGTGGTCGCTGAAGCGATCCGGCGCGCGGGAATTGACTCAAAGCAAGTAGACGAAGCAATTCTCGGCAACGTGGTGCAAGCGGGTTTGGGTCAGAATCCCGCCCGTCAGGCGGCGCTTAAGGGCGGCTGCGATGCGCGCGTTGCGGCAATGACCATCAACAAGGTGTGCGGCTCGGGGTTGAAAGCAGTCGCGCTCGCCGCACAGGCTGTGACTCTCGGAGAAAGCGAAATGGTCGTGGCCGGCGGGATGGAGTCCATGTCGAACTGCCCTTACCTTCTGCCGCAAGCGCGAACAGGCTACCGGCTGGGCGACGGAAAACTCGTGGACTCGATGATCCACGACGGGCTTTGGGACGCTTACGAAGATTTTCACATGGGGATGACGGGAGAATTGGTCGCCGAGAAATACGGCATCACGCGGGACGAGCAGGACCAGTTCGCTGTGGAGTCGCACCAAAAGGCGGTGCGCGCAAGGAAGTCGTGCTTTTTGGAAGCGCAGATTCTGCCGATTGAAGTGCCGCAAAAAAAAGGCGATCCGGTGGTGATCAAGTATGACGAATCGCCGCGCGAAGATACCTCGATGGAAGCACTGGCGAAGTTGAAGCCGGCGTTCAAGAAAGACGGCACGGTAACCGCCGGAAACGCGCCAGGAACAAACGACGGAGCGGCGGCGCTGATCGTCACCAGCGAACGGAACGCGGCGCGGCTTGGCAAAGAGCCGATGGCGCGGATCGTGGCGCAAGCCGTGAGCGGCGTCGAACCGAAGTGGGTGATGATGGCGCCGGTGGATGCCGTCGAAAAGCTGCTGATGAAGACCGGATGGGACCGCGACAAGGACGTGGACCTGATTGAATTGAACGAGGCGTTCGCCGTCGCGGCGATTGCGGTGACGCGGACATTGCGGCTGAATCCGGAAAAAGTAAACGTGAATGGCGGAGCGGTGGCGCTGGGTCACCCGATTGGAGCGAGCGGCGCGCGAATCCTCGTTACTCTTCTTTACGAATTGCAGCGGCGCAACCTGAAGCGCGGGATTGCGGCACTCTGCCTGGGCGGAGGCAACGCCGTGGCGCTCGCCGTCGAACGCGAATAAGCGCCTCCGAGCAGCAGTGGCGCTGCTGAGTTTCGATCTCTCCGGTGTAAACTTCCCAGGCCATGATGATTTGCCCGCAATGTAAGGCGGAATACCGCGACGGCTTCACGAAATGCGTGGACTGCGAGGTGCCGCTGGTTCCTGAGTACGCGAGCAATCCGCATTCGCTGGCGGCACCTGAGCCAATTCCGTTCCCCGGCGATTCGCGGGAGGATCCGTTCTGCTCGTTTTGGAAAGGCGATGATGGGCGGCTCCACGCGGAAATCTGCGCGCTGCTTGATGAGAACAACATCGCGCACACGACCATTCGGCGCGCGGATCATCTGTTCAATATCAAGAGCCAGCCGGCGTTTCAGATCGGAGTTCCGTTCTCACAATACGAGAGGGCTGAGAAGGTAATTTCCGAGGCCTTCGGACCGTTGGAAGAAGAAACGGTTGGTTCTGCGTGGAGGGATCCGTTTCCTTCAGGAGCCGGAGTGCTAGGCGCGTCGGCTTCCGTCCGGCTGCTTGCTGAGAGCCAAAAAGAATTCGATCCGACCGAGCGAGATGAGCCCTCCGACTCAGGCTCCCTCACACGGTGCTCCTGGGATCCGACGGCACGGTATCCCGAAGATGCGACGCGCGAAGTGTGGAGTGGCGAGGATGCATCGCTAGGAGAAATGCTGGCGGCTTCGCTGAGCGAGAACGAAATTCATAGCCGCCTGGATGAAGGCAAAGGCCACTTCGAGTTATATGTGCTGCCAGAAGACGAGCGGAAAGCCTGGGAGATTGTCCGGCAGGTGATCGAAGCCACGCCACCAGAGTGAAAGCGCGCAATCCCGGAGGCGAGTCCGTCTGATTGTAGAGAGCAATTCCCCGTGCTAGGCTCTGCAGCATTTCTGTTTAGTTCAGGGTTTGTAAGTATAAACCCTGAAGCCTGTCCCCTGCCGCGGAGGCTCGGGTGAATAAGGCCGCACTTGGCTTTCGCGTGCATTCCGGCTGGACATCTCTTGTCGCCGTCGCGATGGATAAAGGTTCGCCAATCGTGCTCTTGCGGCAGCGGCCGCATTTGGTAGAGACATTCAGTTACACATTCCGGCAGCCGTATCACACGGCGGCGACGATGGAGATCGAGGAAGCGCGGGAGTTCGTGCAGCGTGTGCGAGTGGAAGCAGGGAATTTTGCGTTCGAAGCCATCCGCGCGGCAAGGGCCGAGGCGAAGCAGTTCGGTTTTGAGGTGAAGCGCGCCGCGCTGTTGCTGGCGTCGGGGCGGCCGCTGCCTGAACTCGAGAGGATTCTTGCGGCGCATTCCCTAATTCACACCGCGGACGGAGAGCTCTTCCGGGAAGCGATTTTGCAAGCCAGCTCGCGGTGCAAACTGCGCGTCGCCGCCCTGAGGGAGCGAGAGCTGCTGGCCACCGCAGGGGAGGTCCTGCACAAGAAACCGGAAGCGATCCTCCGCCGGGTATCGGAGCTGGGACGGCAAGTCGGTTCGCCGTGGACGCAGGACGAAAAATTCGCGACGCTCGCGGCGTGGATCAGCCTTGCGGAATAAGCGTGTCGTTCTTCTCGATTGGCCCGCCAAGCTCCTGTGCGCAATAGGGGCAGAACTTGTCGGTTTCGGCGATTTCGCGCTTGCAGTTGGGACAGGACGGATACAAATTGCATTTGCAATTCGAGCAGAAATTGAACCGCGGGCCAACGAGATTGCCGCAGCGCGGGCAGGGGTAGGGGAGCGGTTCGCGCACAAGAAAATAGATGATGAAGCCGATGGCGAAAAAGGGCCAGGCGAGCAGGAGACAGACCAGCGTCCACAGCGGCGGATTCATGCCGCGGCGCTTGGCGTCACGGTAGACATAGCCCAGGAGGAAGAAAAAGGAGCTGAGCACAAGGGCGGCGCCTGTGATGATGCCCGCCAGGGCAAGGGAAGCCAGAACCGGGTGGCTGGCAAGCTCGTCCGGCCAGATTCGGCCGTCGTTGCCGACGCCGGAGAGGTTGATGAGCAAAGCCACTACCTGGGCGATAACGAAGAGGCCGGCGAAAAACCAGACAACCCAGCGCGGGATGACTTTCAGCTCGTCGCGGAAGCGCGGGCGTTCTTTCTTTCTACGCAGCCGGATCAGCCGCATTCTCTCGTTCCACGAACTGTAAATGCCTTGCCCTGATGAGCTCATGTTTGTGCCTCGGCGGATTTGAATTGGCCCCTCGCTTGATTGCAACTCACTCGATCCCCTGTGCGGGACCCCGGCGGTCCAACAAAATAGCTCCGAGAGCAACAAGGGCCGGGATCAACCACCACAACACAACTCCAGCCTCCCACAACGGTTTGGGCAAGCCAGCCCAGGAGCCAAGCCAGGCGAAGCCGCGCCAGACGAATGGCGCGCTAGCGACTCCGAGCGCCCAGGAAACGATGGTGAGCGCCCACACGATCTTATTGGCCGGCTCGCGTTCACGGAGTTCTTCCGCGCGGAGACGGACGCGCATTTGGGTGCGGCGAACGAGGCCAGGCGGCACGTCCACGGGCATGCTGTGCAAAGTGGCAAGGCCCTCATCGAGATGTGCCGCGGAAGCGGAGCAGCGGTCGCACTGCGAGAGGTGCGTGGCAAGCCAAGAACGGTCTTCATGGCCGAGTCCTTCGACGCGTTCCTTCGCAAGCAGCTGTCCTGCGCGCGCATGTAAATCTTCGGTCATGCGGCACCTCCTTGCATCGAAGAGCGCATCACTTCCAGGCCGCGATACAGACGCGATTTGACTGTGGAGAGCGGAGCGTTCAGGACGGAAGCGATTTCTTCGAGCTGCATTTCTTCCTGGAAGCGCAGGATAAGCACTTCACGGTAAACGATGGGCAATTTTTCAAGGGAGGTATGAACGCCGGTAACCGCTTCGCTGTTCAGGACTTTCTGCAACGCAGACGGCTGCTTATCGTCGGCAAGATCGAAGGGCGCGCTGTCTTCCGGACCTGCGAGCGCTTCCAAGCTCTGCGGTTTCTTGCGGCGGTGCCAGTCGAGGACCAGATTGCGCGCGATGGCGAAGAGCCATGCCTCGAATTTCCACTTGCCGTCGTACTGGTGGCCGCGCTCGAGAACCCGAAGCCAGGTTTCCTGGAAAAAATCCTCGGCGCGTTCACGGTCGCCGGTGAGATGGACAAGATAGCGAAACAGGCGGAACTGATACTGCTCGATCAGGCGATCGAGCAGATCGGGGTCGCGCTGGCGGAGGCCGCGGGCGACGGCCTTGGCTTCATCGGCCATGAGGACGGAGAAGCATAGCGCGGAACGCGAGAACAGTGGCCAGGAGCTAGAGGTTGCGCTCATTCTAAAAGGAATACGAGTTAGGGGTCCGGAAAGACGCATTGCAGGGGGGGTGCCCCTGCCGTGCGACGGGAAAGAGTGCGCAATTGTTTGAAAATAGGGGACTTAGCGGCGTCCTGATCGTGGACATTGTTCGCAATCGATTGAAATTAGGAGACTTAGACGACCGTCGAGGCAATGGGAGCATAGGCAATTGACCTGGAATGGGGTTGGCTCTCTGCATTGCGGTGGAAAAGGATGCCCTCGCCGACCCGCCAGCGAATGTCCGGCTACATCAGGTTTTTCGTTGGGCTGGAAGCGACAAGGCAACCGCAGAGACGAAGACGTACGTTTACTCGAAGATATTATACCATACAGTGACAATCCGCGGAAGGAGGTGGTCGGGTGAGCGTGGATGGAATTAAAAACGTAGCGGTGCTGGGAGCGGGGACGATGGGGAATGGGATCGCGCATGTGTTTGCGCGAGCGGGATACAGGGTGATCTTGCGGGATGTGGAGCAAAGGTTTCTTGATCGGGCCCGCGAAACCATAGGAAAGAACCTGGACCGCGAGATCAAGAAAGGGAAGCTGGCGGAGCAGGAGAAACCAGGGGTGCTGGCACGCATCAAGACGGCGACGGATATGGCAGCGATTGCAGCGGCGGACTTTGTGGTGGAAGCGGTGCCGGAAAAACTGGAGATCAAGCGGGCGGTGCTGACCGAGGCGGACAGGCTGTTGCGGCCCGAGGTGATCCTGGCGAGCAATACTTCTTCGATTTCGATGACTACACTGGCGGCGATGACTTCAAGGCCGGACCGGTTTGTCGGAATGCACTTCATGAACCCCGTGCCGGTGATGGCGCTGGTGGAAGTGATTCGGGCACTGCAGACGTCGGATGCGGCGTTCGAATTGACGATGGAGCTGGCGAAGAAGCTGGGCAAAACGCCGGTGGCCGTGAATGATGCGCCTGGGTTTGTGTCGAACCGGGTGTTGATGCCACTGATCAACGAAGCGGCCTATTGTGTGATGGAAGGCGTGGCAACGCCGGAAGCGGTGGATGCGGTGATGAAGCTGGGGATGAACCATCCGATGGGGCCGCTGGAGCTGGCGGATTTTGTCGGGTTGGATGTTTGTGTGGACGTATTGAAGGTGTTGTACGAGGGCCTGGGTGATCCGAAGTACCGGGCTTGCCCGTTGTTGAAGAAATATGTGGCGGCGGGGTGGCTGGGAAGGAAGTCGAGGCGGGGGTTTTATACATATGGATAGGCTGGCGGTGTTGGCGAACATAAGGCGAAAATAGTATTTGCTTTTTGTTCGCCATTGGGATAGTGTGGGTGTCGGCGTTTTCAACAGGTGCGCGATGCTCTTGCTTTCGGCGCTGGCAATCAGTTGCCCGGAACATGCTAGGCTCGAAAGCGAGTTCCTCGAGGCGCGCGATCGGCTTCGAAACCTGATTCGGCTTCGGAAGCTGACGTTTATCGAGGAGCGCCAGCTGGCGGACCGGGTGGCCATGGCTATCGCCCGCTTGAAGGAACACGTTACCGAGCACCGTTGCCAGCGCCAGGGCTAGTTTGTGATGCAAGAAAGGTGTGGCGCGGGAGTAACCAGCGTGGTAAGCTCACTATCTCGTTATGTCCCCCGCTGCGCCCGGAAGCAATTGAAAGAATTCCTACTTTCCTCCACCGAGGTGTGAAATGGCAGACGAGCGGTCGAAACTCCTGGAAGCGGCAATCTCGCAGATCGAAAAGTCGTACGGCAAAGGTTCAATTATGCGGTTGGGAAGCCGCGATGTGCTGGTCCCGGTGAATGTAATTCCGTCGGGGTGTCTCTCGATTGACGCGGCGCTGGGCGTGGGAGGGTTTCCGCGAGGCCGGGTGATCGAGATTTACGGGCCGGAATCGGGCGGCAAGACCACTATGACGCTGCACGTGATCGCCGAAGCGCAGAAGCTCGGCGGGCAGGCGGCATTCATTGATGCGGAGCACGCGCTCGATCCCACGTACGCGCGGAAGCTGGGCGTGGACGTAGATAACCTGCTGGTTTCGCAGCCGGATAATGGCGAGCAGGCTCTGGAAATTGCAGAAACGCTGATTCGCTCTGGGGGTGTGGACATCGTCGTGGTGGACTCGGTCGCGGCGTTGGTGCCCAAGGCGGAACTTGAGGGCGACATGGGCGACCCGCAGATGGGATTGCAGGCCCGGCTAATGTCGCAGGCGCTGCGCAAGCTGACAGCAATCGTCTCGAAATCGAAGACTTGCCTGATCTTCATCAACCAGATTCGCGAGAAAATCGGCGTGATGTTCGGCAATCCGGAGACCACGACGGGCGGACGCGCGCTGAAGTTTTACGCGTCCATGCGCGTGGATATCCGGCGGATTCAGGCGATCAAGGAAGGCGACCGGGTGGTCGGGTCGCGGACGCGGGCGAAGGTAGTGAAGAACAAGGTGGCGGCGCCGTTCCGCGAAGCAGAGTTTGACATTTTGTATGGTGAGGGCATTTCGCGCGAAGGCGACCTGATTGATCTGGGAGTAGATAAGGGCGTGCTGGAAAAGAGCGGTACGTGGATCAGCTTTGGCGGGGAGCGGATGGGACAGGGGCGCGAGAATGCGCGCGTCTTCTTGAAGGAAAACAAGGATATCCGCGAAAAGCTGGAAAATACGCTGCGAAAGAAGCTCGAAATCCCAAACCCCAATAGCGGCGCCACGGCGAATGGCCCGAACGGCGCCGCGCAGAATGATAAACCGGCGATGCACGCTGCGGCAGCAGCTGCAGCGGCCGGAAAAACAGGAAAACCCACGAGCGCGCGGTAAAGCCGCGGAGCAATTGACGCGGTGGGCGCATTTGAAAATTGTCGCGTTCAGCTTTTGGAGGGTGTGTCGCGCAACATCTCTCATTGAGACGAGAGACGACAGCTTCATTTTTTTGTCGCTTTCGCGCCCGGGCACAAAATCAGCGCGTCGGGCTCTTCCTGTCCCCTTGGTCAGCTATACAAAACAAAGCACATAGGGTCGTACTAGCGCTATTTCTCTATTGCTCAGACAAACCAACATTACATAGAATGCGTCTCATGCTGAGAGTCACTGTTTCGTTCGGGTACAGTGGCTGCGGCGGAGACGGCACATAACTCTCGTAGAATGAGCCGGCCAGCGTTTGGCGGTGCAGGTGCATGATTTTGTATTTGAGGTTGCGGTTTGGTCATTCTGGCGGCGAAGAGACTTTTGCTGAAATGATGCGGACTGCTTCGGAAAAGAAAAAATAAATCGCCGTTCAGCCGCAAGGAAGAGTTGATCTGGCAAGAGATGGGGAAAACATGAGTCTGGCGAAAAACATCGAGAGAATGACGGTCGCAATTGCGATTGCGACAGTATGCGCCATGCCTCTTGTTGCGTTCCCGGGAGCCTCGGGAAAAGCGAGCCCCATGCGCTCGAAGAGCCACCGACACGTGGTGCGCGAGCGTGGAGTTGACCCGACCATCGGAGATAATGCGGAATATGACGATCCGATGATTCGCCAGGCTGCGGTCGAAGCCATCGGCCGCTATAACGGGTCCATCGTGGCAGTGGATCCTAATTCGGGGCGTATCCTTACGGTTGTCAATCAAAAGATGGCCTACTCGGACGGCGCCATTCCGTGCTCAACGATCAAGCCTACGATCGCGGTTGCCGCTCTCGACGAAAATCTGATTACCTCGGATACGATGCTGAAAGTGGGCCGCCGGAAATACATGAATTTGACCGAGGCGATGGCGCATTCGAACAACGAATTTTTTGCGGAGCTTGGCCGCCGACTGGGGTTCGAAACTGTGTCGCGCTATGCGCGAATGATGGGAATCGGCGAACTTTCCGGATACGATCTGCAGGACGAGCACCCTGGTGCATTGCCGAGCGAACCGCCGGCGAAAGGCGGAGTGGGGCGGATGTCCAGTTTTGGCGAAGGGATACAAATCACGCCATTCCAGCTGGCATCGATGGCCGCGGCGTTCGCGAACGGCGGGACGCTCTATTATCTTCAATACCCGAAAACGGCGGAGGAACGCGAGAATTTCGAGCCGCGCGTGAAACGCCAACTCAACATTGGTCCGCTTCTTCCTGACTTGCGCGAGGGCATGCTCGCGACGGTTCTCTATGGCACGGGAAAGCGCAGTTTCGATGCCGGCGGCGACGAATTGCCCGCGGGCAAGACGGGGACGTGCTCGGATTCCAAATCACGCGTGGGCTGGTTCGTTTCCTATGCGGACGAAGCGCATCCGAAAATCGCGCTTGCCGTTCTGATCCGCGGAAACACTTCGCACATCAAAGGCCCGCTTGCAGCGCAAGTGGCCGGCAAGATGTACCGTTTCTTGCGCGAACAAGATTACTTTGCTAATTTACCCCACCGCGACGGAATTAACTCCTACAGCTCAGGCCATTAGCCCAGACCTCCCCGGGATCCCGAGTTTTCCGATCCTGCGGCGTATCTGATCCGAAGCACACAATAAAACTGCGTTTGACACAGAACGGTCTTGAGACTTAAGAAGTGTTGCGATAAGTTGAAAAACTGCGCAGAACACGGAGAGGTTTCTCGTGTAATGCTGCAGCACAAGGGCGAGTGGCAACTGGGGGGAAAGTGAACCGGCGATTCATTGTGATTCTGGTAGCCGTGCTGGCCGCAGGGACGGCAGCGCTTGGATATGTCTTTCATCAACGTCTGAAGAGTGACTCCGAATTGGAGCGGCAGGTGAAGCTTTCGCAGGAAGAAGCTGACCACATCCGCAAGACGCTGGTTCTCCCGACGGACAAGACGGTAAAGGCCGGAGAGAATTTCACCGCGGCGCTGCAGAAGTTCGGGCTGACGCCGACGGACGCAGCGAATGCCGCCGCCGCTGCGCAGCAAGCGTTCAACCTGCGCCAGGTGCGCGCGGGAAATACCATCACGGTCGGGCGTACTGTCGAAGGAACGCTGAGGGAGATAGATTACAAGATTGACGCGGACCGCATGCTGAAGATCGTGCCGGACGATGAGGGGTATTCCGCGAAGATTCGCGAGATACCTTCGAGGATGGAAGTTGTAGCGGTCACCGGCCATGTGGACGATTCGCTGTTCAATGCCGTCGAAGACGCCGGGGAATCGCCGGAGCTGGCCATGAAGCTGGCGCAGATTTTCGGTTATGACCTGGATTTCTACACCGATCCGCGCAAAGGCGACACGTTTCGCGTAGTCATGGAAAAGAAACTGTATGCCAATGGACAAGCGGCCGGATACGGAAAGATTTACGCCGCGGAATATGAAAACAACGGGAAAAAGTATGAGGCCCTGCTTTTTCATGATCCGGCCGGGCAGCCGGGTTACTACAATGCGGACGGAAAATCTCTACAGAAAGCGTTTCTGCGTTCGCCACTGAAGTTCGCTGCGCCGATTACTTCGCACTTCAGCCGTTCGCGATTCCATCCGATCCTGAAGATCTACCGGCCGCACCTGGGGACGGATTACGGCGCTCCCGTCGGGACTCCGGTGCAGACCATCGGGACGGGCAGAGTGATTTTCGCGGGGCGCAAGGGCGGAGACGGCAACATGGTGCACATCCGCCACACGAACGGCTACGAAACCATGTACCTGCATTTATCCCGGATTTTTGTTCATGCGGGACAAAGTGTTGAAATCGGAAAACTGATCGGGCTTGTCGGAAGCACAGGCCTTTCCACAGGACCTCATCTCGATTTTCGCATCCTGCAACACGGAAAATTCAAGAATTTCGAGAAACTAGGATTGCCGCCTTCGGATCCTATTTCCAAGAAAAACTGGCCGGAGTTTGCGGAAGTCCGCGAAAAATGGCTGCCGGTGCTGAAGAATCCCGGTTTACTACAAGCGGGAAATGCACTCTCGGTCGGTGCGGGAAATCCCTGAGGGGATTTTTATTTCACCCTGTTGGATTCGCCAGGCTCAGTAGATCACAGGAAATTTCGAGAAATCAGCGGATGGAGCGTCCATGACGCGAAGTACGACCAGCGTGCGATCGTCGTGCGGAGCAATGTGAGGCCCGCTGAAACGGTCCGTGGCGCTGAGAATGGCGGACGAAATCTCCTGAGAAGAGCTGCCTGGAAGCACGTCCCCAATTACTGCGGCGAGGCGATCGGATCCGAAGACTTCCTGCTCGAAGTTTTGAGATTCCAAAATTCCATCCGAGGCGAAGATCATTGTATCGCCGGGTTGCAGATCAAGAGACGCTATTTCGTATTCGGAATCCGAGAACAACCCAAGAGGGATGCCCCCCACTTTGATCTCTTGAATTTTACCGTCCCGCACAAGCAACGGGTACGGGGCACCGGAGTTGGCGATGGTTAGTTTTCGTGTGCCTGCGTCGTAAACAGCGAAAAGCATGGCGACAAAGTGTGCGTCGAGTCGCACTCCAAGGAGGCGACGATTGAGTTGCCCGAGCACTTCAGTGGGCTCGCAGGGGTGTTCCACGGTGTGCTCCCTGAGCATGCCGATGGCCAGGGAGCCGAACAGGGCAGCGGCCGTGCCTTTGCCGGACACGTCACCCAGAGCGATACCTAGACGGCTTTCGCCGTAGGGCAGAAAATCGTAGAAATCTCCGCCAAGTTCCCGCGCAGGCACATAGGAGGCGGCAAGATCGAGGCCCGGAACTTCGCGAGCTCCGCGGGGAAGAAGCTGCCGCTGAATTTCTCGCGCGGTGTCCAGATCGCTTTGCAGGCGGACCTGATTGTGCCGGGCTTCCTCGTAGAGGCGCGAATTTTCGAGTGCGATGGCGATATAGGGGGCCAGGATTGAGAGCATGCGTTCGTGCTCGGAAGTAAAGGCGTGCAGTTCCGTGCTGTCGAAATCCAGAACGCCGATCAGGCGATCCTGGAGAAGCAAGGGCACGACCAGCTCGGAGCGCACTTTTGCGCTGCTGCCGCAATCAATAAAGCGAGGATCCATGCGCACATCGCCGATGCGAAGCGTTTGTCGCAGACCGGCAGCGTGCCCCGTGATTCCGCGGTTGAGAGGCACCCGAAAGCGCGCGGGGATGCTGTCCTCGTAGTGCATGGCAAAGACGCCATCGAGATGCTGAGTTTTGTCATTCCAGAGCATTACGGTGAAGACGTGGTAGTTAACGATCTTTTTTACGCGCTGCGCGATGCGCCGCAGGAGCTCCTGGCGGTCAAGGATGGAAGTTAATTCGCGGCTGACGTCATAAAGAAGAGTAAGGGTTTGGGCCTGCTCCGGAAACGATGCCAAAAGGGATTGCGGGACGGGGTCAGCCTCACCGTGCAGAGGATAGGCGGCAAGTTTGGAGAGGTCATCCATCGCTCTTGGAACCTGTGCTTCCATTGTAAGTTCGATGCACGAAGAATCAAGATTGGGACACGCAATGGTTCTATAAACGGACGGAAAGGCAGAATCGGGACACCGAAAGGGAAAAAGAGCGAAGCCGAATCCAGATTGGGCGATGACTCCCGAGGGATAACCGGCACAAATGCCTGTGGGCCAGCGACCCGGAAAACGAGCGAGGACATCCATGCGTGGCGATAAGTTAGGAGACAATTCTTACTTTCGAAAGGCGAAATAGAGTTCCGCGTCAGAGCTTTGCACCAGCTTGCCGTCGCGTTCCACGAGGCCGTAGCGATGCTTGGCCTTCTCAAATCCAGCGCGATTGAAGCGGCGGTGACGCCTGGCCAGGGTACCGAATACGGCGTCAAAGATATAGAACCCGATCCCAAAATTCGCATCCATTCGTCCCTGCGCATTGACGGAATGATGGTGGATATCGTGAAAACGCCGGGCGCTCAAGAACCAGCGTTTCAGGATTGGCGTGCGAGCCATCCAGAAGCCGGAGAGATGCATCCTGTCGTGAAGATAGCTGAACATGAAGATGGGCCACGCGAGGAGCACGACCAGAGCGAGCACTTGGTAGGATCCGGGGACGCGAGCGATCCGCATCAGCAACCAGCACAACCCCAGGATCAGCGCTGAAGGCAGAATCCACTCGATTCCCACGTTCCCCACGGAAAAGCGTCCATCGGTGGCATCGCGGTAATGATCAAGACGCATCGGTTGTCCAGGGCCATAGATGAGGAAGTGATGGATCAGATGGCCCTGACTGAGAAATGGAATCCTGTCGCTGTGGAGAAGGCGATGGAGCCAATAGCCCGCAAATTCGGCCACGAAGCAGGACGCAGTGATCGTAACGGCGATCCCTTGAACTGACTGGTGCAAATTAAAGAGCGACATCGGGCCTCCTTGGCTGCGATTTGCCGGCGATTACTCACAGCATTTTTGTGCTTGCAGAGCCGATATCCCTGCTGGAAGGGCCCTGAGACCGACTACGAACCGACGAATCATTGTTTTTCTCCATTGCTCAAAGCCGAAATCGGTTCCCGAGCGCCCGAGTATTCATTCGAGGGGAGCTGCCTTTCGGCAGCCCCCTGTTTCCGAACCAACTCTTGGCGCTCTAACTTGAGCCGAATCGGAAAACGATTGAAACCGAAGCGCGCGCGGAGTTGAGCGTCCCTCCACTCGCGTGAATTCCGATGTAGTCAAATTGGGGTCGAAATGCGATGTGGCGAGTTAGGCTCAGATCCAGACCGCCGCCTGCACTCCAAGCAAAGCCATTTGTGGAAGCCGAGACGCCGGCTGCCCCCGCGGTCAGACGAGCTCCACCAAACATCGCCTGAGCGAAGGGGGAGACGCGGCGTTCCCGGTGATAGGCGAAACGCGGGCCCGCCATGTAGGTGTAAGTATCGGCGCTCACGCCAGAGATGGAGGTGTGATAGACGCCAAAGTCGCCGGTAATTCCAAGCCAGTCCTTGGGGTACACGGTGAGAGCCAGGCTTCCTCCATTTGCGTTGGCTCCGTCCGTAAAGCCTTCCCGAAGATAGGAGTAGCCGAGGGAAAAATCAGCACTTGGAGCTTGCTGGGCCGCCCCCGCGGCGACGCAGCCTAGGGACCCTAGAAGCACAACAAGCAGTTTTTGGAACATGTTTTTCCACTCCTGAAGAAGCCCGGGTTAATTCGTCCGGTGAGCGGAAGTTAGGGGAATCCCGAGATGACATTCAAGCGACAAGGAGCGTCTTGCCGGGTGTGGCGTCTAATGTCGCCAGATTTCGTGAGGAGATGAAGCACCTGCATCGAGAGGAAGCGCTGGAATGCTACCTAAGCCAGGAGCTGTTTCAGAGGTCAATGGTTGCATGATGTTGATTCTAAATCCGATGGCGAGAGGACAACGGCGAGTAGGCGGATGCCCTACTGGATATGGATTTTGTGCACAAGATCCTGAAAGCGAGGGTCGGAGCGGAGAGAATCCGCCAGAGGCTCAACAGCGATATAAACTAGCCTGTCGTTTTTTTCTCCAACAGCTGTCTGCAAGGCATGGAACGCGTCGTCCTTTTGACCAAGGCCCGTATAGATGCCAGCAAAGTAGATCGCGGGAACGTAACGATGGGCTGAAAGTGTTTGAAGCTGAGAGAGAACATGAAGCGCATGGTTCTTATCCCCGGAAATGGCCAGAACATGCCCGTAAGCCATCAGCAGAGCCGGGTTGTCGGGGACGAGTGAGACCGCCCGGGAAAAGTGATCAATCGCCTCAAGATACATTTTCTTTTCCCGATAGGCTGAACCGAGCCAGAATTCCGCCAATACGAAGTTGGGGAATTCTTCCAATGTGAGTTGCGAATCGGAAATCGTTCCATCGAAGTCGCGAGCATAGTATTCAGCCTCGGCACGTGCGGTAGTGAAGATTGGCGAGAATTTGTCAAGCTCCAGGGCCCTTTCGACTTCGATCTTGGCGTCCGAGAAACGGCCTCGAACGAGTAAGTATTGGCCCATCCACTGATGAGCGGTAGGATTGTTGGGGTCCAAGCGAATCGCCTCTGATAATTCCTGTTCGGCTCTGGCATAGTCCCAGTCAAAGTGCATTGCCAGATTCCCCAGTACGTAATGCGCTTCAGCGTTGTTGGGATCCAAAGCCAGAGCCTGCTCGGCTTCTGCGCGCGCCCTGGGGGCTGACAACGCGGGGGGCATGCCATCATTGGGCGCCTGGCCCATCAAGGCATAAGCGCTTGCCAGCCCGGCATGGGCGGGAGCATAGCTTGGCAGCAAAGCGACTGCGTCCTTATAAGACTTCACGCTGGCGGCGACATCCCGCATGGTCCAGTACCTTCGGCCGTGGAGATAGTCGCGATAGCCTTCCGGATTGATCTCGCTCGGGGGCGCAGCGTTTTCGGTGGTGGGGAATTTGCGCAGGATCTTCTCCGCCACCGCAGTTGATACCCGGTCCTGGACTTTGAGGATGTCTGTAAAGTCGTCCGCATAGGAGTCGGTTAGGATAGTCGTTTCATCCGACGCGGAAATCAGCTGCACATCCACGCGGACCTGGTTGCTGTCAGCCCTCACACTGCCTTCCAGCACGAATTGCACATGGAGCAGGTTCCGAAGATCTGCGACGGACTTGTCTTTGAGCTGCTTCGAGGTAGTGATGCCGATCACACCGAGGTGTCCCGGATTCTCGCGTCCGATCTGGGTTATGATCTCGCTGGTCAAACCGTCGGAAAATAGGTCTTGCTTTGCGTCACCGGAATTGTTGACGAGCGGGCGAACGAAAAGGCGGATCTTGGCGGCGCCTGACAAAGGATCATGCGGATCCACGGTGACTTTAGGCGTCAGGCCAGCGACGATTAGATAGCCGACTCCCCCAGCAACAACAACAGCTGTGAATCCCAGCAGCCATTTACCGAATGACACGGGGGGCCTTGGCGGAGGTGGCTTTGGCAGGGGCGGATCTTCAACCTCTTCGGTCTTCTTTCCCGCATCATTGGAAGTATCGGTCTCAGCCCGTATTGGTGTGATGGGTGTGTCAGTGCCCGCCGAGGGAGAGTCATTGCCTTCGTCAAGCTGGTTGCGTTTTTCCCGATCGAGGAGCCATTTGTCAAGCTCAGAGGGATAAGCATAAACCGAGCCCTGTTTGCCAACATCGAGCCGATGGATGGGCAGTCCAAGAGTGTGCTCCCAGCGCTGCACGGTGCGAATCTCCCGGTGGAGATATTTCGCAATCTCTCCCCAGCCTTCGAAACGATGCTCCTGTGGCACGGCCTACCTCCCGGAACCTTCGAAAGTTGAAGAATCGGACACGATCAGGCCTAGTGGGAAATTTCCGGAAGTATACAACGATGGGGACAGTAGTTCTACAAGCGCACAGGAGTAGCCGATGAGAATGTACCTGGAGGGCCCGAAAAAATCCATTTCCTGAAATCAAGCGGATCGCGGCCCGCTTGACGCGGCAAAATCAGCGCACTTGCCAGGTGTCGCCGGAGCGCAGGAGTTTTTGCAGATCGCCCGGGCCGCGCTTGCCAATCACCTCCGCGACCTGACGGTTCATGACGTCCTCGTAGCGGGGCAAATCGTCCCAAGCGCGAAAGACGCCGAGCGGCGTGGGGAATCCCTCCCGGTGCTCCATGTGGGAAAGCAGAAACGCGTAGGACGGACGATGATGGTGCGCGTCATGGACGATGAGGTCCGATTCGCTTACACCATTCCCGAGAGCCACCACTTCGATGTCGCCGTCGGACTTGCGGCGGATACCTTTATCGCGATTCTTGCCGAAGACGAGCGGTTTGTCATGTTCCAGATACAGAACGTGCTCGCTGCGCGCGTCACGTTCGGTCATGCTGACCCAGGCGCCATCATTGAAAATATTGCAGTTTTGCAAGATTTCAACGAAAGCCGATCCTTTGTGCGCCGCGGCTTGTTTCAAAGTGTCCTTGAGATGGGCCTGGAAGACGTCGACCGAACGAGCCACGAAAGTGGCCTCCGCACCAATGGCAAGGGAAACCGGGTTGAAAGGCCGGTCCACAGATCCAAAGGGAGTGGATTTTGTTTTCTTGTTGAATTCCGACGTGGGTGAATACTGGCCTTTGGTGAGGCCGTAAATGCGGTTATTGAAAAGCAAGACCTTCAGTCCCACATTGCGGCGCAGCATGTGGATGGTGTGATTGCCGCCAATGGAAAGCGCATCGCCATCGCCGGTTGCCACCCAAACCTCCAAGTCGGGACGAATCGCCTTAATTCCCGTGGCAACCGCCGGCGCGCGGCCGTGAATCGTATGGAAGCCGAACGTGTTCATGTAATAGGGAAAGCGGGAAGAGCAACCGATGCCGCTGACGACGACAAAATTCTCGCGCTTGATACCTAGCTCCGGGAAAACGGATTGCACAGCGGAGAGGATCGCGTAGTCGCCGCAACCCGGGCACCAGCGTACTTCCTGGTCGGTCTGAAAATCCTTTTTTGTCAGTACAGGAATCTCTGCGGTGGTCATGAAAAATTTCTCCTAACCAGACTAGGTGTTGAGGAGCGATTCAATCTTCTGCTCCAGTTCGGACTGCTTGAACGGGCGACCCTGGATTTTGTTCAGGCCGACGGCGTTCACAAGATATTTGGCTCGCAGGAGCCATAGGAGCTGGCCCATGTTCAACTCCGGCACAAGGACTTTCTGATAGCGGGCAAGCACTTCGCCGAGATTGCGTGGAAGCGGATTCAAATGCCGAAGGTGGACGTGGCCGATGCGGCGCTTCCCTTTTTGTTTTTCGCGCTGTGCCTTGAGCGCGGCAGTGATCGAGCCATGCGTGGATCCCCAGGCAACAATGAGCAAGTCGCCTTCGGGATCGCCGGCGGGGACGACAGGCGGAATATCCTGCCCGACGGCTTCTACCTTCGCGGCGCGCAGGCGGACCATCTTTTCGTGGTTCAGCGGTTCGTAATTGATGTTGCCGGAGACGTCCTGCTTTTCCAGACCTCCGACGCGATGCTCGAGACCCGGCGTTCCCGGAACGGCCCAGGGACGCGCGAGTGTCTCCTGGTCGCGGCGATATGGCTTGAAATCCACAGTATCGGTCTCAAATTTCACGCGGAAATCCGGAATGTCGCTCAATTCCGGAATGCGCCAGGGCTCCGCGCCATTGGCCAAGTAACCGTCAGAGAGGATGATGACGGGCACCATGTATTTGACGGCGATGCGAGATGCCTCGACCGCTGCCCAGAAACAATCGCTCGGAGTTGCGGGAGCAATCACTGGAATAGGAGCCTCGGAATTGCGGCCGAAGAGCGCCTGCAATAAGTCGGCCTGTTCGGTTTTTGTGGGAAGGCCTGTCGAAGGACCGCCGCGCTGGATGTCGCAGATCACAAGAGGCAACTCAACGGCAACCGCGAGTCCAAGCGCTTCGGTCTTGAGAGCCATGCCAGGGCCGGAAGTCGTTGTGATGGCCAGCGCGCCCGCATACGAGGCGCCGATTGCGGAAGTGATGGCCGCTATCTCATCTTCGGCCTGGAATGTCAGGACACCGAAATCCTTGTATTGCGAGAGTTCATGAAGAATGTCCGAGGCGGGAGTGATGGGATAGCTTCCCTGAAAAAGCTTTAGGCCCGATTTTTGAGAAGCCGTGACAAAGCCGAGCGCGAGAGCCTGATTTCCGCTGAGATTACGATAGAGCCCAGGCTCAAGTTGCGCCGGAGGAATTTCGTAGCTGATCTGGAACGCTTCGGTCGCTTCGCAGTAGGAGTAGCCGGCCTTCATTGCCAGCTTGTTCGCTTCCACGAGCAGAGGTTTCTTTGCGAATTTATCCTCAATCCACCGCACCGTCGAATCCATCGATCGGTTGTAAAGCCAATAGCACATACCCAGCGCGAAGAAATTCTTGCAGCGGCTTATTGATTTGGCGTCGAGACCCACATTCTCAAGCGCGGCTTTCGTCAGGCGTTCGAGTTCGACGGGGAAGAGCCTGTATTTGTCCAGCGTGTGGTCCTCGAGCGGGTTGGACGTCATCTGAGCCTTGCGCAAGTCGGTTTCGGCGAAGGCGTCCGAATTGACGATGAGGATTCCGTTGGCTTTCAGGTCCGCGAGATTCATTTTCAGCGCGGCGGGATTCATGGCGATCAATACGTCAACCGCGTCCCCGGGGGTGTATATCTCGCCAGAAGCAAAGTGGAGCTGGTAGCCGCTCACACCCGGAAGGGTGCCGGCAGGAGCGCGGATCTCGGCGGGATAATCGGGAAACGTGGCGATGTCGTTGCCGTAAAGCGCAACGGTATTCGTGAACTGGCTTCCGGTGATCTGCATGCCGTCGCCGGAATCCCCGGCAAACCGGATCACTGCCTGGTCAACGACCTCGCGCTTCGCCTTCGGCAGTGGAATATCGGTGGTAGTGGCCATGGGTTGCTTGACTCCCTGATCGAAACTTCTTTATCTAGGCTCCTCGGTGGTTCCCCCGGAGGAGGGTGGCTGAAGCGAAAGCCACGGCGGTGCAGCGTGCGGGTTGGCAAAGGAAGCAAACCGCCAAGAGCCGACAGAAAAAGGATATCACATGGGGAAGCAAAGGGCGGCGGAGTAGCCGGGGAGGCAACATCAAGAACATGCACGCGCGCTGATCGAAAATTGAAAGCGATCACTTGCAAGTGCTTTGATTTTACTCCGTGCCCGGCAGGTCCGCGAGCGTGGCAGCAAAGAAAGCTTCTCGAGAATAAATCAGGCAGACGGCACAGGCCAGGGGGACGATCAGCCCGGCAAGGCTGAAGTAGCGCGCATACTGCAGGACATCCGGGAAGCCCGCGGGAGGAGCCGGCACGTGAAGCTGGGAAATCATGGGTCTCAATTCAGAGGTGAATGAGGAGTTGAGCGAGGTCACCACAAGATTGGCGATGTAAAACAGTTGGAGGCCAAGACCTACTGGATAGCTCCAGCGCTGCAGGCGAAGCAGCCCGATGCTCGAGGCCGTAAGCAAACCGAATTGACCAAGGAGCAGTGTCCACGCAATCGGCCCGTGAAAGACGTGGCCGAAAAGGATGACTGGAATGGGAAAGGGAAGAAAGGGGAGGATCAACACATTCAAGACGGTCGAGAGGAGAAACCAGGCGACGATGGCAATGGGCAGCGGGCACCCAGGCTTCTTGATCTGGATGGGTCGAGATGGAGCAAGGTCGGCCCGATATGCTTCAAATTGGACGACGATCGGGCGTCGTGTGAACAGTATGAGCCACCAGAGCGCAATCGCGAGCGGTACCCCATAAATCAGAACCAGAATTCCCCCAACAATGATGTTTTCCACTGGAGGACCCGGCAAGGGGGACACAAAAAATACCACGATCGCCACGAAGACGCCGGTCAAGCTGAAGAAAAGCATTACCCCGGCGACCACCATGAGGGAGATCCGCGCCCAACGCTCGAGTCTCATAACTCCAATCCCGCAGGCGCAAACATAGATCGCAGCCGCGATGAAAAAGAGCCAAACGATATTCATCAGAGACTTCAGATATGCCGGGGCGGCTGGTTGCGTTTCCGGCAGCTTCATGGCGTTGAACGCGAACAGCATGAACACGGAGAAAGCCGCAACGATTGCACTGCCGACAATCGCGGAAACTCCGGCGGCCATGATGGAAGCGGAGGCCCTGGAGGAAGGAGTCATTTCAAGAATTTATATCATCAAGGCGACAATGCGGGAAGCGAAGCAGGTGACGCTCAAGGCGCAAAAAATGAGACGGGTTGCCGGGGTTTGCCAATGGGAGCATACTCGGCCAAATGAACCTGGATGACTGCCGGCGCTTCTACGCGCAAGAAGTTCGCTTTGCTGCGAGCATTTCCGCTCCCGGCCTCGTGGAAGCTTTCGGACATGTGCCGCGGGAGAAATTCCTGGGCCCGCCGCCCTGGTACCTGGGTTCGCCCGAGCAAAGGGCGCTTTCCGCCGCAGGCATGGTCCGTTTGTCCTACCTTGACACGGAGGATCCCCGCGACCTCTATCACAACGTCGTGATTTCCATTGATCGTTCCCGCGACGTGAACAACGGTCAGCCAAGCGCTCTGGCGCGGTGGATTGAGATGCTCGACCTGCGTCCCGGAGCCCGCGTCTATCATCTCGGGTGCGGCGTCGGATATTACACTGCGATCATCGCCGAAGTTGTTGGACCTGGGGGAAATGTTGTGGCAGTGGATGTTATTCCGGAACTGGCGGAGCGCGCCAAGGCAAATCTCTCCAGTTATAGAAACGTGGAAGTTTATTGCGCGAATGGAGCGGAGTACGACCCTGGCGAATGCGACGCCATGTTGATCAATGCGGGAGTAACGCATCCGCAGCTGCTTTGGCTGAATCGCGTGCGGTTGGACGGAAGGATTGTGGTTCCAATCACCCTCGCATCTTCGCCGTCAATTGGACAGGGCATGATGGTTCAACTCGTGCGGGAGCTCGGAGGAATCTCGGCGCAGTTCGTTTCGGGAGTGGCGATTTACTCTTGCGTTGGCGGACGCAACGAGCAACTCGAACCCCTGCTGAAGAAATCGCTCACGACGGGTGCGCTGCTCAGATTGAAGTCCGTCCGGACGGATTCTCACGATCCTGTGGAAACATGCCTCGTCCATGGCCGTGAAATCTGCCTGAGCAGTGCTGAGATTGCCAAAGCTTCCGGAGCCGCGCCCGCAGACTGACGCATGCGGCGATTCCTCATGCCGGAAACGAGTATCTTAAAGAATAACCATCGAGAAAAAAGCTGCTTGACGTTCGCTTTCTTTTCGCCTAGAGTGGCTGTGGAAAAGTCTTGTCGAGGAGGCGTTCCATGGCCCTCACCAAACGGCAAAAAGAAGTATTGGATTTTCTGGTTTCGTTTGAAACGAAACACGGTTACGCGCCGAGCTTCGAAGAAATCGGCAAGGGCCTGAAGCTAACTTCGCTTGCCACGGTCCATAAACACATCACGACGCTCGAAAAGAAGGGTTTTATCCGCCGCGGTTACAACCAGAGTCGCTCGATTGAAATCGTCCAGCTGCCTAAGTCCGTGAAGGAGCAGGTGCTCGAACGCAAGGTCCAGGAACTGCCGTTACTTGGCAGAATCGCCGCCGGACGGCCGCTCGAAGCCGTCGAGGAACGAGAGACGGTTTCGCTGGGAGATTTCGCGCGGGGTGGAAGTTCCTTTGTGCTCCAGGTGAAGGGCAGCTCCATGATCGAGGACCACATCATGGATGGAGACTTTGTGGTCTGCGAACAAACACAGGTGGCCAACGCGGGCGACATCGTGGTGGCTCTCATCGGCGGAGACGAAGCCACATTGAAACGTTTCTATCGCGAGGGCCAGGGCAAAATCCGTTTGCAACCGGCCAATTCAGAGATGGCGCCGATCGTCGTTCCGGCGGGAGATGTGAAAGTCCAGGGCCGGGTAATCGGCGTTCTCCGGAAATACTAAGAGGCGCCGCTCTCCGGGCAAGACTCCAATAGCGCGTTCGAGCTCGACTGCTATTCTTTGTCTTCTGCACATCGGCCCACTGCCCCGATTGAGTTAGCTGCAGCAGAGAATTGCTTGCTCTCAATCCAAACTACTTCTTTATCGCATCAAAAAAACTGCTCCAGTGGACTGTAGCCTCGTGAAAGAATGTAATATTTCGCGTACTCTGTTCTGCGGTCTATGACCTCGTACAAGCCAATTCGCAAGCTCCTTGCGGCGAATCGCAGCGAAATCGCCATTCGAATCTTCCGCGCTGCCAACGAACTTGGCCTGCGGACGGTTGCGATCTATTCCAAGGAAGATCGTCTGGCGCTGCACCGCTTCAAAGCGGACGAAGCTTACGTCGTCGGCGAAGGGAAAGGACCGGTCGAGGCCTATCTCGACATTGGCACGATCATTGCCGTCGCTAAACAGACAGGCGTGGATGCCATTCACCCCGGCTATGGATTTCTCTCCGAGAATCCTGCTTTGGCTCGCGCCTGTGACGAGGCAGGCATCACGTTCATCGGGCCCAACGCGCCACTGCTTGAGCTTCTTGGCGATAAAACAGCAGCCCGCCGCTTGGCAGCTTCAGCGGGGGTGCCCGTCCTCCCGGGCACGGAGACGCCGGTCAAATCTGGCACGGAAGCCAAGAAAATAGCTGCACAGATTGGCTATCCCGTAATTGTGAAAGCGGCCATGGGAGGCGGTGGGCGCGGAATGCGCGTGGTGCACGACGCGCAGCTGCTCGAAACCCGGCTTGAGGAAGCGCAAGGCGAAGCCAAGTCCGCGTTCGGAGATGCGTCGGTTTTCCTGGAAAAATTTCTTCCGCGCGCGCGGCACCTGGAAGTGCAGATTCTAGCCGATCATCACGGCAATCTGTTGCATCTCTACGAGCGCGATTGCTCCGTGCAGCGGCGGCACCAAAAAGTGGTCGAGGTCGCGCCGGCCGCGAATCTTCCGTCAAGCGTGCGCAGCGAATTATGCAGTGCTGCGCTCCAGATTGCCCGCAAGGCGAAATATCGCAACGCCGGAACCGTGGAATTCCTCTACGACGTAGATTCTTCCCAGTGGTACTTCATCGAAGTCAATCCGCGCATCCAGGTGGAGCATACCGTCACGGAAATGGTGACGGGAATCGATCTCGTTCGCGCGCAAATCCTGGTTGCCCAGGGTTGCGGGTTACACGACGAGCCGATGAATCTCCCCACACAGGATAAAGTGCCTCTCTACGGGTCGGCCCTTCAATGCCGTGTTACGACGGAAGATCCCGAGCAGAATTTCGCCCCCGATTACGGGAAGCTCTCTACCTATCGTTCGCCGGCGGGTTTTGGGATTCGCCTTGATGGGGGAACGGCCTACGCCGGCGCTTCGCTCGCGCCCTATTACGATTCGCTTCTCGTAAAAGTGACGGCATGGGGCATTACACTGCCGGAAGCCTGCCAGCGCATGGACCGCGCGTTGCGCGAGTTTCGCATTCGCGGCGTCAAGACCAACATTCCGTTCGTCGAAAACGTCGTGAACCACGCCAAATTCCGCAGCGGCGAAATCACGACATCTTTTCTGGACGACCATCCCGAACTGTTTCACTTTCCAAAGCGGGGTGATCGCGCCACGAAATTGCTCTCTTACCTGGGTGACGTCATTTTGAATGGCAACCCCGAAGTCAAAGGCAAAAAGCTGCCCGGACTAATCGAACCTGCGGCACTGCCCGAAGTTCCCGGTTCGGCTCCGCCCATGGGATCGCGCCAGCTGTTGCAGAAGATGGGCCCTGAGAAATTTGCGGCCTGGGCGCAAAAAGAAAAGCGTCTGCTTATTACCGATACGACCTTTCGCGACGCGCACCAATCGCTGATGGCCACGCGCGTGCGCACCCGCGATCTATTGGCGACGGCGCCTGCGGTCTCACGCCGTCTGCCGAACCTTTTCAGCCTCGAAATGTGGGGCGGGGCGACGTTTGATACGGCGATTCGCTTTCTTCACGAGGATCCCTGGCAGCGGTTGCGGCAACTGCGCGAGCTTGTGCCCAACATTTGTTTTCAAATGCTTTTGCGCGGCGCAAATGCCGTGGGGTATGCGTCTTATCCGGATAACGTCATTCGCGAATTTGTGCGCGAAGCGCACACCCAGGGTATGGACATCTTTCGCGTGTTCGATTCGTTGAATTCCATCGAGAACATGCGCATCTCGCTTGACGCCGTGCTTGAATCCGGAGCGGTTTGTGAAGGCGCAATCTGCTACACGGGCGATATTCTGGACAAATCGCGCCCAAAGTATTCTCTGAAATATTATCTCGCCCTGGCTAAACAGCTCGAAAAATTGGGAGTTCATTTTCTCGGCATTAAGGACATGGCAGGCCTCTGCAAACCTTACGCCGCTTTCGAGATCGTCAAGCGGCTCAAGCAAGAGGTCGGCCTGCCGATCCACTTTCACACGCACGACACCAGCGGCATCAACGCTTCATCCATCCTGAAAGCATCCGAAGCGGGGGTGGATGTTGCCGATGCTGCTGTCGCCTCCCTGAGCGGTGGCACCAGCCAGCCCAATCTCAATTCCATCGTGGCGGCTCTTCGCCATACTCCGCGCGACACGCTGCTCGACCTCGAGGCTCTCAACGAGTGCTCCGATTATTGGGAAACCGTGCGTGCCTGGTATCTTCCTTTTGATTCCGGCCCCAAAGCGGGCTCCGCGCGTCTCTATGAACATGAGATTCCCGGCGGCCAGTATACGAATTTGCGCGAGCAGGCTGCTGCTATGGGTCTCGGCCACCGCTGGCGCGAAGTGGAAAAAATGTATGCGGAGGTGAATCTATTGTTTGGGGATATCGTCAAGGTCACTCCGTCCAGCAAAGTTGTTGGAGATATGACCTTGTTTCTGGTGGCCAACGAAATGTCTCCCGAGGACGTACTGAAGCTTGATCAAAATCATGACGTGGCCTTCCCCAATTCTGTGGTCGAGATGTTTTCGGGAGTGCTCGGAACTCCTCCGGGCGGCTGGCCAAACAAGATTCAGCAGATCCTTTTGCGGGGCAAGAAACCGTTAAAAGGCCGGCCAAGCGCAAGCCTTCCGTCCGTGGATTTCGTGAGCGAGAAAGAATCGCTGGAAAAAAGGACGGGCCATTCCATCAGGCAGGACGAACTCCTCAGCTACTTGCTCTATCCGGATGTTTTCCTGAAGTTCGATAGGTTCCGCCAGACGTTTTCGGAAGTGAGCGTTCTTCCTACCGCGGCATTCTTCTATGGACTGAAATCGGGCGAGGAAATCACCGTCGAAATCGAAGCCGGAAAGACCTTGATCATCAAGTTTCTTACCGCGAGCGAACCGCACCCGGATGGCACGCGGACGCTCTTTTTTGAGCTTAACGGCCAGCCTCGTGAAGTGAACGTTCGCGACAAGGCGCTCCGCGTCGTCGAGCGAACCCACCCCAAGGCCGATCCCGCTGATCCCGGCCAGGTGGGTGCGCCTACGGCGGGAATGGTCAGCGGAGTTGCGGTGCATGTTAACCATGCAGTGGAGCGCGGTGCTAAACTGCTCACGCTCGAAGCGATGAAAATGCAATCGAACATCTATGCTCCAATTGGCGGCAAGATCACAAAGCTCCTCGTCTCGCCCGGCCAGAACGTCGAGGCCAAAGACTTGCTGGTGACGATCGCGCCGTGAGCGGCCCTCACCTCGTCAAACACGAGCAATTTTTCTCGCGCTATCTTCGCAATCGGAGAGACATCATTGTTTACCTCCCGCCCGGCTACGAGCAGCAGGATGCCGGCCATTTCCCCGTGCTCTACATGCAGGATGGCCAGAACCTTTTTGACGGCGAAACTTCCTTCATTCGGGGCATGGATTGGCACGTGGGGCAAACCGCGGACGAACTGATCCGTGCCGGGCGCGTCGAGCCCGTGATTATTGTGGGCGTCTATAACACAGGGAAGTCCCGCATCCGGGAGTACACTCCCACGCGCGCTCCCAAACTCGGTGGGGGTGGCGCCAATCGCTACGGTAAATTTCTGCTCAAAGAGCTGATTCCGTTTGTCCGCGCTGCGTATCGCGTGGACAGCGCCCCGGAATCCTCGGGCATTGCGGGCTCCTCGCTTGGAGGATTGCTCTCTCTGTATCTTGGTTTGAAGATGGCGCGGGTTTTCGGAAAAGTCGCAGCTCTCTCGCCGTCCGTTTGGTGGAATCAGCGCATTATGCTTCGCTTCGCGGCCAAGGCAAATGCGGATCCTCGCCCCCGCGTCTGGCTCGATATCGGAACCCGCGAGGGGCCGCGCATCGTCGATGATATAGAGAAGTTTCGGGACGTCCTGTTGCAGAAAGGCTGGCGCATCGGTTACGACCTTCATTACGAGCGAGTTGAAGGAGCCGAGCACAATGAGGCGGCCTGGGCCCAGCGTGTCGGTCCTTTCCTCGAGTTTTTGTTTCCCGCGAAGTAGGGTCGCAGTATACTTCGCCCCTCAGATTCGCGCTTGGCAGCCACTTCTGCGCTAGGGTCAAAACCGTGACGCCGAACGAACCTCTCACGATCCTCTGCGTCAGTTCCTATGAAAAAGGGCAGGAGTTTCTGCGCGAGGCCAAGCGGTTGGGCTGCCGGGTCATGCTCCTGACCATTGAAAAACTTCGCGACGCCGACTGGCCGAAAGAGGCCGTTGACGAGTTCTTCTTCATGCCGGAGGAGCTTCCTCTTCCTCAATTGATCAACGCCGTCAGCTATGCGGCGCGCACTCGCCGGATAGACCGCATCGTTGCTCTGGACGAGTTTGACATGGAAAACGTTTCCGCCTTGCGCGAGCACATGCGCCTCCCCGGAATGGGCCTCACAACGGTCCGCTACTTTCGCGACAAGCTCGCGATGCGTATTCGAGCCCGGGAAGCCGGCCTTCTGGTTCCAAACTTCGTTCGCATCCTTAATTACGACGAGGTGCGCGCCTTTCTCGAGCAGGTTCCCGAGCCGTGGTTACTGAAGCCTCGCTCGCAGGCCTCGGGCATCGGCATGAAGAAGATCGAGATTGCCGCCGATCTTTGGCCCTGGCTCGACCAGCTGGGCGACCAGCAGTCGTTCTACCTTCTGGAGCAGTTTGTTCCGGGCAGCGTTTTCCACGTGGACAGCGTGGTCAGCGAACGCGAAGTCGTCTTTGCCGAAGCGCATGCTTACGGCGCTCCGCCTCTTGAAACTTCACATCTCGGTGGCGTCTTCACTACCCGCACGCTCCCACGCGACTCAGCAGAACGAAACGAATTGCTTGAAATTAACCGCAATCTGATCGCATCGCTCGGCCTCGTCCGCGGCGTGACCCATGCTGAATTTTTGCGCGCACAATCGGGTGGAAATTTCTATTTCATTGAAATCGCCGCGCGTGTTGGCGGCGCTTACATTTCCAACGTCATTGAAGCCGCCACTGGAATCAATCTATGGCGCGAATGGGCGCGCCTCGAAATCGGAGCGGGTAAGGAAACCTATTCTTTCCCGAGCAGGCAACGATCCTATGCCGGAGCCATTTTGTCTCTCGCCAGGCAGGAGCATCCGGATACTTCCGCTTACAACGATCCCGAAATCGTCTATCGCGTCAAGAAATTTCATCATGCGGGCTTTGTCCTGAAATCGGGGAGCGCGGAACGTGTCAAAAACTTGCTGGACGTTTATGCCCAGCGCTTCGTCCACGACTTTCTTGCTTCGGAGCCGGTTCCCGAAAAGCCAACCGCCTGACTGCGATCCGATCCTTTTTTCCACACTGTACCTCGACTGGTTATAGGACTGGCCGAAAGGCTAGTTACTTTCACGAACGGCTTTCTGCTACGCTGTTTGCTCCAGCCATTACTAAGGACTAGAGTTTCGAGTACCCCGAGCGGATATCTGCATGGGGGCATGCTATCCCTGGAGACAGCCGATGTGGGGGAATCCAAAAAAGCCGGAAGCGCCGCAAGCCGCGCAGCCCGAGCCAAAAAATATTCCAACGAATCAGCCGCCGAAGCCTGCTCCGGCGACTTGGGAGGGAACAAAGGCGATGAGTACTGATGCCATGCGTCCACTGGGTGCGACCGCGGACCGCGCTACCGCGCGGCTGGGGCCGAGCCTGCATATCAAAGGAGAAATCTCCGGTAACGAGGATCTCCTGATCGACGGCTCCGTCGAGGGGCTTGTCCAACTCGATGAGCGTAAGCTGACCATCGGCGCCACTGCGAAACTCACGGCAGACATCATCGCCCGTGAAGTTGTCGTCTATGGCACCGTGAAAGGCAATCTCCGCGCGAAAGACCGCATCGAGATTAAGAAAGATGGCTCCGTCCACGGCGACCTTACCACGGCGCGCATTTCCATCGAGGATGGCGCCTACTTCAAGGGCTCGATCGAAATTGACAAGACTGCCGAGAGGGATACGAGCAGCGCCTTCTCCAAGAGCGCCACTCCGGCGGCGGCAGCCGCGGGACCGAAGAGCATTTAGTAGAGCATTTAGTTTCTCTGGTACAAGTTTCTCTCCTAATTGCGGCGCGGGTTTTCCCGCGCCGCTCTTTTTTTGGTTATAGCTCTTTGTACGGCATTTCCCGCTTATTTCTAAACTTGACAAGTACACAGATAGGAGCGATGCTTGCGCCGTTGCAAAGGGGCAGCGGTGGCGGTCTGGACGACGTTTAATGGTGACCGGTTGCGCTGGAACTCGGTGAGCCTCCGCGTTCCAGCACGGGGATGTTTTGCCGGGCCCTCCCAAGCGATGGCCAAACATCTCTGGGCGCTTGCACTGTTATCGGGAACACTTCTTAGCTTAGCTACAGGCTGCGGAGGCGGTCCCGTCGCGTCCGTCCAGCCGCCACCTCCCCAGCCGGATTTTTCCCTTTCGTTTTCTCCAGCCAGTGTGAGCGTTCCGCAAGGCGGCACCAGTCCAACGGTCACGCTAAACGCTGCTTCCAGTGGCGGGTTCACTGGTTCCGTGCAGGTCACGCTGACTGGCCTGCCTGCCGGGATCACCGCAAATCCCGCAAGCCCGTTCGAGGTATCGGCCGGCGGCTCTGCCAGCTTGCTTTTCGGCGCCACGTCCGCGGCCAGCACCGGAAATGTCACTCTTTCCGCCCAGGGAGTTAGCGGGAATCTTTCGCACTCTGCAAGCCTCACGCTGGTGGTTCAGAGCGGTGTCGTCTCCGCGCTTCCTCGAACCGCGTATTCAGCAACCGATTCAGTTCCCTCAATGGATGACCCGCCCGGAGAACCGCATCACCGCCATCTCACTCTGGACGCCGCAAACAAGCACCTCTTTGTCGCCAACCGCGCCATGAATCGCGTTGAGGTTCTCTCTTCTCTGGACGGTTCGCCCATTGCGCAAATCTCAATTCCAGGTGCGAGCAGCGTCGATATGTCGGCGGACGGACAAATCGTTTGGGTTGGCTCGACAACCGAACAAATCACCGCCATTGACGCAACCACGCTCCAGGTTCGCGCGAAATATACTCTCTCGCCTCTGCAGCCTCTTCCGAACGTAACCTTTGACAGGCCGGAGGAAGTCTTGGCGCTCTCAAGCGGCAAGCTTTTTGTTCGCTTAAGGGAAGCTGCCTCCGGAGAATCGCTGCTGGCGGTGTGGGACCCTGCGATCAACGCGCTCGTGAACCTCACTTCTGCCGCGCCAAGTCTTTTTCAAAACGGCATGGGCGTCATGGCGCGATCCGGTGACCACACAAGAATTCTTGTCGCAGCGAACGACTCCAGCGGTGAAGTCGCCCTTTTCGACGCGAGCGGCACCCTTGTCGCAGGTCCTGTCTCCCTCGGATCAGGAACCATTCTGCAAGCTGCTGCGAGTCCGGACTCTTCCAGGTTCGCAGTAGCTTTTCAGTCAAGCGCCGCCACACAATTAGTCCTCCTCAGCGGGTCGCTCAATTCTTTGGCTTCTTATCCAACCGCCGCTCCTCTGGGCCTTGTTTTCTCGAGCGACGGTCAAAGCATCAATCTGAGCGAGGAAAAGAATGGCGCCCCAGTCATCACAGCCTTGAGCGCCGCGAATCTCAATCGAATCGGCGAGGTTCCCGACGCCACAGTCCAGGGCGCCAGATCGGAAATCGAGGATGTGGGCGACTCGCAGCTCCTTTTTGGCATGGCCAATCGAGGGGTTACCCTGGTGGACGCCGCGCATCCATCGTCATTGCCTTCCGCATTTCCCACCTTCGCTTCGCCGCCTTCGGCGCAGCCAAGCGAAGGCCCGAACGCCGGCGGCACTGTCGTCGCACTCGCTGGCCAGAATTTCGAGCTCAATCCGCACGTGGTCTTCGGAGGGCAGCTTGCCACCGCCGCTCAGCAGATGGGCTCAACTCAAATCCAAGCCACATCGCCTGCCAGCGCCGACAACGGCCCTGTGAATCTCACCGCTTATTTCCCGAGCGGCTGGCTTGCCATTGCACCCAATGCCTTTTCCTACGGAACGCAAATCCGCGAGATTCTCCCCAACGCTGGAAATAAAGCCGGAGGCGATGCCATTGAAATCCATGGCTATGGATTTGGAAGTGATCCCGGCAAGGTCACTGTCACCATTGGCGGTGCGGCCGCTACGGTTCAGAAGCTGGAAAATGTCGCCTCGATCGCCGCTTCACAGGGATTTGACACGGCATATCCTTTCTCTCTTGAGCGCCTCACCGTCCAGACTCCAGCGGGAACGCCAGGGAACGCTGACGTCACGGTGAACTCTTCAGCCGGCTCGGCAACCTCTCCACGCGCCTTTCAATATCTCCAGAGCGAGCAGGTCTATGCAAAGGCCGGGTTCTACAAATTCCTTCTGTATGACCAGCAGCGTCAGTGGGTCTACATGAGCAATATTGATCACGTGGACGTTTTCGATCTCGGCGCCGTGCAATTCCGCGGGGCCATTGAGCCACCAGGTGGCCCTCCGCCGGACGCACAGCTCCGCGGCTTGGCGCTTGCTCCGGATGACTCGCAGCTTGTGGTCGCCGATTTTGGAGCGCAAAGTCTGTATCTGCTCAATCCAGACACTGCATCCGGCAGCGCAGTGTATGTTGGAGGAGTACCCGGCTTCGCAAATTCCGGACCTGCACGCGTCGCTACAACAAGTGCCGACACCGTCTTCGTGGGCCTCAGCGCGGAAGGAGCTTCCGGCGGCTGCTCGACCTGTCTCGGTCAAATGGACCTCTCCGCAAACCCCGTTACCCTGCAAACAGCCCCTCAGCCCCAGGTTTCCATGCTGACCGGCGCCCCACTCCTGCAATCCAGCGCCACTGGCGATCGTACCTTTTTCTCGTTTGAATCCGCGCCCGGCGGGCCTTTGGCGGATTGGAATGCTGCTTCGCCAGGCCAATTCACTACCCTCTTGGCCAACACAGACGCCACCGACTTGGCTGTCGCTGCCGATGGCACCCTTTTCGCTTCGCGAACCTCCGGAGGTTTGGAGATCCGCGACGCTAATATGAATCTTGTGGCAACGTTGGCTACGCCGGAGATCGAGAGCATTCCCGGCCGCACCGAAGTGCCAGGAATCGCATTGCACCCTTCCGGCGCTCTGCTTTATGAACCGTTTCTCACCGGCCCAGCTCCTGCATCGCTTCCCATCACGGGCGTTCAGGGTGGCGTGGACATCCTGGATACACACTCCGGCCGCCTTCGCATGCGGATTCTCCTGCCCGAACCGCTCGCCATGCTCTCGGCTGACTCGGATGGTCTCCATGCGGATTTTCTTGCAATAGACGAAAATGGCCAGCGCATCTTCGCTCTCACTGCGTCAGGATTGACGGTCGTACAGTTGGCCAGCGTTCCTCTCTCGATCGGTACCGTAAGCCCGGCCAGCGGCCCGTCGTCTGGAGGCACAACCCTCACCATCCGCGGCAGCGGTTTTCAAAGTGGAATCAAAGTGACCATCGGGGGCAAGCCTGCCGCCGTGGTCTACAAAGACATGAACACTTTAACTGTTATGTCTCCAGCTTTGCCCTCCGGGCCTCAACAAATCGTTCTCACAAATCCCGAGGGGGAGAACTACTCCCTCGATGCCGCGTTCGAAGCCCAATAGGAGGACCCGTCACGCGTCACCCGACGGCGAAGTTGCCTCTAACTTTTCGCCGCATTGCCTCATCTACTTAACCGTGCGAATGTAGTCAATCCGACGTACCCATTCCGGGACTTGTGGAAAAGGGATCATGGAAACTCGCAAACTCGGCAATTCTGACATGGAGATTTCCCGTGTCGGCTTTGGCGCCTGGGCCATCGGTGGAGCTGGTTGGGAATTTTCCTGGGGCGAGCAGGACGACCGCGACTCGGTCGCCGCGATACTACGCGCGCTCGAACTCGGCGTGAACTGGATTGATACCGCCGCTGTTTATGGCACAGGTCATTCCGAGGTAGTCGTTGCGAGCGCCTTAAAGGAATGGAGGGAGGAAAAGCCGTTCATTTTCACGAAATGCGTCCTCCGCTGGAACGAAGAGCGCAAGGTCTATCCGGATTTTTCCGAAGCCTCCATCCGCCAGGAATGCGAAGGCAGCCTCCGCCGTCTCCAGACCGACGTGATTGATCTCTATCAAATGCACTGGCCGCCAAGCGACAATGGTCCCGGTCTCGAAGAAGCCTGGTCCGCGATGGCCGGTCTCCAGAAGGAGGGCAAGGTCCGCTGGATCGGCGTCTCCAATTTTGCCACGGCACAAATCCGCCGCGCACAGAAGATCGCTCCGGTCACGTCACTCCAACCTCCCTATTCCATCATTCGCCGGAAGGTTGAGGAAACACTTCCTTACTGCCTCGAGCAGAAAGTTGGAGTCATCAGCTATGCTCCCATGGCTTCCGGCCTTTTAACAGGAGCTATGACGCGCGAACGTGCAGCGACTCTCTCTCCGGACGATTTCCGAAGCCGCAATCCCGAATTCAAGGAGCCGCGGCTCTCCGCGAACCTTGCTATCGTCGAGCGCCTGAAAAAGATCGGCGACAAACATGGAGTCATCCCAGGGGCAGTAGCGATCGCCTGGGTGCTGCGCCACCCCGCCATCACCGGTGCCATCGTCGGTGCCCGCAACCCTAACCAGGTAGGCGGCGTCGTGCGGGCTGCTGATTTGAAACTCACTGCGGAAGAAATCGCGGACATCGAGGGTGCAGCTCTGACGGTTGCCCGCTAAGACGAGGAGATAAGAAAAAATGGATCTCGGCCTCGATGGCAAAACCGCAATTGTCACTGGCTCGACCGCCGGAATCGGCTTCGCGATTGCTGCGGCGTTTGCAGCCGAGGGCGGGCGCGTGGTCATTAACGGCAGAACGCAGCCACGGGTGATCTCGGCCATCGACAAAATCCGACAGAAGGTTAAGCATGCTGATCTCACTGGCGTCGCCGCAGACCTGGGAACAGCCGCCGGCGTCGCCGATTTCGTCAGGCAAGTCCCCCAGGCCGATATCCTCGTCAACAACCTGGGAATCTTCGAGGTGAAGCCCTTTCTCGAAATACCGGACTCCGATTGGTTCCGCTTTTTCGAAGTCAACGTCTTAAGCGGCGTACGCCTCACGCGCCATTACTTGCCGGGAATGCTGAAGAAGAATTGGGGCCGCGTCATCTTCATATCCAGCGAGTCCGCGCAGCAAATTCCTGTCGAAATGGTTCACTACGGTATGACGAAAACAGCTCAGCTATCTGTCGCCCGCGGAGTGGCCCAGTCGGCCGTCGGCAGCGGCGTTACCGTGAATTCCGTTCTTGTTGGTCCCACGGCCTCTGAGGGTGCCGGCGCCTTCGTGGAAAACATGGCGAAGCAACAGGGAGTCACTCCCGAACAAATTGAAAAGCAATTTTTCGCTTCCGTTCGTCCCACTTCGCTCCTCAAGCGCTTTGAAACTACCGAAGAGGTAGCCGCGGTCGTTGCGTTCGTCGCAAGCGCCCAGGCCACGACGATCAACGGGGCTGCCATTCGCGCCGAAGGCGGCGTTCTCAGTGGCATCCTCTAAGCGCCAGTTCGCTGACAGGCAATCTGATCTCGCAGTGCCGCGCGTCACCTGCGAACCCGGCTTGTGGTCCTGATTAGAATGATCTCTCGTGAAATTGTAACGAGCGCTTGCGTTTACTCTAAAGCGACATGGGCTGGACGCGTTTCCTCACTCCTCAGCTGTCCAAGACAGACTGTAAACACAGATGGTCCGGACCTGGGACCACAATTCAGTACCATCTAGGAGGAAGTGATTATGGCAATTCGCAGGAAGTTGATTCTTGGCGGCGCTTTGCTGGCTGCCATGGCATTGGCATTTCCGATTGTGGCGAAACATTCCGCTGCCACGGCCGCACCCCGTCCCGAAGAGCACCCCGTGATTCATCAGGCGCTCGATCAGTTGCGAGGAACGCGCGAAATTCTCGAAAAGGAAGCCGCGCACGACTTCAAGGGTCATCGCGTGGCCGCGATCAAGCACATTGACGCGGCGATAGAGGAGCTGAAGCTGGCTCTCGCATCTGCCAAGTAGCCATCTGCATTTTGAGATTGACGCCAGGGGCCGGCCCAGCGCCGGCCCGTTTTTTTGTCACCGATTCTCCTTTTTTTGCATCCATTCTTTTATCAGCATGCGCAAGTTAAGAGCGCACGCGGAGTCGGAGGCGTTTGTGCCAAAAGCGTATTGGGGCGGCCATCTCATTGCGGAAAGCAATGCGTGTGTCGTTGTCGAAGGCAATCAATACTTTCCTCGCGATGCGGTAAACCGCGATTTTCTCCGGCCGAGCGACCAAACCTCTGTCTGTCCCTGGAAGGGGACTGCACACTATTTTCACATCGAAGTTGATGGCGCGCGAAACGACAACGCCGCTTGGTATTATCCGGATCCCAAACCTGCCGCCTCGGAGATCAGGGACCACATCGCTTTTTGGAAGGGTGTCACAGTCGAGACTTAAGACTGCCCCAGATTATTTTGTGATCTCGCTCTTGAACACCGACCCGTTATGCATCACGAATTCCACTTTCTCCAGCAGCTTGATGTCCGCGAGTGGGTCGCCCTTCACCGCAATCACGTCGGCGTAGGCTCCCGGCGCGATCACTCCAATCTCTCCCTGCATATCAAGCATCTCAGCTGCGTGTGAGGTCGCCGCCTGAATCGCCTGCATCGGTGCCATTCCGAATTCCACCATGTAGGGAAAATCCTGCGCTTCAGGCTCGGTCCATTCGATCCCGCCCATGTCCGTCCCATATACGATCTTCACGCCCGCCTTCAGCGCTTTCCGAAAAGAGATCGGGTGCACTTCCGCACGCTTTCGATCGCGTTTTCCTTCCGCCGTGTCTGCTGGTGCCCAATCTTTGTAATACACCGCGAAAGTCGGGCAATACCACGTGCCTTGCTTCACCATCTGGGCGATCTGCGCGTCCGTGATTTCCAGTCCGTGCTCGATCGAATCGCAACCGCCGTCGAGGGCCCGCTGCAGCCCGATTCCGTTGTACGCATGGCACGCCACCTTTTTCTGCCATCCATGGGTTTCGTCCACAATCGCTTTCAATTCCTCGACAGTCAGCGTCGGTTGTGAAACGAGGTTCCCCTGTTTGTCCAGCCACGAACGGTGTGTCATGTACACCTTGATCCAGTCGGCGCCGTGATCGAGTTGCTCCCGCGCCGCCTTTCGCGCTTCCCACGGTCCGTCAACGATCTGCACTCCCTTGGGCATGGTAAGCTCCGGCGCGTACCCTTCCAGGTTGTACCCGCCAGTCGTAGAAATCGCTCTCGTGGCCACAAACAATCGCGGTCCCGGAATCGTTCCTTCCGCAATCGCCTCCTTGATCTCCACGTCGCCGTAGCCTGCTCCTTCCGTCTCCACGTCCCGCAGCGTGGTAAATCCCTGCTCCAACGCTCGCCTTACTGCAAACGTTGCACGCGCCGCCCGCAGTGCGATCCCAGCCTTCAGAATATTGGCGTCATACCCTCCCTTCTTCGGGTCTTCGCCCCAAAGGAAAATGTGTGTGTGCGAATCAATCAGGCCGGGCAGTACCGTCGCCGACGAGAGATCAATGACTTCCGCCCCCGCGGGAATTGGCGCGCTCCCTTCCTCAACCTTCACGATCTTCTCGCCCTCCACGAAAATCAGCTGATTTTTGCGCGGCGCCTCGCTGGTTCCGTCAATCAGCGAGCCCGCGCGAATCACGGTGAGCGCTGTTTCTTTTTTCGCCGCTCGTGCATTCTGAGCTGCCACTCCCCACGCACAGATCAAACTTGTAAGCAAAGCCATGCAGTTTTTGCGCATGAATTCCTCCTTCGTGCGGCGCTAGCTTGCCGCAAATCCCAGGACTCTCGCAATATGGGTGTTAAGTTCCGAGAAGATTCGCCGCGATCCGCCCGTAGCCATGCTCCGCCGCCCACAGCGTGAGCGGAATCCCCGCGAGATCGTCTACCAGCGGAATCGCATTTCCATCCTTCGTCAAGTCCACGGTGCGCAGGTACCTTCGGCAACTGTCGCAGGCTTCCACGCGCAGATGCGGAAATTGCTCCGCCACGAATACCGGCAACTGGTTTTCTCTCTCTTCAGCGCACCCCGCGCAAAGGATTCGCCGGAATTCCCATTCATGTGAGCAGAATCCACAAACGAGAGATCTTTTTCCGCCATCCCCCTCGGGCCTCAATACGCCAACCACTGGCAACCCCCCGCAGAGCGGGCAGGCGCAGTGCAGCGAAAGCACTGGAGGCTTTTCAGTGCGTTCTGCTTGTATTTCGGCAAACGGCTGGGTAATAGCCCGCGCGAGTAATTCCGCGCGTGCGTCCAGCGCCTCGCCGCCCCGCCCGCCTTCTTCTGCATACTCGACGAGAAGCGCCCGCCGGGATTGTTCCGATTCGCTCCTCAATTCAGTTGCACATTTGGCCAGCGGCGCGGGCGCATGTGCTTCCACCAGGGACAACAGTGCGCCAAAATGCGGCAGCAGAATTTCGGGGTCCATTTGCTTGCGTAGCGCATCGCCACTGAAACTCCCAAAACTGCCGTGAGGAGCAGCCGCAAATTCTCGATAGAGGTTTTTTTGGAATCGCGCCAACTCGCCGTAAAACTTCAGCACTTCTGCGGCGGAAGGATACTCGGTTTCCAGAAGTTTCGCGCGCCGGATGCGCGCTTCGTAGGGATCTCGAATCATTTACGCGGCGCTTGTGCGTCGCCCACGATCTCCTCATACCAGCCGGGATGATAGCGTTTGGCAAACGCCATCGAAACGTCCCCGCGAATCACCGATCCGAATGCTCCGCGTTCTGCAAAAACTCCCATATAGATATGGATCAGGAAATTGGCAATCGTCACCAGCGCCGCAATCGGATGCAGAATCACCGCCACATACCTCAGCCAGCGCAAGCTCCACGGCAGCGATTCCGGAAACCACAGCACGAGCCCCGTAAGCACCAGCACAATCGCGCTCCAGAAAAATCCCCAGAACAGCGCCTTCTGCCCTGCGTTGTAGCGCCCCGCCGGGGGCATCTTGTTGTCCTCGTTCCGGATATAGTAATGCAGCGAGTTCCACCACTCCTTGTCCAGCTTTGTCGCGCGCATTTGCCCTGACCACAGCACGTACATATACATCACGCTCAGGAAGAAAATGATTCCCGCCCACGGGTGCAGCATCCTGGAGACGCCTGCGCCGCCCAATATGATGGCCAGCCAGAAGCACCACGGAGACCAAAACGCCAGCCCGGTCAGCAGCAGGTAGACATAGGAGGCCGCTGCAATCCAATGATTCAGTCGCTCACGAAACGTGTACCTCAACACATGGCCGTGAGGAACAATCTGCTCGGGATGAGTCATGGTCTTGGTCCTCCCGTGATGTCCTCATCTTCGCGCGCTTTAGGACCGTAGCGCAGGTAATGCACAAAAAGCCCGATCACGCCTCCGATCATCGCTACGTTGCCGATCCACTTCAGCGGTCCTTTCCATAGTTTCACCATCAGGGGGACGCGCGGATTTTTCGGCAGCCCGCCATACATCTCGGGGTTCGTGGCATCGTGAAGCACATAGATTACTCCTGTGCCTCCCACCCCATCCGGATCGTAGACGCCTGCGTTGGCAAAACCGGAATGATCACGCAGCTGTTTGGCCCTCTTTTGCGCCAAATCCGTCATGTCATCCTTGCTGCCGAAGTGCAAGCAGCCCGTCGGGCATGCCTTGATGCAAGCCGGTTCCAGCCCTTGCGTCACGCGGTCGGAGCACAGCGTGCATTTGTACATGCGCTTTGTTTCACTGTTGAATTTCGGAATGTTGAATGGACATCCGGTAACGCAATAGCCGCACCCGATGCACTTGTCCTGCTGGAAATCCACGATCCCGTTCGCGTACTGGACGATGGCCCCGTCAGCGGGACATGCCGCCAGACATCCCGGCTCCGCGCAGTGCATGCACTGGTTCTTCCGCATCAGCAGCATCATGCTGCCGTCTTCGCGTTCGTGCTCGTTGAAGAGAATCAGGTTCCAGTAATTCCACCGCGTCTCCGGCATCGTCTGGTAACTGTTGTCGAAGACCGTTTTTCCAAACGGCAGGTCATTCCATTCCATGCACGCCACTTCGCATGCCTTGCAGCCGATGCAAGTGGTCGTATCCACCAGTTTGCAGACGGTGAATTCCCGTTGTGTGCTTTCTCCCGGCACGGTTCCTGCATGGCCGGAAATCTTTTGGATGCGCAGCGTCGCCTGGCTCATCTCGCCTCTCTAGGCCTTTTCAACCTTTACGAGGAATCCTTTAAACTCCGGCGTGAACGCATTCGGGTCAATCACCGTCGGCGACAGTAAATTCGCCAGTGTTCTTGCGTCTTTATCCTCGTCTTCCACGATGCCTCGGAACCCCTGGTGGATCGGCAATCCGATCTGGTAGACCTTTTTTCCGTCAATGGTCATCGGTTTGATGCGTTTGGTCACGAACGCTTTCGCAATGTACGTTCCCCGCGCGCTCGTCACCTTGATTTTTTCCGCGCCATGGATTCCCATCTCGTCCGCGAGCTCCACGGGAATTTCGATAAACGGCTCGGGAATCAGCTGCACGTTCATCGGATTGTTCTTCGTCCAGTAGTGATACTGCTCCGTGAGCCGGTAAGTCGTGCAAATGATGTTGTACCCGTCGCTCGGAGTCCCAAACTTGTCGTCGGGCGTCTTTAGGCGTTTCACCACGGGATTATTGTTCTGCTTCGGATGCAGCACGTTCGCGACCGGGCTCTCGATCGGCTCATAGAATTCCGGGAACGGCCCGTCCGCAAACGCAGCCAGCGGACCGAAAATCCGGCCGACGCCCTCGGGATTCATGATGAATGGCCCCATGTGATCCTTCGGCTTCGAGTCCACCTTGAAATCCGGCACGTCGTTGCCCACCCACTTTTCCGCGGCTTCGTTCCACCAGATTTGGCGCCGGGAAACGTCCCATGGCTTGCCTTCCAGGTCGCACGAGGCCCGGTTGTACAGCACCCGCCGGTTCACTGGCCAGGACCATGCCCAGTTCTGGTGAACCCCCATTCCCGATGGATCGGCGGGATCGCGCCGCGCCGTCAGGTTGCCGGCTTCCGTGTACGCTCCGCTGTAAATCCAGTTCCCGCATGCTGTGGTGCCGTCATCCTTCAGCCACGCAAAACTCGGCACCTGCTGCCCCTTCTTGATCTCCTGTTTTGTCGCCGGATCGGTCAGGTCCGCCAGCGCTTTCCCATTGATTTCCTTCAGCACTTCCGCCAACGATGGCTGGGCCGGCATTGTGTAGTTCCACGTCAGCTTCAGGATCGGATCCGGAAACTTCCCGCCATCTTTCTTGTATAGATCGCGGATCTTCAGGAAAATTTGCGCCACAATGTCCTGATCCAACCGGCAATCTCCCGGAGGCGGCAGCGCCGCGTTCTTCCACTGCAGCCACCTCGCCGAATTCGTAAACGATCCGTCCTTTTCCGCGAATCCCGCGCAGGGCAGCCGGTACACCGTCGTTTGAATCTGTTTCATTTCGTCCGTGGTGATCCCCGGCGCTCTCCAGAATTCGCTTGTCTCATCCGGATAAATTTCCCCGACCACCAGCCAATCGGCTTTCTTGAGCGCGTCAATGTTTTTGTGCGAGTCCGGCCCGATCGCCACGCCATTCATCCCGAACGTCAGCAAACCCTTGACCGTTCCGTTGTACATTCCGTTCCACATCTCAACCCAGGAAAAATTCCGGTCCACTTTCGGCAAGTAGTCGTACGCCCAGTCGTTCTGTTTTGTGGCCGCGTCGCCATACATGGCTTTCAGCAGGCTCACCGCGAACTTCGGCGTGTTTCCCCAATAGTTGAGCGAGTCCCAGGTCCCCGGCTTCGATGGTTTTGGCGTAATCCGCTTCATCCATCCATCAAAAGACCCATCCGCCGGCGTCGGCACCTTGATGTATCCCGGCAGCACATCGAAAATCCCGGCCATGTCCGTCGCGCCCTGAATGTTTGAGTGCCCGCGCAGCGCGTTTACTCCTCCTCCCGCGCGTCCCACATTTCCCATCAGAAGTTGCAGCATCGCCGCCGTTCGGATGATCTGTGTTCCGAATGTGTGCTGCGTCCAGCCGACGGCGTAAATCACCGTCGCGACTTTCTTCGTGTCCCCGTCTTTTCGGATGGACGTAAAGAGGTCCGCCGCTTTCAGGAATTGTTCCTTCGGAATCCCCGTGATCTGTTCAACTACTTCCGGCGTGTAGCGCGAGTAATGCTTCCTCAGGAGTTGGAACACGCACCGCGGATTTTGCATCGTGAAGTCGTACGCCGGGTGCTCGGGCAGCCCTGGGGGAGCCGCCGCCTCGTGCATCGCCTTTCCGCCGGCGTCGCCCGAGGCATAATTCCATGTAGACTTATCGTAAGTCTGCTTCTCCGCGTCGAATCCGGAAAAAACGCCATCCTCTTCCGGCAACTTGAACCCGTCTTGGATCACAAACGCGGCGTTCGTGTAGTTGTGCAGGTATTCTTTCGCGTACCGGTCGTTTTCGATCGCGTAGCGGATCAACCCGCCAAGGAACGCGATGTCCGCTCCCGCCCGGATCTGGCAAAAGAAGTCCGCTACGCTCGCCGTCCGCGTGAACCGCGGATCCACCACGATCATCTTCGCGTTGCGGTTACGCTTTGCTTCAACCGCCCATTTGAATCCGCACGGATGATTCTCGGCCGGGTTCCCGCCCATGATCAGCATCATGTCGGTGTTCTTGATGTCCACCCATCCGTTGGTCATCGCCCCGCGTCCGAATGTTGGTCCCAAACTTGAGACCGTGGGGCCGTGTCAAACTCTTGCCTGGTTTTCTAAGTGGACAATTCCCAGGCTCCTCATGGATTTTACGACCAGATAGTTGAACTCGTTCGTGTCCGTGCATCCGCCGGTAAAGCCGATGGACTCCAGCCGGTTTACCGTGCGTCCCTGCGCATCCTTCTCAATGAACGTATCGTCCCGCGTCTTTTTCACCTTCTGCGCGATTTCGTTGATCGCGTCGTTCCACGAAATATCCTCCCAGTCCGTTCCGCCCGGCCGCCGCACTTGCGGCTTCAGCAGCCTTCGGTCATTCAGGATATCCTGCTCGAGTGAGGAACCTTTCGGGCACAACGTTCCGCGGTTGATGGGATGGTCTGGATCGCCCTCCACGTGCACCACTTGCGGCGTGACGTTCTTCGCTCCGTCCCCAATCGTATAAATGATGACTCCGCAGCTCACGGAGCAATAGGGACATGTGGAACGCGTCTCGCGCGCCCGCCCGATCTTCAGCTCCCGCAACTGGGCAAAAGCTGGCTGAATGTCGAAGCCAAAAATCGAAACGGCTGCCCCGCCAACTGCGCCTATTTTCAGGAAGTCCCTTCGGGAAGGTTTCAGATTTTCTACTTGCAGGCCCTGATCAGAGCTACGTTGCATCGTGCCCCTTTCCGGTGACAGAAGAGAAGCCCCGCGTGCCAGCGCATAAGTAATCCCACCCGCGGCGAAATGCAAGGAAAAGTTTGTTACAGTTCTGTTACAGCTTGTTGGCGTTCCGTGTCCTAGGCCGCCGATGCTGAAGATAGTGGCGGCGCGTCGGTATCTGTCAGTGCCCTCATCTCCGCCGCTCGGAATCTGACCAGCAGCAGCGTCAAATCGTCCGCCTGCCTCGCGCCTCTTGTAAATGTTTCCACAGATTCCAGAATCCGCTTCTTCAGTTGATCCAGAGGCAATTCCGCTGTATTGGCCAGGGCTTCGCGCAGCCTCGGAACCCCGTATAGCTGCTCTTCAGGGTCCATCGCCTCGGTCACTCCGTCGCTGAACAACACCAGAGTGTCTCCCGGCTCCAGTTTCACGCATGCCGCCGTGTATTCCGCTTCGGGCACGAGTCCCACTGGAAACGATCCCTCCGTGAAAGCTTCGCTCGCCTCGCTCTGGCGGAGCAGGATTGGCGAGGGATGTCCGGCGTTGATGAACTCCAGGTGTCCCTGGCTGTCTAAAATTCCGAAAAACATTGTCGCGTATCGTCCTACTTCCGCGTGGTCGCATAAGAATCGATTCACGTGATTGAACACGCGCGCCGGGTCAACTCCGATCGTCATTCCGGAGAGCGCTCCCTGCAGCATCGTCGTTAGCAGCGCTGCCCCGAGTCCTTTTCCGGAAACGTCCGCGATCAGGAACGCCGTCCGCCCGTCGCTCAGCGGAAAGACGTCGAAGTAATCTCCTCCCACCGAAAGGCAAGGAAAGTTGCATCCTGTCACGCTTAGATGCGGCTGGTCCGGAATATTCCTTGGAAGCAGTGCTTGCTGAATATCTCTCGCGATGTTGATTTCCTGCTCCATGCGCTGGCGGTCGCGTTCCTTCTCCAGAAGCCTCGCGTTGTCCAGCACACTGGCCGCATCCTTGGCCAGTACGTCCAAGATTTGCCGGTCCAGCCGCGAAAACGCCGCAGGCCTTTTCGAATCCAGATACAGCACTCCGAGAAAATCACCTAGCCGAACGTTCGCCACCGACTCTTCGCTTCGCGCTCGGGTCATTCCGTACAGCGGAATCACCACCACCGCCTTGAGCCGCTGCGCCACGATGCTTTGCGCCGCCTGCAGATCCATTTCCGCTTGCGCTAGGTCCTCCGTGATCACCGCCGATCTTTGCTTCAGCGCCAGTTGGATCGCCGTTTGGCTTGGCGACATGCTTTCCGGCGGCACGCGCAAACCGCCGCTCCGCCGCGCCAGCCGGACTTTCAGACGGCCGCCTTCATCCGCTTCGAGCAGCAAACCCCGGTCTGCATCCGTAAGCGCCACTGCATGATTCAGCATCTCGCCCAGTACGGATTCGAGTGGCAGTTGCGAATGCACCAGCCTGCTGGCCTCGAGTAACCTGTTCAGTTTTTGCAAACCTCCGGTTCCCGTCGAGGAATCCGATCCAGCAATGTGATCGATCCGGGTCAACAGGTTCGGAATGGATTCTTCGCCGGTATTGCTCGAAGACCGGAAAATAATTTCGTAGGAATCTTCGAGGCCGAACGTGATCACGTCTCCGTCCTGCAGAGCGCGGCTTTCCACTTTCTCTCCGTTCACGAATAGCCCGCGCCGTTGTCCCTTGTCCTCCAGATAGAAGTCATTCGCTTCCGTAACGATCGCCGCGCATTGCCGCGAAATCCTCCGGTCGTTCAGTTGGAGATGGTTTCCGGTTTCACCGCCCCGGCCGATCAGAAAAGGGAAATGCGTGATTCGCGCGTACTTCCGCGTGCCGTCTGGAGCGATCACTTCCAGGACAGCCTCGTTGCTTGCCAGTCCTTCGGGCATGGTCTTCTCGATGCGCAGATTGTAGCACGCACTCCCCGCCTTCCCGCACCCCGAGCCAGGTTTTGCGGGCTTGGCGCGACTCGCTCCACAGGGGGACCATCCCGATCTGTTTTTGAACGACTTTGAATTCTGCGCCTTTGCGGAATCGCCCAGCCGGACATGCCGCCTGGCCTTTGTGCCGGGCCGCATACTTTATTTCGATTTTTTTCCGATTCCCCTTGCATGGCGTAATCGGGCTGCCGAAAATGTTGAAGGCTCCCTCTGGAGCGAAGAAAAGCAAATGATTTATCGTCCGCAGATTTGTGTCGTCGCCGCGATACTGTTTTTTTTACTCCCGGCGGGAGTGCGCGCGCAGGCGTGCCGCGTCACTCCGTCTTCCGTGAAACTCGGCTACACCATTCGATTGACCTGTCCGCGGGATGTTGCATCCGCGAAAATGGGCGAGCGCATCGTACCGTTATTTCCACAGCCTGACGGCAGCGCGTTCGGCTTGATGCCGGTTTCCGTAAACGAAAAACTCGGCGTTCATCCCATCCAATTTTTGTCCGCCGAAAAAAAGTTGCTTTTCACTGCAAAAGCGATCGTTTTGAAAACCTACTTTCCTTCGCAAGATGTCACGCTCAGTCCATCCATCGAAGCGCTGCACTCCACGACGGAAGATATTCACCTGCTCGTTGCCTTTCGCGATACCGTCTCCGATGAGCGGTTTTGGAAGGATCCCCTCGCCCCTCCCGTTTCCGGCTGCATGACTTCCCCTTTCGGCGTCAAGCGCCTGCACAACGGCAAGCCCACCGGCGAGTATCACAGCGGCGTGGACCAGCGCACTCCCGAAGGTGAACCGATTCGCGCCGTCGCGGCCGGCACCGTCAAATTCGCGCAAAAATTCAACGTTCTTGGCAACGCCATCGGCATGGATCATGGCCAGGGACTCGAGACCATCTACCTGCACATGGAAAAGCTCGCCGTCGAAAAAGGCGCCCGCGTGGACAAGGGAACAATCCTCGGCTACGCCGGAGAAACCGGCCGCGCCAACGGCCCTCACTTGCATTGGGCGTTGTACGCGAATGGCGTCCATGTGAATCCCGCGCAGTGGGTCAAGCTGACTCCGTGCCCGAGAGAGAGGAAGCAGCGCTGAACGATGTTCGCGATGATCTATCTCGCTGGGGCAACGGGCCACGCCGATCCCGTCGAACCCATCTTGCTCGCGCTTGTTTTTCTCACGCTCGGCGCGATGATCGGCGGGCGGTTGATGACCCTGATGAAGCAGCCGGCCGTGCTGGGTGAGTTGCTCGTCGGCATGATCGCGGGAAATCTCGGCTATTACCTGGGCAACGCCGGATTGACGGTGCTGCGCGAGGGCGACAACCTCCGAAAAATTTCCGATCTCGCTTTGACGACCACGATGACGGTCACGCAGGCCGTTTATCAGGTGCTACCGCTTGCGGATGCCGGCCGCGTGGCTGCGGCGCTGAGCGGCGCGAATTCTCTTGACTATCTGGCGATCTTCTCCTTTGTTGATTTTCTGGCGCGCATCGCCATCCTCATTTTGCTCTTCCTGGTAGGACTGGAAACGAGTCTCGGCGAAATGCGCCGCGTGGGGAAATCCGCGCTGCTGGTGGCGGTGATCGGCGTGATCGTTCCGATGGCGCTGGGCATGGGAACGATGAAGCTTCTGCACCCGGAGTCGGAGCTCGCGCGCGACCTTTTCATCGGAGGAATTCTGACCGCGACCAGCGTGGGAATCACGGCGCGCGTCCTGCGCGATCTGGGCCAGGAAACACGCGATGAATCGCGCGTCATCCTCGGCGCCGCGGTGATTGACGATGTTCTTAGCCTGATCGTTCTCGCCGTGGTCAGCGGACTTGCCGTGACCGGAACGGTGCGACCAGCTTCCATCGCGATGACCACCTTTGTTGCCGCGCTGTTCCTGGCCGGCTCGCTCGGCATCGGTATCTGGATCACGCCGCGCATTGTTCGCAAACTTGCCACGGCGGGAATTCGAAATCTGAAACTTCTTTTTGGACTCGGTTTCGCCTTCCTGCTTTCCTGGCTTGCCAATGTCGCGGGCCTCGCCACAATCGTTGGCGCGTTCGCCGCGGGAATGATCCTGAATGATTTTTTCGATAAAGAACTGGAAGGGCAGTCGCTGCACGAGCTCATTTCGCCCGTGGAATCGCTGGTGGTGCCGCTGTTTTTCGTGTGGATGGGAATCCAGGTGAAGCTGGAATCCCTGAGCAGCCGCGACGTCCTGATCGCGGGGCTGTTGCTGACGGTAGTGGCGATCCTCGGAAAACTGGTAAGCGGATGGGGATGCCCCCGGACGATGAACCGCTGGGCGGTGGGATTCGGGATGATGCCGCGCGGAGAAGTGGGACTCATCTTCGCGGGGATCGGGCGCGGGATCGGCGTGGTGGACGACGGGTTGTTTTCGGCGGTGGTCATCCTGGTGATGATCACGACGCTGCTGGCGCCGGTGATGCTGCGGGTAACGCTGGGATCGCAGCCGGCGGCTTCGGCGTAGAGCTGAAAATTACTTTCCTTCATGGCAAGCGATTCGATTCTCGGGCGGCCTTTTCGCTGCGCTCAGAGGATGCCTTCGCGCAGCTCAGGGCAAAGCCGAAGCGAGGCGGCGGCTGACGTATTCACTGACGTGGAGATCGAAGAGCTCTTCGATGCGCTTTGTGACCGGGCCGGGGGCGGAGGCAATTTTGTTACCCGCGATTTCGCCGACGCCGATGATGTTGCGATTCGTCGAGGAGATAAATACTTCGTCGGCGGAATAGAGATCCGCGGGATGGAGAATCTGCTCGGCGACGGCGAGGCCAACTTCCGGAGCGATTTCAAAGAGAATGCCGCGCGTGACGCCTTCGAGGCAGCCGGAAGCTAGCGGCGGCGTGAAGATCTTTTCGCCGCGGACGATGAAAATGTTGGCGGCGGTACACTCGGCGACTTCGCCGCGCTCGTTTAGCAAGACAACCTCGTCGAAACCTTCCTTTTGCGCCTCGGCGACGGACCAGACATTGGGCAGCCAGGAAATGGATTTGACGCCAGCGAGAGGGGAGGCGGCGTGACGGCCATGTTCGCGAAGAGTGAGGCGGACAGGTTCGTGATATTCCGGAAGCGGGGAAGAATAGATGATGAGATCCACGTCGGGCATGGCTTCGTCGCTGCGCCAAAAACCGACTTTGTTGTAGACGAGATAGATGCGCGCGCAGCCTTCCGTAACTTTATTGGCGCGAATCACTTCCTGGAGATTAACGCGGACTTTGGGACCGGTGTAAGGCATCGGGAGACGAATGATGGCGGAGTCTTTCTCGAGGCGGCGCCAGTGGCGCTCGTAGGCGAAGGCTTCGCCGCGGACGATGCGAACGGTGGTGAAGAGCCCCCAGCCGCAGATGAGGCCTGCCTGGCCGGGAGAGAGGCGGAGCTTTTCGATCGGCAGAAGACGGTCATTATGAAAAACGTTGCGATGGATCAAGAGGGCCTCGGCAATTTGGGTGTCCGTAATATTGTAGCCGAAAGGGGAGGGGAAACCGGAAAGGGGAGTTGCGAAATCTGAAATACGAAGTTCGAAAAGCGAATTCGGAGCGCGGCGCGGGCGGCGTGACGGCCGCTTAGGGCAGTCTTCGTTGGGTGGCGGCTGGTTAACAATTTGCGGGGACACCGCCTGTTTTTTCGGATGTGCGGCAAGCAAAGGATTTATAAGTCCTTTGTTTTTGTATGTGTGGCAGGGAAAGGGGTTAGCGGCGATTATTTTGGAAGTGTGGCAGGAAAAGGACTTAGATAGAAAGAGAGATTCTTCGAAGCTGCGCTCTTCAGGACTCGCATCCTCGTCGGATGCTCGCTTACGGAAGATTATTTTGGAAGTGGGGCAAGAAATGGACTCAGGCGAAAGACGCAAATCGAAATGCGAAATTTGGCCTGGCTGTGGCAGCCACTGCATGAGGGGACGGCTCACACGCGAATGTGAGGGAGTTGCGAGAGAAAATTTTGGCGCCGAGGGCGACATGGCGGGCCGATCCTAGCGGCAAGCGCGGGTAATGAGGGGTCCAAATGCTCCCGGCGCTTAATTCAAGAGATATTTTACACGAAAGTTACTAAATGTCAAGGGAAAAGATGACGGGAAGCCGAAGGGTTAAAGAGTTTGGAGAGCCGGAGGCATAAAGAAGCGAAGAATTTCCCACCCTTCGCTACGCGAAGGTTGGGAATCCGGAAAAATTAGACGATTGGCTTCGGCAAACAGGTGCCTAGGAATATACTCGAGCGTATGACTTCAGCTAAAGCATTGTTTTTCCAGCTCGCAGACGAATACGCTAGAACGCGGCACCGATGCTTCTTGGCGGAGATGGACCTTCGGACACTGGACATTGGCTACAACGTGTGCTTCCGCCCCCTCGACGTAAGCGAAAGTTCCGACCCGTATGCCTGCAAGTATCTGACCATCCCGACTGAACAGGTAGAGTTTACTGGCCGCCGAGAACATCTTCCAGCTGCATTGGTGGATCGGCTGGATACTGAACTGTCAAAATTGAAGCTACAGCGATGAGCTGCCCGCACCGGGTTTAGGCGGTATGCCGGCGAGGATCTCACTAAGCTTCGCGGCCGGCATGTTTGCCGAAGTCAGCTTTATCGTGCAGATTTTTGTGCGTGATTCCCTGGAGGAGTTTTTCCAGCGAATACTCTTTCCGGTGGACCGGCTCGATGACGATGCGGCCGGATTCTTCGTGGACATCCACCGACTGACCGCGGCGAAGCTTTGCCGCGTGCAGCACTGCGACGGGAATTTGCACGGAGGTGCTGTTGCCCCGTTTGCGGACCCTGGCTTTCATGTCGTGACATGCTCCCATATAAACATTGTATCCACATGCCGACATGGATTCACTCCGATGTCAAAGGCAGGGCAGGAGAGATGGGGCATCCGCCTGCGCTAAGGCTTCGGCGCGACAGGTCCGCCGACACAAAAGCCACGGCGGGACGGGTCCGCCTGCGCTGAGGCTACGGCGCGACAGGTTCGTATCGCAGGTGGGATGGGGCAGCAGGGCTACTCCATTGCCGACCTGAAGTTAGGTTTCTACATCCTGATGAGCGCGAGGGGAAGCCGGCGGCGTGGATGCCTGCCTGAAATTAAACACCGACAATGCCGACATTCACTCGAATGTCGTTGGGCCAGGGAAGCTCCGATAAGAGTTGGAGAGTCGGCCGGTTTGAAGATCAGGACTTAGCTGGAGGCTGATCGTCGCAGCCGACGAATTCCATGTTGATGCGGTTGCCTTTGTATTGGAGTTCATCGTGGATGCCGATTTTAGAGGTGTAGTAGCCGTCCACGGTCATGCGCTTGAGGGAATTGAAGAAGCGGACTTCGGGAAGATCGGTGAGATGGGCGTGGTCGGAAAGGACGGTAAGGATGGCGACGCGTTCTTCGGGAGTGGAATCCACAAAAGATTTGCCGTGATAGTGGCGGCACATGACTTCGATCAGCGGAAGGCCATCGCGCCAGACGGACTTTTCGGCGTCGTCGGAAGTTTCGCGGAGGAACTGGTCAATGAAGTCGGCAACTTTGGCGGCTTTGGCGCCACCGGAACGGCTGTCGGCGGGAATGATGGTTTCGGCAAGCTCTTCGACGAGGGCATGCTGCGCGGAAGTGAAAAAAGTGGCCGGAGATTGAGCTTCAGGGACTGTGCCGTGAGGGACGACAGGCGGAGTGGGAACCTGAAGAGCGCTAGCGGCGAGATCGGAGACGGGTAGTAGCGAAGCGCCCAGGACGCCGGCGGAAGTGATCAGCCACTGGCGGCGGTCCTGGCGAAGATCAATGGGATTTTTCAGGGACATGGCCTCTCCTCAGATATTTCCTTTGGCGAACTGATCGGCGAGATAGTCGCAGGAGCGCCAGCAGAGCGCCATGATGGTCCAGGTGGGATTCTGGCAACTGGCGTTGACGTGAGTGCTGCCATCCACAATGAAGAGATTTTTCACATCGTGGGCCTGCTGGAACTGACTGACGACGGAAGTTTTCGGATCGTCACCCATGCGCGAAGTGCCAAGTTCATGGATGGACCAACCTTCGGTGAGGACGCGGTCATTGACGCGAACGATTTCGAAGCCCGCTTCTTCAAACATTTCCTGAGCGGTTTCCTTCATGTCCTTGGCCATTTTGAGTTCGTTGTCGCCGAATTTGTAATGGAAACGCAACGCGGGAATGCCCCACTTGTCTTTGACGACGGGATCGAGGTCCACATAGTTTTCGTAGCGCGCGAGGACTTCACCGAAGGCGCCCATGCCGATGAAGGCGCCGTAATTTTTGCGAACTTCTTCCTTGAAGGAAGCGCCAAAGCCGGGAATTCCGGTGCCAGAGGGAAACATCTGGCAGCCGCTGCCGCCTTCGAAGCCGTAGGCGCGAATGAAATTGGGATCCTTTGTATCCAGATTGCGGAAGCGGGGAACGTAGAAGCCGCCGGGACGACCGTCGTCGAGGGTAGCGGGCTTGCCGACGCGATTTTTGTCGCGACCATAGACGCCGGGTCCCATGATGTGCTCGCAGAAATTGTGACCGACGTGGCCGCTGGAATTGGCGAGGCCGTTGGGAAAGAGACGCGACTTGGAAAGGAGGAGAAGGCGCGCGGACTCGAGAGTGGAAGCGGCGAGAATGACGAATTTAGCGCGGACGTGATAGTCCTTCATCGTTTCGGAGTCAATGAAGCTGACCCCGGAGGCTTTGCCGGTGTTGGGATCCACGGTGATTTCGCGGACGGTGGAGTTGGAACGGACGGTGAGGTTGCCGGTATCCATGGCGGGATAGATGAGGCCGGTGGGGGAATCGAAGGCAGCGTGAATGTCGCAGCCGCCTTTGCGTTCACAGGCGCCGCGGCCGTAACAGCGGCTGCGATATTTGTTGTGCTTGAGGCCATCGGTGGTGACACCTGCGCGATATTGGGTGAGGACGCGGCCCATTTTGCGAAGACCCTGCTGGAGCGTGACTTCCGCGCAATTCAACTTGGTGGGACGCTGGAAAATGCTGTCGGGAAGATAAGGCAGATTTTCCTTGACGCCGGTGATACCGAGATAGAGGTCCACTTTGTCGTAATAAGGAGCGATATCGGCATAGCTGATGGGCCAGTCTTCGCCGAAGCCGTCGCGGCTCTTGGCTTTGAAATCGTAATCGGAAAGGCGGAGAGCGAGGCGACCCCAGATGTTGGTTTTTCCGCCGAGGCAGCGGGCGCGAACCCAGGCATAGCGCGTGCCGGTATAAGGATTCTCGCGCTCGTCCACCACGATGTTCTTCGTGTAGTCGGAGTCCCCGACGTAGCTCTTGAGGTGCTTGAACTTTTCAAAGCCGGGACCATAGGGAGGATTGCGGATGGTGTACTCGTTGAACGTGAGAGAGTGGGAATTGGGAGGGAGATCGCCGCGGTAGCGATTGTCGTAGGGCCATTCCATCGAGCGCAGCTCTTTTTCGATGGGGAGTTTCTTGCCGGCTTCGAGAAGCAGAACCTTCATGCCGTGGCTGGTGAGAACATGGGAGGCCATGCCACCGGCGGCGCCGGAGCCGATGACGACGGCGTCATACAATTTCGAAAGATCAACTTCTTCGGATTTTGGCGGTTCAGCCATCTGAATTGCTCCCCTGGACCTGGGATTCGCTTTCTTGTGGTGCAAGACGCCAGACCTGCAAAACGATGCCTGAAGACTCCGGCCAGACGCCGCGGGTGCGCTTGCATTCAACAATGGAGCGGCGGATTTGTCCAGAGAACTATCGCGCGAGAGATCCATTCGGATCGTAAGGTGGCCTCAGATTGCGCAAGGCGATAGGCGGCGCTTGGCCGGCGGCATCACAGGAAAATAGATTGCATCGGAAGGGAAAGTCTGGCAAAAGGAAGGGCACGTCCCCTGGAGCCCTCACAATGAACATCACGACGCGGCAAAATGGCGAGGCGACAATTCTCGAACTCACGGGCGACATCACGCTGTATAACACGCCGGAAGTGCGCAAGACGATGTTGAACCTGCTGAAGGAGAAGCGGGTGCCCCAACTGCTGGTAGACATGCGCGGAGTGCGGTACATAGACAGTTCAGGAGTGGCGTCGCTGGTGGAGGGGCTGAAGGCTTCGCGAGATTTGCAAAGCCGGTTTGCATTGTATGGCTTGACCAAGACGACGAGGGAAGTGCTGGATTTGACGCGATTGCTCCGGGTCTTCGAGGTATACGAGAATGAGGAGCAGGCCATTCTGGGGAAGCCGGGGGCCGGAAATGTGGCGTTGGGAGCGGGAAACGGAACGAAATGAGAAGAGAGATCTAGGAAACCTCCAGAAGAACCATTTCCGCAGAAATGGCAGCAGGGCTGGAAATATCGTTAGCAAATCGTAAAGCATGGGACTGACGCAGAACATCGGCGCAGCGACAATTGACGGGCTCGCCTACCTGGGAGGGTTGACGAAGCTCGCCGGCAGCTCCACGAAAGCTATGATCGGTGAGCTGTTCCGGGAACGGAAGGTGCCGTTCGGGAGAGCGATCCATCAGGCGATGGCAGTGGGAGTTGGTGCGCTACCGATCCTTTCCTTGATTTCGTTCTTTGTGGGGCTGATCCTGGCGCTGCAGGCGGCTTACGAATTGAGGAAATTCGGGGCGATGCAGTTTGTGGCCAGCGCGGTGGCGATCTCCGTGACGCGCGAGCTGGGCCCGCTGATGACGGCAATTCTGGTGATCGGGAGGTCGGGATCGGCGTTCGCAGCGGAACTCGGGACCATGAAAGTGAACGAGGAGATTGACGCGCTGGAAACCATGGCGCTCGATCCGGTGCGATTTCTGGTGGTGCCGAAACTGTTTGCGATGCTGCTGATGATGCCCTGCCTGACGATGTGGTCGGACGCGATGGGGGTGCTGGGAGGAGCGCTCTTCGGGATCTCAAACGCGGGTTTCACGCTGGGTGGCTACCTGCACGCGACATTGGACGCGCTGGTCTTGAGAGACATTGTGACGGGGCTGATCAAGAGCGTGATGTTTGGATTGGTGATCACGATGGTGGGGTGCCAGGAGGGATTCCGGACCGGATTGGGATCGGAAGAAGTGGGGCGGTCGACGACGGCGGCGGTGGTGATGTCCATCTTCATGGTGATTCTGGTAGACCTGGTCTTTACGACGCTATTCTATTTTGGAGCAACGGGATAGAAGGGATGGAAGAAAAAGCAAAAAGCGAAGGAACTTCAAAGAGCGAGCCAGGAGGAGAGGCGGCGATCGAGGCACGGAATTTGCGCGTTGCGTATGGCGAGCGCGAAATTCTGCACGGAGTGAGCTTCGACGTGCGCGCCGGGGAGACGATGGTAATCCTCGGAGGATCGGGATCCGGAAAGAGCACATTGTTGCGGACGCTCGCGGGACTGGAGACACCGAGCAGCGGAGAGATACGCATCCGGGGAGAGAATTTACAAACGCTTTCGGCGGCGGGATGGCATGAACTGCGCACGCGGATGGGAATATCGTTTCAGAGCGGGGCGCTGTTCGGATCCATGAGCGTGGGAGAGAACGTTGCTTTGCCGCTGCGCGAGCACACGAAACTGGACGATTCGACGATCGAGATCATGATGCGGCTGAAGCTGGAGCAGGTCGGATTGAGCGGGTATGAAGATTACTATCCGGCGCAGCTGAGTGGAGGAATGAAAAAACGCGCAGCGGTGGCGCGGGCCATGGCGATGGATCCGGAGATTCTGCTGTTTGACGAGCCCTCGGCGGGACTGGACCCGATTATTGCCGCCGGAATTGACGAGCTGCTGCTGAAGCTGAAGGAAGCGTTTAAAATTACGATCGTGGTGGTGACGCACGAGCTGGCAAGCGCGTTCCTGATCGCGGACAGGATGATTCTGGTGGACAAGGGACACGTGGTGGCGATTGGAACTCCGGCGGAGATGAAAGCAAGCACGCAACCGCGCGTAAGGCAGTTCCTGGATCGAGTGCCAGAGCCGGAAATGGCGCAGGAAATGGATTACCTGCAAATTCTGACGGGGCAAGTTGTGCCGATGCGGCAGTGAAGGCCGGAACGCAAGAGACGATGCGGGGCGGTTGGCGTGGTATACTCCCGCAACTCCAGGCGGAGGTTTTTCGAAGGAATATCGGGAAAAGCGAGCAGAGATGGCGTCACAGGTAAGCAGACGCGAAGAAGCGTTCGTGGGATTGTTCGTTCTGATTGCGGCGGGGCTTCTTGTAACCGTGCTGTTTTCGCTGACGGGATTTCTGTCGCGTGGCGAAGTGCCTTATCGCGCGTACTTCAAGAATGCGGGAGGGCTGCGGCCGGGAGCAGAAGTGCGCTACGCAGGAGGGCCGCCGGTGG
>Ga0335079_10000255_pt1 | contig 62819 bp, 62 predicted proteins | sample Lox_Sample_33_FD_206719 | JGI IMG/M metagenome (GOLD analysis project Ga0335079, IMG submission 206719) | Soil microbial communities from Loxahatchee National Wildlife Refuge, Florida, United States - Lox_Sample_3.3 | ecosystem: Environmental > Terrestrial > Soil > Wetlands | place: USA...
GGCCCTTTTCCTCGAGCCGCGCGTTGATCTTGCCGGTCAGGTTCCGGCGCGTCGCGTCCGGCTTGATGATCGACAGGGTACGTTCGAGCGCCATCGCCACTCCCAAGAGGCGGATCGGAGGCGCGGCTTATAGCGAGCGCTAGCCACGCCATCAACCGAGCGCGCGCTTCTCCCAGCCCGCATCGGTCTGCTGCCAGTAGACGAGCTCGTGCCCCGCGGCCGCCGCCTCGCGCCAGCGCGCCCGCGCATGCTCGACCGAGGCAGGGTCGTTGCCGTCGAAGAGGTCGGCGACGCGCTTGAACTCGCCGAGCCGCCGGCTCGCCGCGCCGTCGACGAGGACAAGCATGCTCGCCGCATTGGCGTTGTCGTCGATCGTGGCGAGGAACACCGGCTGGCGCGCCGCGTTGCCGTCGCGCGCGGTGCCGTGCGGCAGGAAGCTCGCTTCGCTATAGGTCCAGAGAAGGGCGTCGAGATCCTGGACGCGCTCCTCCGATCCTGCGACGACGAGAATGCGATGGCCATCGCCGAGCGCGCGTTCGAGCAGCCGCGGCAAGGCGCGCTCGAGCGGCATCGTGCGCAAATGATAGAAGCCGACCTCGGTCATCCGTCTTCGTAATGCTCGGCCACAAGCTGGTCGAGGAGGCGCAAGCCAAAGGCCGTAGCGCCTTTGGGCACCGTGGGCGCGTCCTTCTTCGACCAGGTCGTGCCGGCGATGTCGAGGTGCGCCCATGGCACGTTGTTGACGAAGCGCTGCAGGAACTGCGCCGCGGTGATGCTGCCGGCCTCGCGCCCGCCGATGTTCTTCACGTCGGCCGCGTCGCTGTCGATCATCTTGTCGTAGCCTTCGGCGAGCGGCATGCGCCACAATTTCTCGCCGACGCGCTTGCCCGAGGCAATGAGCCGCTCAGCCAATTCCTCGTTGTTGGAGAAGAGCCCGGCGTGCTCGTTGCCGAGCGAGACGATGATGGCGCCCGTCAAGGTCGCGAGGTTCACCATGAACTGCGGCTTGAAGCGCTGCTGGCAATACCAAAGCGCATCGGCCAGCACGAGCCGCCCCTCGGCGTCGGTGTTGAGCACCTCGATCGTCTGACCCGAAAGCGAGGTGACGATATCACCGGGGCGCTGCGCCGTGCCGGACGGCATGTTCTCGACGAGACCGCCGATACCGACGACGTTGACCTTGGCCTTGCGGCCGGCGAGCGCGCGCATGAGGCCGATGACGACGCCGGCGCCGGCCATGTCCCACTTCATGTCCTCCATGCCGCCGGCCGGCTTGATCGAGATGCCGCCGGTGTCGAAGGTGACGCCCTTGCCGATGAAGGCGATGGGAGCGGGGTTTCGGGCCTTGGGGTTGCCTTTCCACTGCATGATGACGAGGCGAGGCGGGCGCTCACTTCCCTGCGCGACGCCGAGAAGTGCGTTCATGCCAAGCTTCTTCATCTGCTTCTCGTCGAGCACTTCGACCTCGACGCCGAGCTTCTCGAGCGAGCGCGCCTGCTCCGCGAGCGTCTCGGGATAGATGACGTTCGCCGGCTCCGACACGAGATCGCGCGTGAAATAGACGGCTTCCGCCACCTTCTCGAGCGGCTGGAACGCGCGCTTCGCGGCCGCGGGATCCTCGACCACGATCGTCAGCTCCTCGAGCGTCGGTTTGTTCTCCGGCTTCTCCTTGGTGCGGTACTTGTCGAAGCGATATGCGCGGAGCCGCGCGCCATAGGCGAGGTCGGCGGCGATTTGCGCCTCGTTGTCGCGCTGATCGAGCGCCACCGCGGCGGTCTTCTCACCCGCGCTGTTCAACTGCGCCACGATGTGCCCGCCGCGGTTCTGCCAAGCGACGCGCTCGCCGCCGCCTTCCTTGCCGATGCCGTAAAGCAGCACGCGGTTGACCTCGAGCCGCGCCGGCGCGAGCACGGCCAGCACCTCTTCGCCACGGCCCTTGAATTTGCTCGCCGCCATGGCGCGCGTCAGATTGCCGCCGCTCTCCTCGTCGAGGCGTGCCGCGGTGGCCAGGAGCTTGCGCTCGTCCGCGACGGAGACGGCAACTGTTCCAGCGTGCGGCAGGCGCGGGCCGGCGAAACTGATCTTCATGGCGGCACTTCTCCGACGACTGTCGGCGGTATGGGAAGATATGCTCCCCGAGTCAACCGCCGAGGCGGTAGAGCTTCCAGCGCGGCGCGAGCTGCACCGGCGCGAGTCCGGCGCTGTCAATGAGCGTGAACGGCGCGGTGCCGACGAACACCACGTAGTCGAAGCGCCCGAGCGCTCCGCTCTCCGCAAGATCGAGCGGCGGTCCACCCGCGACATAGGCTTGCCACACGCGGAGCGAGGATGTCGCCGCGGCAAGCGCAGCATAAGGCGGTTGCAGCGTTACCGGCTGTTGGCCCGCTTGCGCGAAAAGCGTCGGCACGAAGGCTTCGCGCAACGCGGCGGCAAGGACCGGTACGTGAAGGAGCGGCGTCGGCTGCACGTTGACCGCGTCGGCCGGCGCAGCGACAGCAAGGCGCGTGCCTTCAGGCAGCGCCGCGAGCGCGGCAATGAGTGGCCGGTATTCCTCAGCACTTTGGTGCCAACTGAGACCGACCGTCGCGAGCCGCAGCGCAAACATCAGCGCTGCGCCGCCGAGAAGTTGACGCTCGAGACGCCGCGACGGCGCGGCCCAGCTCGTCCCGGCGCAAAGTGCCAGGGCCAGCGCCAGCGGCATGCGCCGATCAACGCCCGACGCGCCCGCCATCTGCGTCGGCATCACGACATAGGCGAGGATCAGGAGCGCAAGCGGGAGAACGAGCGCCGGCGCGAGCGTCAGCCAGCGCCGCGCATAGCCGAGGGCGAGCACGCCGACGAAGAGCACGAAGCTGGCGATATCGAACGGCCGGTGATAGAGATCGAAGGTGCTGAACAGGAGGTCGAGCTTGCGCAGCGGGTGCGAGTATTCGATGACGCCGCCGCCGATCCCCGACAGGAGCATGAGGAGGAGAGGTGGCACCAGCGTGGCCGCGGCGATGACGAGACGCCGCGGGCTCGCGCCCGGCGCGCGCAGGAGAAACGTGGCTTCGATGCCGAGCAGCATGAGGGCGTAGACCCCGAACGCCATCAGATGCGCAAAATATATGGCGAGTGCCGCGACCCCGCCGACGGCAATGCGAAGCGCCGCGCTGCGCCGCGCGAGCGCTGCCATCAGGGCAAGCGCGCAGAAGGCGAGGCCGAGGCCGAACAGGTAGTTGAGGATGCCCCACAGCAGCAGCCGGCCGTAAAGAAACAGGAACGCGAGGAGCGGCCACGCCGACCAGCGTCCGGCAAGCGCGCGATGCAGCAGCATCGGCCCGCCGGCGAGCAGCACGAACGTCGCCAGCACGAAAACCTTGCCCGCGGCCGCAAGCGGCATGACGCGGAGAAGCGGCGGCACGAGCGCGTCCATCGCGAGATTTGGGATGGCGCGCCAATCGGTCGCGTAATAGCGCGCGAGTGTCGCATCCTGCGGCAAGCGCGCGAGGAGCGCCATGCGCGCCAAGTGGTTTGGATAATCGACGAGCGGCAGCACGTCGACGAGGAGGAGCGGCAGTGCCGCTGCCGCGATCAGCACCGCGAAGGAAATCGCGCAGACGCGCGGCGAGAGGCGTGAAGGATCGGCGGCCGGCATCGCGCGCAGATTTCCATGCGCCGCTCGGTGCGGCAATCTATAATCCGCGCCATGGATGGCCTCACCCGCTACGTCTTGCGGCAAATTCTGATTCTGATGGGGTTCATGACCGTCTCGCTCGCGGTCGCGGTGTGGCTCATCCAGTCGCTGCGATTGATCGATCTCATCGTCAACCGCGGGCTTTCGCTCGGCCTCTTTCTCTACCTCGCGCTGCTCATCCTGCCGCGCCTCGTGGAGGTCGTGCTGCCGATCGCCGTGTTCGTCGGCATTCTGTTCATCTACAACAAGCTCACCACCGAAAGCGAACTTCTGGTCATGCGCGCGGCCGGCATGAGCGAGGCGGGACTCGCGCGTCCGGCGCTCATCGCCGGCCTCATCGCGTCGATCCTGCTCTATGCGCTCTCGCTCGAGATCGTTCCGGCCGCCAATCGGGCGTTCAAGGATCTGCAGTTCCAGATCCGCAACCGCTTCGCCTCGGTCCTGGTCCAGGACGGCATCTTCAACACGATCTCCGACCGGCTCATGGTCTACGACATGGGTCGCAACGACGCCGGCGACCTGATGGGCCTCGTCATCTACGACGCGCGCGATCCGCAGAAGCCTGTCACGATCTTTGCCGAGCGCGGTGCCTTCGCCGATACGCCCGACGGTCCGCGGCTCCTCCTCGCCAACGGCACCCGCCAGCAGCGCGACAAGGAGAACGGACACATCTCCACCCTGAGCTTCGAGCGCTACACGCTCGACCTCGCCGGGCTCGCGGACACGGCCGCCACGCGCGATCGACAGCCCGATGAGCGCCATACGCTCGAACTGCTCTTCCCCGGCCGGAGGCCGGCGGGAGATGGGTCGGAGCGCGCCTTCTTCATCGAGCTCAACATGCGGCTCGAAGGCCCGCTCACCGCGTTCGTCATGGCGGTGTTGCCGATCCTGTGCCTCCTGCCGGGCGAGTTCAATCGGCGCGGCCAGAACCGACGCGTCTTCGTCGCGATCCTGCTCGCCTTCCTGTTCGAGTTCGCCGACATCGGCCTCAAGAACCTGACCGGCCGTAGCGACGTCGCGCTGCCGCTTCTCTATCTCAACATAGCGGTCCCCCTGGCGGTGATGCTGCGGATGCTGTGGCGCGACGCACGTCTGGCGCAGGCACCGTTCGCTGCGCGCGCGGCGAGCTGATGGCGCCGATGTCGCCCGGCAAAACCCTCTTCCGCTATATCGCGCGCCAGTTTCTCGTTTGGTGCAGCCTCGTGTTCCTGGCGATGCTGGCGATCGTGTTCCTGCTCGACTACATCGAGCTCATCCGCCGCTCCGGATCGAAGCCCGAGGCGACGCTCTATGTGCTGTTCAAGATGGCGCTCCTGAAGCAGCCCTATATGGCGCAGCAGATCATGCCTTTCGTCATCCTGTTCGGCACGATGATGGCGTTCTGGCGGCTGACGCGGAGCAACGAGCTCGTCGTGGCGCGCGCCGCTGGCGTCTCGGTGTGGCAATTTCTGGCGCCGCCGCTCGCCGCCGCCGCGATCATCGGCGTCTTCGTCATCACGCTCTTCAATCCCGTGGCTTCGATCCTCCAGGCCCGCTACGAGCAGCTCGACGATTCGATCCTGCGCGGCGAGGCCGACACGCTTGCCTTGTCGCGTACCGGCCTGTGGCTCCGCCAGAGCGACGACCAAGGCGGTCGCTCGATCGTCCATGCGGATGGCTATCACGCCGAACGCAACGCGCTCGAGGGCGTGACGATGCTGTTCATCGCCGGCGACCGCAAGCTTACGAAGCGGATCGATGCGCGCGAGGCGCAACTCGGCAACAGCGGCTGGAATGTGTTCGACGGCACGCTGTGGCAGCCCTCGCAGCCGGCGCAGTCGTTCCGGGAGCTCGAGATCCCGACCAATCTCACGGCCCGCAACATTCAGGACAGTTTTGCCGCGCCGGAGACGATGTCGTTCTGGGAACTCCCGAACTTCATCGCGCTGCTCGAGAGCTCGGGTTTCTCGGCCTTGCGCCATCGTCTCTATTTCGATGCACTCCTCGCGCGGCCGCTGCTGTTCGCGGCGATGGTGGTGATCGCCGCGAGCTTCAGCCTGCGTATGCAGCGGCGCGGCGGCACGGGCATCATGATCGCGGCCGGCGTCGGCGCCGGCTTCATCCTCTATTTCCTGTCCGACGTCGTGTTCGCGCTTGGCCTGTCGGCGACAATTCCGGTGTCGCTTGCCGCGTGGTCGCCGGCCGGTATCAGCTGCCTTCTCGGCGTCAGCCTGCTTCTTCACCTTGAGGACGGATAGCGCACGTGATTCGGGGGGGCGCCTTCATCTTCGCCAGCCTTGTCGCGCTCGCGGCACTGCCGGCGCTCGCGGCGAATGAGTTGCGCACGGGGCGCCAGGAACCGGTGCTGGTCAGCGCCGATGAGGTGCAATACGACCAGGATTTGGGCCTCACCGTGGCGAAGGGCCATGTCGAGCTCGACCAGGGCGACGATATCCTCCTTGCCGACGCCGTGACCTACAACCAGCGCAGCGACACGGTCACGGCCTCAGGCCACATCGCGCTGCTGCAGCCGACCGGCGACATCCTGTTCGCCGATTTCGTCGAATTGCATGACGAGATGCGCGACGGCTTCATCAAGGACGTGCGCCTGCTCCTGTCCGATCGCTCGCGACTTGCCGGCAATACGGCCCGCCGTGTCGCGGGCGTGCGCACGACGATCCGGCGCGCCGTCTATTCGCCGTGCGAGCTGTGCCAGGACGATCCGACGCGGCCGCCGGTGTGGCAGATCAAGGCCGAGGAGGTGGTGCACGACAAGGAGCTCCAGCTCGTCGAATATCATGACGCGATCATGGAGATCGACGGCGTCCCGGTGTTCTATGCGCCCTATTTCTCGCATCCCGATCCGTCGGTAAAGCGCGCGAGCGGGTTCCTGCCGCCGACCATGGGCTACGGCAACACGCTCGGCTTCCACGCGACGGTGCCCTATTACTGGGACATCGCCCCCGACAAGGACGCGACCATCAGGCCGATGATCACGACGAGCGCCGGTGTCGTGCTCGGCGGCGAATATCGCGAGCGTTTCTCGAACGGCTACATGGTGAACGACGCCAGCATCGAGGCGGGCGGCGGCTCGCAAAGCGCATCGCTCGGCAATGTCGGGCCGTCAACCGGCGACGTGCGCTGGCACTTTTTCGGCAACGGCGAGTGGGGACTGACGGACCAAACGCGCGCCGGCTATCAAATTCAGCGCGAGAGCGATCAGACCTACATGCTTCGCTATCACTTCACGACGCCGTGGAACTACCTCACGACCCATCTCTATGGCGAAACGTTCGGGCCCAGCAGCTACGGCAACATCAGCGGCCTCTCGTATCAAAGTTTGAGCCCGCTCTACGGCGATTCGCTCGAGCCGATCGCGCTGCCTGACGCGCTCTATACCTGGACAAGCGAGCCCGATCCGCTCGGTGGGCGCTGGAACCTCACCGGCAGCGCGCTCGATCTCATTCATCACACCGGGCCCGAGGTGCGCCGCGTCTCGAGCGGCGCCACATGGGAGCTGCCGTTCAACGGCCTCGTCGGCGACCGCTTCACCTTCCTCGCGAGCCTCAGGACCGACGCCTACTCCGCCGACCACGTCGCGCTGACGCCGAGCACGCAGCCTGTGACGACCGAATTCGGCGAGACCTTGCAACTGCCGACCAACGTCAACACGGTGAGCACGCTCGCCGCGCGCGGCTTCCCGCAGGTTGCGCTCAAGTGGCGTTATCCGTGGGTGCGCGAGAGCGACAGCACCAACGTGCTCATCGAACCGATCACGGCCGTGGTTGCCGCGCCCAAGGGCGGCAATCCGGCGCGCATTCCGGACGAGGATTCGCAAGGCTTCGAGTTCGACGAGAGCGATCTCTTCTTGCCCAATCGTCTGCCGGGCTACGACCGTGTCGATGGCGGCCAGCGCGTCGATTACGGCATCCACGGCGAGGTGAACCGCGCGGCCGGGCAGTCGTTCGAGACCCTGATCGGGCAAAGCTACGCGTTCCAGACGACCGACATCTTCCCGCAAGGCTCGGGTCTCGGAGCGCGGTTCTCCGACTATGTCGGGCGCGTCGCGTTCTCGCCCGACCAGTTCCTCACCGTGTTCTACCGCTTCCGCTTCGACAAGAGCGACTTCGCGGCCCGGCGCCAGGAGGCAGGCACGACGTTTGGTCCCGAATCGCTGCGTATTTCTACGAGCTTCATAGCGATCCGCCCCAACGTTAACACGGTTACAACGAGTCTCCCGACGGGTGCGCAGATCGCAGGCTCGGTCACCGCGCAACTCACCCGCTATTGGGCGCTTGCTTTTTTCGACACGCGCTCGATCGGTGGCGGCGGATCGACCATCAATTCGGGCGTCACGGCCACATATCACGACGACTGCTTCGCGGTCGTGACCTCGGTCACGCAGTCAGGCATCCGTGTTGGCGACGTGCGGCCCGGCGTGTCGGTGTTGCTGACGCTCGTCTTCAAGAATCTCGGCGAGATCGGGCAGCGCGTTCTGTCCGTGGGCGGCACGTGACAAGGCCCCTCGCGGTGCTATGGTGCCGCGCCCGGAAGTGGTGCCGTGTCGTTCGTGGTGTCCGAATGAATGCTCTTGTCCTTTGTTTCGCGCTCGTGTTCCTCCCCTCGTTCGTCTTGGCGCAGGGCGAAAGCCGGATTGCCGCGGTCGTCAACTCCTCGATCATCACCGACAGCGATCTGGCCGCGCGGCTCCAGATCGTCGAGTCGTCGGCGAACATGCCGGACACGCCGGATAACCGCAAGCGCATGGAACCGCAGGTGCTGCGCTCGCTGATCGACGAGAAGCTGCAGATGCAGGAGGCGAAGCGCATCGGCATCTCCGTATCGAAGGACGACGTGGACCGCGGCCTCGCCGAGATCGAACAGCGCAACCATATGCCGAAAGGCTCGCTCAATGAGTATCTGAAGGCACGCGGCATCTCGCGCAGCTCGCTGGTCGATCAGCTCACTGCGTCGATCGCCTTCTCGCGCATCGTGCAGAACCGCGTCTCGCAGGACGTCCAGGTCTCCGACGACGAAGTTAACGAGATGATGAAGCGAATCGAGGCCAACATCGGCAAGCCGCAAAGCCGCGTCGCCGAGATTTTTCTTGCAGTCGACAATCCGAGCCAGGCGGACGACGTGAAGCGGCTCGCCGATCGCATCGTGCAGCAAATTCAGGGCGGCGCCAATTTTCAGGCGATGGCGCAGCAATTCTCGCAATCACCGAGCGCCGCGGTGGGTGGCGACATCGGCTGGGTCACACCCGGTCAGCTCAGCTCCATTCTCGCCGATGCGATCGACAAGATGGCCCCCGGCCAGATGTCCTATCCGATCCGCACTCCCGCCGGTTTCTACCTGCTCGAGGTGCTCGACCGCCGCACCCTCGGCGCGGGGGAGCCTGACAAGATCGTCCTCTCGCTTGACGAGGTCGTGTTTCCGCTCGCCGCGACTGCGAGCGCGGACGAGCGCCAGAAGGTTGAGGCGCAGGCGGCGCAGGTGACGGCGCAGGCGAAAAGCTGCGGCGAGATGGCGAAGATCGGCGCCGAGCGCGCGCCGCAGCTCTCGCGCCAGCTCCCCCAGGTCAAAGCGAGCGACCTGCCCGAGGATGTGCGCGCCAAGATCCTGGCACTCAAGATCGCCGAGGCGAGCAAACCGTTGCCGATCCAGGGCGGCATCGGCGTCGTCATGGTGTGCCAGCGCCAGGACCCGCCGGGCCTCCCCTCGCGCGACGAGGTCGAGGATTCGATCGGGCGCGAGCGGCTCGATACGCTGGCACGGCGCTACATGAGCGACCTGCGCCGCGGCGCCTACGTCGATATCCGCGAATGAGCCTGCCGCTTGCCCTGACGGCCGGCGAGCCGGCCGGGATTGGCGGCGAGATCACGCTCAAGGCCTGGCTCGCGCGCGGGCGCGCGGGGCTGGCGCCGTTCTTCACCATCGACGATCCGGCCCGGCTCGAGCGTCTCGCGGCGGCGCTCGGCCTCGCTGTGCCGGTCGCGAGAATCGCGGCGCCGCGCGAAGCGGCGGCCGCTTTCGCGCGCGCGCTTCCGGTCCTGCCGCGGGAATTTCCGGCGTCGGTCGTGCCCGGGCGGCTCGACCTGCGGAACGCGCCCGCCGTGATCGAGGCCATCGAAGCGGCGGTGAAGCTCGTCGTCGCGCACGACGCGGCTGCGCTCGTCACCAATCCGATCCAGAAGGAGACGCTCTACGCGGCCGGTTTTTCCTATCCGGGCCACACCGAATATCTCGGCGCCCTTGCGGGCGGCATGCGGCCCGTAATGATGCTCGTCTCGCCCGAGCTGCGTGTCGTGCCGGTGACGGTGCACGTCTCGCTGAGAGAGGCGCTGGCGGCGCTGTCGACGGCGGAGATCGCTGCCGTCGGGCGTATCGCCGCGGAAGCGCTGAAGCGCGATTTCGGGATCGCCCGCCCGCGCCTCGCCGTCGCCGGCCTTAACCCGCATGCCGGCGAAGGCGGCTCGATGGGGCGAGAGGAGATCGAGATGATAGCGCCCGCCATCGCGCTGCTGCGTGATGATGGCATCGACGTGTTCGGGCCCGTTCCGCCCGATACCATGTTCCATGCGGGCGCTCGGCGGCGCTATGACGCGGCGCTCTGCATGTATCACGACCAGGCGCTCATCCCGCTGAAGACGCTCGACTTCGAGCGCGGCGTCAATGTCACGCTGGGCCTACCCTTCATCCGCACTTCGCCCGACCACGGCACCGCGACCGACATCGCGGGCAAGGGCGTCGCGAACGAGACGAGTCTCATCGAAGCGCTCCGGCTCGCGGCGGCGATGAGTGATCGGCGCGCGCTCGCGCCAAGCGGCTGAGGGGCGTGGCCGAACCTTCTCTGCCGCCGCTGCGCGAGGTGATGCGCCGCCACGGGATCGAGCCCAGGAAATCGCTCGGGCAGAATTTCCTGCTCGATCTCAACCTTACCCGCCGCATCGCGCGCGCCGCGGCGCCACTTGACCGGGCCGATGTGATCGAGATCGGCCCCGGCCCTGGCGGGCTCACGCGGGCACTTCTTGCCGAAGGCGCGCGGCGCGTCGTCGCGGTCGAGCGCGACCGGCGCTGCATTGCGGCGCTTGCCGAGCTTGTCTCTGCCTATCCGGGGCGGCTTGCACTCGTCGAAGGCGATGCGCTTGCGATCGACCTCTCTGCGCTCGCCGAAGCGCCGCGCAAGATTGTGGCGAATCTTCCCTATAACATCGCGACGCCGCTTCTCATCGGTTGGCTGCGGCAGATCGAGCGGTACGAGAGCCTGACGCTGATGTTCCAGAAGGAGGTGGCGCTCCGGCTCGCGGCGCGGCCGCGTTCGCACGCTTACGGGCGGCTTTCGGTGGTGACGCAGTTTCTATGCGCAGTCGAAATCGTGTTCGACGTGGCGCCGACGGCGTTCGTGCCGCCGCCCGCCGTCACCTCGAGCGTCGTTCGGCTCACGCCGCTGCCGACCCCGCGCGGGACATGCGGCATCGAGGCACTCGAGCGCGTTACCGCCGCCGCGTTCGGCCAGCGCCGCAAGATGCTCCGCCAGAGCCTGCGCTCGCTCGGCGCCGATCCGGCGCCTCTCCTTGCGGCTGCCGCGATTGCGCCGACGGCGCGTGCGGAGGAGCTTTCGGTCGAGGAATTCGCGGCGCTTGCGGTGGCTATGCGCCCGAGCGCAGGCGGTTGACGAACTCCGCGAGCCCGACCTGACGCTCGCGCCGCGCGCGCTCGGCGATCAGGATCGAGCGCACTTGGCGCACGCTCTCGTCGAGATCACGGTTCAAGATGACGTAGTCGTATTCGGGCCAGTGGCTCATCTCGTCGGCTGATTTTGCCATGCGGCTTGCCACGACGGCGTCGCTATCCTGCGCGCGCCGGCGCAGACGCTCTTCGAGCGCGCTTAGACTCGGCGGCAGGATGAAGACCGCGACAAGGTCCTGTCGTACCTTCTCGGCGAGCTGTTGCGTTCCCTGCCAGTCAACGTCGGAGATGATGTCGGTGCCGGCTCCAAGAGCCTCCATCACGGGCGCGCGCGGCGTGCCATAGGAATGGCCGAAGACGCTTGCGTGCTCGAGGAGCTCGCCAGCCGCCACCATCTCGGCGAAACGCACATCAGAGATGAAGCGGTAGTGGCGTCCGTCGACCTCGCCTTCGCGCGGCGGCCGTGTTGTGACCGAGATCGAGATCCTGACCGAAGGTTCGGCGGTCGCGAGCGCGCGCGTGATCGTGGTCTTGCCCGCGCCAGAGGGCGAGCTCAGGACCAACAATATGCCGCGCCGCCGGATCTCGCTCATATCTACTCGATGTTCTGCACCTGCTCGCGCAGCTGCTCGATCGCGGCCTTGAGCGCGAGGCCGATGCGCGTCAGGGCGAGGTCGCTCGATTTCGAGCACAGCGTGTTGGCCTCGCGATTGAACTCCTGGCACAGGAAATCGAAGCGCCGTCCGATCGCGCCGCCTTCGGCCAGGAGGCCGCGTGCGGCGGCGACGTGTGCGTTGAGCCGGTCGATCTCTTCGCGCACGTCGGCCTTGGCGGCGAGCAACGCCGCCTCCTGTGCGAGCCGGTCCTCGTTGAGCGCCGGCGCGGCTTCGAGGAGCTCGGCGACGAGCGACCTTAGGCGCTCGCGCAGAGCCGCCGGCTGCGCCGCGGCGCTGGCTGCCGCCTCGCCGACCAGTTCGGCGATATGCGCGAGATGCCCGACGAGCACGGCTTCGAGCCGCGCGCCTTCCTCGACCCGTGCCGCGGCGAGGCGCGCGAGCCCGTCGTCCCAGCTCTTGAGCAGTGCTGCGTCGCGCCGCTCGCGCGCCTCCTCGTCCTGCGGCTCCTCGCCGGTTTCGATCACGCCGCGGAGCGCAAGAAGCCCGTCGAGCCGCGGTGGCGCCGCTTCGAGATCAGGCGCAAGCTCCTTCGCCGCGGCAAGGATCGTCGCGAGTGCGGCGCGGTTGATCTTGAGTCCCGCGGCGCCCGCTTCGTTCGTCACCGTGAGCGAGGCCGAGATCGAGCCGCGCTTCACGTGTTTCGCGAGTGCCGCGCGCAGCGCGGGCTCGAGCCCATCGAAGCCGGGCGGCAGGCGGAAGCGCAGGTCGAGTGCGCGGCTGTTGACGCTTTTGACTTCCCAGGTCCAGGACAAGCCGTCCGCGCGACCTTCGGCGCGCGCGAATCCGGTCATGCTGGAAATAGCCATGACCCCTTATACCCTCGCCGCGCGACGCCCGCTATTCGGCGCCCGATTCGCCGTGCTGAAGCCGGCGCAATTCGGCGACGTGATGGTTCTGCTCGTCGAGCGTCTTGGCGAAGACGTGGTGGCCGGCTCCATCGGCGACGAAGTAAAGGTCGCCGCTCTCCTCGGGGGCGAGGGCCGCCTCGATCGAGGCGAGGCCCGGATTGTCTATGGGCGTCGGCGGCAACCCCTTCTCAAGATAGGTGTTGTAGGGCGACTCGGTCTCAAGGTCGTCGTGACCGAGCGGATGGGGAAGCGGCGTGCGCCCGCCATCGGTCAATGCATAGATCACGGTTGGATCGGCCTGAAGACGCATGCCAAGTCGCAGGCGCTGGATAAAGACCCCGGCGATGCGCGCGCGCTCGGCGGGGACCGCGGTTTCCTTCTCGATGATCGAGGCGATGACGAGCGCGTCGCGTGGACTCGCATAGGGCAGATCGGCGGCACGGCGCTGCCACGCTTCGGCGAGCGCGCGGTCGCGCGCGTGCTCCATGCGTGCGATAAGCTCCCAGCGCTTGGTGCCGAGTACGTAGAAATAGGTGTCGGGCAGAAGGCTTCCTTCGGGCGGCGTCGTCTCGAGCGCACCATCGAGCGCCGGCGCCGCGTCGATGAGCGCGACAGCCTCGGCGCTGGTGAGGCCTTCTGCGAGCGTCAGGCGATGCTGCACGACGCGGCCGGACGCGATGAGGGCGGCGGCTGCGCGTGGGCTCGTCGCGGCGGCGAACTCGTACTCGCCGGCCTTCAGGTTGCGGGCCGCGCCGGTGACGTAGGAGCCCGCCGCGAACACCCACGGATGCGCGACGACGCCCGCCGCGGCAAGCTCTTCGGCGATGGCGGCGAGGCGCGCGCTCTTCGGGATGACGACGGTTGCCGGCGCGGCGAGCGGGCCTGGCGCGTCGTAGGAGTGCCACATCCAGGTGGCCACGCCCGCGCAAAGTGCGACGAGCGCCACGATAAAGCCGGCGCCGAGGCGCCGCATCTAGGGCGCGGGCCCGAAGATGAGCGAGGCGTTGGTGCCGCCGAAGCCGAACGAGTTCGAAAGTGCGTAGCGGACGCGGCGCTTCTTCGCCTCGAGAGGCACGAGATCGATGTCGCAGCCCTCGGACGGATCCTCGAGGTTGATGGTGGGCGGCACGATGCCGTCGCGGATCGCGAGGATCGAGAAGATCGCCTCGACGCTGCCGGCGGCGCCGAGGAGATGGCCGATCGAGGATTTGCTCGACGACATCGACAATGAATAGGCGTGCTCGCCGAAGACACGTTTGACCGCGTTCAGTTCGATCTCGTCGCCCAGCGGGGTCGAGGTGCCATGTGCATTGACGTAATCGATGCTTTGCGGCGGCAAGCCGCTGCGCTTCAGCGCATTCTGCATCGAGCGGAAGGCACCGTCGCCGTCCTCGGCGGGTGCGACCACGTGAAACGCGTCGCCGGACATGCCGTAGCCGACGAGCTCGGCATAGATCTTGGCGCCGCGCGCCTTTGCGTGCTCGAGCTCCTCGAGCACGAGGATGCCCGATCCTTCGCCCATGACGAAGCCGTCGCGCGCCTTGTCCCACGGCCGCGAGGCGCGCTGCGGCGTGTCGTTGAAACCGGTGGAGAGCGCGCGCGCCGCGGCGAACCCGGCGATACCGATGCGGCAGACCGCAGCCTCGGCGCCGCCGCACACCATCACGTCGGCGTCATCCCATCGGATGAGCCGCGCTGCGTCGCCGATCGCGTGCGCGCCGCTCGAGCAGGCGGTGACGACCGCATGGTTCGGCCCCTTGAAATGGAAGCGGATCGAAATCTGGCCGGAGGCGAGGTTGATGAGGTTCGACGGCACGAAGAACGGCGAAACGCGCCGCGGTCCTTTCTCTGCGAGATTCACCGAGGCGTCGGCCATGCCGGGAAGCCCGCCGATCCCCGACCCGATGAGCACGCCGGTGCGGTTGCGGCTTTCGGCGTCTTCGGGCATCCACCCCGAATCCTTCACCGCCTGTTCGGCCGCCGCGAGCGCGAACATGATGAAGGGGTCCATCTTTTTCTGTTCTTTGCGCGGGATCCATTCGTCGGCATTGAAGGTGCCGCTCGCGGCGTCGCCACGCGGAACCTGTCCGGCGATGCGGGCCGGCAGATCCGATACATCGAAGCCTTCGATCTCATCGATGCCGGAGCGACCTTCGATGAGGCGTTTCCAGCAATGTTCGAGCCCGACGCCCAGCGGCGTCACGAGCCCCATCCCGGTGACAACGACCCGCCTCATGCGCGGCAGCGGCTTATTTGTGCGCCTCGATGAAGTTCACCGCGTCCTTGACCGTGACGATCTTCTCGGCGGCGTCGTCCGGAATCTCGCAGCCGAACTCCTCCTCGAACGCCATCACGAGCTCGACCGTGTCGAGGCTGTCGGCGCCCAGATCGTCGATGAAGCTGGCGTTGTCGGTGACCTTGGTCTCATCGACGCCGAGATGTTCGACGACGATCTTTTTTACCCGCTCGGCAACATCGCTCATACGCACCTCGACAGATTGAAACGCGCTGGTTGCACAGAAACTTTGGAACCGCTTGAGGCCGCGCGGGGCACCCCCCTTTGTCGGGCGCAGGCGGCCATCACAAAGCGCGGCTCCATAACACGATTCCGACGTGATTGCCAACTCCTAGAACATGGCGAGGCCGCCATTGACATGGAGCGTCTGCCCGGTGATGTAGCGCGCCTCCTCGCTCGCAAGGAAAAGCGCGCAGCATCCGACCTCTTCGGGTGTGCCGACCCGGCCCATCGGGATGTTGGCGGCAAGGCGCTCGCGCTGCTCCGCCGAAAGCGCCTCAGTCATTGCGCTTGCAATGAAGCCTGGAGCGATGCAGTTCGCGGTGATCCCGCGCGAGGCCACCTCGGCGGCGACGGCCTTCGTGAGGCCGACGAGTCCGGCCTTCGCCGCGGCGTAGTTGGCCTGGCCCGGATTGCCCGTGGCGCCCACGACCGAGCCGACCGAGATGATGCGTCCCCAGCGCCGGCGCACCATGCCTCGGAGCGCCGCGCGCGAGAGGCGGAATGCGGCGGAGAGATCGACCTCCAGAACTTTGAGCCAGTCCTCGTCCTTCATGCGCAGGATGAGCCCGTCGCGGGTCATACCGGCATTGTTGACGAGGACGTCGAGCTGGCCCATCGCATCCTCGGCGGCTTTGACGAGCGTCTCCGCCGTTGCCGGATCGGCGAGATCGCCGGTCGCGACATGGGTCCCATCGCCAAGTTCGGCCGAGAGCTGATCGAGCGCGGCGCGCCGCGTGCCGGCGAGTAGCACCTTCGCGCCCGCGCCGTGCAGCGCCCGCGCGATAGCGCCGCCGATCGCGCCGGACGCGCCAGTGACGAGTGCCGTTCGCCCCACGAGCGAGAACATGCCTCAAACCCGCTTCAAGAAAGCTTCGATGTCGGCGGGCGCCGTGAGCGGAACGGCGCCCAAAGCGCGGTCGATGCGCTTCACGAGCCCCGAAAGCACACGGCCCGCGCCGACCTCGACGACTTCCTCGACCTCGGCTGCGCGCATCGCGAGCACGCTTTCGCGCCAGCGCACGAGTTCCGTCACCTGGCGCACGAGGAGCATGCGAATCTCATCGGGGTCCCGCACCGGGCTCGCGGTGACGTTGGCGACGAGCGGTACGACCGGCTCCTTGATCTCGACCTCGGCCAGCGCTTCCTCCATCTCGTGCGCGGCGGGCGCCATCAGCGCGCAGTGGAAGGGCGCGCTCACAGGAAGAAGGATCGAGCGCCGCGCGCCGCGCTCGGCCGAAAGCGCGATCGCGCGCTCGACCGCGGCCTTATGGCCGCTCACCACCACCTGACCCGGCCCGTTGTCGTTGGCGCAGTCGCAGACTTCTCCCTGCGCCGCGGCCGCTGCAATTTTGCGCGCCTCCTCGAGTTCGAGCCCGAGTAGCGCCGCCATCGCGCCTTCGCCCACCGGCACCGCCCGTTGCATCGCAAGGCCGCGGCGCTTCAGGAGACGCGCCGCGTCCGGAAGCGCCAGCGCGTCGGCCGCGGCCAGGGCCGAATATTCGCCGAGCGAATGGCCGGCGACGAAGCGCGCGCCCCCTTTCACGCCAAAGCCGCCGTCCTTGGTAAGCACGCGCATTACGGCGAGGCTCACCGCCATCAGCGCCGGCTGCGCGTTCGCGGTCAGCATCAGCTCGTTTTCCGGCCCCTCGAACATGAGGCGCGACAAATGCTGCTTCAGCGCTTCGTCGACTTCGGCGAATGTGTCGCGCGCGGACGGAAAGGCGGCCGCAAGCTCGCGCCCCATCCCGACCTCTTGCGAGCCCTGGCCGGGAAATACCAGGGCCCTGATCACGGTAAATCCCTCAGAACGGGACCACTCCGGCGAGCGGGATACCGAGCACGCTGAAGCCATAGGGCTGGCAGCGCACCGTGCGGTCGACCAGCCGTCCGTCATTCTCGGCTGGCTCCCTTGTCTCGGAGAGGGTGACGGCGCCGCGCGTGCAAATCTGACTCATTTTCCAGTCGAGCTTCTGGTCGACTGCTGGGGCGGGCGCGCCATCGCCCGCCGCACCGGCTGGATCATGCGCGGAAAAGCCCAGCTGTTCACGGTTCGGGTCGCCCTGCACCTGACCGGTGAATGTGCCGCATGAGGTCAGCGCCAGCGCGCTCGCGAGCCAAACCCATCGTGTCATCGCGACAGCCCCTCCAATCCGGCTCCGATACCCCGGCGCGCGCACCCTGTCCAGAGATGGTCCGGCAGGGGGGCCGGGGCTGCGGGAATGCGCATCACCCGTCAATAGGTTGCGTGGTTCACGCGAGGGTGGCGGGCGGGACCGTGAGGACGGGCGGGCAATTTTACCGAACGAACCCAATTTTCGGGCGGCGCGAGACAGCGGAGGGGCGGCAGCGCTTGTGCCGCGCTCCCGCCGGCGCTAGAAAGCGCGCCGTCTCCTTGCCGGATCATCCGGCTAGGCCCGGGCGGCTCCGCGGAGCGCCGGGCCGCGAAACAGCCAGAAGGAGCAGCGATGCCGCTTTACGAAACCATCTTTATTGCACGCCAAGACATCTCCTCGGCCCAGGTCGACGCCTTGGCCGACCAGTTCACCGCCATCCTCGGCGAGCAGGGTGGGCAGGTGACGAAGCGCGAATATTGGGGCCTTCGGAACCTCGCCTACCGGATCAAGAAGAACCGCAAGGGTCATTATATCCTGTTCAACGTCGACGCGCCGCCCGCCGCCGTGAGCGAGCTCGAGCGCAACATGCGCCTCAACGAGGATGTGCTGCGATATCTCTCGATCAGGGTCGAGGAACACGAGGCCGGGCCCTCAGCGGTGATGCAAGCCCGCAACCGTGGCGATGACCGCCGCCGCGATTCCTATCGCGATCGTGACGAGGCGCTCGCCGTGCCGGGAGCTGAAGAATGAGCGACATTGGACCTTCCGAACGCGGCGATCGCGCGGAGCGCGGCGAGCGGGGCGACCGCGGCCCGCGCGGCGGCGGCGGCCGGCGCCCGTTCTTTCGCCGGCGCAAGTCCTGCCCCTTCTCGGGCCCGAATGCGCCCAAGATCGACTACAAGGACGTGAAGCTCCTGCAGCGCTTCCTGAGCGAGCGCGGCAAGATCGTGCCGAGCCGCATCACCGCCGTCTCCACCAAACGTCAGCGCGAGCTGGCGCAGGCGATCAAGCGCGCGCGTTATCTCGGTCTGCTGCCGTTCAGCCTGCGCTAGGAGAGGCTCATGCCGGTCGAAGTTATCCTCCTCGAACGCGTCGAGAAGCTGGGCCAGATGGGCCAGGTCGTGAAGGTACGGCCGGGTTTTGCGCGCAATTTCCTGCTGCCGCAGAAGAAGGCGCTGCGCGCGACCAAGGAAAATCTCGCCATCTTCGAGACGCAGCGCGCGCAACTCGAGGCGCAAAACCTGCACCGCAAAGGCGAGGCCGAGCAGGTGGCGAAGAAGCTCGACGGCGTGTCCGTCGTCGTCATCCGCCAGGCCGGCGAGAGCGGCCAACTCTATGGCTCGGTCACGGCGCGCGACATTGCCGACGCGGTGACCGGCGCGGGCTTCACGGTGGGCCGCAGCCAAGTCGTGCTCGACAAGGCAATCAAGACCTTGGGCCTCCATAAGCAGCGCGTCGTGCTCCATCCCGAAGTGTCGGTGCACGTCACTGTCAACGTCGCGCAATCGGCCGAGGAGGCCGAGATGCAAGCGAAGGGTCTCGATCCGCTGCGGCTTGCGGCGGAAGCGGCGGAGCGCGAGGCGGAGGCGGCGCAGGGCGGCGGCCCGGCGGGGGCAGGGAGCGCGCCCGCGGGCGGCTGATGCGGCAGGTTCACCTGCCCGGCGGTGAAGCCGTCCCGGCGTTGGGTCTCGGCACGTGGCGAATGGGCGAAGCGCGCGGCAGCGAAGCGGCCGAGGTGAAGGCCATCGCGCGCGGCGTCGAACTCGGCATGAATCTCATCGACACGGCCGAGATGTACGGCGGCGGGGAGGCCGAGCGGCGCATCGCCAAGGCGATTGCGGGCAAGCGCGACAAACTCTTCATCGTGAGCAAAGTGCTGCCCGAGAACGCGACGCGTGCCGGCACGGTCGCGGCCTGCGAGCGGAGCCTGAAGCGGCTCGGGACCGACCGGATCGACCTCTATCTCCTCCACTGGCCCGGTTCCGTGCCGCTTGCCGAGACGCTCGCCGGGTTCGAGACGCTGCTGCGCGCGCAGAAGATCCGCTACTGGGGCGTCAGCAATTTCGACATGCGCGACCTTGATGATCTTGCGGCTGCAGGCGGGACAGGCTGCGCCGCAAACCAGGTGCTCTACAATTTGTCGCGGCGCGGCATCGAATGGGACGTTGTGCCACGCTGCCGCGCCGCGGACATGATGGTGATGGCCTATTCGCCCTTGGAGCAGGGGCGAATGCTCGGCAACTCGGCGCTTAAGAAGGTTGCATCGGCGCGGGGCCTTTCGGCCGCACAGGTGGCGCTTGCTTGGGCGCTCGCGCAGGGCGCCTCCGTCATCCCCAAGGCGACCGATCTCGCTCATGTCGAGGAAAATGCCAAGGCTGCCGACCTCGCGTTGTCGCCCGAGGAAATGGCAACGCTCGACCGCGCCTTCCCACCGCCGAAATCCGCGCGCCCGCTCGACATGCTTTAGCGGTAGACTGGCCGCCGGGGAGGAAGAACATGCGGCAGGACGAAAGCTATAGCGTCACCGCGGTCATCGACGCGGCACGCGTCAGCCCGTACCAGTGGATGGTGCTGGCGATCAGCCTCGTGACCGCGATGTTCGACGGCTACGACACACAGGGCATCGCGTACGTGGCGCCGGTGATGGCGAAGGATCTGGGCATCAGCCCGGCCCAACTCGGTCCCGTCTTCAGCGCGGGGCTTCTGGGGCTCACGCTGGGAGGCATCACCTTCGGCATGCTCGCCGATAAGATCGGGCGGCGGCAGGCGATCATCTGGCCGGTCGTCATCTTCGGTGTGTTCTCGATCCTGACGCCGATGGGTCACACGCTGCAGAGCGTCATCGTGCTGCGGCTTCTTGCGGGCTTTGGATTGGGCGGCACGCTGCCCTCCGTCACGGCCTACGTGCTCGAATACTCGCCCCACCGCATGCGCTCGCTTCTTGTCAACAGCACCGGCGCGTTCTTCGCGTTCGGCTCGATCGTCGGCGGCGTGCTCGCGAACGCGCTCATCCCGACGTGGGGCTGGCAATCGACTTTCTATGTGGGTGGCATCGTGCCGCTGCTCTTCCTTGGTGTCGTCATCCCGTTCCTGCCGGAATCCGTGCGCTTCCTGCTGCTTTCAGGAAAGGCGATGGAGCGTGTGGCAGCGATCATGCAGAGGATCGTGCCGGAGCGGAAATTCGCGCTTTCCGCACGCTTCACGCTCGAGCGGAACGTGGCCGGCATCACCGTGAAACACCTCTTCACCGAGGGGCGAGCCTTCGGCACGGTGCTGATCTGGATCGCCTTCATCATGAATTTGTTTGTGCTGGTCTATCTCATCTTCTGGATGCCGACCTTGCTGCGCCAAGTTGGCCAGCCTTTGAACGTGGCGATCGAGGCAACGATCTTCTATGGCGTCGGGGGCATCGTCGGCGGGCTCGTCGTCGGCTGGGTCGCCGACCGCGTCGGTTCACTCTATGGCGTGCTCGCCTGCGCCTATGTCGGCGCCGCCATCTTCATCACCGTCGCGGCCTTTTCCGTGCACGACACGACGATCCTCATTCCAGCGATGTTTATGACCGGCTTCAGCATCAATGGCGGGCAGCCCTCGCTCAACACCATCTCCGGCATTTTCTATCCGACCGCGATCCGAGCCACGGGCATAGGCTGGGCCTTGGGCATCGGCCGGATCGGCGCCGTTGTCGGCCCGATTGTGGGCGGGCTCCTTGTCGGCGCGCATTTCGCGGTACCGTCGGTCATCCTTGCCAACACGATCCCGGCGGCGGTGGCCGCGGTCGCCATCGTTATTCTGCGCCAGGTGGTGCGGCGGATGGGAGCGGCATCCGCACGTCCGGCAGTCGCGGCAACGTGAACGAGCAAGAGAAACAAGGAAGGGTGCGATGAAATTCGCGCATTTCGCCCATGTCTGGGGTAAGGAAGGTATGACGCCGGCCCAGCGCTATCAGCAGCTCTGGCGCGAGCTTGTGCTCTGCGACGAGCTCGGGTTCGACTACGGCTTCTGCGTCGAGCACCACTTCCGCCCTGACGAGAGCTGGATGTCGGCGCCGGGCCTTTACAGCGTCGCCGCTGGTGCGCGCACGAAGCACATGCGCTTGGGCGGCATGGGTCATATCGTGCCCCTCCACAATGCCTTGAGGCTCACCGAGGAGATCGCGCTTGCCGACCAGATGATCGGCGGGCGGCTCGAGGTGGGGCTCGTGCCGGGAATTACTCCGGCGAATTTCGGGCCCTTCGGCGTCAACTACGACACGCGGCGCGAGGTGACGCACGAATTCGTCGCATTCCTTAAGACCGCCTACCGCGCCCAGGATCCGTTCGACTTCGCGGGCCAATACCACAAGGTCAAGGGCGCGCGGCTCGCGGTCATGCCGGCACAGAACCCGCACCCGCCGCTGTGGATCGAATCGCGCGATCCGGCGACGCTCGAATTCTGCGCTGAGAACGGGATCAACACCGGCTATTTCTTCCTCTATCCGCGCCACGACGCTGCGCCGCGCTACCGCAAGTTCCTCGAGCAGTGGAAGGCCAAAGGCCGGAAAGAAAAGCCGCACATCGCCTATTCCTGCATCTGCTACGTCGACGAGACCGACGACAAAGCGCTTCGGAAGCTCGAGGCGGCAGGTTCTGCCTATCGCGGATTTCTGCCGCCGACGCGGACGCAGGCGGAATTGGATGCCGCGCTCGAAGCCAACGGCAAGCGCTTCGAGGAGCGCGGCGAGCCGGGCGCGGGCGAGGTCGCGCGCCATCTCCTCGACGGAAAGTGGCAGTATGAACGTGATCTGCTGCTCGTGGGATCTGCCGACACGGTCGCAAAGAAGCTCAAGGCTATCGCGACCGAGGGTCTGTTCGACACGTTCTTCGCCGAGTTCAATTTCGGCAACCTCGCCGAGGATGATCTGATGCGCTCGATCCGGCTCTTCGGCACCGAGGTGATGCCGCGCTTGCGCGATTTCGTGCCGTTCTGAGAATTCGGCCGCAAGGAGCGGAGTGGCAGGCCGCTGGGGCCGGCGCATATAGCCTCCATTCACCGATGGAGGTTTGATCATGAGTTTCCGTATTCGTGGACTGCCAAACGAGCCCTTCGCGCCGCTCTTCGAGCTCGCGGATGACGAGCTCGCAAAGCGGGGCGCGGTGCGTCGCATCGCCGACGATCGCAGGCCCGGCTATCCCTGTCGTGTTAGTCTGACGGACTCACGCCCGGGTGACGAGCTTCTGCTCGTCAACTACGAGCACCATGCCGTTGCCTCGCCTTATCGCATGCGGTTTGCCATCTTCGTGCGCAAGGGGGAAGAAACTTACGATGAGGTCGGCTGTGTGCCCGAGCAGCTGCGCTTGCGCACGCTTGCCGTGCGCGCGTTTGACGAGGATGGCATGATGCGCGGGTTCGAGCTCGTCGATGGGCGCGCCCTCGAAGCGACGATCGAACGGCTCTTTGTCGATCCGAGAGCGGCCTACCTTCATGTTCATTTCGCGGCGCCCGGATGCTATGCCGCGCGCGTCGATAGGGCGTAAGCTTTGCGGCCATAGAGAGGGAGGACGAAATGGCACGGCTTTCCGGCGTTTCCGCAATCGTGACGGGGGCCGCGCCCGGCGGCATCGGCAGCGTCTATGCCAGGGCGCTCGCAGCCGAAGGGGCAAAGCTCAGCCTCTGCGACATCGACCCGGTCGACGCCACGGTCAAGGCGATCAAGGACGCGGGCGGCACCGCGATCGGACGCCTGTGCGACGTGACCGATCCCAAGGCGGTGGCGGCGCTCGTCAAGGCGACCGACGAGGCGTTCGGCGGCGTGCAGGTGCTCGTCAACAACGCAGCGCTCTTCGGCAAGATCACACAGAAGCCTCTCATGGAAATCCCGTCCGAGGAATGGGACCGCGTCATGGTGGTCAACACGCGCGGACCCTTCGAGTGCGTCAAGGCGGTCGTGCCGGTGATGCGGCGCGGCGGCTATGGCAAGATCATCAACATCGCGTCGGGCACCGTGTTCAAGGGCACGCCGATGATGCTGCACTATGTGAGCTCGAAGGGCGCGGTGGTCGCCATGACGCGGGCGATGGCGCGCGAACTTGGCGGAGACGGGATCCGCGTCAACGCCATCGCGCCGGGCCTCACATTGAGCGACGTGGTGAAGGGACGGAACGATTATGGCGCGCTTCGCACCGTGAACATCCAGAGCCGCTGCATCAAGCGCGACGAGGAACCCGATGATCTCGTCGGGACGGTGATCTTCCTCGCCTCGCGCGACAGCGACTTCATGACCGGTCAGACCATGCTCGTCGACGGCGGTTCGGCGATGCATTAGGCGGCGCCCGCCTTATTTCCGTCGCCGCGTTGATCGTCTAGGATTGCGCCAGGAAACCTTCTCGGCGGAGAACCCCATGGATTCGTTGGTCCGCGATCCCGCGCTCGAGACGTTCGACACCGCGCGCCTTCTCGCCAATGCGAAGGAGCAGTCGGCGAAGCGCAAATACGAAGACTTCATGATCATCGACGTCGACGCACATCATTATGAAAGCGAATCCTACGGCGAGATTATCGATTTCATCGACGACCCGGTGTTCCGCAACGAGGCGCGGATGCAAGGGATGGGCCGCACCGGCCTGATGCAGCCCGAGGCCAACTACCAGAACATGGGTGGCCGCATCACGCGCATCTTCCAGCGCGGCGCCGAGAAGGTGCCGGGCGCCCCGCACCGCGACATCACGCTGACGAAGCGCTGGATGGACGCGATGGGGGTCGATCTCATCTGTCTCTTCCCGACGCCGATGCTCTCGCTCGGCATGAACCCGCGGCCCGATAACGAGCTGCAGCTCGCGCGCGCCTACAACCGTTGGCTTTGCGACAAGGTGATCGCGAACGAGCCGCGCATCCGCTCGATGCTTTATCTGCCCTTCAATCACCCCGAGGGCAGCATCAAGATGGTCGAGGATTTCGCGGACAAGCCCGGCGTCATCGGCTTCATGGTGACGAGCCCGCGCGAGCGCGGCGTCTTCGACAATGCCTATATGCGGCTTTACGCCATGCTCGAAGAGCGCGGGCTTCCGCTCGCGTTCCACGGCGGCTTCTCCTGGGCCGAGCAGTCGTTCAAGCTCGCCAACCGCTTCATCGTCGTGCACGCGCTGGGCTTCACCTTTTTCAACATGCTTCATCTCTCGAACTGGATCATGAACGCGCTGCCCGAGCGCTTCCCGAAGCTCAAGACCATCTGGATCGAAAGCGGGCTCGCGTGGATCCCGTTCCTGATGCAGCGGCTCGACAACGAATACATGATGCGCACGTCCGAAGCGCCCGGCCTCAAGAAGAAGCCGTCGGACTATATCCGCGACATGTTCTTCACGACCCAGCCGATGGAGGCGGTCGAGAACCGCGACGCGCTCGAGCTCACCTTCCGCATGATGAAGGCCGAGACGCAGCTCCTCTATTCCTCGGACTATCCGCACTGGGACATGGATCTGCCGAGCGTAATCTACGACCTGCCGTTCCTGTCGCAGGAAGCGAAGCGCAATATCCTGGGCGAGAATGCGCGGCGGCTCTTCAAGCTCGATCCGCTCCTGGCCGGCCATAAGCTCGAGCGCAAGGCGGCGCGCACCGCCGCGCAGTAGGCGCCCTACGCTCCTGCCTCACCCTCGCGCGAGGCGGCGACCCACTCGCGCCACAGCGTGAGGAGGGCCGCCATGATCGCGGGGCCGAGGAACAGGCCCACGAGGCCGAAGCCTTCGAGCCCGCCGAGAATGCCAAGCAGCACCCATAGGAAGGGCAGCTTGGCCGCGCCTCCGATCAGCACCGGCCGCACGAAATGGTCGGCGACGAAGACGACGACGGCGCCAATGCCAAGCAGGATGAGCGCCGGCCACAGCCCGTCCTGCGACAGCAGCACGAGCGCCGCGAGCCCGAAGACGAGCGGCGCGCCAAACGGGATCATGGCGAGGACCGCGGTGGCGCCGCCGAAGAGCGCCGCATGTGGCAGGCCCAGCGACACGTAGGCCGCGGCCAGCACCGCGCCCTCGCCGAGCCCGACGAGAACGAGGCCGTTCACCGTGCCGCGGATCGCATGCACCATCTGCACGCCGACGCGCGTGCCCTGGGGCCCGACGAGGCGGCCGACGAGCGCTTCGATATCGCGCACGAGCCGCGCCCCGTCGCGGTAGACGAAGAACAGAGTCAGCAGCGTGAAGACGAGCACGGTCGAGCGCCGCGCGAGCTGCTGGCCGAGCGTGCGTGTCCAGTCGATCACGAGGCCGCGGTCGAGCCGTCCCAAGAGCTGCTGTGCGCCGTGCGGATCGGCGAGGTTCGTTTGCCACCAATGCTTCGCATAAACACCGAACCATGGGAGCTCGCCGAGCCATTGCGGCGTCGGCAGGCCTTCCTTCTCGAGGTCGGGCAGCGTGCGCGCGAAGAACAGCGTTTCGCGGCCGAGCTCGATTGCCATGAGCGCGACCGGCACGAGGAACACGAGCCCGACGATCAGCGTGAACGTCAAGGGCGCCAGCATCGCGTCCTGGCGCGGCGATCCGCGTTGCTTGAAGCGGATATAGAGCGGCCAAGTCGCGACCGCGAAGATCGTCGCCCACAGGAGCGCCGGGATGAAGTCCCACAGGATCCAGAACGCGAGCCCTGTGAGCGCCGCGGTGACGGCAAGGCGGGCGTTGCGTTGGATCGTGGTCTGGCGCTCCATGGCGCGCGCAGTATAGACCATGATAAAAAAGGGGGCTTCCGGACGACGGGACAGGCCAGAGGAGAAGGAAACCGATGGCGGATGTGCGATTCCTGCGGCGTGCGCCTGGTGGCGCCGCTGCGCGGGCAGGCGTGGCGCTCTTGGGTGCGGTCGCAATTGCGGGTGTCTGCGGTCTCGCTGCCGCCGATCCGCCGCTGACGGGCCCGTCCGACACCTACAAGCCGCGACTGGGCGACATCATGGGGGCGACGCAGCTGCGGCACATCAAGCTCTGGTACGCGGGCGCCGACCAGAACTGGGCGTTGGCGGGCTACGAGCTCGAACAGATCAAGGACAGTTTCCAGGATGCGATGGTGCTCTATCCCGGCCTGCCAACGGCGAACATGCTGCCGATGGCGGGGCCGTCCACCGCGCTTGACGCCGCGATCAGGGCGAAGGACCGTAAGGCCTTCGCCCGCGCCTTCAACCAGATGACGGCGGCCTGCAACGCCTGTCACCAGTCGCAGGGCTACGGTGCGATCGTCATCAAGGTGCCGAATTCCTCGCCCTTCAGCGATGAAATGTTCCCGCCGAAAGGAGGCGGTGCGCAATGAGCAGCACGGATGGCGCACGCCAGGACTATTACCGCCGCGTTAGCGCGTTGCCGCTGTCGCCGCTCTGGACGACGCGGCTCGTGCCGCCCGAGCCCAAGGACCAGGTGAAGGCGAAGCCCTATCTCTGGGACTATGACGATGTCGTGCGGCCGGTGCTGATGGAGGCTGGTCCGCTCATCACCGCGAAGGAGGCGAACCGCCGCGTGCTCACGCTCGAGAATCCGGGGCTCGACGGCTCGCACCGAATCCTCGAATCGCTCTATGCCGGGCTTCAGCTTATCCTGCCCGGCGAGGTTGCGCCTGCGCACCGCCATTCGCCTTCGGCGCTCCGCTTCATCATCGAGGGCGAGGGCGCCTATACCGCGGTGAGCGGCGAGAAATCGATGATGCGGCGCGGCGACTTCATCATTACGCCGTCGATGACGTGGCACGATCACGGGCACGAGGGAAGCGAGCCCGTGGTGTGGATGGACGGGCTCGACATTCCGATGCTCGGCCTCTACGGGCCGATGTTCTTCGACAATTACGGCGACGACCGCCATCCCGAGCGGCGTCCGCCGGGCGACAGCCGCGCGCGCTATGGCGCCAACATGCGGCCGGTCGGCGAAAGCTGGGAGAAGCCGGAATCGCCGATCTTCTCCTATCCCTACGAGCGCTCGCGCGAGGCGCTCGAGGCTCTGCGCAAGAGCGAGGAATGGGATCCTGCGGCGGGCGTGAAGCTCGAATATATCGACCCGACGCGCGGTGGCTCTGCCATGCCCACGATCTCGACCTTCCTGCAGCTCCTGCCCAAGGGCTTTTCCGGCTCCACCTACCGCAGCACCGAGAACACGGTCTTCTCGCCGGTCGAGGGACGGGGCCGCATCATCGTCGGCGAAGGGACCGGTGCACACACGATGATGTGGAAGCCGCGCGACATCTTCGCGGTGCCATGCTGGGTTCCCTACCGGCTCGAATCCTCTGAGGACGCGGTCCTTTTCAGCTTCTCGGACCGCGTGGCGCAGCAGAAATTGGGTTTCTGGCGCGAGGAGCGGCCGAGGAACTAGGACCCGCTGTCATTGCGAGGAGCCAGAGGCGACGAAGCAATCTCCGAGGAGATTGCTTCGCTCTGCTCGCAATGACAGAAGGAAGGCGGCCTAGATCCTTCCGGCGAACGCGTCGGCGATGAAATTGTGCGCCAGGTTGTAGCCGTGCCGCGTCGTCGGCTCGTGATAGACGGCGGCGCCGGGGCGGTTCGCGGGGGGATCGGTGAAGGCGTGGACGACACCGCCCCACATCAGCATGGCCCAGCGCGCGCCGGCCGCGTCCATCTCGGCCTCGAGCGCGTCGCGCTCGGCCTTGGGCGCGATTGGATCGGCGGCGCCGTGCACCACCAGGACCGCGGCCTTCACCTCGCCCTTTTTGGCTGGGAGTGGTGTCGCGAGCGAGCCGTGCATCGAGACGACCGCCTGCACATCGGCGCCCGCGCGCGCGAGGTCGAGCACGTTGGCGCCGCCGAAGCAATAGCCGATCGCGGCACGCTTGCGCCGGTCGCCGAGATCGCGCTTTTCGGTCTCCTTCAGCATCGTGTCAAAGGCGGCGACGATACGGCGCCGGGTCTCGCCCGCGTCCTTCATGAGCCCGGCCAGGAACTCCATCGGGTTTTCCTTGCCGGTCGGGCGCTTGCCCTCGCCGTACATGTCGGCGACGAATACGATGTAGCGGTCGCCCGCGAGCTGTCGCGCGACATCGGTCGCGTTGGGAACGATCCCGAGCCAATTGGGCGCCATCAGCAGGAGCGGCCGCACGGTGCGGGTTTCCTCATAGACGAGCTGGCCCTGGCAGTTGAGCCCGGACACGGAATAATTGACGGCTTCGACCTTCATCGGTGCCTCCCTGGCAAAATCCCGGGCCCATCCAAGACCGCCGCTCGCCCGAGCGCAAGTCAGTCCCGCGACAGAATTTTTTCGTACACTCGGCTATACTCGCGGGCACCATGTTCCGCGCTGCGAAGGAGCTGCCTTAGATGAACCCGCCGTTCGAATTTTCCCGGCGCGGGGCCGATCCGGTCGTGACCGAGATCGTGCGCAACGGCGTCATTGCCGTGACCGAGGAAATGAAGACGAACCTCATGCGCACGGCCTACAACATGATCATCTACGAGGCCTTGGACTTCACCACCGGCCTCTTCACGCCGAAGGGCGAGACCGTCTCGATCGGCATCGGGCTCCCGACCTTCATTCGCGGCATGGCCGAGACGATCCGGGCCGAGCTCCGCCATTTCGGGCCGGACGGGATCGAGCCCGGCGACATCCTCATCACGAATGACGCCTATACGACCGGAAGCCATCTCTATCACATCACGCTGACGCTCCCGATCTTCCACAAAAAGACGCTCGTCGGATTTTCGTGCTGCATGGCGCACTGGATCGATATCGGCGGCACCATCGGCGGCATCACGACCGACATCTATTCCGAAGGGCTGCAGGTGCCGTTTCTGAAGCTCTACAAGGCCGGCAAGATCAACCAGGACCTCGTCGATATCATCCGCATGAATGTGCGCATCCCGACGCGCGCCTTGGGCGATCTCCGCGCGCAGGTGACGGCGGTAAAGACCGGCGAACGGCGGTTCCTCGAGCTCGTCGAGCGCTATGGCCGCGACGAGGTGGCAGCCGCGATCGCCGCCATCATGGACCAGTGCGAGACCAAGGCACGCGAGCGCACGCGCTCTATCCCTAACGGCACCTATGAGGCCGAATCCTACATGGACGACGATGGGATCGATGTCGGCAAGCGCGTGCCGATCAAGGTCAAAGTGAATGTCGCCGACGACGAAATGACGATCGATCTCAGCGACGTGTCGCAGCAAGTGCGCGGCTTTTTCAATTCGGGCGCCACGACGGGACTCGGTTGCACCCAGGTCGCCTATAAATGCGTGACCTCGCCGCGCGACTATCCGATCAATGACGGCTCGTTCCGCAGCCTCAAGTCGATCGTGCCCGCGGGCCGCGTCGTGAGCGCCACGCGCCCTGCGCCGATGCGGCAATGGATGACCTTTCCGATGACGATCATCGACACGGTCTTCAAGGCGCTCGCGCCCGCCATCCCCGACCGCGTCATCGCCGGCCATCATGCCGATCTCATGAGCGCCAACATCCACGGTATCGACCCGAAGAAGCGCGAGTTCTTCATCGGCGGCTTCGGGCCCTTGGGCGGCGGCTGGGGCGCCAAGCGCAGTGAGGACGGCGTCTCCGCCACCGTCTGCCTCAATGACGGCGACACGCACAACGCGCCTTGCGAGCAGGTCGAGACGAAGATCCCCGTCGTCGTCGAGCGCCATTCGCTCGTTACGGATTCGGGCGGCGCTGGCAAGCATCGCGGCGGACTCGGCGTCGAGCGGCTCGTGCGCGTGCTTGCGCCGGTCGTGTGCAACAGCCGTATCGATCGTGTCCATTGCAAGCCGTGGGGGCTCGAGGGCGGCCTCGATGCCACCGGCAACGAGCTCGCGGTGAAGCGCAACGGCGTGTGGAAATCGGATTATCCGAACGCCAAGGTCTCATACATCGATTTGAAGCCGGGCGATGCCTATAGCATCCGCTCTGGTGGTGGCGGCGGCTATGGGCCGCCGTGGCAGCGCGCGCTCGAGAAGGTGCAGGAGGACGTGCGCCAAGGCTATGTGAGCCTGGAACAGGCGGAGAAGCTTTACGGGGTCGTGCTCGACCCCGAGACGCTCGCGCCGAATTTCGCAGCCACCGAGCGGCTCCGCGCCGAGATGAGCCAGGCTGGTGCCGCATGAGCCTCCTGCTCGAGCCCATCCGGATCGGACCGTTCGCGCTTCGGAATCGCGTGGTCATGGCGCCGATGCAGCGCGCACGCAACGACGCCGAGCGCGTGCCGACCGACATTATGTGCCAATACTATGTCCAGCGCGCATCAATGGGGCTCCTCATCTCGGAAGCCTCGAGCGTATCGCCCATTAGCGTCGGGCGCCCCGGCGCGGCCGCGATCTTCCGCGACGCGCAAGCCGCGGGTTGGTCGCGCGTCGCCGCTGCTGTCCACGCGGCGGGCGCCACCATGTTCCAGCAGCTCTATCACCTCGGCCGCAAATCCGATCCCTCGCGCATGCCGGCGGGCGAGACGCCGGTCTCGGCTTCGGCCGTGCCGGCGAAGGGTCAGGTGAATGGCGTCAATGGCCCGGTCGAGTTCGCGACGCCGCGCCCGCTTGCAACCGACGAGGTCGCGGGCGTTGTTGCTCAGTTCCGCGCGGCCGCGCGCAACGCGCGCGCGGCCGGCATGGACGGGATCGAGATCCACGGCGCCAACGGCTACCTCATCATGCAGTTCCTCTGCGATGTCACCAACAAGCGCACCGATCGCTATGGCGGCAGCATCGCCAACCGCGTGCGGTTCTTGCAGGAGATCGTGGCAGCCATTACCGAGGAGGTGGGAAAGGATCGGCTTGGCGTGCGCATCTCGCCGCATTTCCGCACTGACGGCATCGGCGACAGTGACGCACCCGCGCTTTTTCTCCATGTCGCGGCGATGTTAAAGGAACAGGGCGTGGCCTATCTCCACGTCATTGAGGCAGACCATCCTGGCACCGGGCAGTCGCCGCCGGACGGCATGCGGCGGCTTGCCCCGGAGCTGCGCCGCGCCTTCGGCGGGCCCACGATCGTCAATGGCGGCTATACGCTCGAAAGTGCCGAGCGCGCGCTCGCCGCCGGCGCGGCCGATGCCGTGTCCTTCGCTGCGCTCGCGATCGCCAATCCCGATTTGCCAGACCGGCTCCGCCGCAGTGCTGGGCTCAACAAGCCCGACCAAGCGACCTTCTACGACGGCGGCGCCAAGGGCTATATTGACTATCCGGCGCTAGCGCCGGCCTGAGCCATGGCCTGAACTGCGGCGCTTTCGCGCAGCGGGCGGCAGTTGGCGATGAACTGCGCCGCACTCTTCTGCCACGAGCGCGCGAGGGCGAACTCGCGGCATTGAGCACGCGAGAGCGCGAGCGCCTTCACGCAAGCCGCGCGCAAATCCTCGTCGAGGATGCCGACAGGATGGTCGTCGATCACGTCCTTCGGCCCCATCACAGGATAGGCCGCCACGGGGACGCCGCAAGCAAGCGCCTCGAGCTGCACGATGCCGAACGTGTCGGTACGGCTCGGGAAGACAAAGACGTCGGCAGCGGCGATATGTGCGGCCAGTGTCTCGCCCTCGAGCGTGCCGAGAAAATGCGCGCGAGGGAAGCGGCGCTCGAGTTCGGCGCGCTGCGGACCATCGCCGATCACGACCTTCGAGCCAGGAAGGTCGAGCCCGAGGAAGGACGGCAGGTTCTTCTCGACTGCGACACGGCCGACGCTGAGGAAGATCGGCCGCGGCAACTCGAGCGCCGCGGCGCGCTCGGGCGCGAATAGCTCGGTGTCGACCCCGCGCGTCCACATGACGAGATTGCGGAAGCCGCGGGCCGTAAGCTCCTCGCGCAGCGAAGCGGTGGAGATCATCGTCGCGCGCGCCGCCGCATGGAAGCGGCGCAGCACCGCATAGCTCCACGAATCCGGAATCGGCACGCGCGCGGAGATGTATTCCGGAAATTTCGTCATGAAGCTCGTGGTGAAGGAGAGGCCGTTCTTCATGCAATAGCGCCGCGCGTAGACGCCGATCGGGCCTTCGGTGGCAATGTGGAGGCAATCGGGCGCGGCGTGCTCGATGCGGCGGGCAATCTCGCGCGCGGTGGGGATCGCGAGACGCACGCTCGAGTACGTCGGCAGTGCGAAGGAGGGAAACCCTTCGGGCGTGAGGAACTGGATCTCGGTGCCGAGCCGCCGCGCCTGCGCGGCCAATGACTCGAGGCTGCGCACGACGCCGTTCACTTGCGGATACCACGCGTCGGTGGCGATGAGGATGCGCATTTACGTCTTCCTCAGCAGCGGGCGGCCCATTCGAATCGCGGCGCCCTCGCGCACACCGTCGCAGAGCGCAAAGTGATCGGGCGCCAAAACGATGATGGTCGAGCCGTGCTCAAACCAACCCATCTCTTCGCCCTTGTCGTAGGACGCGCGGGCGTGAAGGCGGATGCCGGCGACGAGAATCGCCGCGACCGGCACGAGCGTCAGCCTGGCTTCGCACTCCTTGAGAGCGCATTCGACAACGGCGCGCTCGTTGCGGCAGAACAGCTTTTCGATCCGCCGCACCGCGATGGGGTTGACGTTCCACGCATCCCCCGCGATCCGCGTCACGCGGCGGACGACCAAGTCGCCGGGCGCGTGAAAGCGGTGATACATGCTCGCGGTAAGCCGAAGTGTGACGAACCGCCCGCCGGCATAGCTTTCGGCGAGCGCCGAATCGTGGACTAGCTCGGCGAGCGTGTAGGTCAGCCCTTTCGCCTGGATGAGGGTGCTGCCGGCGATTGCGCCACAGGTGCCGACGAGCGCGTCGCATGGACTCGTCAGGATTGCGGGATCGGGCTCGATGGGCCGCGCGCCCTCTTTCAGGCGCCGGGTGAAGCAGGCGTGGAGGCTCGCAAAGCGCGACTCAGCCGAGTCGCTCAAGTCGAGATCGGCGAAGAGTCGCCAGAACCCGATACCAGCGCGGGCCAAGAGCGGGTTTTCGATTCGGCTTAGATGTCCGAACAGGCGAGTCGCGAGGCGGCGCGGGATGCGGTTCGTGAGGAGGAAGTTTAATTCCTCGAGCAGCGAAATTTTCGCGCTCGGCGCGGCTTCTGTCATCGGTTTGTAAAACTCGGCGCGTAAGGGGGTGGGTCATGGAGCCCGAAATCTTGGCGGCTTCGGCCGCCCTCGGCGCGCTGGCGCTCATGGCGTCGGCGCCGAAACTCGTGTCGCGCCTCGAACTCTCGCGCGCAAAGCACGCTTCTCTCGGCGGCCATGCGCGCATCGCCGCGCGCGTCGCCTCGCTCGTGCCCTCCTATCACTACGAGGGCGAGCGGTTCTTCGCCGTCGACGAGGCGCCTGAAGAGGCTGCCGCCGCGCGCCGCGCCGACTTCGAACGTCTCGGCGCGTTCTTTCGCACGCGCCAGCCGAAAACGCTCGCGCTCTCGGCCGAGGCGCTGCCCTTCATTTCGGACATGCAGTTCACGGCCGCCTATCGCGTGCCGTTCCAATTCAGCCGCTTCGCGCGGCGTCATCTGCCAATGGGCTCCTTCTTCGCCTCGTCCGAAGGCGTCACCGTCACCGACCTCGACGGCAACCGCTTCTACGACCTCACCGGCTCTTACGGCGTCAATCTCTTCGGCAGCGATTTCTATAAAGACTGCATCGACCGCGCGGTGGCACGAGCGCGTGAGCTTGGTCCTGTTCTCGGCCTCTATCACCCTGTCGTCGCCGAGAATGCGCAGCGCATCGCGCGGCTCGCGGGCATGGACGAAGTGTCGTTCCACATGTCGGGTACCGAGGCCGTCATGCAGGCGGTGCGGCTTGCGCGCTATCACACTCGGCGCTCGCATCTGGTTCGCTTCTGCGGCGCCTATCACGGCTGGTGGGGTGACGTGCAGCCCGGCGTTGGCAATCCGGTTCGCGCACGGCAGACCTACACGCTCGAGGAAATGTCGGAGCATTCGCTCCGCGTCTTGCGGCGGCGGCGCGATATCGCCTGCGTGCTCGTGAACCCGCTCCAGGCGCTCCATCCGAACGGCGCGCCGCCGACGGATTCGACGCTCGTCGACAGCGGGCGCTCCGCCCATTTCGACCGCGCCGCCTATGCGACATGGCTCAAGCGCCTGCGCGAGGTGTGCAGCGAGCGCGGTATTGTGCTGATCTTCGACGAGGTGTTCTTGGGGTTCCGCGTGGCATCCGGCGGCGCCCAGGAATATTTCGGCGTCGCGGCCGATCTCGTTACTTATGGCAAAAGCCTCGGCGGGGGCCTGCCGGTCGGCGTCGTCGCCGGCAAGAGCCACCTCATGAAGCGCTTCCGTGACGACCGGCCCGCCGACATCTGCTTCGCGCGCGGCACGTTCAATTCGCATCCCTACGTCATGGCGGCGATGAACGAGTTCCTGCGCCGACTCGAGACGCCCGAAATTCAAAGGCTCTATGACGGGCTCGACGAGACCTGGAACGATCGTGCTGAACGGCTCAACCGCCGCCTTGCCGAAGCGTGCGTGCCGGTGCGCGTCAGGAACCTCTCGTCGATTTGGACCGTGCTCTACACCGAGCCATCGCCCTACAACTGGATGTTCCAATACTACCTGCGCGCGGAGGGGCTCGCGCTCTCCTGGGTCGGCACCGGCCGGTTGATCTTCAGCCTCGACTATACGGAAGAGGATTTTGCCGCCGTCGCCGATGCTTTCGTCAGGGCCGGCGAGGCGATGCGGCGCGCACAATGGTGGTGGCACGATGCGCGCGCCAGCAACAAGGGAATCAAGCGCCGCATCCTGCGCGAGATGATGGCGCATCGTTTCCGCGGCGCCGGCCGCAACGCGGCCTAGCCGCGCCCTTCGAGCGCAACGTCGTCGTCGAGGCCATCGTCGTCGCGGTCGAGCCAGCGCCGCAGCAGCTCGAGCGGCGCGCGGTGGTAGAGCTTGATGTCGTGCAGCGGGTCGGTGAGGATTTTCGTAAACCACACGAGGCCGGTCTGCACGTCGCGCAGGAAGAAGAGCTGCACCGTGCGGAAGATGAGGCCGCCGAAGCCGATGGCAAGCCACAGCTGTCCCACCTCGCGCATGAAGCCCGCGAGGCCCGGACCGCTGCGCGGCTTCAAAAGGCCGAAGAGCGACGGCTCGAGATAGAGCACGACGGGCGAAAGCGCCCAGATCGCCATCAAAACGACCTTGCGGCGCAGGTTGTAGCCGACCTTGATCTCTTCCTTGTATTCGTGCGTCGCCTGGTTCACCTCGTCAAAGCCCTTGGGCTCGAAGAAGAAGTGGCCGCACTGGCGGCTCGTCATGGCAATCACCCAGGCGATGATCGCGGCCCAGGCCGGGCTCCAGTACAGCACGAGATAGGCGGAAAGGAAGGTCGTCGCGCTCAGGAAATGGAGCGATTGATTGACGAGGCTGTGATGGTAGTAGCGATGGTCGTCCCAGCGCTGGATACGCAGCACTTCCATGAAACCGTGCATGGGCTTCTCGCCTTTCTTAGAGGGACGGTGATTTGCGGAACCGGACAAGGGAAAAATGACCAAGCGGAGGCATGGCACGACGCTCGACGAGACGCATGTCGGGCCGCCGCTTGGCCCAGCGCGCGAAGCGCTCCCACGGAAACTCGGTGCGCCAGCCGAGACGGCGGACGACGGGCTGGAGCATCCGCTCGACGACGCGACGCGGACCCGACTCGGCGCCAATGCGGCTCAGGATGACGATCTCGCCGCCGGGGCGGAGCGCGCGCGCGAACTCGTCGAGCGCCGCTTCGGGGTTGGGCACGGCCGAAACGACGTAGTGCGCCACCACGACATCGAACGAGGCGTCGGCGAAGGCCAAATGCTCGGCGTCCATCACTTCGAGGCGCTCGACGTTGTCGAGGCCGCGTCGGGCGGCCCGCGCGCGGGCCTTCTTAAGCATCCCTTCGGAGAGGTCGATGCCGACGATGCGGCAGTGCGCGGAGTAGCCGGGCAGCGAGATGCCGGTGCCGACGCCGACTTCAAGGATGCGGCCGCCCACCTGCTCGGCTGCGGCGATCGCTGCGCGCCGGCCGGGGGCGAAGATAGGGCCGAAAAAGAGATCGTAGACGGGAGCCCAACGGGTATAGGCCTTGGCGACGCTGATGGTGTCGAGCTCTGCCGTCATACCCCGTGCCGTAGCCTCGTACCGTGATTGTGGCGCTGGCGTTGCAGCAACGTGGCGAGAAAACTAGTCGCGGACGATTGCAGTTGTGTGAAACGGGCGTGCGGCGAAACGCGCAGCGCCCGTTTGCGCATGAACCGCACACACGCGACAGTCCATCGCGCGAGTCGCCCCGGCGACTCGCGGGGTCTCGTGCCGCGACGAGAGGTGGAATAGCATCGCCCATCTTCCTCCAAAGGCGGTAGCGGAGATGATGATCGGACGGATCGGAATGCATGCGGCGGCCGTGGTATGCGCGGTCGCGACGAGCGCCACTGCGGCGGAAGTGCTGCCCTTCACGTTGAGTTCGCCCGCCTTCAAAGACGGCGCGGTGCTGCCGCTCGAATACGCCGGCGGCAAGCAATGCGGTGCCGCGAGCAAGGGCGGTGACATCTCGCCACCGCTCGCCTGGGCGCATGCGCCGGCGGGCACTAAGAGCTTCGCCATCGTGATGATCGATCCCGACGGACGGCGCGGGCTCGGCTCGGTGCATTGGGTGGCATACGGCATCGCGCCCTCTCACACGGGCGTAAAGGCTGGCGAAGGCGGCAGCGCCGCGCCGGCGAAGGACATCGTCGAGGGCAAGAACTCGCGCGGCTCGGTCGGATATATCGGCCCGTGCGGGCCGCCGCAGGACGCGCCGCACCATTACGTGATCGGCGTGCTGGCCCTTGATCTCGCGCCCGATGCGCTGCCCGCGGGGCTCGACCGCGACGCTTTATTCAAGGCGATCTCCGGGCACAGCCTCGGCCCCGCGAGCCTCGTCGTGCGCTATCGGCGCGAAGAATAAACGAGCGATCCAGAAAAATCGGGCCTCAGCCTACCGCTTCGGCAAGCGGTACGCGCGTGATCTCGTGGCGCTGCAGGATCGGCAGCACCTCGGTGCCGAAACGGTGGATCTGGTTCAGGAACATCTCCTGCGGCACGGCGCCGCGGTTCATGCTGACAATGACTGTGTCGGAGCCTAAATGCTCGGCCTCGGCGATGATGCGGTCGGCGACGCGTTTAGGGGTGCCCCATGGGCCGTTCCGGGCCTGCTGCACGACTTCGTCCATCGTGATGTCGCGCACGCGATTGCTGTCGTCGAAGGCGGCGGTGCGGTTTTCAGGCCTGAGATATTGCGCTGCGCTCTCGGAATAATAGGCGCCGCTGTCGCTGAGCCTAACGTGGTCGAAATTGTAGAGCACGTTGTGGAAATAGAGGGCATAAGGCCCATATTCCTCGATCGCCCGCTCGGTGCTGTCAGCGACGTAGGCGTCGAGGGTAATGGTGATGTGGTGCGGTGTGATGCGCTTGCCGTGCTCGGCAAGACAGCGCGCGTAATAGCGCACGATGTCTTCGCGCGCCGGCCCCGAGGCGATGCCGGGCGTGATCGGCACATCGTGCGCCGCTGCCCATTCGATCGAATCCTTCGAGCGGCTCACCGGCATCCACACCGGTGGGTGCGGCTGCTGTACCGGCCGCGGCCAGATCGCGACGTCCTTATAGGAATGGAACCGCCCGTTGAAGGTGAAGCGCTCGCTCGTCCAGGCCCCCACCAGGATGTCGTAGCATTCGTCGAAACGCGCGCGCGATTCCTCGAGCGGCACATTGAAGACGCGATATTCGCGCGCCGCGCCCCGTGCCACGCCGCAGATGATGCGGCCGTTCGAGAGGCAGTCGAGCATCGCGATCTCCTCGGCGAGCCGGAGCGGATCGTGGATCGGCAGTAGATTGCCGTACATGAGGAGCTTAAGCCGCTCGGTGCGCTGCGCCGCCGAGGCGGCGATCAGATTGGGCGAGTTCATGAGGCCGTAGGGCGTGACATGGTGCTCGTTGAACGCCACGCCGTCGAAGCCCATGCGTTCGAGTTCGACCCAGGCGTCGAGATGCTCGCGATAGGTCTGCACCGCGATCTGCGGGCGAAAATGTTTCTTCTCCATCGGATAGGGCAGCTGCCCATCGACGCGCAGATGGTCGAGATGCTCGGCATAGGCGACGAGGTCGAAGACGAATACCTTCATGACGGTCCCTTTCTCGACCGGATTGGCGCACGTACGGGGCGGAGTTTCAAGGCATGGTCCGCCATGCCAGCGTGCTAGTCTCAACCGCCGGGGATGCGCGGAGGGGGAGACGATGACGAAACTGCTACTGGCGCTTGCTGTTCTTGTCGCGCTCGGATCGCACGCGTCGGCCGAACAGATCACGCTGGGGGTTTCGAAGAACACGGTCTCGCCCGCGATCCTCCTGGCGCATGGGCGCGGCTATTTCGCCGAGGAGGGCCTCGAGAGCAAGCTCACGACCATGGTCGCCGGTGCCGAGGAGATCGCGGTCGCCGTCGCTTCCGGCGCGTTCGATTTCGGCGGCGCCGGAATCTCAGGTGGGCTCTTCAACCTCGCGAGCCAAGTACACATCATCGCCGGCGGCATTCACGAATCAGCGGGCTTCCAGGGGCTCGTGATGGTGGCAGGGCCGCACGCCTTCGACGACGGCGTCCGCACGTACCGCGATCTCGCCCACATCAAATCCTTCGCCGTGACGCAGGTCGGCGGCCCGACGCACTACGCACTCATCCTCGCCGCGGCGAAATTCGGCTTCGATCTCGGCCAAGTGCGCATCGTGCCGTTGCAGAATCCGGCGAACGAGCTTGCCGCCTTGACCGGCGGGCAGGTCGACGCGACCGCGCCGCCGACTTCGGCGACGGCGGCCGCGATCGCCAAGGGCAACGTCAAGCTGCTCGGCTATGTCGGCGACGAGACGCCGTTCCAGTTCGGCGTGGCGTTCGCGTCGGCCAAGATGCTCGAGCGGCGGGATACAGTCGAGCGCTTCCTGCGCGCCTACAAGAAGGCGGCGCGCGCTTTCCACGACGCCTTCACCGGTCCCGACGGAGCGCGCCGCGACGGGCCCGACGCACAAGAAATCCTGGCGCTCCTCGCGAAGGAGCTGGGGCTCGGCATCGACGATGTGAAGCTCGGGATTCCCTATATCGATCCCGAGGCGCGACTCGACGTGGCTGACGTGCGGCGCCAGCTCGACTGGTTCAAGACGCAAGGCATGGTGAAGCCGGGGATCACGGCCGACGCCATCATCGATGCGCGCTACGTCGTGCCGATGCCCTAGGTTCTATCGCAATCCCGCCTGCACCAGCAGCGGGTAGGTCGTCGCCTGGAACTCGCGCATACCCTCGACATAACGCGCCCAGGACAGGATGACGCCGTCGAACCCAGCCTTGGCGAGGCGCGCAAGGCCCTCGACAACCTGCTCCTTCGTGCCGACGATCTGATAGCCGGCCCAGCCGCCGATAAAATGCACCTTGAGCTCGCGTAGCGCATCGGCGGGGAAGGTCTCGCTGTTGATGCCGAGCTGGCGCACGAGATTGTCGCACGCCTCCCAGTCGCCCTGCTCATGAATGTAGTGATGGAGGAACTTGCGCGCCTCGGCCTCGGTCTCGCCTTGGATGATATAGGCGTTGGTCCAAACCGGCAGGTCGACCCGCCGCGCATCCCAGGCCGCGCGTTTATAAGCCTGGGCCTGCGCCGCCATGGCATCGGGCTCGTGCGAGACGAGCGCCGTGAAGGCGACATCGCAATAGCGCGCGACGAACTCGCGCCCCTTATCGGAGCCGCCCGCGTTCATCACCACGGGATAGGGCTTCTGCACCGGCTTCGGCTGAAGCCAGCCTCCCTTGATGCGATAGAAGCGTCCGTCGAAATCGAATTCCTCCTCGCGTGTCCACAAGAGCTTGATGATCTCGAGCCATTCGGCGGCACGCTCGTAGCGCAGGTCGTGATCCTGCTGCGGCTCGCCGAACATCTCGATCTCGGGCTGGAACCAGCCGGTGACGACATTGAGGCTGAAGCGGCCGTTGGTTATGTGGTCGATCGTGGTCGCCTGCTTTGCCGCCATCACCGGGTGCACCGTCGGCACGTGCGAAGTGGCGAAGACGCCGCTCTTCTTGGTGAGCGCGCCGATGCCGGCCGCCCAGGTGTAGGACTCGAACCCCGCGCCGTTGAAGTTTGTGGTGCCGCCGAACCCTTTCCAACGGCCCACCGGCACGAGCGCCTCGAAATCCATCTCGTCGCCCATACGTGCGAGCTCGGCCGTGCTTGGCCACTCGGCCTTCAGTGTCCCCTCGATTTTCGAGATGGCGCAGCCATGGCTCAGATTGCTCGAGAACGTGCCGAGCTTGAGCTTGCGGCTGCTGAAGAGGGGGTTCTGCGCTTGGCGCAATTGATCGGGACGCGATGCCTCGGCCATCCTCTTCTCCTTCTGCTCGCCCTGTGGGCGGTATATGCTACATTCAAAATCAACCAAGGACGGGAGGCAACGCATGACGGGCAAGAAGAGGGCATACTTTGGTGCGACCGTAGCGCTCGCGAGCGCGGCGGCGCTGACACCGCCGGCGCACGCGGCCGATCCGATCAAGATCGGCGTTCTGTTGTCGCTGACGGGCAATTTTGCCGAGAACGGGCAGCAGACCCTGACCGGCATCAAGATGTATCTCGACGAAATCCATAGCAAAGCAGGCGGGCGCGATCTCGAGCTCGTCGTCGAGGACACGCAGAGCAAGCCCGACGTCGCGGTGAGCAAGGCGCGCAAGGAAGTCGAGCGCGACGGCGTCGCGGTGCTTTCGGGCATCGTCTCGTCGGGCGAGGCGCTCGCCGTCAACGACTACGCGCGCGGGGCCAAGGTGCCGCTCGTCTTGTCGGGCGACGCCGGCGTCGACGAGGTCACCATGCCGGGGCCGCTCGCCAATCCCTATCTCGTGCGCACGTCGCAAAACGGCCGCACCGTCGCCGCCGCTGGCGCTGACTGGGCCTATAAGAAGGGCTGGCGCAAGATCGTGACGATTGGCTCCGACTATGCCGGCGGCGTCGACACGAATTTCTCGTTCGCGCAGGCCTTCTGCAAGGCCGGCGGCAAGATCATCCAAGAGAATTGGCCGCCGGTCGGCACGGCCGATTTCGGCCCCTATCTCACAAATCTCGACCGCAGCGCCGATGCTGTCGAGATGTTCGAGCCGGGCGCCGATGGCTTACGCCTCGGAAAGCAATATTCGGAGTTCGGCCTCAAAGGCAAGCTGCCGGTGATGGATATCTACGGCACAATCGTCTACGAGCCGAACCAGGCGCAGCTTGGCGACGCCGTCCTCGGCATGTATTCGAGCCTCTTTTATTCACCTTACGTCAAGAACGCCGAGAACGAGAAGTTCGTGCCCGAATTCAAGAAGCGCATGAACGGCACGGCGCCGGCGAACGAAGGGCCCAACGGCTGGGTCGGCATGCATGCGATCGCCGACGCCATCACGGCCTTGAAGGGCGACGTCTCAGACAGTCTGAAATTCGTCGCGGCGCTCAAGGAGGTGCATTTCGATTCGCCCAAGGGCCCGATTAAGCTCGACAAGTACGGCATGGTGATCCAGACCATGTATATTCGCGAGGCTGAGAAGGTCGATGGCGGCATCGGTAACGTGCCGATCGCGTCTTATCCCGACGTCGATCAGTTCTGGCCGTTCAGCGAGGGCGATTTTGCGTCGCTCAAGGCGAGCTACAAGGAATCGAAGGACCAGTTGACCGACTGCGACAAACTGCTCGCGAAAAAATAAGGATTACGGCCGCCACTGGCCGGAACGAGCAGTAGGCGGCCACGAGGGAGGAAGGTCATGACGCTGCGGAACGAGACCGATTCCGGCGCGCGGCGAGCGCGCGTGGAGGGCCGGGTGGGGGCGCGTCGGCACGCGCTTGGAGCGATTGCGACGGCGGCGGGCGCCGCTGTCGTGACGCTTGCGCTCATCGTGCCGGCGCTGCCGGCTCCCGATGCCGGGCCCATCAAGATCGGGGTGCTGGTGCCGCTGACCGGTAATTTCGCCGCGCCCGGACAGCAGACGCTCGCCGGCCTCAAAATCTATTTCGACGGTATCGGCAATAAGGCGGGCGGCCATCCACTCGAGCTCATCGTCGAGGACACGCAGGGCAATCCCGAGGTCGCGGTGACGAAAACGCGGAAGCTCGTCGAGCGCGACGGCGTTCAGGTGCTGACCGGCATCGTCTCCTCGGCCGTGGCGCTTGCGGTAAGCGACTATTCGCGCACCAACCAGGTTCCGCTCGTTCTTTCGGGCGACGCCGCGACCGACGAACTCACCATGCCGGGCAAGCTCGCCAATCCCTATCTCGTGCGTCTTACCGAGAACAGCCGCACGCCGTCGGCGGTCGCGGCCGACTTCGCCTACAAGACCAAGGGCTGGCGCACGGCGACGGTCATCACTTCCGATTATGTCGCGGGCGTCGATCTTGCCTTCGCTTTCGCGCAGAGGTTCTGCCAGCTCGGCGGCAAGGTGACGCAAGCACAGTATCCGCCGCTCGACACAGGGGATTACGGACCATACCTCACCAATCTCGACCGCACTGCTAATGCCATGGTGGTGTTCACGCCGGGTGCGGCTGGGCTGAAGCTCGGGCGGCAATTCGCCGAGTTCGGGTTGAAGGGCAAGCTGCCGGAGCTCGATCTCTTTGGCACGCTCACTTATGAATCCTACTTGCCGCAACTGGGCGATGCCGCGCTTGGCGCCTATTCCGCTCTCATCTACACGCCCTATCTCAACACGGCCTTGAACAAGAGCTTCGTCGCCGAGTTCAGGAAACGCACGGGCAACCAGGCGACGAACGAGGGGCCGAGCGGCTGGACCGGCGCGCACGCCATCGCCGACGCGATCGATGCAGTGAAGGGCGATCTCTCCGACAAGACGAAGTTCATGGGGGCGCTGAGGACGGCTAAGTTCGACACGCCCAAGGGATCGATCTCGCTCGACAAGGATGGCATGGTCGTGCAGTCGATGTATATCCGCGAGGTGCAGAAGGTGGGCGCCGAACTGGGCAACGTGCCGATCGCGACCTATCACGATATTGGCCAGTACTGGCCCTATAGCGAGACGGAGTTCCAATCGTTCGCGCACACCTACAACGATTCGAAAGACAAGCTCACCGATTGCGCGTGGCTTCTCGCAAAGAAATAGAACGAAGTCACGGCTGCAGGCCGGCACGATGATCTGGACGATCCACATCCTGAACGGCGTCGCCTATGGGATGCTGCTCTTCCTCATCGCGGCCGGGCTTTCGCTCATCTATGGCCTCATGAAGATCCTGAATTTGACGCACGGATCGTTCTATCTCTTCGGTGGCTATATTGGCCTCACGGTCATGCAAAAGACCGGCAGCTTCGTGCTTGCACTCTTGGTGGCGGCGGTGGCGATCGGGTTGATCGGCGCCGCGATCGAGCGCCTCTTCCTCCGGCGCTTCCATCTCGACGAGCTACCTCAGACGCTTTTGACATTCGGCTTTCTCTTCATCTTCTCCGACCTTGCCCTCTGGCTTTGGGGTGGCGACCCGTTGATGCTCGACACGCCGCATTTCTTCGAGCGCTCGGTGCCGCTTGGCGAGTATGCCTATCCGCTCTACCGGCTCTTCCTCATCGCGGTTGGTTCGGTGATCGCCGGCGGCCTGTGGTGGTTCCAGGAGCATACGCGCCTTGGCACGATGCTGCGCGCCGGCGTCGACGATGCCGAGATCGCGCGCGCGCTCGGCATCAATGTCTCTGTGTTGTTCACGCTCGTGTTCGCGGCGGGCGCGGCGCTCGCCTCCTTCGGCGGCGTGCTCGCGGCGCCCGAATTGAGCCTGTATCCCGGCGCCGATTTCGATACGCTCATCCTCGCCTTCGTGGTCATCATCGTGGGCGGCCTCGGCAGCCTGCGCGGCGCGCTTGCAGGCGCCCTCCTCGTCGGCATCCTCGACGATCTCGGGAAGGCGTTCTTCCCGCAATTCGCGCTTTTCACCGTGTTCGTGCCGATGGCCGTGATCCTCGTTGTGCGGCCAACCGGCCTATTCGGCCGCCGATGACCGGACGCGCCGTGCGGCTTGCCGCCATCGTCCTCGCGCTCGCATTCCTGCTGGCGCTGCCGGAGCTCGTGCGGCCCTATTACGTCGGGCTCGCGACGCGCATGATGATCTTTGCGATTTTCGCGATGAGCCTCGACCTGCTGCTTGGCTACACCGGCCTTGCCTCGCTCGGCCATGCCGCCGATTTCGGCGTGGGCGCGTACGCCGTGGCGCTCCTCGTTCTGCGGTGGGGCGTCGCGAGCGCGTTCGCTTTTCCGGCGGCGCTCATCGCCGCGACCGCGACGGGCGCGCTCCTCGCGCCGCTGGCGCTCCGCGCACGCGGCAGCTATTTCCTCATGATCACCTTCGCGCTTTCGCAAGTGCTGTGGAGCGTCGCGTTCGGCTGGCGCACGCTCACGAACGGCGATGACGGCATGCCCGGCGTGCCGCGTCCGAGCTTCGGATTTCCGCTCGATGGTACGGACCCCTTCTACTACTTCGTGCTCGTGCTTGCAGCGCTTGCGGCGCTGGCGCTCGTCGCGATTGTGCGCTCGCCCTTCGGACGCGCGCTCCGCGGCATTCGCGAAAGCGAATCGCGCATGCAAGCCTTGGGCTATGACGTGTGGCGCTATCAGTTCGCGGCGTTCGTGCTGGCCGCAGGCTTCGCCGGACTCGCGGGCGCGCTCTATGCCTATTTCAACCGCTTCGTCGGCCCCGAATATCTCTACGTGATCCAGTCGGCCGAGGCGCTCATCATGGTGATCCTGGGCGGTGCCGGCACGCTTGTCGGCCCCGCGCTTGGTGCCGGCATCATCGTCTTCCTCGAGGATTTCGTGAGCTCGATGACCGAGCATTGGGTGCTCGTGCTGGGTGTGATCTATGTGCTGGTGACGCTCTTCGCGCCGCGCGGACTCATCGGACTCGTCAATGATTTCCGCCAGCGCAGGGCCGAGCCATGACCGCGCTTGTCGTCGAGAATGTGACGAAGAACTTTGGGGGCGTCACTGCGCTCGCAGGCATCTCGCTCGAGGTGAGCGAAGGCGAGCGGCGCGTGCTCCTGGGCCCCAACGGAGCCGGCAAGACCACGCTCTTCCACACGATCTCTGGCAGCGTCATGCCGAGCGGCGGGCGCATTGCGCTCTTCGGCACCGACATCACGCATCACCGGCCGGACCGGCGCGCGCGCCTGGGCCTCGCGCGCACGTTCCAGGTCACGAACCTGTTTCCACGCCTCACGGTGCTCGACAGTGTGCTGCTGGCCTTGGGCGGCGCAGCCGGGAACAGCCTCCAGCTGCTTGAGCCCGGATCGCGCCATCGCAGGAAAGCGGACGAGGCGCTTCGTCTTCTGGACCAATGGGGGCTTGCCGGCACGGCGCCGCGCGTTGTGCGTAACCTCTCATATGGCGAGCAGCGCCAGCTCGAGCTGGTGCTGGCGATCGCGGGTGTGCCGCGATTGCTGCTGCTCGACGAGCCCACGGCGGGCCTTTCTCCGGCCGAGACGTCGCGCGTCGTCGCCATGGTGCAGCAGCTCCCGCGCGACATGACGATTGTGATGATCGAGCACGACATGGATGTGGCGTTCGAGCTCGCAGACCGGATCGCCGTCATGCACCAGGGGCGGCTCATCGCCGAGGGCGACGAGGCGGCGATCCGCGCCAACCGCCAGGTGACCGACATCTATCTCGGGACGGAGTGAGCCATGCTCCGGGTCGAGGACATCCACACCTACTATGGCGCGAGCCATATCCTGCAAGGCCTATCCCTCACGGTCGAGCGCGGCGAGGTGGTGGCCGTGATCGGCCGTAATGGCGTCGGCAAGACCACGCTCGTGCGGTCGATAATGGGACTGACGCCGCCGCGGCGAGGCCGCATCCTGTTCCACGACGCCGATATCACCCACCTGCCGTCATACAAGATCGCGCGTATGGGCATGGGGCTCGTGCCCCAAGGCCGCCGCATCTTCCCCTCGCTTTCGGTCAAGGAGCATCTCGAGGTGACGGCGCGCGCGCGCGGCAGCGGCGCTTGGACCTTCGCACGCATGATCGCGCTTTTCCCGCAGCTCCAGGCGCGGCTCGGTCAGACGGCGAACAAGCTCTCAGGCGGCGAGCAACAGATGCTGGCAGCGGGCCGCGCGCTCGTCGGCAATCCCGACCTGCTGCTGATGGATGAACCGACCGAAGGCCTCGCGCCGCTCATGGTGCGCGAGCTGGGGAGGCTCGTCGCGACGCTCAAAGAGGCGGGCTCGTCGATCCTGCTGGTGGAGCAGCAGCTGACGTTCGTGCTGCGCCACGCCGACCGCATCTATATCGTGAGCCGCGGCCAGGTCGTGCATCACTGCCGCCCGGCCGCGCTCGCCGAGGATCACGAAACCCTGTCGCGCTACCTGGGCGTATAGGGCGCGCCCGCGCCCTCACGCCGCTTTGGCGAAGGCGTCCTGCGTCTCCTTCTCGAAGGCGAACACCTTCTGCACGCTCGGCCGCTTCTGCATCCGCTCGAAATGGGCTTGGCAATTCTTGACGCCGGCGAGGTCGAGCTTCAACTGCGTCCCGCGCCGGAAACACCAGAAGAAATGCGCGTCAGCTGCGGTGAAATGGTCGAAGAACCACTCGCGGCCAGCAAGCAGATCGTCGGCGACCTTGAAGGATTCGAGGACGAGCCCCGCCGAGAGCCGCTTCACGGATTCTTCCGACCCCGGCATGTCGCACACGCGCTGTGGCGCGTTGATGAGGCCGAGATAAGGATGGATGCCGGAGGCGCACCACGCCATCAGCGAAATCGCCTTCAATTCCTTCATCGGGTCGCCGGGAAGGATCTTCGCCGCCGGATAGTTGCGATGGATCCATTGCTGAATCGCCACGTTCTCCGTGAGCGGCTCGCCGTCGATCTCGAGGACCGGGACCTTGTGCTTGGGATTGATCTTGAGATAGTCGGCAGACATCTGCTGCCGCTTGCCCATGTTGACGGGGCGCACTTGGAACTGGGCGCCTGCCTCGGTCAGCGTGACGTAGGGGACGAGCGAACAGGCGACTGGCGCGTAATAGAGGACGACATTCATTTCGGGCTCCCTCCGATGCAGTTCGCGCTGCCTTGAGCGCAATACTTCCGAGTCGTACTGGGTCAGTCCTTCCCGCTCAAGGCCTCGACCCCGGTGCCAAGATAGGCCGCGCGCAGGCGCTCGTCGCTCTGCAAGGAGGCGGCGTCGCCGCCGGCCACGACATAGCCGGTGTCGAGCACATAGCCGCGATCGGCCATGCGCAGCGCCGCCGCCGCATTCTGGTCGGCCAACGTCACGGTGACGCCGTGCTCGCGCCGGAGCTTGCTCAGAGTCGCGAGCACGTCGCGCACGAGGCCGGGGGCTAGACCCAGCGACGGCTCGTCGCAGAGAAGAAGACGCGGGCGCGTCATGAGCGCGCGTCCGATTGCAAGCATCTGCGCTTCGCCGCCCGAGAACGTGCCGGCGAGCTGGCGTTGACGCTCGGCAAGGCGCGGAAACATCGCGAAGACGCGGTCGAGCGCGTCGGAACTTGCGGGCACGCGAACACCAAGCTCGGCATAGGCGCCGAGGACGAGGTTCTCGCGCACCGTCATATCGGGAAAGAGCTGGCGTCCCTCGGGGATGATGCCTATGCCCAGCCGGATCCGCTCGGCCGGCGAGACGCCTGCGAGATCATGGCCGCCGAATCGAATTGTGCCGCTCTTCGGCGGGTGCACGCCCATCACCGCCTTGATGAGCGTGCTTTTGCCTGCGCCGTTGGGGCCGAGGATCGCAACGAACTCGCCCGCCAGTACCTCGAGATCGACGCCTTTGAGCGCCGCGATGCTGCCATAGGCGACGTGGAGCCCCGTCACCTCGAGCATCACCTCAGGCGCCAAGATAGGCCTCCACCACGACGCGGTCGCGCACCACCTCGCCAGGAACCCCGTCGGCGATTTTGCGGCCGAAATCGAGGACCACGACGCGATCGACGAGCCCCATGACGAGCGGCATGTGGTGCTCGACGAGGAGTACCGAGCACGCGGTCTCGCGCACGATCCCGCGCAGGATGCGCACCAGCTCGCGCTTCTCAACTTCGTTCAGGCCCGCGGCCGGCTCGTCCAGCAGCACGAGCGCGGGCTCACCCGCCATGGCGCGTGCGATCTCGGCAACGCGCTGGAGCCCGAACGGGAGCGCTGTTGAGGGCTGGTCGGCATAAGCCGCGAGCCCGAGCCGCTGGAGCCATGTTTCCGCGCGAGCGGCCGCCTCGCGTTCGAGGCGGCGATGGTGGCCCATGCGCAGCATCGCGCCGAAGAGGCCGCACGATCCTGCGCGATAGGCGCCCATCATCACGTTCTCGCGCAGGCTCAATTCGCCGAAGAGTCGCACGTTCTGGAAGGTGCGCGCGATGCCGAGCGCGGCAACGCGCTCGGGCGCAAGCCCCGTGATGTCGCGGCGGGCGAACGTAACGCTGCCGGAAGTCGCTCGGACGACACCGCAGAGCGTGTTGAAGATCGTCGTCTTGCCGGCGCCGTTGGGGCCGATCAAGCCTATGATCTCATTGGCGCCGAGCGCGAACGAGACATCCTCGACGGCCTTGAGGCCGCCGAAACGCACCGACAGATTCGACACTTCGAGAAGTGGCGCCGTCATGAGGGACGCATCTCCGGTGCCGGACGGCCGACGCGGCTCCTCGGCCTGAGCCGCGCGAGGATTTCCCTCCCATGCTCGTTCGACTGCACCAGGACGACACAAATGAGGAGGACGCCAAAAATGAGATATTGGAGACCCGCGACGACCTCCGTCGCGGACGAGCCGCCGACCCAGCCGATCACTACCGGCAGCGCCACGACGATCGCAGAGCCGATATAGGCGCCCCAGAGCGACAGGAGCCCTCCGAGCGTCAGCGCGGTAAGCTGCGCGATCGTCGCATCGAGGCCGAAGGGGCCGGGGTTGGCGATGCCGAGATAATGCACATAGAGACTTCCGGCCGCGCTTGCGACGGCGGCGCTGAAGGCGAAGCTCCGGGTCTTGAGCGAGGCGACATCGACCGCGCATGAGCGCGCCGCCGATTCGCTTGACCGGATGGCAAGGAGCGCGCGGCCGAAACGCGAGCGCGTCAGGCTCATGCCGAGGATCAGTACCGCGAGCGAAACGACGAGGCCCACATAGTAGAATTGGCGATCCTCGAAGAAGCTCATGCCGGCGATGCCGAGCGGCGGGATGCCGGGAAGCCCGTTCGGTCCGCCGGTGATGCCGTTCAGCTCCCGCGCGAAGGTGAGCGCGATCATGAGGAGCCCGAGGCTCGCCATCGACAAGTAATAGCCGCGGAGACGGAAGATCATGCGCCCAAGCGCCAAAGCCGTGAGCGTCGCGAGCACGATGCCGACCGCCATTGCCGGCAACGCGGGCCAGTTTTCCTTCACCGTTAGGAACCCGCTCGAATAGGCGCCGATCATCATGAAGGCGCCCTGGCCCAGGGAGAGCTGCCCGCAATAACCGGTGAGCAGCACGAGCCCCATCACGACGATCGCGGTGATCTCGGCGAAGATGGCGGTGGTGAGCCAGACGCCGGTGAGGATTTGGCCCAACGCCACGAGCACAACCACGCCTATGCCGAGGCGCACGAGATCGGCTCGTGTGAACCGCGTTGCCGAGACGGTACCGGACAGCACTTCCTCCCCCTTCTCGTCGCCGGCACCCGTCGAACGCGCGCCGAGCAGCCCTTGCGGGCGCACGATCAGCACGAGCAGCAGTAGGCTGAACGTGATCGCGTCCTGATATGCCGATGAGACGAAGCCGTTGCCGAAGCCTTCGGCGAGGCCCAGCACGATGCCGCCGACGATCGGCCCATAGGCGGTCGAGAAGCCGCCCAAGGCCGCGGCGGTGAAGCCCTTTAGGCCGAGCCCGAGGCCGATATCGACCTGCGCCAGCGAAATGGGTGCCCACACTGCGCCGCCGAGCCCGCCGAGGAGCCCGGCCGCGACGAACGCGTAGAAGCCCATGCGCCGGTGGTCGATGCCGACGAAGGCAGCTCCCAGCGGATTGGAGGCGCCGGCTCGGAGCGCCAGTCCCATCACCGTGCGCTGGAAAAAGCCCGAGGTCGTGATGCTGACGAGCGCCAGTGTCCCGATGAGCCACAGTTCCTGTGGCAGCACGCTCACGCCCATGATGTTGAGCGGTGTGCCGCCGGTGAAGGGCGGGACGGGGATCGGCTCGGCGCTCCAGATCGTCGTCACGGTGCCGCGGATGAGGATGGCGAAGCCGATGGTGATGAGCACCGACTGCGCGATCGTCGCGCGCGGCGCCGGGCGCAGGGCAAGCTGGTAGAAGCCGCCGCCGATCGCGGCGCAGGCGATCGTCGCGATGAGCGCCGCGAGCATGACGGGGACGCCGGCGCGCGCCAATACACCCGTCAGGATCGCGCCCAGCATGGCGAGATCGCCCTGCGCGAAGTTTATGATCCCGGCGCTGCGGTTGACGAGACCGAAGCCGAGGCCGATGAAGGCATAGAGCGCACCATTCGCCAGGCTCGAAAAGATCGTCTGCGCAATGGTGACGAAATCCATCGTGCGGCTACTTTGCCGCTACCCACTCGCCCTTCACGTATTTGAGCATCGCGATGCCGCTTTCGAGCGAGCTTTCGTGGCTCGTCGGCGTGAAGGTCCAAAAGCCCTGGATGCCGGGTACGTCCTTGATCGTCTCGAGCGCGTGCAGCAGCGCCTCGTGATCAAGGGCCTTGGCGCCCAGGGACTTCGCCGCTACCTGCGTCAGCAAGATTGAATCGGCGCACGTGACGGAAAGGCCCACTACTTCGGCGCCCGGATCGATCTTGTCGAACTCGGCGCGGAAGGCCTTGAGGTTGGCGGCCAAGGGCTCACTGCCGGAGACCCCTGCGGCGGCGGCCTTGTATCCGACATAGAGGAACTGGTTCGAGCCCTCGCCGGCAAGCTCGGCGAACGCCTTCGTCTGCAAATTCACGCCACCGACGATCGGCTGCTTCATGCCGAGTTGCGCCACTTTCTTTGCAATTATGGCGCCCGGCGGCGGATTCGACGAGAAGTCCCAGATCACATCGGGGTTACTGGCACGGACATGCGTCACCTGCGCCGTCATGTCCGTATCGGTCTGGGTATAAAGTTCCTCGTCGACGATCTGCATGCCGGCGGCGTCGGCCGCGGTCTTCAGATTGGCGGCGACGTCAGCGCCGAACGGACCGTTGTCGCGGATGTCGGCGATCGTCTTCATTCCCTTGCCCTTGAGGAAGGCGAGCGCGGCCGGGATCTGATCCTCGTTAGTGGCAAGCGCTTTGAACACCCATTTCTTGAGCGGGCGGAAATTGACGGTGGCGCCGGCGATGGCAAAGGTCGGCACGCCCGCCTGCGCCACGGTCGGGAGGATTGCCTGGGTCTGGGGCGTCGTCCCGGCGCCCAGAAGGAGGTCGACCTTCTGGTCGAAGAGGAGCCGGCGTGCGCAAAGTACAGCCTGTTGCTCGACTGTCTGAGTGTCGCACACCGTCATCTCGACATGCATACCGCCGATGCCGCCCTTGGCATTGACCATTGCCACCGCTGCCTTCGCGCCCTCGACAAGGTACTTGCCGATGTCCGCGCCAGGGCCGGTCAGTGACAGGATGGCGCCGATTTTGAAGTCCTCGGCACGGGCGGGCGCGAGCGGCAGCGCGACGAGCGCCAGCGCGGCGATGGTCATTGTCGATCGACGCATATGGTCCTCCCTTCGGTGTGCGGGCCTTTGCCCGCTTGGACGGCCGCTGCCGTCAATGTTCGCCAAGATAACGGCATCGCCGCCTCTTGTCGAAGCACGGATCAGACGCGCACCCGCTCCCTTTTGCGCGTACTCTCCTGCAACAGTTTCTTCGTCTCTTCTTCGACCACGGTGCCGGCGAAATAGTCGGGGTTCATCGAGAGATGGAACATCGCCGGGTTGACGAAAGCGAAGTCGCGCAGATTATCGGGCGAGAGCAGCTTCGCCTGCACGAGCCGATAAGCCTCGCCAAGGATGGTCGTGGCGTCGAGCACGTCCCAATGGCCGATGTCCGAGCCGAGCATCGCCTTCAAGGGCAGACCGATCGGCGACAACTTGCGGTCAAAGGCGACCGCGACCATGCGGTCCTCGGCCTCGCAGCCGAAATAGAACGGATCGACGAAAAGCTCCTTCAGGTCCTTGATCTCGCGCATGGCGCAGGCCGCGAACTCGTCGAAGAGCTCGGGCCGCTTGATCTGGAAGCGGCCATGCGGATCCGCGCGGACGCGCTCGGGCCGCAATCGCGCGTCGCCGAACTCGCGGAAGAGCCGCTCGAGCAGGTCGATGTCGAGCAGGTCGGGGTTGAGGTTCTTTTCGAGCGCGTCGGCGTTGCGTTTCTCGAAATGCTCGACGATGTCGGAGAGCAGCGTAAGGGCCCAGCTCACGCCACCTTCGAGGAAGGCGAAGCTCAAATTAGGGAAACGCCGCGTCACGCCGCTGAAGATGAGCGAGCGGCAGAAGAAATTGCAGCCGTCGGCGAAATCGCCGAGATGGTTGAAGACATAATTCGACGGCGAGGCGCGATAGGGAATGCCGCGCGAAGATGTATGGCACGCGGGCGCCACTTTGAGCTCGATGCAGCGGCGCCAGAACGGATCGTAGTCGTAGGGCGAATCCATGATGATCGAGCGCGTGGACTGGGTGCGGAACTCGCGCGTGTCGGCGCCGAGCGGCGCCTGAGCGGGGCCGCGCATCTCGGTGCCGATCATCACCGCCTTGAAGCCAAGCTCCTTCACCGCGAAATCGAGCTCGCGGATCGCCTCCTCGGGCGTGTAGGTCGGGATGAGAGCCACCGGGCGCAGCCGGTCCTCCGTGCCGCGGAACATGTCGGCATACATGATGTTGAGGGCCCGGCAGGTGGCCTGGCGCAGCTCGTCGTCGACGATATAGGCGTGCGCGAGCCCGAGCGTCGTATAGCAATGCGCGAAATCGATGCCGAGCTCGTCCATGCGCGAGCGGAAATAGCGCGGCAGCATGGCCAAGGCGCGGTCGCTCGTGTGCTCGCCGGACGACAGCCCCCACCAGAAGCCTTTGACCGCGGCGCCATGCGAGCCCGCGTTCTGGAACGCCGCCGCCGCGCGCTGGGCAAGCGCTTTGCCGCCCACCTGCTCAAGACAATCCATCAGCGCGAAATTGCACTCGACGATATGGGCGTCGGCGTCGATCACCGGATGATCGAGCTTGGCGCGCACCTCGGCGCCGGTGAGATTGCTGTAGCCGCTCATGGGCAGCCCTCCCTTTGCACACGAGTATCCGTCGCTGCTGCGCCCGCCGCAACCGGGCGGTAATCTCGGGCCGCGAACAGAGGAGGTTCGGGTGGCACGCTCGCAGCAAGACGCCGGCGATCCCTTCGCCGAGATCCGCGCGGCAACGGTCGCGCATCGCGCGCGCCACGGCTGCGGCGCCCATTCCTATACCGAGGGGCCGCTCCTGAGCGTCATCGCCGCGGCCTGCGCCGCGCGTCGTATCGTCGAACTGGGGACGGCGCTCGGCTACACCGCGCTCTGCCTCGCCCACGGCGCCGAGGCCGCGCATGTCGATACAATCGAGCGCGATCCCGAGCATGTGCGTCTCGCGCGCGGCCATATCGCCGCGGCCGGTATGGCTTCGCGGATCACCGTGCACGAGGACGATTTCGAGACGGTGCTGCCGCGTCTTTCGCCACCCTATGATCTCGGCTTCTTTGATGGGTTCGCGCCCACACCGGCGCACCTTGCCGAATTCCGCCGCCTCCTGCGCCCGCGAGGCGTGCTCGTCAGCACCAATCTCGATTTCGGCCGTGCCGACGCCTACCGCGCGGCGCTCGCCGATCCGCGACAGTTCATCACGAGTTTCGCTGCGGAGGACGGACGGACCGCGATCAGCATCAAGCTGTGATCCGCGCTCGCTAGCTCTTGTCGCGTTCGAGAATCTCGGCGATGCGCTTGGGATCGACCCTGATCTCGACGCCCGCGCGCTCGGTCTGTAGCAGCATGGCGACACGGGAATCGCGTTGCGCCCAGCCGCGGTTCATCGCCTCGGTCAACTCCTCGAGCGCGAGGTTCGCGGCGCGCATCGGCACGCTCAATTCGCGCCCCAAGGCGGTTGCGAGCCCCACGTCTTTGTGCGCCAGCTTCAGCGCGAACGCTGGCGGGTCGTAGATGCCGGGAAGGAACTGATCGACGACGGCGTCGAACGTGCGGCGCCGGCCGGCCGCGCCTTGGCGCACGGCCTCGAACAAGGCCGCCGGGTCGAGCCCCGCCTTGACGCCAAGGGTGAACACCTCGGCGAGCGCCGCCTGGATCGTGTAGCCGGCGCAGTTGTGCACGAGCTTCGCCACCGTGCCGGCGCCGATCGCGCCGACATAGCGCGCCTGGTCGCCGATTGCGTCGAGCACCTTCTTGTGCTGGTCGAAGACGGTGCGCTCGCCGCCGACCCAAATGGCGAGACGGCCGGTCTTGGCGCCGCGCGGGCCTCCACTCACCGGTGCGTCGAGCATGTGGATGTGCTTCTCGGCAAAGCGCGCGTGAATGCGCCGGACGAGCGTCGGCGAGTTGGTGGAGAGGTCGAAATAGGCCGTGCCCGGCCGCATTGCTTCCAGCAGCCCGCCCGGCCCGAGCGCCACCGCCTCGACCTCGGGCGGGCCGGGGAGCGAGGTGAACACGACCTCCGCCTCGGCTGCGGCGCGGGCAGGCGTGTCAGCCCATTGCGCGCCCGCCGCGAGATGCGGCTCGGCCGCCGCCCGCCGCATGTCGTTGACAATGAGCCAGTGCCCCGCCTTCTGCAGATTGGCGGCCATGCTGGCCCCCATCGTGCCGACGCCAATGAAGCCTACCTGCATCTCGCCTTCTCCCTTTATTCGGTCATAATGAAAGAGGGAGGTCGCCATGGAAATCAAGGCTGCCGTCTTCCGCAAGGTGCATGAGCCAGTCTCGATCGAGGGTGTCGAGATCGACAAGCCGGCGGGTCGCGAGGTGCTCGTGCGAACGGTCGCGACCGGCGTGTGTCACAGCGATCTCCACGTCGTGGACGGACTCGGCCGATTCCCGCTCGACCGGCCAATGGTGTTGGGACACGAGGGCGCGGGGATCGTCGAGACAGTGGGGCCTGACGTCGCCACCCTGAAGCCGGGAGACCACGTGGTTGCTTGTCTCTCCGGCTTCTGCGGAACCTGCGAGCAGTGCTTGAGCGGCCATCCCAATCTCTGCACCGGCGGTATCGTGACGCGGCCGGACACTGCGCCATCACGGCTTTCGCAAAAAGGTTCACCGTTCCGCCAATTCCTCGGCATCTCGAGCTACGCTGAGCGCATGCTGCTGCACGAGAACTCGGTGGTGCGGATCGATCCTGAGCTGCCGCTCGACCGGGCGGCGCTCGTTGGCTGCGGCGTCCTGACCGGCGTGGGCGCAGCGCTGCGTACCTCGGGCCTCAAGGCCGGCGAGAGCGTAGCGGTATTCGGTTGCGGAGGCGTCGGGCTTTCGATCGTGCAGGGCGCGCGCATCGCAGGCGCGCGGCAGATCATCGCCGTCGACATGTTCGCAGGAAAGCTCGAGATGGCGAAGCGCGTCGGCGCTACGCACAGTGTCGATGCCGGCAACGATGATCCGGTGAAGGCCGTGCGCGCATTGACCGGCGGCGTGGGGGTCAATCACGCGTTCGAGGCCGTGGGCGTCGCGAAGATCGTACGCCAGGCGATCGAGAGCCTCGCCATCCGCGGCACGGCGACGATCGTGGGCGTGCTTCCGCCCGACGCGATGATCGAGTTCCCGTGGATGGCGATCCGCCCCGAATGCAAGGTGCAGACCTGCCGCATGGGCTCGAACCGCTTCCGCAGCGATATCCCGCTCTATCTCGATTTCTACCGTCAGGGCCGGCTTATGCTCGACGAGATGGTGAGCCGGCGCGGGCGGCTCTCCGACATCAACGAGGCGTTCCGCGCGATGAAGGCGGGCGAGGTCGCACGCACCGTTCTGACCTTCGACTGAGGCGAGGATCATCATGGATTTCGGCATCTTCAATCTAATGGGAGCGCGCGAGCGCACGAAGGCGGGCAGCCAGGTCTTCGCCGAGGTCGCCGAGCAGACACGATTGGCCGACGAGCTTGGCTACAAGATCGCCTGGTTCGCCGAACACCATTTCTCGAATTACTGCCTCTGCGCTTCGCCGCTAATGATGGTGGCGCACTGCGCGCCGCTGACGAAGCAGATCGCGCTTGGCACCGCCGTTGTCGTTCTGCCGCTCTACCAGCCGGTGCGGCTTCTGGCCGAGATCGCGATGGCGGACGCGATGTCGAACGGGCGCCTCGTGCTCGGCGTGGGCGCGGGATATCAGCCCTACGAGTTCGATCGCTTCGACGTCGATCTCACCAAGAATCTCGAGATGACCGAAGAATTCTGCGACATGATCGAGGCCGCCTTCGCGCAGGATTTCTTCAGCTTCGACGGCCGCCACTACAAAATTCCCGAGACGCACATCGCGTGCCGACCGGTACAGAAGAAGATCCCGCTCTGGCTCGCGGGGCATTCGGACCACATCTTCCGCACGGCGGCGCGGCGGGGATATCGCGCGCTGAGCTCGGGCCGCACGGGATCGGCCGAAGCGATGCGCGAGCAGCGGCGCGTCGCCGAGGACGCCTATCGTGCCGAGGGCAAATCCTATGCGGCGGCGCATTTCGCCATCAACCGCTTCTGCTGCATCACGGACGATGTCGGCGAGGCCATGCGCTTTGCCGAGAACGCGCGCTACCAGGCGCGGCTCGCGAGCCAACTGCGCCGGCGCGAGGAGGTGATGGACGGTACGATCCTCGTCGACAAGCCGGTGCCGGGCGAGGAGCCGCTCGAGACGATCCGCGAGAACCTGCTCATCGGCAGCGCTGCCGACGTGGCGAAAAAGCTCGCGGCCGAGATCCGCATCCTCGAGCCGGCGCACATCTGCTTCTCGTGCAAGGTCGGCAGCACGCCGCACGAAGTCGCGATGCGCACGACCGAGCGTCTCGTGCGCGAGGTGAAGCCGCTGCTCGAGCGCGAGCTGGGTCCGCTCGGGCGAATCGGCGCTGCCTAGCGCGCGCCCTCGAAATCTGTTGAAATCGCCCGCATGGAAGAGGCCGCGCGGAGCGCGCTCACCAATCTATTGGGTCAGATCGGGCTGGCGGAATCCGATGCCGGCGGCGCGGTCTCGATCCAGGGCGAGGAGCCGGCGGTGCCCGCCCGCCACCGGCTCGCCACGGCAAGCGCCGTGGCGCTCGCGGCGCAAGGAGTTGGTGTCGCCGCGATCTGGCGCAAGCGCTCAGGGCGCGGCCAGTCGATCGACATCGATCTCCGCCAAGCCGCGATTCCGGGTCTGTGCACCTCGGACCATCTGCGCCAGAACGGCCACGTGGTCGATCGCGGGCGCCAGGCTGCGATGGCGGCCAATTTCTTCGCCGCCAAGGACGGCCGGCGCCTCTATATCCTGCGCGCGCCCGCCTATGTGCCGCACATGCTACGGCTGCTCGAATTCTTCCAGTGCCCGAACACGACGGAGGCGCTTGCGGCCGCCGTCGCGCGCTGGCGCAGCGACGAGCTCGAGGAAGCGCTGGCCGAGAAGAAGATCATCGGCACGATCGCACGCACGCGCGAGGAATGGCTCGGCCATCCGCAGGGCCAATGGCTTGCCGCACGCCCACCGGTCGAGATCGAGAAGATCGGCGAGAGCGCGCCTGAGCCGTTCACGCCGGCGGCGCGGCCGCTCGCGGGCGTGCGCGTGCTCGACATGGCGCATGTGCTCGCGGGCCCGGTTGCGACCCGCGTCCTGGCCGAGCAGGGCGCCGATGTGCTCCACGTGTCCGCGCCCCACCAGCTCGACCAATTCGTGCACGTGGTCGATACGGGATTGGGCAAGCGCCGCGCCTTCGTCGACCTCGCCCGCGGCGGTGCCGCCGAGGTGCAGAAGCTCGCGGCCGAGGCCGACATCTTCGTCCATTCCTGGCGCCCCGGCAGCCTCGAGCGGCATGGGCTGTCGGCGGCAGAACTCGCGCGGCGGCGGCCCGGCCTCATCTATGTCACGGTGAGCTGCTACGGCTATGGCGGTCCCTGGGCTTCGCGGGGCGGCTACGAGCCGATCGGCCAGACTGCGGCCGGGCTCGCGGTGGCCGAAGGCTCGCTCGAGGAGCCCATCCTCGCGCCGACCTTCACGCTTAACGACTATGCGACGGCCTATCTCGCCGCCGCCGGAACGCTGGGCGCACTCGTGCGGCGCGCCCGCGAGGGCGGCAGCTACCACGTCAAGGCGTCGCTGACGCGCACCTCGATGTGGGTGCTGGAGCTCGGCGCACTGCCGCGGAGCCTCTGGCCCGACCGCTCGCGCGGCCGCCCGCCGCTGCCCGAGCCGCGCGCCGCCGACATGATGCGGACGGCGAGCGCCTTCGGCGAGATCGAACATCCGGCGCCGGTGACGCGCTTCTCCGAAACTGAGGCCTATTGGGAATTGCCGCCGCAACCTTGGGGCGCGTCGAAGCCGGAATGGCTACCGCGCGCCGCCGCAACAATGGGAGGACCAGCATGATTCTCGAAATCCGCAGCTACACACTGCGCCTCGGCGCGGTGCCGAAGGCCTTGGGCCGCTTCACGGAAAGCCTGCCGGCGCGCGCCAAGGTGTCGCCGATGGCAGGATTTTTCCAGTCCGAGGTCGGCACGCTCAACCAAATCCATATGATGTGGCCCTATGCCGATCTCGCCGAGCGCGAGCGCCTGCGCAAGGTCAAGGTCGATAACTATCCGCCGCAGATGAGCGACATCGGCGTCGAGCTCGACGTGCGCATCTGGAACGCCGCGCCGTTTTCTCCGCCCGTCCAACCGCGCCAATATGGCGAGCTCTACGAGATCCGCACCTACACCTATACCGCGGGCTCGATCCCGAAGGTCATCGAGTCCTGGTCCGGAGCGATCGGGGAGCGGCAGAAATATTCGCCACTCGTTTTCGCGGGCTATTCCGAGTTCGGCCTCCAGAATCTGTGGATTCACATCTGGGCCTATGAGGATTGGAACGACCGGCAGCGCATCCGCCACGAAGTGCACGAGAAGGGTGTGTGGCCACCCAAGGGCGGCCCCGAGGGCGGCCTCCTGAAGCAGCAGAACATCTTCGTGACGCCGACGGCGCTCTCGCTGTGGCATTGAGCGACGGCAAGGTCCGCACGGCCGGTCAGGCCATCGTCGATGGCCTGATCCGGAACGGCGTCGAGATCATCTTCGGCATCCCCGGCGCGCATACTTATGCGTTGTTCGACGCGCTTTACGAGCGGCGCAACGAGATCCGCGTTGTCGGCGCGCGGCACGAGCAGGGCGCGGCCTACATGGCGTTCGGCTATGCGCGCGCGTCGGGCAAGCCCGCAGTCTTCACCTGCGTGCCTGGCCCCGGCATGCTCAATACGACGGCCGCGCTCTGCACCGCCTACGGCGCGAACACGCCGGTGCTGTGCCTCACCGGCGAGATCCCATTGGGCGAGATCGGCCAGGGCCATGGCATCCTGCACGAACTGCCGGACCAACTCGGCACGCTTAGGACGCTCGTCAAATGGGCCGAGCGGATTGAGCATCCGAGCGCGGCACCCCGTCTCGTCAACGAGGCGTTCGCCCGCATGCGGTCCGGACGGCAAGGACCCGTGGCGCTCGAATGTCCGTGGGACGTGCTGTCCGTGAAGGCCCCGGTCACGCCTATGCCGGCGCTCGCGCCCGATCTGCCGCCCGAGCCCGATCCCGCGCTCGTCGACAAGGCTGCCGCCATGATCGCCGAGGCGAAGAACCCGATGATCACGCTCGGCTCAGGTGCGATGGACGCTGGTGCCGAGGTGGCCGCGCTCGCCGAGCTGCTGCAATGCCCGGTCACGTCGCACAGGAGCGGCCGGGGCATCGTCGGCGATGACGCGCCGCTCGGCATGAACTTCGCCGCCTCCTATGAGCCGTGGCTCAAATCCGATGTGCTCATCGCCGTGGGCACGCGCATGGAGCTGCAATATCTGCGCTGGCGTAAATTCCCGCCCGACCTCAAGACCGTCCGTATCGACATCGACCCGGCCGAAATGCCACGGCGCAAGGTTGACGTGGCGATCGTGAGCGACGCCGCGACAGGCGTTGCGGCGCTTGTCGCGGCGCTGCGCGGAAAGATCGGCCCACGCGCATCGCGCGCGGCGGAATTCGCGGCGGCGAAGGCGGCGGCGCGCAAGAAATACGAGGGGGTCCAGCCGCAAGTGGCCTATCTCGACGTGATCCGCGAGCTTTTGCCGCGCGACGGGCTTTTCGTCGAAGAGATCTGCCAAGTTGGGTTCGCGGCGCGCTTTGCCTTTCCGGTGGTGGCGCCGCGCACCTACATCTCGTGCGGCTACCAGGACAATCTCGGCTTCGGCTTCCAGACGGCGCTCGGCGTGAAGCTTGCTCATCCTGGGCGGCCGGTCGTTTCGATCAGCGGCGACGGCGGCTTCATGTACGGCGTGCAGGAGCTTGCGACCGCGGTTCAGCACGACATTGCGGTCGTGGCGATCGTCTTCAACAACCGCGGCTTCGGCAACGTGATGCGCGACCAGCGCATCAACTGGGGCGGCCGCCATATCGGCGACCGCCTCGTCAATCCCGATTTCTCGGCGCTTGCGGGCAGTTTCGGCGCATTGGCCGCCACCGTCTCGAGCCCCGAAGAATTGCGGCCGGCCCTCGCGCGGGCACTCAGCGCCAATGGACCGGCGTTGATCGAAGTCTTGACCGAGCCGGGGAGCGAAGTGTCACCCTGGCCCTTCATCCATCCCTGGGCGCATTGAACGCCGAACGGAGGAGCCAATGGCCTATCCGGATCCGAACCTGAGCAAGGCCCGCTTCGTGCCGCCCAAGGGCGCATGCGACATCCATTGCCACGTCTTCGGAAAGGGCACGCCGAGTCCGGAACTCGACGCGGAACGGCTCTTCGCGCTCCATCGTCATTTCGGCTTCGACCATGCGGTGATTGTCGAAGCGAACGAGAACGCGAGGGACGTCACGGTCGAAGCGCTGGCCGCAAGCGGCAGCCGCTATCGCGGCATCGCGCGGATCAAGGAGGCGACGAGCGACAAGGAGCTCGAAGCCTTGCATGCGGTGGGCGTGCGCGGTGTGCGCTTCACCTTTGTCTCCCATCTGGGCGGCGCGCCCGATCTCACGTTCGTCCGGCGCGTCCTTGACCAGATCAGGCCGCTCGGCTGGCACGTCACGTTCCTGATCGATCCGCCCGACTTGCTCATCAATCTCGGCTTGATGCAGGCCATCCGCACGAATTTCGTTATCGACCATATGGGCCGCGGCCAGACCGCCGACGGGCTCGACGCACCCGGCTTCAAGGCGCTCGTCGAGCTGATGAAGCGCGACAATGCCTGGGTCAAAGTATCGGGCCCCGACCGCATCTCGAGCAAAGGGCCGCCCTTCGCCGACGCCGTGCCGTTCGCGCAGGCGCTCATCGCCGCCGCGCCCGATCGGGTGCTGTGGGGAACGGATTGGCCGCATCCGACAAACAAGTGGCAGCCGAACGACAGCGAGCTCGTCGATCTCATCCCGGTGATCGCGCCCGACGCCGCGACGCGGCAAAAGCTCCTCGTCGACAATCCCGCACGCCTCTACGGCTTTACGGACTGAGGGCAGGTCCGGCGGTCGCGTGCGTATCGCCCTGCGATTGTGCCAATAGATCGCCTCGCCGGCCAGCGCTGCCACCAGCAGAAGCGAGTTTGTCGCGATGAAGACCGGATCGTGTGTGGCGATGCTATAGGCGACGAAGCCGGCCGAGGACGCCGTTTGTCCGACGTAAAGCCATTTCGAGACACCCGCAGAGGTGCCGCTCCGCCACTGCGTCAGCACCTGACGCCCGATCGTTAGCACCAAAATGGCGGCCGCAAGCCAGCCGACCCACCTCATCGCCGCTCTAACGCGTGGTCTCGGCGCGCTGACCCCCGCCCCACGGCATGATCGGCACCGTGCTAACCGAGTTGGCGGGGGAGCCGTTTATCAGCTTCGAGCTCACGGCGAGGTAGACGAGCGTATTGTGCTTCTTATCGATGATGCGATAGATGCGCGTTGCCTTGAAGAAGATGCTCGTCTTCTCGGTGAATGCCTCCTCGTTCTCGGGTAGCTTGGCGAGATCGGCAGTGATCGGGCCGACTTGACGGCATGCGACCGAGAAGTTCGAGGGATCCTCGTTGAGCCCGAACGGCTGACCCCATCCACCCTTTCGCGCTTGGGAGATGTGGCAGACGACGCCTGGCACCCGCGGGTCGTCGAAGTCGCTGACGCAGACCTTGTCGTTGGGCGACAGCAATTTGAACGTCGTGCTGATGCAGCCGAGGTCATCGGCGCGCGCGACGCCCGCGAGCGTGAGCCATGCTACACCTGCGAGGAAAAGTAACCCCTTCATTCGACGTCACTCATCTGGCGGTCCCCAGCGCCTCGCAGGATAGTCCGCCAGTC
>Ga0335079_10000256_pt1 | contig 62768 bp, 59 predicted proteins | sample Lox_Sample_33_FD_206719 | JGI IMG/M metagenome (GOLD analysis project Ga0335079, IMG submission 206719) | Soil microbial communities from Loxahatchee National Wildlife Refuge, Florida, United States - Lox_Sample_3.3 | ecosystem: Environmental > Terrestrial > Soil > Wetlands | place: USA...
CAGACGGGAGGAACAGAGCGCGGCCGCCTCTTGAGAAGCAAGCCGACGCCAAGAAATATCAGGACGACGGGCCAATACGTTCTGAGGAGCTCCCAGACATCCCAGTAATAGAGGTACCCGTAGTTCGCAAGAAGGAGGAGCGAACCGATCCCGCCGAAGACGCTTGCCAGGAGGAGAAAATACCATTCCCGCACATTGTTCAGGAAGAGCATGAGAAAGGCGAGACCGATTATCAGGAAGACCGACGGTGGAAAAAGATATGCGCTGACATCCATAATATCCCCGGCGCGCAGGAGAAAGAAGAGCGAAAAGAGAAAGAGTACCGTTCCCCAGAAGATCTTCCCGTGACGATTGGCAGAGAACCCCCGCCCGGCGATGACCAGTCCCATCAACATCAGGAGCGGCCAGAAGATGCTCCAGTATTCGAGCTCGATGAAGTGAAACTTTCGAAGGAGAATTGCGGCACCAAACACAATGAGCGCAATGCCGAGCCATGGGATTTTTTGCTTGCCGTTACTCATGGTATCATTTCCTTACCGTGAAAATGGCATAAACTTTTCCTCGGGCATAATGATCCCGAGAATGATGTAGAGCAGCAGCGCCCATCCGAACGACCCGAGAACCATCAGAACAAAAAGCAGTCGCACGATGGTCGGGTCGACGGCAAGATATTTCGCCAGACCGCCGCAAACGCCGAACAACTTCCGGTCGGTGATCGAGCGGCGAAGTTCCTTCGGGGGTTCGGGTCCGGGCGCAGCGGGTTCACCGGATGGCGCAGCCGCATGCTTGTCCTTTGTCATATGCACGTAGACGAACAATCCCCCGACCAGAATCAGGCAGATCGGCAGCATGACGGTCCGGGCGAACGACCACCAGCTGATTTCCGCAAACCAGCCGAGATTCATCATCAGCACAAATGCACCAATCAGCATGAGCAGAATGCCGAAGAATCGCCGGCGATCGGCAGAGGCGGAAGGTGTTCCCCCGGATGGAGTCGGGAACGGCATGATGAGGTGCTCGGGATTTACCGGCATGACAATCATTGCCACGATGTAGAGGATGACTCCCGAACCGCCGAGAAGCGTGATGAGGATCCAGAGAAGCCGCACGATCGTGGGATCGACCTCAAAATATTCCGCAATACCCCCGCACACGCCGTCGATGTAGCGGTTTCGGCGGGATTTATAAAGCCGCTTCTGAGCCGGTACCGAAGATTCTATGGGATTCGGGTTTTCCATACACTTCTAGTTGTGCATACGATGCACAAATCCAATTGTTTCACCTGTTTGTACAATGGTAGCAGCCATCACATGCCGAATAAAAAAGCCGATGGCTGAAGATCTGAACCATCGGCGGAGTTTCACAATGCGCATTCATGCCGCACTAAACTTCCATAATTTCTTTCTCTTTGAGCGTGACCAGCCCGTCGATATCTTTGATGAACCGGTCGGTCATTTTCTGCGCGTCGGCCTCAGCGCGCTTACGGTCGTCTTCCGAAAAATGTTCCGCCTTCTCGGATTTCTTCAGATGCTCGATCGCGTCACGCCGGATGTTGCGGATGGCGACTTTTCCTTCTTCCGCGAATTTCTTCACGAGCTTTACGAGTTCCCTGCGGCGCTCCTCATTCAGGGGAGGAATCGGCACGCGCACGGTTGTCGAGTCCGCGATCGGATTCAACCCGAGGTTTGCAGCAATAATTGCCTTTTCGATAGGCGAAACCATGTTCTTGTCCCATGGCTGAACGACGATCGTATGAACATCGTGGGCACTGAGATTTGAGACCTGGGCGAGCGGAACCTGGGAGCCGTAATATTCGACCCTGATGCCGTCGAGAAGAGCGGTAGTTGCTTTGCCGGTGCGGATTTTGACAAACTCCTGGCGGACAACCTCGACCGCCTTGTGCATTTTCTCTTCGGTTTGCTTCTGGATTTCTTTGATCACGTCGCATCTCCTTCATTGATGTTCGGGAGTGGGCAAGCTCACCGGCGTCTGGCGCCGGAGGAAGGAAGCACGATTGTTCCGATCTTCTTCCCCATGACCACTTTTTGAAGATTGCCGGGAACATTCATGTTGAAAACCACCACAGGCATTTTGTTCTCCTTGCAGAGCGTGATGGCAGTCAGATCCATGACTTTGAGATCCTGTTCGAGAACTTCCTGGTAGGAAATTTCCGTGAACCGTTTTGCGTTGGGATTGATTTCCGGATCGGCATCGTAGACGCCGTCGACACGCGTGCCCTTGATGATGACGTCGGCTTTGATCTCGACGGCTCTCAGCGCCGCAGCGGTATCGGTTGTGAAGTAGGGGTTTCCGGTCCCCGCGCCGAAAATGACGACGCGGCCTTTCTCGAGATGACGGATCGCGCGACGGCGGATAAACGGTTCCGCGATTTCTTCCATGGTAATGGATGTCAGGAACCGGGTAAAGACTCCCTGGTGTTCGAGCGCACTTTGAAGTGCGAGTCCGTTAATGATGGTGGCGAGCATGCCCATATGGTCTCCGGTGACCTTGTCGACGCCATCCGAAGAATTCTCGACGCCCCGGTAGATGTTCCCGCCGCCGATGACAATACCAATCTGGATTCCCTTCTTCTGAACCCCGGCAATTTCTTCGGAGAACCGGCGCAGGACGCGGGGATCGATGCCGAACTGCCGTTCTCCCATGAGCGATTCTCCGCTCACCTTCAGAAGCACGCGCTTGAATTTCCTCATATCACCTCAGTCGTCAATGGCACTGACAGAAAGCCGCAGCTCCCGCGGGAGCAGGCCTCTTTCGGATGTTACGAGTTTTCACCCAAATGAAATCTCTTGAACCGACGTATGGTCACCTTCTCGCCGGTCTTCGCGGTGATTTCCAGAATAAGATCCTTGATCGTTTTACCGGAATCCTTTATGAATGTCTGCTCGAGCAGGCAGTATTCCTGATAGAATTTGTCGAGCTTTCCGTTCGCTATCCGGTCGAGCATCGCCTCGGGCTTCTTCTCATTGCGTCCCTGCTGGCGATAAATATCAAGTTCCTTTTCGATGACATCTTTCGGTACATCGTCGCGGGAAATGTAGAGCGGGTTCATCGCCGCAATCTGCATCGCTATATCACGCGAGAGCGTTTTGAAATCATCCGTCTTGGCGACGAAATCGGTCTCGCAATTCACTTCGACCATTGAACCGATTCTTCCGCCCGCATGAATGTAGGCTTCCACCACACCCTGATTTGCCGCCCGATCGGCGCGTTTTTCCGCCGTCGCGGCTCCCTTCTTCCGCAAATGTTCGATGGCTTTTTCCAGATCACCGCCGGTTTCCGCCAATGCTTTCTTACAATCCATCATCCCCGCGCCGGTTTTCTCGCGGAGCGTTTTCACCTGTTCCGAAGTAATTTCCATACCTGACGTTCTCGTTTCTCTGAATTAGTTTTCTGATTCCGGCTCACGCATAGCCGCATGCGCCGGTTCTGCGCCTTCCAGTTGTGCCGTTGTCCGCTGAGATCCTTCCACCACCGCGTCCGCAATGAACTTCGTGATCGCCTGGATCGACTTGATCGCGTCATCGTTCGCGGGAATCGGATAGTCGACCATCGTCGGGTCGCAGTTCGTATCTACAATCGCGAAGACGGGGATTCCCAGACGGCGTGCTTCCTTCACCGCAATTTCTTCTTTCTTAATATCCACCACAAAGAGTGCTCCGGGCAAGCGGGTCATTTCGACCACACCGGAGAGGACCTTGTGCAGCTTCTCTTTCTCACGGTCAAGCACGAGGGTCTCTTTCTTCGTGAGCTTGTCGTACGTGCCGTCGCTTTCCATCTTTTCGATGTTCGTGAGACGCTTGACGCTCTTGCGGATCGTCGTGAAATTCGTCAGCATGCCGCCCAGCCAGCGTTCGGCAACATAGAACTGCGCGGCACGCCGGGCCTCTTCCTCGATAACCTGGCTTGCCTGCTTCTTTGTACCGACAAAGAGCACACGCTTGCCGTCTCCCACAATATGGGAGATGGCGTTGCACGCCTCTTCCAGCAATTCCTGTGTTTTCTTGAGATCGATGATATGAATGCCGTTGCGTTCCATGAAGATGAAGGGCTTCATCTTTGGATTCCAACGGCGGGTGAGATGCCCAAAGTGGGAACCTGCGCCTAACAAATCGGCCAGTTCAATGCGCGGCATTCGTAAGTACTCCTATGTTAGTTGGTCTTCTACTCCCGTCAACTTCTGCCGGGATCCCGTTCCATCGGACGATGAGACGGGGCACTGCCGGCAAAATCAGAGAGTATGTTTGATGGTACAGCGAACTCATCTACTGATCAACTGATCACCGGTCGTGCAACATCCGCGTCCGGAGATCTTCTACAGATCGACGTTTTATCTCTTCGAGAACTGGAACCGCTTCCGGGCTTTTTTCTGTCCGTACTTTTTGCGTTCAACCATTCTCGGGTCGCGCGTCAAAAGATCGTGGGCTCTCAGCTTCGAGCGGAGCTCGTTGTTGATGTCGACGAGAGCACGGGCAATACCGAGTTTCACGGCACCCGCCTGACCCGTTAACCCACCGCCGTCAACATTGGCGATCACGTCGTACTTGCCGGTCGTTTCCGTCACCACGAACGGTGACAGAACCTCCGTGCGAAGCGTGTCCACGGGAAACGCCTGCTCGAGCGTGCGGTTATTGATCTTGATCGTGCCTGATCCCTGTTTGAGAATAACGCGCGCGACAGATGTCTTGCGGCGACCGACGGCAAACGTCCCATGCCCGTGTGTAATCATTGATCTTCCTTACCTTCCGATAAAATTCTTAAATGGCCAGCGTTTCCGGCTTTTGCGCCGCATGCGGATGCGTCGTTCCGCGATAGACCTTCAGTTTCTTCATGATATTCACGCCAAGCCGATTGTGAGGAATCATGCCGCGCACCGCATCGGTGAACACACGCTCCGGATTCGTCTTCATCAGTTGTCGATACGACTCCACCGTTGCACCGCCGGGATAGCCGGTATAATGAAAATACGTTTTCAGTTCGTCGCGCTTCCCCGTCACCTTCACCTTATCGGCGTTGACGACGACGACAAAATCGCCGCAGTCACTGTTCGGTGTGAACGTGGGTTTGTGCTTTCCGCGGAGAACATGTGCCACGCGGCTCGCGATGCGTCCCAACGTCTTTCCGCTGGCATCCACCAGGAACCACTGTCTCTTGACTTCATCAGTCTTGAAATGATAGGTCAGCCTTTGTGCTAAAGCCACAACGAAATCCTTGAAAATTTGTGAAAATGAGGAGGTTCTAAACTCAAGTTTATAAATTTACTCAAAATCCCGCAAAGAGGCAAGCCCTTTCTGGAAGGAATATCCTGCAGCCAAATCGGACGGAAAGTCCAATTCCAAAGGACATTTCTCAGACCTGATGCTCGGCATGGTAGGAACTTCTCACCAGCGGACCGGACTCAACATGTTTGAAGCCCATGTTCATCCCGGTCTCCTTCAATTGACGGAATTCATCGGGGTGCACGTACCGGTGCACGGGAAGATGCTCCTTCGTGGGCTGGAGGTATTGCCCGAGAGTGAGGACATCGCACCCCACGCCGGCCAGATCCTTCATCACGTCTTCCACCTCTCCGGTCCTCTCGCCAAGCCCAAGCATCATTCCGGTTTTCGTAACGAAGCCGCGCTTCTTGGCGCGCAGGAGAAGTTCCAGCGAACGCTCGTATTTTGCCTGAGGACGCACGGAGGGATACAGCCGAGGAACAGTCTCCGTGTTGTGATTCAGAATATCGGGAAATGCGGAGAGAACGATTTCGAGTGCGAATTCTTCGCCCTTGAAATCCGGGATCAGGACTTCGACGCGCGTTCCGGGATTGAGCGCACGAACCTCACGGATTGTCTCTGCAAAAATCTGTGCTCCGCCGTCGAAGAGCTCATCACGATTGACCGATGTGATCACTGCATGGCGCACGCCGAGGAGCTTCACAGCTTCGGCGACACGACGCGGTTCGTCGGCATCGAGCTGCGGCGGCATCCCCGTCTTTACGGCACAGAAGCCGCAGCTCCGCGTGCAGACATCACCAAGGATCATGAACGTCGCCGTTCCGTTGTGCCAGCACTCGCCCATGTTCGGGCACCGCGCCTCTTCACAGACGGTGTGGAGCTTGTACCGTTCGACCAACCCTTTCAGCCGGACGACGTTTTCACCGGCCGGGATTTTGGCTTTCAGCCACTCGGGTCTTGCCTGCCGCGGCATTCCTTCCCGGGCCGGCGCTGTGGATGATATTTCCTGGATTACAAAATCCATCTGTATTCTTTCACTCGAACTTCACCGGGAACGTTCATGATACCTGCTGCTCGTCAAAGTTTTCGAGGTGCCTGACGATCGCTTCGAGGAATGATCCGCCGAGCGCGCCATCAATTGTCCGGTGATCGAACGAGAGCGTGAAATACGATATCGTCCGGATGGCGATCATGTCATTGATGACGACCGGACGCTTCTTGGCTGAGCCGATGCCGAGGATCGCCACCTGCGGCTGGTTGATAATCGGAATTCCGACCATCGTGCCGAAGACGCCGAAATTCGTAATGGTAAAGGTGCCCCCTTCAATATCAGCGGGAGTCAGTTTCTTCGCGCGCGTGCGCGTCGCGAGATCGTTCACGCTGCGCGCAAGTCCGACAAAATTCCGTTCGTCCGCGTTCTTGATGACCGGTACGAGCAGCCCCGTGTCCGACGCGACCGCGATACCGAGGTTGACAAATTTCTTGAGGATGATTTTATCCCCCTCGATCGAAGAATTGACCAGCGGATACTGCTTGAGGGCCTTGATGACCGCGTCGCAGATGAACGGCATATACGTGAGCTTGAACCCTTCCCGTTTTTCGAAGGCCGCGGCATGCTTCCGGCGCAGAACATCGACCTTCGTCATGTCGCACTCGTGGACAGCATAGACGTGCGGAGAAGTCTGAACGCTCTTGATCATATGCTCAGACATTTTCTGCAGGATATTGCTCATCTGCAGAATCTCAAATTCCGGCGACGGATATTTCTTGGCAAGATCGCCGCTCTCAACATGCTTGAGACTGCTTTCAATCCGCGGAGCAGACGGACCCGTTGGTGCCGGAGCAGCTCCGGCAGGCGAAGGAGCTCCGCTCTTGCCGCGCGACTGGGCATACGCCAGGATGTCCTTTTTCGAAACCCTGCCGCCCTCACCCGTGCCTGGAATGCGCTCGAGGTCAGACATCGATATCCCTTCCTCACGTGCGATATTCAGAACGAGCGGCGAGTAAAATCTTCCCGTAACCGGTGTCGCCTGGGGAGCAGGCGCCGAGCGCCGGGCCTCGGTGACAACGGGCGTTGGAGCTGTCTGGGCAGGCACAGGAGCTGCAGCCTTCGGTACCGAAGTCGTCACAGCCGCATTCTCGTCGGTGTCGATTTCAGCGATAACCGTTCTCACGGCGACCGTTTTCTGCTCGTCAAACAGCAGACGTGTGACGACCCCAGAAGCGGGAGACGGAATCTCGGAGTCGACTTTGTCGGTGCTGATCTCAAGAAGCGTCTCGTCCTTCCTCACTTTCTCTCCAGGCTTCTTATGCCACTTGATGATGGTGCCTTCAGTCAGACTCTCCCCCAGTTGGGGCATGACGACTTCAATTTTTGCCATGAACGTTTCTCACTTTCTTGTTGTCAGAATGAACTTCCAAATTCGGACTGCACTGCCGGCACTCAATACTCCGCGAGCCGGCGGATTGCCCGGGCGACCTTCTGTGCATTCGGCAGGAAATACTCTTCGAGCGTCGGTGCATACGGAACAGGGGTATCGGGCGCCGCGAGCCGCTCCACCGGGGCGTCAAGATATTTGAACGCTTTTGCTCCAATCACCGCTGCAATCTCGGCTCCGATCCCGCCGGTCAACGTGTCCTCGTGTACAATCAAGACCTTTCCCGTCTTCCGGACGGATTGAAGGATCGCCTCTTCATCAAATGGAAGAAGAGATCGGAGATCCACAACTTCAACACTAACACCCTCTTTCGAGAGCAATTCCGACGCCTCGAGCGACCAGTGAACACCTGCAGAATAGGTTATGACCGACAGATCGGTGCCCTCGCGTTTAATATCCGCTTTTCCGATCGGAACCACAAATTCCTCGGCGGGAATTTCCCCTTTGATATGACGATAAAGATATTTGTGCTCGAAATATAGAACAGGATTTGGATCGCGAATGGCGGATTTAATGAGCCCTTTCGCGTCGAATGGTGTCGACGGAGCGACAAGCTTCAATCCTGGTATATGGAAGAACCAGGATTCCGGACTCACAGAATGGAACGGTCCCCCGCGCAATCCTGCCCCAAACGGAAGCCGGACGACAAGCGGCACGGGAATAAAATTCCGATAGTGATACCGCGCAGTCACATTCACGAGCTGGTTGAATCCGTTCGTGACAAAATCTGCAAACTGCATTTCGGCGACGGGTTTCATCCCGACAATAGCGGCTCCCGTTGCGGCTCCGATGATCGCCGCTTCGGCTAAGACGGTATCGATCACCCGATCTTCACCGAATTCTTCTACAAATCCCTTCGTGACCTTGAATGCGCCGCCGTACGTACCGATATCTTCCCCGAGAAGGAATACAGATTTGTCCCGCCGCATTTCTTCACGAAGGCCTTCGCTAATGGCTTCGAGATAGGTAATCGGATTCTTCATCGTGCAAAAACATCCTTCACTGTCTCATCACCAGGCGGATATGGTCGGGCGAGAGCCGCCTTCGTCGCTCCTTCAATTTGCTCGTCGATTTCCTTGCGGATCGATTCCTTTTTCTGCTTCGACAGAATTCCCTGAGATTCGAGAAACTTCTCGAATCTCACTATCGGGTCCTTCTTCTTCCACTCCTCCAATAGTTGTTTTGAAACATACCACGCATTATCATGCGCAGCATGGCCGTGCATCCGCATCGTTACCGATTCGATAATTGACGGTCCCCCGCCGCTCCTTGCCCGCTCGACTGCTTCGGTACATGCTTCAAACACGCTCACGACATCGGTGCCGTCTACCGTCACGCCGGGAATCCCGTATCCAATCGCCCGGTCAGAGAGCTTTTCGACAAGAAACTGTTTCGTCGTGGGGGTTGAATATGCAAAATGGTTGTTTTCGATAATCAGAACAAAGGGAAGGCGCATGGCAGACGCCATAACCAATCCTTCATGAACTTCCCCGATGCTTGCACCTCCGTCGCCGATGTAATTCATGACCACTGCATGTTCGTTCCTCAGTTTTGATGCAAGTGCAACACCCACGGCAACAGGGACCATCGCACCGAGAGGACTGATGTTACCGTAGATCCGTAATTTCGGATCTGTATAATGTCCCGTCCCATCACGTCCCTTCGTCAGGCCGGTATCACGGGCAAGATGCTGCAGCATGAGATTCAGGAGGGATTGTCCCTTTACCAGATGGGCACCCATGTCGCGGTGGAGCGGAAAGAGGTAATCTTCTTTTCTCAACGCCGACGCGCTTCCCACCGACGTCGCCTCGTTTCCGTTCCCCGAATATGCTCCGCCGACAATTTTTCCCTGCTGATAGAGACGCAAGACGGCATCCTCAAATTCCCGCGTCAGGCGCATGAGCGTATAGAACCGGAGGAGTTGTTCCGGTTTCAAGACATGATTATTCGAGGAACCAGAACGGGCAGTTTTCGATTTGGTCAAGACTGGCGGCATGAATTGCACTACTCAATACGAAGCAAGTGTAGAAAGCGCAGCGTGAATATCCACGGTCTGGGGAAGCATTGCATTTTCGAGCGTCGGACCATACGGGACCGGAGAATCCTTCGCCGCCACGCGCATCACCGGCGCATCGAGATATTGAAATGCATGCTGGGAAATTTGTGCCGAGATTTCCGCACCGAACCCTCCGGTAATCGTATCTTCGTGAACAATCAGAACTTTTCCCGTTTTCTTCACACTAGCGAACATCGTTTCGCTGTCAAGAGGATTCAACGTGCGGAGATCGATCACTTCAACGCTGTGGCCTTCGTCTTCGAGCTTTCGTGCTGCATCCAGCGACCGCTGAACCATCATTCCCCACGCGATGACGGTAATATCCGTCCCTTCCCGAACGACCTTTGCCACGCCGAACGGAAGACAGAAGCCGGCTTCCGGCTCCGGCGAAGATGCGAAGCTGGCGCGGTAGAGTCCTTTATGTTCGCAGAAGATTACCGGATCCTGGGATCGGCATGCGGTCTTCAGCAGCCCTTTCGCATCCGCGGCGTTCGACGGCATCACGACACGAAGTCCGGGAATGTGCGTGAAGAACCCGTCAATACTCTGGCTGTGGTACAATCCCCCATGGATGTATCCCCCGACTGCAACACGAACTACCATCGGGCAGGACCACTGATTATCCGACCGAAACCGCAGTGTTGCGACCTCGTCGCGGAGCTGCATGAAGGCGGGCCAGATGTAGTCGCCGAATTGAATCTCCACAACCGGCTTGAACCCCCGCACGGCCAGGCCGAATGCCGTTCCGACGATGCTCGCTTCTGCAAGCGGCGAGTTGAAAACTCGCTTGAGTCCGAATTTCTGTGTCAAACCTTTCGTCGCCGTAAAGACACCGCCTTTATCGCCTGCAACATCCTCTCCGTAAATCAGCATTTTCGGGTTGTGCTCCATCTCCTCGGCGAGCGCGTGGTTGATTCCATCAACCATCACGATCTTATTGCCGCGGTGATCCGGCTCATGAAATCCCTCGAGCGGAACCGTTTCCTCTGGAGAATAGACATGGTCCAGAAGCACTTCCGCATCCTGCTGCTCCTCTCTTTCCGCCGCCTCCGCCGCCTGATCGATCCGCTTCGTCACTTCTTCTTTGAGCGCTTGAAGTTGGGACTGGCCGAGGATAGACTGTGAGAGAAGGAAATTCTCGAACCGGGGGAGAGGATCCCGACCGCGGTCATTCGACAGATCATCTTCCGTCCGGTATTTCCGCTGGTCGTCGGAGGATGAATGTGCCAGGAGCCGGACGGTGTGGGCAAGTATCAGGCTCGGGCCTTCACCTTTTCTCGCCCGTGCAACTGCATCCCGCGCCGTCTCATACGTCGCTGCAACATCACAACCATCAACTTCAAATCTCTGCAACCCTTCGTATCCCCTGACCAGATCGAATACGGAATCTGCTGCAGTCTGCTCTTTTTTCGTCACCGAAATTGCATACGCGTTATCCTGAATGAGGAAAATGACAGGGAGACGCTCCCGCGCCGACCAGTTGAGCGCTTCATGGAATTCGCCTTCACTGGTGGATCCTTCGCCGGATGAAACATACACCACTTCGTCTTTCCCTTCCTTCAACGCGCCGAGAGCAGTCCCGACCGCCTGAAGATACTGCGTACCGGTCGGGCTCGATTGGGATACGATCCGATGCTTCTTATGCCCATAATGAAATGGCATCGCGAACCCGTGACTGCTGGGGCCCTTGGCGCGGTGCAGAGCTTCAAGAAATATCTCTTCCACCGAATACCCGAATGCGAGCGAGAACGCCAGATCACGATAGTACGGATAGGCCCAGTCGTATCCGGGTTTCAGCGCGAGCGCCGTCCCCACCTGAGCCGCCTCATGTCCCGAGCCGCCGATGTGGAAAAAGACCTTACCCTGTTTCAGGAGAAGGAGAATCTTTTCATCCGTCTTCCGTGCCGTAAGAATATGTCTGTACGCATCAATCCACTTTTCATTTGAAAGAGGGGAATTGGAGGAAGCGCCGGTCGAAACAATTCGATCCTCACCGTTTGACCGTTTCAATTTTGGTGAAGGAGGCGTTTCGGTCGTGTTCCTGCTTTTTGCTTTTTTTACTGGAGGCATGCTTGCGGTTCTGGCTTGGACATGACATTCTGGTTTGAAATCGTCGCGACGTCCGACAGGATCATCTCGCAATGGAAAACGTCTCCAAAATGGTTTATGGCAGCACGGGAGACATCCTCGAGATTTGGCAGAGAGTTTAGAATTTTTGCCATCGATGTGACACCGCGGTGGAATATCCCGCACGGAATGATCCGATCAAAATACGCGAGATCAGTGGATACATTCAGTGCAAACCCGTGCATCGTGATCCAATGGCTGACGCGCACACCAATTGCGGCGATCTTTTCGTTTCCGACCCAGACCCCGGTGAACTCCTTGTCGCGATGAGCAACAATCCCAAAATTGCCGAGGGTCCGAATGATGACCTCTTCAAGATCCCGGAGATAACGGTGGACATCCGAATAATAATCGGCAAGACGGAGGATAGGATACACGACGAGCTGACCGGGTCCATGATATGTTACATCACCTCCCCGATCAATCCGAAAGACTTCCGCCCCGGTCTGCTGGAGCTCGCGCGTTCCGGCAAGGAGGTGATTCTCGTCGCTCCCTTTCCCGAAGGTGTACACGTGGTCGTGCTCGGTGAGGAGAAGAACATCGGCTCCTCTTCCCGCTGCACGTTCATCGAAAAGCCGGCGCTGAAGTTCCCAAACGGGCCCATACCCGGTGCGGCCTAGGTGCGCCGTAAGAACAGTATTCCTGCGATGATGATCGCGCATGAACTTGTTCATCAAATATTGATCGCGTGCCCGTACGCCTGTTCCGCGGCTTCCATGACGGCCTCGGAAAGCGTAGGATGAGCATGAATGGTGTTGAAGATTCCTGACGCAGTTGTTTCGAGCGCCTTCGCGATGCACAACTCTGCGATCATTTCCGTGGCTTCGGCACCGAGAATGTGTGCACCGAGGAGCTCGCCATACTTCGCGTCGAAGATGAGCTTCACGAGTCCGTCTGTTTCGCCGATGGCGCGTGCCTTTCCGCTCGCGGTGAACGGGAAGCGACCGATCTTCACCGCATGTCCTTCCGCCGCGGCGCGTTCCTCGGTCATACCGACACTTGCCACCTGCGGCTGACAATATGTGCACCCGGGAATATTCTCGTAGTTGATCGGCTGGGGATCCTTTCCGGCAATGGCATCAATGCACACGATTCCTTCGCGTGATGCGACGTGCGCGAGCCACGGCGGGCCGGCGACATCACCAAGAGCATACACGCCGGGAACATTCGTTCTCCCGAAATCATCAACCTGAATCCAGCTCTTTTCAATTTTCACGCCGAGAGTCTCCAAACCAGTCTTCTCGACATTTCCCTGCACCCCGATCGCCATCAATGCAACATCAGATCGGAGATCCTTCTTACCCTCGGTTGTCGAGACCGTGATGTTCACATCTTTTCCGGAAACAACCTGTTCGACCTTCGCCTCGGTGAGGATTTCGATTCCCGCTTTCCTGAAATTGCTTGCAAGCAGTTTCGAGATTTCCCTGTCCTCGATGGGAAGGATACTCGGCATCATTTCGACGAGAGTGACTTTCGTTCCGAAGGCATTGTAGAAATAAGCAAACTCCACGCCGATTGCTCCCGCACCAATAATCGTCATCGACTCCGGGAGCGCGGGAAGGCTCATTGCCTCGTTACTGGAAATGACTTTCTTGCCGTCGATTGCAACGCCGGGGAGTGTCCTGGGACGGGCACCCATGGCGAGAATGATATGCTTCGCCGAGACTGTCTCAAGAACCTTATCATCGCGCCGCACTTCCACCTTCGATTTCGAGACGAGCGTGCCGAAACCCGAAATGTGTTCGATCTTGTTCTTCTTGAAGAGATACTCCACACCCTTGGAATTCAGTTTTGCAACATTTCGGCTGCGCTGAATAATCTTGGGAAAATCGAATTTCAGGTTGCTGAAGGAAATCCCCCACTGGTCGGCATGCCGGAGCGTGCTGTAGATCTCCGCATTCTTCAGGAGTGCCTTTGTCGGAATACATCCCCAGTTCAAGCAGATTCCCCCGAGCTGATCACGCTCGACAACTGCGACTTTCAGCCCATGTTGTGCGGCACGAATTGCGGCTACATATCCTCCCGGACCGCCTCCAATAATAAGAACATCAAACTCTCGTTCAGGCATAAAATTGACGTATTAGAATAAAAAAAGGGTTTTGAACCCTACCGGACGATGATCGACTTCTGATTCTTAATCTTCAACAAGAAAAAATATATAAAATAGCGGCTGAAAAGTCAAAGACTCAGGACCTGCCTGCTTGACCGGCACAACTCGCGAGCAAGAGCCGGGAGGTGAAATTTTCATTGCATTTCTTTATCGAAATCCTTATCATTATTGCCACCATGTCCTGACCGAGATGACCACGGATGACTCCACGGAGAGAATAGTTGTTACTAACCGCAAGGCCCTCCACGATTACTTTATTCTCGAGAGGTATGAAACCGGAATTGTGCTCAAAGGAACGGAAGTGAAGTCACTCCGGCTGGGCACGGCAAATCTGCAGGATGGATATGCCAGTATTCGCTCAGGTGAGATCTGGCTCGTAGGACTTCATATAAGTCCGTTCGAAAAGGGTAATATTAATAATCACGATCCGAAGAGAGAGCGGAAGTTATTGCTCCATCGGCGGGAAATCCGCAAGCTGGCGGGGAAAATTTCCGAGAAAGGACTCACGCTTGTTCCTCTGCGGATCTATTTCAAGAACAATATTGCCAAAGTAGAATTGGGACTGGCACGAGGCAAGAAGCTTCACGACAAGCGGGAGGCGGTTGCCCGGCTGGAAGTTGAACGTCAGCTCAGGCGAGATTATGCGCAGTAATTCCATCGTATCCACACTCATCCAGAAGGAGAGTTTCTAGTGTACGTACCCACAAAATTGTTCTTCACCAAAGGTGTCGGCCGCCATAAAGACTATCTGCAGTCGTTCGAGCTCGCGTTGAGAGATGCGAAGATCGAGAAGTGCAATCTTGTCAATGTGTCCAGCATTTATCCCCCCGGATGCAAACGCATTCCGCCGGAAGATGGACTGAAGATGCTTCAGCCAGGTCAGATAACGTTTGCCGTCATGGCGCGGAATGCCACCAACGAGCCAAACCGCCTGATCGCTGCCTCCATCGGCGTTGCCATCCCGAGCGATACCACACAGTATGGGTACCTCTCGGAACATCATCCTTTCGGCGAAACTGATGAGAGAGCCGGAGATTACGCTGAAGACCTTGCAGCCACGATGCTCGCGAGTACGCTCGGCGTAGAATTTGACCCGGATACTGCGTGGGACGAGCGCGAGAAGATGTACAAGATGAGCGGAAAAATCGTTAAGACATACAATGTCACTCAGTCTGCAGAAGGAGACAAGAACGGGCTTTGGACGACCGTCGTAGCCAGCGCAATTCTCCTGCCATAATTCATTTCGTTTCGCTCAAGCAAAAAAATAGGTCGAGAAGCCCCGGCCTGGTATGAACTGCCTCCCGTTCGATCCATCCCAAACCGAAGTCTCGACCTAGAGAACAATTCCTACCTGGCGGTACAACTGATGTGTTGGCCCGATTACTGAAGCATCCCTCCCGTGGGATACTTGCGGACAAGATACACTTCTCCCCTGTGCATGTCAAGAAAAAACTGCGAATGAGGGAGAAAAAAAGTGGGGGGAATTACAAAAACTTGAATCGCTAAATATTACGAGAAAAGATAGAAATTTAATCAGCCCGCCGCCCGCTGAAGATCACCGTAGATCTTCATCGCACTCTCCACATAGTTTACCGTCTGTCTCCATTCGCCAAAGAACCCACTCCGCGGCTTTCCGTCACTCCAGACTGTGGCGTGGAGAGAATAATACCGCTTCGAGAGAAGTGGAAGTGCATGTCGGATATTTGACCAGCAGTGGGGATTTTCACCCAAATAGGCGCTGAGTTCCTGGGCATCATAAATTCTCGCCGGACCCGCATTGTACGAGCCAAGTGCAAGACGTATCCTGTCCTCCGGGCTTGAATCCTTAAACAGCTCCATGAGCTTGGAAAAATAGTAGACTCCGGCACGAATGTTCTCTTTCGGAAGCTGCGTCGCTTCAAGCTCAAGATCGTCGAAGATTTCCGAGTAAGTTACGGGCATGATCTGCATGAGACCCACGGCTCCTCTGGGACTGACAGCATCATAATTTCCCTGAGATTCCTGACGGATAATTGAGAAAACGAGAAGCGGATCAACCCCATATTCCTGTGCGCATTCCATAGCGACATGGAATTCATCCGGGCGAAGGCGTGTTTTTGTGAGAATTTTCGCAATCTGATCGGATGTAAAAGAATCAGCAGGAGCAGAAATCCCCTCTTTTTCTCCTATTTCACTATTTCCGACCGGATTCGATCCGATAGCCAGCGTGAACGATAGGAATATATAAAAAACACTAATGCGGCCTATTTTGAAGATCTGCTTCGTCAATTTTGTGTTGTTGAGTTAAGAAAAGGGGCGTGCGTACTTAGAGTAACACTTAAGAATATACGCTGCCTGCATATAAGAATCAACCCCTTCGGGCGTTTATCGGGTAAATCAGAAATTTCCGGGGTCTGGGACTTGATGCAGAGCACTCGACCTACGATTTCGAGCGATTCTCGATATCCGCGATCTTCTCAATTCGCTTTTGATGGCGTCCGCCTCCGAAGGGTGTTTCAATCCACGCCTTCACGATTCCCTTCGCTGTTTCGATTCCGAGGGTTTTTCCGCCCAGGGTCAGCACGTTCGCATTGTTGTGTTCTCTGCTGCTTCTCGCCATAAATTCATCGGTACAGCACGCAGCTCGAATCCCCCGAAGCTTGTTTGCAACAATGGCCGAAGCGATACCCACGCTATCAATCATAATTCCGTGAGCAGCATCACCAAGTGAGACCATTTTCGCAACTGCATACGCAAATTCGGGATAATCACAGCTCTCTTCGGAGTACGTTCCAACATCGACCACGTGAAACCCCTGTGATTCCAGAATGCTCTTGAGTTGTTCCTTCATCGCAAATCCGCCGTGATCACTTCCGAGCGCAATCGTCTCCCCCTTCCCTCCCCCGGGTGATGGCGGCGCCGCGGCCTCCGAGGTATTCTTCTTCACACTTGGCTTCCCAATGGTTATTCCCAAAGCTGCAGCCCGATCCTTCGCTGCCGCGGTGACGATCGCACCATCTCCGGCAGAAACCGATGTCTCTCCCCTCTTGGCAGCTTCAAGAATCGATTGTTCAGTTATGAGTTTTCGTGACATAATTCCCGATGCCTATGGCGACGTTCTCGCCGTTGTATCTCCGAGCGAGAGAACTTCCAGCCTGACCATTCCCGTACCGGTCGTAATTAACGAAATTGCCTTTGCAGCTGCAAGTGAGAGATCAATGATCCGGTCGCCTTTGAATGGACCGCGATCGTTGATACGAACCACGACCGATTGACCGCTGCTTTCATTTGTCACGCGCACTCGTGTATTGAATGGAAGCGTCCGGTGTGCCGCTGTCATCTGATTCATATCGTACTTCTCACCGCTCGACGTCATCCTGCCGTTGAACTCATCCGCGTAATACGAAGCGACGCCTTCCTCCGACATCGCAAAATTGCCGCTCGGGGGTGCCGGATTGAGAGGCGGCTTCGACAATGTGAACCGGGGCGACGCAATGCAGCCGGCAAGCAACATGGACCCGACAACCACCGGAACGGATCTCGCCGCCTGTCGAATCACAGAAACTCCGACATTTGTTTACGGCGAAGGTAATCAACGACCTCCTTCACATCCTGCGACCGGCCACGCTTGCACACGAGCACGGCATCGTCCGTGACGATCACGATAAGATTATCCACATCCACGGTCGCAACAATTTTGTCACCCGCAAAGACGAGACTATCCTTCGTATCCTGGAGGAGTGCCTTCCCGGTCACGCTGTTTCCATGTTCGTCCTTGCCTGATATTCTGTACACTTCATCCCAGGAGCCGACGTCACTCCATCCGAAATCGCCCCGCAGGACATACACCTGCTTGGCTTTCTCCATCACCCCATAATCGATCGAAATGCCGCGGATCTTCCGGTACGCAGTTTCGAGAACCCGATCGAAGGACTTGTCATCAAGTACCTCCTCCACTTTCAGGAGCTCCCGGTACATCTCCGGGAGAAGGCGCTCGATCTCATTCATGATGGCATCCACTCGCCAGATGAACATGCCGCTGTTCCAGAGAAAATCTCCGCTTTTGAGAAACTGCTGGGCGGTCGCCAGATTCGGCTTCTCGGCGAATGTTTTCACCATGGACACGCCGCGGGAGAAGTAGGGATTCTTCCCGTCGTCTTCATTGATGACTTGAATGTAGCCATACCCGGTCTCCGGCCGCGTGGGCTGAATACCGACGGTGATGAGTTTTCGGGATTCGTAGGCAACCCAGATCGCGAGGTTGAGGACGCGCCGGAACTCTTCTTCATCCTGCATAATGTGGTCTGCCGGAAGAACCACCATCACTGCTTCCGGGTCGAGGCGTCGCACGAACAGCCCCGCAAGACCGATACACGGTGCGGTATTACGCCCGATTGGCTCGATAATGATATTCTCCGCCGGTATCTTCGGAAGCTGTTTCGCAACGATCGGCTTCTGCACCTTATTGGTGACCACCAGAATATTTTCGGGCTCGATCATCCGGCTGATCCGCTTCACCGTGTTCTGGATCATCGTCCCTTTCCCTGCGATTTCCAGAAGCTGTTTGGGTGATTTCTCGCGGCTGCGCGGCCAGAACCGAGATCCTACTCCGCCGGCCATAATCACCGCATACACGTTTGGCATTTCGCTGCTTACCTTCCCGTTACTGAATGAATATGCGCGGCACCCGCGCAGTTATTCCGGTGAATATTTCGTACGGAATCGTTCCCACCTTGTCGGCAATATCCCAGGCAGAAATCGATTCCCCGTGATCCGATCCGAGGAGAACCACATCATCACCGACATGAATGTCCGCTTCCAGTCCGACATCAATCATAATCTGATCCATGCACACCGCACCGACTACCGGATATCGCCGTCCGCGGATCAGCACTTCTCCCCTGTTTGTCAGCTTCCGGTTATACCCGTCGCCGTATCCGACCGGTACCGTGGCAATTTTCGTTCTCGTTTTTGTCGTGTACAGCCGTCCATAACTGATACTCGTCCCCGCATCAACTTCCTTCAAGAAAACAACGCGGGATTTGAGTGAAAGGACGTGCTTCAAGAGTATCGACTCGGATGTCTCCTTCGAAGGATAATATCCGTACAGCATAATCCCCGGACGCACCATCGTACAATACGATTCAGGAAGATCAACCACCGCTCCGCTGTTTGCAATGTGAACCAGAGGCGGATCAATCCCCCTCTCCCGAATCTGATCGATCAACGAACAGAATCTCCGCAGCTGTTCATGTGCAAAGGACTTGTCTTTCTCGTCCGCAGTTGCAAAGTGACTGTAAATTCCAACAATTTCGACATGCTGGAGTTTCGCAACTTCTTCTATGAAGGGAAGCGCCCGTTCCGAGTGAACTCCCAGACGTTCCATCCCCGTGTCGATCTTGAGGTGAACGCGAACGCGGGTATGAAAGGTCTCCCTCGATTCTTCTTCGATCCGCCGTGCAAGCTCAATAGAGGACACCGTGATCTCGAGATCATGTTCGAAAAAATCCTTGACCTGATGACCGAGCACTCCTCCCAGAACGAGAATGGGAGAGGTGATGCCATGTTCCCGGAGAACAACTCCTTCCTCCAGGAATCCCACGCCGAGGTAATCGATCCCGAACCGCACGAGCGCCTGCGCGACGGCAACGAGTCCGTGTCCATAGGCGTTCGCCTTTACCAATCCCATGATTTTCATTCCCCCGGGGAGATGGCTTCGGATTGCCCGGACGTTCGAGGCGAGAGCGTTCAGGTCAATTTCGGCGCGCGTCAGGCGCATGGAGGCTCAACGTTGTTCATTATCGTCCCAGTATTCAAAATTCGTCGGAAAAATATACCTTTTCTCGACGCGAATGTCAAAACGCCGCTTCTCGACAGAATAAAAAAACCCACGCCGGTCCGGGACCGGGTGGGTAAAATTGCCTGCCTATGTCGTTATCGCTTATCGGCAACCCGGATGCGATTCAGTGCGACCTGCAATTCGGCTTTTGCCCGCTCGATGTCGTGTGCGGAGGCACGGTCGGCAATTTCCTTCAGGGCCCGGTCACGATCCGACTCGGCCGCTGCAACATTGATTTCTTCTGCCCTGTCCGCAGATTCCGCCAGCATCACAACGTGATTCTGCTTGACTTCCACGAATCCGCCACTGGTGGCATACCGGAACTCATTGCCGTGAGGATCCCGGAATTTCGCCTCGCCGATGCCGATTTCCGCCAGGAGCGGCGCATGATTCACGAGCACCTGGAAGCTCCCGATTACGCCGGGTGCCGTGAAGCTGACGACGTCACCGCTGAATGCGACCCTGCGGGGAGTGATGATTTCAAGTTTGAAATGTTTATCCGGCATGGACTATTTGGCGGAGGCCTTCTGGTGACGCTCCACAACTTCTTCGATCGCACCCGTCATGAAGAAGTAATTTTCCGGTACATGATCGTAATCGCCGTTGATGATGCCCTTGAATCCGCGGATCGTGTCCTGCAGCTTGACATACTTTCCGGGAATGCCGGTGAATTGTTCCGCCACAAAAAACGGCTGGGAAAGATATTTCTGAATTTTTCTTGCGCGGTTCACGGTCAGCTTGTCGTCATCGGAGAGCTCATCGATGCCGAGGATATTGATGATATCCTGCAGGTCCTTATAGGTCTGAAGGATTTCCTTCACCTTGCGTGCAACCCCATAATGCTCGTCACCGACGACGCCGGGTTCCAGAATTCTGGAGGTGGAGTCGAGCGGATCGACGGCGGGATAAATACCGAGTTCGGCAATCTGGCGGCTCAAGACTGTCGTCGCATCGAGGTGACTGAATGTTGTAGCCGGGGCGGGATCGGTGAGATCGTCCGCGGGGACATAGATTGCCTGTACCGAGGTAATGGACCCCTTCTTCGTGGAGGTGATCCTTTCCTGCAACGCGCCGACTTCCGTTGCAAGTGTCGGCTGGTAGCCGACCGCCGACGGCATTCTGCCGAGCAGCGCGGAGACTTCAGAGCCGGCCTGCACAAACCGGAAAATGTTGTCGATGAAGAGCAGCACATCCTTTCCCTCTTCGTCGCGGAAAAATTCCGCCATCGTCAGGGCTGTCAATCCCACGCGCTGGCGCGCACCGGGAGGTTCGTTCATTTGACCGAACACGAGCGCGGTCTTGTCGAGCACGCCCGATTCTTTCATTTCAAGCCAGAGATCGTTTCCCTCGCGCGTGCGTTCGCCCACACCGGCGAACACGGAATATCCGCCGTGGTGAGTTGCAATGTTGTGTATGAGCTCCTGGATAATGACGGTCTTGCCGACACCTGCACCGCCGAAGAGGCCCGTTTTTCCTCCCTTCGTGTACGGTTCGAGCAGATCGATGACTTTAATACCCGTTTCGAATAATTCCTTCTCTGGCCTGAGGTCTTCGAACGCCGGAGGATTTCTGTGAATCGGGTATTTCTTGTCGGATACAAGTGGCGGGAGCGAGTCGATACTCTGTCCGATGACGTTGATGAGGCGGCCGAGCGTATTGGGCCCGACCGGAACGGAAATCGGCGCGCCAAGATCACGGGCTTTCATCCCGCGCACAAGCCCGTCGGTTGAGTCCATCGCAACCGTGCGGACACGATCTTCACCGAGATGCTGCTGCACCTCGCAAATGAGAATGTCTTCGGTACCATCGATATTCTTCCTGGGAATCTCGACTGCGTTCAGGATCGTTGGGAGTTTTCCCTCGGAAAAGTCGATATCGATGACCGGTCCAATAACCTGTATGATCTTACCTTCATTCATGAACAGTCCTTCTGGATGATGCGAAATTGCCCTGATGGCTACATAGTACCCCGCGACTGTCTGCAGACGATCCTGCAAATCGAATACTACAGAGGGTCAAGAGACGAGGTGAACCAATCGAAAGGCGGGATAATATATGGATTTTGACGGAAAGAAGCAATCGGATGAGCGGGCGGAGATTGGAGTCTGGACAAAATTATAGTATCTTTACCGGATTGAACCAATAAAATTTGCATGCAGATAATGAAGAAATTATTCGCCGAGCATCGCGCACTTGCATTCATCCTTTTCGCCGGAATCATCCTGAGATCATGGCACCTCGGCTGGGGTCTGCCCGATGTGTACGAGGAGGCGACGCCAGCCATGATCGGCCTGAAACTCTGGAACTGGAACCTTCCCGGGATTACACTCAATCCGCACTTCTTCAACTACCCGGCACTGATATTCTACATCAATTTTGCTGCACAGGGTGTCTGCTATTGGATAGGCCATATTCTGGGGTATTACCAGACTCCAGAGGCATTAGCAGCAAGTCCGACAGCAATCGCCCTCACGGGCAGAATGATCTCTGTGGTCTTCGATACGGGAACCATTGGTGCTGCATTCGTACTCGTTCGTAAGCTCTCCAACAAACCGACAGCTCTCATCGCTGCAATCCTGGTGGCCATCAATCCCCTGCTTATCCGGGAAGCACATCTCATCCAGGTTGATACGCCTCTCACATTCTTCAGTGTGCTGGCGACGATTTTTCTCGTCAACGTTTACAGGACCGGCGAAATCAGGTGGTATTTTCTCGCAGGAATCGCCACCGGGCTTGCTGCCTCGTCGAAATACACCGGCGCTGTCATTCTGCTGGCACTTGTAGCAGTACATATGATGAGATACGGATCTCTCCGGAGAGCTTTTCGATCACTCCTCGAGTTGAAACTCTACGCAGGGATTGCGGCAGCGGGCATCGTCTTTTTCATTTTGAACCCCTACGTTCTTCTGGACTTCAGGGAATTTTATGACGGGTTCTCATTTGAAGAGGAACACATTTCGACAGGTCATCTCGGCGTGAATCCCGAACAGAGCACGTTGTTCTTCTATCTGCTGGATGTTCTCCCGTCTGCACTCGGGTGGATCATGGCTCTGTTAGCCGCCGGAACAACGGTCATGATGGTAGCCCGGCGAGACCGGGAAAAAATCGTTCTCCTCGCATTTCCGGTCATCTATTTCATCATCGTCTCCCTGTGGAAGATGAGGGTTGATCGCTACATTCTCCCGATCATTCCGCTCGTGGTCGCCGTCGGTGCGATAGGAATCTCTCTCGTGTGGGAAAAGATACGCCCCGGATTCCTGAAGAGGCTGGAAGGAAATGAGTGGCTTTCCCGGACGGGCATCTCCATGGGAATGATCGTTCTGGTGATTGTCTGTTCGGTGGAACCGGCTGTTGCAACGGTCAGATACCTGCGACCTCTCGGACTCCCGGACACCCGGGCGCTCACGCGGGAGTGGATACTCCAGCATATTCCGAAGGGATCCGTTATTGCCAGCGGCCCCTACGGCATCGACTTCCCGCCGTCACAGTATTTCACGCTCCAGATCCCGTTCCTCGGGTTTGAATCGGAACGCGTCGTGCCATTTTATGATACACGTTGGTACGAGGATGTGGATCTCCTCATTGCATCCGATTATGATTACACGAGGTATGCGAGCGAACCGCAGCGGTACGCAGACTTTCTGGCATACTATGATTCGCTGAGGACTCACTGGAAGCTCGACCTGGCGATGGAGCCGTCGCAGGACAGGACCGGTCCCGCGTTCTGGCTTTATTCCTATCCCGATTCGCTCAAACAGCCGCGGCTCGATCCGTCAATTTTCGGCCGGCTCGAAGCATCACCCGAGAGCACGCGCATCAGTAACTTCCTCAAACAGCTGAATGAGGTTTATCTGAAAAAGGGAAAGCTGCAGAAGAGTGAACAGGTTCTCCTGGAGATTCTGTCGGTTGAGGTCGACAATCTCCCGCTGATGAATATGCTGGCAGAAATCGAGCTGAATCTCGGTGAGTACGAGCAGGCACTCAAACCGCTTATGCGCTCGGCCCAGCTCAAACCCGACCAGCCGGAGATCTTTGCGATGGCCGGTCACGCCCTTCTGGAACTTAAACATTACCGGGAGGCGGCACCGACGCTGCTCAAAGCCATCTCTCTCAACAACAAGCTCGCTTCGCCGTATGAAGATCTCATCACAGTATACCGGACTGCGCATGACCGCGGAGATCTTCTCGCAATATTAAAGCAATACGCCGCGCTCCTGCCGCCGAAGAGCCCGAAATTCAAGGAGATCCAAAAGCAGATTGCAGATCTTGGCGGGGGTTAAGCGGGACGGCGGTTTGGTTCTCTCCCGAGAATGGCATCAACAATCAGCTTGCCGTGTGTACGACCATTCTCGATAAACACTTTATTATTGAATTTCCCGCCGACAAGTCCCCCGGCCACGAAAAGGTGCGGAATATTTGTTTCCATGGTCTTGGGATCAAATGTCGGGGCAAGTGAATCCGGATCTGTGGTAATTCCGAGCGATCGGAGGAATGCGCCATCAGGCCGGTAACCGATGAGGACAAAGACAAAATCGTTCTCCAATTCGAGCACCTCATTTCTCTTTTGAACGATGGTCTTTTCAGGGAGAAATTCTCTTACCGTTGAGTTGTACTCTACCCTGATGGAACCGGCGGAAACGCGGTTCTCGAAATCCGGCAGTATCCAGTACTTGACCCCTGTGCTGAGAGCGGTTCCCCGGTGAACAAGCGTCACCTCCGCACCATGCCGCCAGAGGTCGAGCGCAGCTTCGACCGCGGAATTCTTGCCTCCAACCACCACCACTTTCCGACGATAAAAAGGCAGGGGATCCCGGTAAAAGTGGCTGACATGCGGCAGGTCTTCACCTGCGACCCCGAGCGGCGTCGGGGTGTCATAATATCCCGTAGCAGCTACGAGAAAGCGGCACCGGTACGATTTCCCACGTGATGAATTCACGACGAAATGCTCCCCCTCGCGTTCGACCGAAGCCACCCCTTCGAACAGCCGTAATTCCAGACCAAAATGATCTGCCACATGCCGGTAGTAATTGACGCAATCAAGTGAGGTGGGTCTCGTTGTCGGAATGACAAACGGAATGTTCCCGATTTCCAGCAATTCCGGAGTTGAGAAGAAAAACATATCCCGTTGAAAATGCTGGATGCCATTGACGATACCGCCTTTATCGAGAATAAGGTGAGAAAGCCGGGCCTTTTGCGCTTCAATTCCTGCTGCAAGCCCTGCCGGCCCGGCACCAATGATGATGATATCGTAGGAAGAACCCATAGAGATTTCTGATCAACAAAAAATCCTGTCTTCTTGAAAGACAGGATCGGATTTTGAGCTGAAGGTCAGATTTGAACTGACGACCTGCTGATTACGAATCAGCTGCTCTACCAGCTGAGCTACTTCAGCAAAGAGATGGATCTTTCATCGTGAATGTAACAAAATCTCACTTCATTTCCAAGAGATGGATGCGTGCAGATCTTTCCTTTGACTAATCCATCGGGCTTTCATACATTACAGTAGCAGTCCGGATACGAGAACTCGCTCTGACAAGAAAATATTCACCCATAAACTTCATTCAGGTTGAAGCATGCATATCTATATTGGAAATCTCCCTCTCAAATATACCGACATCGAACTGAAGGCAATGTTTGAGCCGTTCGGCACGATTGTCTCTGTGAATATCGGATATAACAAGAAGACCGGTGAGTCGGAAGGATACGGTATCGTAGAGATGAACGTAAAATCCGAAGCCCGCGCAGCGGTCGAAGCACTGAGAGGAAAGGATCTGGAGGGGAAACCACTCCGCGTGCGGATTCTCAAACCCGACGACCCGTTTCACCAGGCGGTAAAATCCTCGCAGAAAGGATCTGCCGGGTCGACACGCTTCACCGGAGATGTCCAATACCGGGGAAGCGGCGCTATCCGACGCGGCGGCCAGAGGGGAAGCTAAGGGTCGCTCGATTCCGCACGGAACCCAACCTATTTCACTGCCATCCGTACGAGAGGTATATGGACCCCTTCAGACGCAGTGCGTCAGTGAACGACACATCCGAAACCAGTCCGCCCGAGCCGAAGCTCCGACATGTGATCCGGGAGGATCTCACCCGCGGTGATTTTCAGCGCACGGTACGGAAAGAATACGCGGAGCTGAAGGAATTTTTCCTCGATGACGAGCGCAAGGCGCGGCTGAACGAAATGAGCCGGCTCAAGCGCTGGATCTTTACTGCACTCTGGCTGATGACAGCGCTCTTCCGCAAGCTTACTCCCGTCCGGCGAATCCTCCTTCTCGCAGCGGTTATCCTTCTGATCGTGCAACACGACTTTTCGTACGCGAGTCACCGGCTGAATATTCAGATCGACACGGGCATCTTCGCTTGTTTTATACTCCTGTTCATTCTCATGCTCGAGCTGAAGGATAAGCTCCTTGCACACGATGAACTCGAAGCCGGCAGGGCAATCCAGTCGGCACTGATGCCGGAACAAAGTCCTTCCGTCCCGGGCTGGTCGATCCATCTTAACACCCGGACCGCAAACGAAGTCGGCGGCGATCTCGTCGATTTTCAGGAACTCGGCCCTGACAGATATCTCCTCACGCTCGCGGATGTTGCTGGAAAGGGGTTGAAAGCGGCACTGGTAACATCCAAGCTCCAGTCGACAATCAGGGCGCTGGCACCGGAGACGTCATCGCTGGAGGACCTGGTCTTCAAAATTAATCTGGTCTTTCACCGCGACACGGTCAGAAATATTTTTGCATCACTCGTCTGTATTGAATTCTCTCCTTCTTCCGGAAGTGTCCGACTGGTAAATGCCGGTCATCTCCCGCCCGTTCTCGTTACGCGGGAGGGGCTTTCGGAACTCGCCAAAGGAGACCCCGCAATCGGCATCATACCTGATATCCGTTACCATTGCCAGGAGGTGCAGATCCGAAAAGAAGAGGTCCTCTTTATTTACTCTGATGGGCTGACGGAAGCGAAGAACGAACGGGGAGATTTCTATGGACAAGGGCGAGTACAAGCCATTCTTCCCTCCCTGCAACACCTGAACGCGGAGCAGATCTCAGACCGCATCATCCTGGAGGTCGAACGATTCATCGGCGAAGCACGCCGGCATGATGATCTCTCACTGATTGTGATGAAGCGGATCGAGTAGTTGCCCGGTCCGGATTCGGCACCGCTTCACCAGGAATGTGATTGACTGAACGGGGAGGATACCTCGAAAATCCCGCAGTTCCCAAGAAGGATATAAAAAACGGGCTTTGCCCCGAGCAGAGTCTCTCCTCAGATCTCACGCTCAGAGCAAAGCCCTTAAAGTCGCCCCGCAAATCCGGAGCTGATGGGTCACCAGCCGGTAAACGTAAGCGATGTGTTGCCAGTTGAGTCGACTGAACAAACGGCAGACCATGAGCCGTTGATCGTCGAAGTACCCGTGAACGATGCAGTCGCACCGCTCGCACTCGTAACGGTGTAGGATCCGTTGTTATCGGAAGCCATCTTGGACGGAATCGTATAGTTGTTATACGTGCCGCCGCCGCCGCCCATCGTGGTCGGGCGAATCTTGTACTGATACGCGTTTGCAGCAATGTTCACAAGGCTCGACGTTACGCCGTCCTTGTTAGCCTGCGTGCTGTGCGCGCTGAACTGGGAGATACCAACCGCTATGGCGATACCCACAACGATGACGCCCAGGATGATAAGCAAAAGTTGCTGCTGACCCATAAAAAATCTCCTTGATGTTTATGAATGTTGGTTAAGTGTTTCTGTTAGCAATTTTCATTTCAAACTCGTTCGGTAGATAACGCAATGCACATGCCAATTAATTCCGATCGCATCACGCGTAAAGTTCCTCGTTTTTCATTCAGTATTGGGCAGGTCTTCCGTGAGCGCATTCCGAGGGCCAATTTTGCGGAAAAATTTGCCGGATAGGTGGAAGATATTTCCGAGAAATCTGATTACCGGGCCTAATGAGGGTTGAAGAACTCCCTCGTTTTGAAATGGATTGGAATCAGTCCGCAGTTGCTTGGGTCAGACGAGGTGATATTGGTGGAAATACGGGTCGATATGTTTCTTCTCGGGAGGGTACCTCAACAGACACGCCTTCGCTCCAAATCAGGGAGGAGTGAGTATCAGGGAGAATCCGATCACGCCCTTGGCAGCTAAGAATCCAAAGAAATCAGAATCGGCAGCGGGTGAACCGGGCATACTGAGCCCTCGCGGAAACTACCTGTTGCGACGAACTTCTATTGTCGGAACGCTACTTCGATTCGGGCTTCTCCGCCGGAGTTGTTGTCGCCATCGGCTGCATTTCCGGGAGAATGATGCGATCGTACGCTATCGTCGATGGGTACGGTGTCACCCAGCTGAATGTCAGGAAGAACCCTGTAGAATTGTACGCGTCGATTCCGGTCATGAGTGAATCTGCTTTCTCCTTCAGCCGTCTGATGTCGTTATCCATCGAGGTCAGCATGGCCGTCGAAACGCCCAGTCCGTCGAGATTCTGTTGCGTGGATATCACATTGTGGAAGTGAACTGCCGACTGGTAACATGAATCAAGCACGCTGACAATGATCCCGTCGCTCACACCCTTGGTAACGCTCTTTCCATAATAGGCGATCGCACCGTCGAATGCGAGCTTTGCGGCATCCACCGCAATCCGTGCATTGTCGTCGGTCGTGTTCTTGCGGAACGTTTCCCCGACGTTCAGGATGCTCTTATTGCATTCGATCAGCGCAGGAGCGATTCCCGCCCGGACCTTGCCAACGGGCTTATAGCTGGATTTCAGCATCAGATTCGTGAAAACCACAAAAGCAACAATGACAATCAAAACGATAAATGTTTCAAGGTCATACTTCAGAATTTTCTTATGTTTTTTTTCCTCGGCCTTTAACTCTTCTTCAAACCCGGTTTCCGCAGTCATGTCAATTCTCCTTTCAAGTGCCGAATTTGCCAAAAAATAAAAAACCGCTTGCGAAGCTTCCTTCACAAGCGGTGCCAAAGAGCATACACCTTTGATATTGTAATGTACGAATTCCGAAAGAGACAGTCAATTCGTGTCTCTCGGCCGGAAGTGCTTCACGTGCGGTCGATCACACCGCTATTCCCCAATATCTGGCTTTTTTCCGTAAAACACAGTCGGGAAAAAATCACCGGTGTCGACTTTCTCCCCTTTCATCCATTCTTTTTCCGGCATCACCGTGCGCAGCGTCCACTCTTTTGCAACTTCCCCCGCGGTTTCGCTGCCGATCATCTCGATCGTCTCCCACGGACAGTATTTCACGCAGAGCTTGCAACCGATACAGACATCCAGATCAATTTCGACCAGCTTTTTGTGGACATCATACTCCGGTCCCGCCACAACATACATGCAGTCGACCGGGCAGACTTCGAGGCAAACCTCGCATCCGGTACAACCGGATTGATCGATAACGGCAAGCTCGCGCGGACGCTTCTTTCTGGCCGGTGCCGCGGGTTTTGGAGGAACAGTTTGTGCTTCTGCCATGATTCTAACCTTCGCTCATCTGATAGTCTGATGATAGGAATTTTCGCATACAGATACAAATTGAGAACGGCTCGGCGTTCTGTTCACATACCCGACGCCGCCGGAGCAATCCCCACTTCTACCATGTGCACCGCAATCACCTTGAGCAGGTCACGGGGGTTGATACCAATCAGGAATCCGCGTTTCCCTCCGTTGAGATAGATCTTCGGAAGATCGAATATCGACTTCTCTGCATACACGGGTAAGCCGATTCTCGTTCCGAGCGGACTCGTTCCTCCGAACTGATACCCCGTGAAGCGCTGACCGTCTGAGGAAGTACACATCGAGATGCTTTTCACGGCAAGCTGGCGGGCAAGATTTTTCAGCGAAACCTCCCTGTCCCCGTGCATCAGGACAATCAACGGTTTCCGATGATCGGTCTCGAGAACGAGCGTCTTCACAACCTCATGCTCGGGGACTCCCAGCTCTCCGGCGGATTGAAGCGTACCGCCGTGTTCCACATAGCGGTAGAGATGCGGCTCGAAAGGAATCTTCTTCTCACGCAGAACACGCACCGCCGGAGTGATCGGAAAGTCGGCAGTTGTCATTATCGGATCATCTTCCGCGGCGATTGATAGTCGCTCGGCCAGCCGTACTTTGAGAGAGAGACTACATCCCGGATGAAAACGATTCCCTCCTTCCTCAAAAGACGGCGCTGCCGCTCCGCAAGCCCGTCCAGGTCAGAAAGCGAAATCTTTCCCTGCGCATTGATAACCCGATGCCATGGAATACTCGAACCGCGCGGGAGGTTATGAAGAGCGTACCCGACGAGTCGGGCGTGGCCCAACAAGCCGCAGAGATCGGCAATGCGTCCGTAGGTGCTCACTTTTCCTTTCGGGATCCCGCGGACGACGTTCCAGATCAGCGTATACTTCCGCGGAACGACGCCAATCTCACCGCGTGGAGGAATGTGGGGGCTGTTTCGTGACCTAGTTTTATAATGTGACCGGCTGGGCAAATTTCGCGAGCTCCTTCGCCGATGCTTTGTCGACGTCGGCATGCAAACTGTTTCCATGAGAGTCCATCGTTACGATCGCGGGAAAATCCTTCACCCTGATATGCCACATCGCCTCCGGCGTACCGAACTCGAGGAAATCGACCCCTTCAACTTCTTCGATGCACTGCGTGTAGAACTGCGCTGCACCGCCGATCGCATTAAGGTAGACGGCACCGAAATCCTTCAGGCCGGCAAGAGTCTTTGCACCCATCCCGCCTTTCCCGATAACAACGCGGATCCCAAACTTCTTGATGATGTCTGCCTGGTAGGGCTCCTCGCGGCTGCTGGTTGTCGGACCTGCCGCATTCAGGAACCACCTGCCGTCCTTTTTGAGAGCCACCGGCCCGCAGTGATACAGCGCCGCGCCATGGAGATCGACGGGCGAATCGTGTTTCATAAGATACGTATGCAGGGCATCGCGCCCGGTATACATCATGCCGCTGAGGAGTACGACATCGCCGACCTTCAGACTCCGGATCTGATCCTCCGAAACCGGTGTCGTGAAATGTACTTCCCTGCCGGTCGAAGGCAGGCCCGCGATTCTTGCCATTTTCCGGGCCGGTGTATCGTCCTTGTAAAGCCAGCGAAGGATTTTCCCCGTCGAAGGATCGAGCACCACACCCTGACGCCGGAATGCCCAGCAATCATACGCCACGCTCACGAAAAAGCTCGCCGGCAGGCGATGATATGAACCGATCTTGCATCCGATCAGTGATACTCTGCCGCCGAACCCCATCGTACCAATGCCGAGCTTGTTCGCCGCATCCATAACGTAGTTTTCGAGCTTTGCGAGCTCAGGGTTCGGGTTAACGTCGTCGAGAGATCTGAACAACTGCTCTTTTGCAAACTGATATCCGCTTGCCCGGTCTCCGCCGACGGCGACACCGATGGCCCCGACGCTGCATCCCTGTCCCTGCGCCTGGTACACCGCATGCAGAATGCACTTTCTGATCCCATCCAGGTCTCTGTCTGCGCGCCCGAGATTCGGCAGTTCGACCGGAATGGAATACTGGATGTTCTTATTCTCACACCCGCCGCCTTTCAGAATCAGGCGTATTTCAATCTCTTTCTTGTCCCATTGGTGAAAGTGAAGCACCGGCGCGCCTTCGCCGAGGTTGTTCCCGCTGTTCTTTCCGGTCAGTGAATCGACCGCATTGGGGCGCAGTTTTCCGTTTTTCGTCGATTCGACGATCGCATCGAGAATGTCTTTCTGCATCAGGATCTGATCGGTACCAACGGGAGTCTGTATTTCAAATGTCAGCATCCCCGTATCCTGGCAGATCGGCACCGCACCATCGCAGGCCATATCGACATTCACGGCGATCGTTTGCAGAGCCAACGCCGATTGTGTCCCGGCAGTTTCGGTTTCCATTGCCCTTGCGAGTGCACGGCGGACATCGGGCGGAAGGTTCGAAGAAGTTTCAACAATAAGCTGATAAATACTGTCTTTAAAGTTCGTCATGGGAGGAGTCCTTCGTCAGGTGGTTGTTATTGCAACGAGCAAAATATCAAAAATATCATCGTAAATCAATTCATCCCATTTGGATTCATGGAACTCATGATTGCATTGTCATTCTTCATCCCAATAGTAATAACACGGGAAGGCTCAAAATCATCCTGATAAACAAAAAAGGGTCTTCCTGCCGGAAGACCCCTCTAAATTGCTGATTTGTGTGATCCTAAGAAATCCGGATCAATATAATGCGGTCCGTCAAATAAAAAGAGGTGCAAGTACGAGCGTGATCGTAGAAAGCAATTTGATGAGCACATGCAGCGAAGGTCCTGCAGTGTCCTTGAACGGATCACCAACAGTATCGCCGACGACCGATGCCTTATGCGGATCAGATTTTTTTCCTCCGTAGGCACCGGTCTCGATGAACTTTTTGGCATTATCCCACGCTCCCCCGCCGTTATTGAGGAACAGTGCCATGAGAATACCGGTGATCGTGCCCGCCATGAGATATCCGCCGACGACTTCGGCTCCCGGCGCATTGCCGCCCGCATAATAAATCCATTTGAAGACTACTCCCACACCAACAGTCATCCCGACGACGAGCAAACCGGGGAGAACCATTTTCCGCAGTGCAGCTTTCGTTGCGATGTCGACACACTGACCGTAATCAGGTTTTGATGTGCCCTGCATGATACCAGGATTATTCTTGAACTGTTCTCGCACATTGTTGATGATGGAATACGCTGCCCGGCCGACCGCTTTAATGGCAAGTGAGGAGAACAGAAATACAAGAACCGATCCAAGCATAGCACCGACGAAAACTTCCGGCTTATTAAGATTGATGACCGGCTGAAATGAAGGCATGTAGTTCCTCACCTCGTCGATATATGCACCGAACAAGAGAAAAGCTGCAAGAGCTGCAGAACCGACGGCATATCCCTTCGTGAGCGCTTTAGTTGTGTTGCCGACGGAATCGAGACGGTCGGTCCGTTCACGAATCTCATGGGGCTGATGGCTCATCTCGACAATGCCGCCGGCATTATCTGTGATCGGACCGAACGTATCCATGGCGAGAATATACGCGGCAGTTCCGAGCATACCCATCGTGGCGACGGCCGTTCCAAAAAGACCCGCGTCCGCAAGTCCCGAATGTGATCCGAGAAAGTATGCGCCGACAATAGCTGCACTGATAACGAGGATCGGGTAGCCGGTCGACTCCATTCCTACGGCAACTCCGGCAATAATATTGGTCGCAGGACCCGTCTGGCTTGCTTCGGCGATCGTCTTTACAGGGCGGTAGGTATATTCCGTATAATACTGTGTGATGTAGACGAATGCCACCGAGGTCAGAACGCCAATGACGCCGCAGAGGAAGAAATTGAAGTAGTACTCGCTCCCGAGGAGCCAGCGTGAGGCGATGAAGAACCCGACCATGGCGATGACGGCAGTGATAAAATAGCCGCGGTTGAGCGCTTTCATAGGATCCTCGTTCTCGCGCGTTTTCACGGAGAGGATCCCGATGATCGATGCGATGATGCCGAATGCACGGGCAACCAGCGGAAAGAGGATGACACCGAGAAGCGCGAGGCCGTTCGTTTCAAAATATGCCGTGTTCGCGCGGTAGAGACCGGCCGCAAGAATCATGGCGCCGATATTTTCCGCGGCAGTTGACTCAAACAGATCCGCTCCGCGGCCGGCACAATCGCCGACATTATCTCCGACGAGATCTGCGATCACAGCCGGATTGCGCGGATCATCTTCGGGGATTCCGGCTTCAACCTTACCGACAAGATCCGCACCCACATCGGCCGCCTTCGTATAGATTCCGCCACCGAGCTGTGCGAAGAGTGCCACAAAACTTGCACCGAATCCGTATCCGACAATGAGAAGAGGAATTTTCGTCACGTCACTCGTGACCCCTACCGCTCTCACGAGAGCGAAGAGGCCGGAAACGCCGAGGAGGCTCATCGCCACGACAAAAAATCCGGAGACTGCACCGCCACGCAGTGATGCCTGTAAAGCACCGTTCATATCGGTCCGGGCAGCGGATGCTGTACGAATGTTGCTTCGTATGGCCACCCACATTCCCATATAGCCGGCGGCAACGGAGCATGCGGCGCCGAAGACAAACGACAGCGTCGTCCACAGTGCGAGATCAGAGGGGCTGGCGGGATCATGTTCGTTATGCGCACGAACGAACGCATAGAGGATGTAGATCAGACATGCCAGCGCGATGGCGAGGAATCCGATGGTGCGATTCTGCCGGCGAAGGAATGCTTCAGCACCCTGCTTGATGGCATTCGAGATCTCCTGCATCTTCTCGGTACCGGTGTCCCGCCTGAGTACGTCGCGAATGAGGTAGAGGGCAAAGAGCAATCCGAGAATGCTGATGCTGAAGATGAGGGACAATTCCATAAAACGACTCCGATCCTGTTGATTTGGACGCTCTGAGGCGCTGTATACATTTTCGCCCGTTGGATGCAAAACGGGCGAATTCTTAATTTAGGAAAAACCTGTATTGTGCCGGTTACTTATTTTCCGGCTTCGGAAAGCGAGGTAAATGTAATAAAAATATATTTAAAAGTCGAGTGTTTTCTGACTCTCCTGGGAAATCACTCGCCGCATTTCAAACCGAGAAGATCAAGGTATTTCTGCGCATCTTCCGCTTCCTTCGTCTTCGGGCATGTCTCGATCAGCTTGCAGTAATACTTTTTTGCGTCCTCTTTGCGGTTGCTGTTCTGGTATGCCTGCCCCGTCCACATCAAAAGCTGGCAATTCTTGGGATCGTACGGAACCGCCTTCTTAAGGTAGTCTGCAGCCTCTGCATACTTCTTATCGATCAGGTATCGGATGCCGATCATTTTGTACGCCTCTCCGACCGCATCATTATACTTGGTGACATCGGCGTTTTCACTTTCATTATTGACGAGGTCGATGAGCTTCTTGTATGCTGCAATTTCCTCTTCGGATGCCTCGAGCTGTGCGCAGGCCTGCGCGAGTGTCCTGTATGCATAGACATTGTCCGGACGGTACTCAAGGCTCTTCAGGGCATGTTCTTTCGCGGCGGTAAATTCCTTCAACTGCATCAGGCATCCCGCGGCATTGAGATTTGATGCGAACCGGTAACCGGAAGACGTGTCGCAGGCAATTTTCTTTTCGAACATAGCTACTGCATCTGCATATTTCTTCGCGCGCATATAGGTTGTGCCGTAATCATACGGAATATCACAGCGCGTAGAATCTTTCTGATACGCACGATCAAACACCTCCAACGCATGCGCAATGCTATCTTCTGCCTTGAGAGCTTTTGCATATCTCAGCAAGTCATCAATGCTCAGTGATTCGACTTTGAGTTTGGAATATTTCTCACGCGTCAGATCGGTCTGGCCGGTCTTACTGTATGCCTCTGCCAACATCTGCTGGATTTCGGTTTGTGAAGCGTCCTTCCCGGAAATATCTTCACCGATCGGAATGAACTGCTGATAATTTCTCGTTTCGAAGAGGCATTTCGCGAGATTGACCTCGACGTTGATCGAATCCTTCTGGACCTTATAGAGGCGGTCATACAACTGAGCCGCATTGGCAAACCGTTTTGCGCGCATGTAGATATTACCCGCACCGGCAAGGGCGGTAACATTCATCGAATCGATCTGCAGTGCTTTTTCAAATGCCGCAACAGCATCCGGGTACTTCCTTGATTTACGGGCGTTGTCCCCCAGCTTGAGGTAGAGATCGATGTTCTTGCCGTCCATCTGCGTTGCTCTCTGGTACATGTCGACTGCTGCAGGATAGATTTTCTGCTTGGCGTACGCATCCCCGAGCAGTGCATAGAACTGCGCATTCGACGTGTCAAGGTCCTTCCCTTGAACAAGCACCGCGACCGCCTGGTCAACCGAATCGGCTTTCAGGAGAGCAGATCCCAAAAGCACGAATGCCTCGACGTTCTTGGAGTTCTTGTCGATCGCTTCCCGAAAAGCAGATATGGCAGCGATGTAATCTCCCTTCGCAAGCGCCGCCTTCCCCACGACCATCGGATCGTCAGCACGAGCCAGTGAGGAGAATACTGTGACTGCAACGAGGAAAAAGAGCGCGACGATAACTGATGTTTTCACTGTTGTTCACCCTTATTTGTTAATTCGACAAGGCGGACAGGCATCGTTGCCGGAACGAGACCGAGATTCAGCACAATCTTCTGTCCGGGAGCACTCGTGATGAATGCCGTAAACCCCGCGGCAACACCATAATTATCCGCCTTACTGTAAATGTAAACGTCACTCGTCACCGGATAAAAATGACGATAGAGATGCGCCTGAAGCGGAGCAAAATATTGTCCCTTGATGTCGAGAGAGTCGGCTGCCGCGGGATCCATCAGATCCAGAATCTGGACATTCTCCTTCTTCTCGCCGAGCCAGCTGATACTCACGACTCCGAGGGCGCCTGGAATCTTCGAAACAAAATCGAGCATCTCGTGTGACGACTTGATCGGATTCGCAGGCGCAGTAAATCGTTTTCCGTGGAGTACCTTCGTCGACACCACTTCAAAGTCTGCACTGTTCTGATCGGGCAGTGCAATGATGATCGGCTGCATCTTCCCGCCAACCCCCTTCCACTGCGTGATCAATCCGGAGTAGATGCTGTCGAGCTGGGTCGTTCGCAACTCCTTCACGGTATTCAGATTATTGACGAGAAATGCAAGCCCGTCCACTGCAATCTTGTATTCCGCAAATTTCAGATTTGAACGGGAGGCAACATTCCGTTCCTCATGGTTCAGCGGCCGCGAGGAGACAATGAGCTGTGTCGTATCGTTGAAGAGGTGCGTGATGGCTTCACGTGCCGTCATCGAAACCAGGTTCACGTGTGCCTGCGGATAGAGATCCTGGAATTTCTGCTGTTCCGCCTCAATGACCGGTTGGACCGACTCCGAAACCAGAACGGTGACGGTTCCTTTGGTCGGCGTCTCGCTTTTCTGTTCCTCGCACCCAACCCAGATGCACGACAACCCCGCAACGAGGAACAACAACGCAGGAATATTATTCCATTTCACGACGTTGACTCCTCTGTTTAATGAAAATCATAAGTATGCGATAGGTTCCGTAGACTACCATGACTACCCCGAGGATCGTCCGGTAATTGCTCGGTACGTAAGCCGGAATCAACGCACCGACGAGGATGACAATTCCCACAACCAGGATCAGCCCCGCGGTCATCAATCCGACTATCCGGAGTATGAGCTGGGCGATCATGACGGCATCTCTTCCGCCGTTCGGATCTTGCACGGGCTGGACCCGAGCACCGGGCCACCGCCTCTTTCGAAGCAGTAGCCGCGCTCAGAATCAAAATAAGGCCGGATGAATGTCTTCGCCGGTTTCCCGAGAACATCTATCAGGCAGTCATTTTTTCCACTTTCGCGACGTGTCATAAGAGACCCTCATGCTGCCGCGCTGCGTACGACGATCGACGATCTAACCGCGAACTGTCACTTACCAAGTTTAAAATGAAACGGCACCATTGCCCATACGGCAACGGGTCCGTTATTCATCATTGCGGGGGTAAACACCCACTGCAATGCTGCCTTAACGGCGTTCTCCTCGAAGACCGGGGAATCCGATTTCACCACAACCGCTTTCTTCGCTTTTCCTTCCTTGTCGACGAGAATTTTCACCCAGACTGTTCCTTCGACACCAGCTTTACGGGCAAGCTCAGGATAATCAGGGCTCACCTGTTTTACCGGAACCGGCTGTTTTTCAACCGGGACGAAATCCGGCGGCTCTTCATCTTCAACCTTGATATCCTGCTGGACCTGTACTCCACCGCCTGTCGCATCGCCCGTCGGCACTGAGGGGCTCTGAACTTCCGAGAGCTCCTTCTGGCTGGCGATCGTTTGGTCAGGGCTTACTTCCGCGTCGGGCACAGGTACCGGAATACCGACGGTCGGCTTTGCAACCGGCACGCTCACGGCAACCTGAGGCGCCACCTCTGTGTTGGTAATAGACGGCGGCGGACCAAGCTCGCTGTACTTCATGATGCGGACGGTATAGACCGGCTCTTCTTCCTGCGAAAGATACTGCGCCAGGTAGTACCCGCCGATGACGAGGAAGTGCAGACCAATTGCGGATGTCAGAGCCCACGAGGCGTACTTGTGGTAGAGTCCGCGAAGCTCACGCATCCCATAGAGAACGCTTCCTGATACTTCTTTTGCTGTCATAGTTTCCGCTCCTTCCTATCCCGAGACTTTTTGGAGTATCTTCTGGTCGGCGTCTTCCATCGGCGCAAGACTGAACCTCGTCACATTCGCCAGGTTCAGCTCATCCATAATATCGACCATCATGTGGTACTTACCTTTGCGGTCGATCTTAATGAGCGTCACCAGTTTCGGATTGGTCTCGTTATACTGCATCATCATTTTCCGGAGATCTTTGAACTCGATCTTTTTGGGCTCGTCGATTCCGATATTCCAGAAAATTGTTCCATCGTCCTTGATGCGCAATGTGAGAAGATTGCTTTGTGCGACCTCGACCTTGATGTCCTTTCCATCCTGCTTCGGCGGAAGATTAATTTCCATCGTCTGCGGACGGCTCATTGATGTTGTCAGCATGAAGAACGTCAATAAGAGAAATGCAACGTCGACCATCGGTGTCATATCAATCCTGATATTGACACGACGCATTTTTTTCTTTTTCTTTTTCTTGTCATGCCCTCGAGGGGCAGCCCCTGCATCGGCTCCTGCCATAGGTCAACTCCTTAATCCTTTTTCAGATCGGTGACAAGATTAAACCGGGTGATGTTGGTACGCTGAAGAATGTCCATCACATCCTCGGTTATCCCGTAGTCTGCATCCTTGTCCCCTTTAAGCACGGTGGCAAGGCGCGGATTTGCAATACGGGCACGAATTAGCATGTCGGGAAGATCCTTTGTCGAGACTTCCATACCGGCGCGCAGCCGGTTTTGCTCGCCGAAGATCTTTCCCGTCATCAAGGGCGAATCGAATCCCAGAAAGACGCGATTGTCTTTGCTGATCTCGATCAGCATGACGTTCGATTCCGGCAACTTGAACGCGGAATGGGATGATGGCAATGCAATCGTTACCTCTTCCGGCGGACGGAACTGCGTCGTCAGCATGAAAAAGGTGAGAAGCAGGAACGCCACATCCACCATCGGGGTCATGTCGATCTTGACGGGGATCCTTGCTTTTTTGATTTTTGGCATGGGAAATTCCCTCTCGACTTATTTGCCCTTGTTTGTAAGCGTCTGGATCACGTCGTAGCTCGCTTCGTCGATCATGTAGGTGAAGTTATCCACCTTGTTCACGAAGAAATTATAGGCGACGATACCGACGATGGCGGCAAAGAGGCCGAGCGCCGTGTTGATGAGGGCCTCAGAGATTCCGATCGAAAGCTGTATGGCATCCGGAGCTCCACCGGCAGCGGCAAGTGCACGGAACGCACGGATCATCCCGATGACCGTGCCCAGAAGGCCGAACATGGTCGCAATGGATGCAATCGTTGACATGGCGATAAGATTTTTTTCAAGAATCGGCATTTCAAGGGCGGTCGCTTCTTCGATGGACCGCTGAACTTCCGCCATCCGTTTCTCGGATTCGAGATTCTTGCTCTCTTTCATGAGAAGCGAATACCGCTCGAGACCCGCACGGATGATGTTTGCCATCGATCCGCGCTGCTGATCGCAGGCCTGGATTGCTCCGTCGACCTCGCCCGTGGTGAGACTGCGTTGAACGTTTTTCAGAAAGGTCGCCAGTGAACCGCGTCCCGCCGCTTTTCGCAGTGAGAGGGATCGCTCAATGACGAAGGTGATAACCATGATCGACAATGTGATCAGGATCGGCACGATGATACCGCCCGTGTACACCTGACCCATCATATTGATCGGTTTTTCTTTGTTCGTATCGGAGAAGTTCGCCGGGTTGCCGAGAACGAACATGTAAATCACGATGGCCGCGGCCAATGCCCCGACCACGAGCACGACGACAAATGTGGATTGTTTCATTCTACATCACTCCTGTAAGAAATTTAACGATGATGATTGTGAATTGACGGTACCAAAACTATGAATTGCTTCTTCAACAGTATCGAAGACTTCGAACACATCCACGAGCCGCGTCACGGCAAGAAGGTTTTGCACCATGCCGGTAATGCCGACAAGCTTCACCGTGCCGCCCCGTTTCGCATAGCTCGTGTGGGCGGCAATGATTGCACCGACCCCGGAGCTGTTCATATAGGTGACTTTCTGAAGATTGAGAATGAGGCACTTGTTTCCCTGCTCGATAAAATCGACAGTCGATTCCCTCAATGCATCGGTCTCGCTGTCGCCAACCAATGCTCCTTTGAGATCGAAGATTGCGATCTTGCCATTCTGAAGTGTTCGAGCTTTTATCGACATTCTGTACCCTCTGTGAGAGGTCACCTATCATTCCATCTCTACCGAAGAGGATTTCGTACGAGATGGGATGTATGCTTCTGCCTGCTTAAAGAGGATACAAACGAGGTGCCAGGATCAGATAGATGTTTTCCTGAAAATTCGACGCATTGAGGGAAGAAAAGCTCTCAAAGAAAACACAATTTCTTGCAAAATGCAAGAAGAGAGATTCATAATAAGCACATAACTGGAAAAGAGTCTGGAAAATCAGCACTTATGCTGAATTGCAAATTGCACGAAACCTTCAATCCGAAATCCCATATTTTTTGCGTTTTCGCCAAAGAGTTGCGGGATCGATTTCCAAAATGCGCGCAGCTTCGTCCAGATCTTTGACCACCTGTAACACCCGCGCAATGTGCTGGCGTTCAACACTCTCAAGGGAAAGGAGTCCCTTCTTTACGCTTTCTTCGGAGAGAATTTCCAGAGGAAGATGAGCCGGCTCAATGATCCCTCCCTGTTTCGCCAGCAGAACCGCTCTCTCGATGACATTTCTTACTTCCCGGATATTCCCGGGCCACGCGTAGGCAGTCAGGAGTTTCATTGCCTCGGGGCTGACCTGTGGAATGTTGTCCGGAGAGAATTCTTTCAGGAAATGCTGGGCCAGAAGGAGGAGATCTTCGGGTCGTTCCCGCAGCGGCGGGAGTGAAATCCTCACCTGGTTCAGTCGATAGTAGAGGTCTTCGCGAACAGTTCCTTCACGGAGCGAATCGGCCAGCTTGCGATTCGTCGCTGCGATGACGCGCACATCCACTTTCCGAGTGGCGCTTTCCCCCACCCGTTCGAATTCGCGGTCCTGGAGAAAGCGGAGGAGCTTCACCTGTGATCCGAGCGGTATTTCCCCGATCTCATCGAGGAAGACCGTTCCGCCGTCTGCCATCTCGAACCGCCCTTCCCGATCCTTGACCGCACCGGTAAATGCTCCCTTCACATGCCCGAACAGCTCGCTCTCCAGAAGATGCTCGGGCAGGGCAGCGCAATTCACCACAACGAACTGCTTCTCCTTGCGCCCGCTCTGCGAATGAATGAATTGCGCAACGAGCTCCTTTCCCGTTCCGCTTTCACCTTCGATGAGTACCGTGAGCTGGCTGTCGGCAATCTGGCGCGCAAGCTCAAGCTGCTGCCGCATAACCGGATTTCGGGTGATGATCCCTTCGTAGGGCTGGCGCTGTGCGAGCTGCTGCCGGAGCGCGATGATTTCCGCCTGAAGGGCATGATGCTCGTACACCTTCGTCGCAAAAACCTGAAGTTCCTTCAGGTCGAACGGCTTCTGAAGGAAATCGAATGCGCCATTCTTGATCGCTTCGACGGCACTGTCGATCGAGCCGTGAGCCGTGATCATTACCGATGTCGTCAGCGGAGATTTCGTCCTGATCTCTTTCAGGACCTCCATCCCGTCGATCGGCTGCATCATGAGATCGATGAAGGCGATATCATACTTCCCGTTCTCGACATGCTCGACTGCATCGCACGGATTGAGGAAACTGTCCACGGAGAATCCCGCCGCCTCCAGTCCGATCGTGAGGGTCTTGAGAATGTTCGCCTCGTCATCAACGACGAGCACTTTACGCTGCGGATTCATGCAAGTTCATGCTGAGGAAGAGGGAGGCGGAGAGAAAACGTCGAGCCCTTATTGAGCACGCTGTTCACCCAGATTTTCCCTCCGTACATTTCAACGATCTTCTTGGCGATGGTGAGACCCAGACCGACACTTCCCGGTGTCGTATCGAGGGACTGCTTCACCTGCACGAATTTATCGAAGATCTTGTCGAGATACTCGGGCGCAATGCCTCGTCCGGTATCGCTCACCTCGAGGAGGATCGCCTGGTCTTCGCACCGCGCCCGAATCTCCACACGTCCGCCGGCGTCGGTATAGCGGAGGGCATTATTGACAAGATTGGAAATCACCCACGAGAGCTGCTGTTCATCGCCGATGAGACTTGGCAGGCGGTCTTCGACGCGGAGAACAAGGTCGACTCCTTTTTCCTTGAACGGCAGCTGGAGCGGTCTGACGGTCGCCTCGATAACGGTCCGCACATCCAGCCGGTCTTCCCGCCATTCGATTTTGTCGGATTCCAATTTTGCAAGCTGCAGAAGCTCGCGGACCAGCTTCGTCAGACGCTCGCAGTCCTGTTTCGACGATTGCAGGAGCTCATCCTGTTCATGCGTCACGGGACCCAGAAGCCCCTGCCGCAGAATATCGACACTCATATTGATCGAAGTCAGGGGCGTACGGAACTCGTGTGAAACCGCCGCCATGAAATCCGATTTCATCTTGTCAAGCTCCTTGTACTGGGTCACATCCTGAAGGACGAGAACGATGCCGCCGCGGCCTCCATGGAGGGCCGGGATCTCTGTCACGCGCGGGCGCAGATATATCGGCCGTCCGTTGAACTTGAACTGGAGGTATGGCTCGCTCAGCGACGGAGCCAGCACAGGTGAAGAAAAGATCTCGAGGATGCGATTGTCAATCGCACAATCGTCGACGCGTTTCCCCACAACATCCTGCTCGCGGATATGGAACAATTCTTCCGCCGATTTGTTGATCAGCTGGATGATGAGCGACGGATCACAGACTATGATCGCATCGGAAATACTCTGGACGATGGTCTCGGACTTTTGTTTCTCGGAGAGGATCTTCTCGATGTTGAGCTCCTCGTACTGGCGGAGTCGCTCGGTCATCTTGTTGAACTCGCGGCTGAGTTCGGCAACCTCGTCGTTCGTGTTGATGTCGATCTTGAGGTCAAGCCGTCCGCGTCCGATCTGATGCACCGTCTCGGTAAGCTTTTCCGCCGGCTCGATAATGTGTTTGGTGAACTGAATAATCGTCACAATACTCAGGGCCGTCGCAACAAGCGCGGCAATGAGCACTGCGATAATGGCTTCATCCGATGTGCGCTTGGTCTCCTGCGAAACCTGCAGCATCGCCTTCTGATTTTCTTCAACCAGCCAGAAACAGTTTTCGGAAAGGCGCTGTGAGAACGGCCGGACAATATTGCCGTAATACTCTTTCGCTTTCTTGTACTGTCCGTTATCGGCAAAGAGCATCAGCGAATCCGACACCATAAGATACCCCTCGTACGTTGAGTGGATATCAGCGAGAATCATCCCTTCCTCGGTGAGTTCGCGGTTCTCCGCATTCCCCTGGGAAACCCCCGGTGCCTTGCTTGCCTCGTCGAAGACCTGGTAAAAGGCCTCCTTCGCGCCTTCAAATTCTTTTGTCCCGTTTGCGGAATCCCCGTTCATAATTGATGTCAGTGCATGGTCCTGCCGTTCGACGGTGTGGGCCATCGTTTCGACGGCGACAATATTGGGGAAATTTTCCGTAAGAATGGTATCGAGCGCAAGAGTCAACCGGGCAAAGTTGTAGATCGCCCAGGCCGTCACAGCGAGATTAATCAGGACGAGCACGATGTAGCCGGAGCCGACTTTAAACCGGAGACTATTGAGAAAGGGAACCTGCATGCTAACTCGTTATAACAGAATATATTGAGATTGGGTTGAAAATTCAAGGAAGGATGGAATCACTGATTTTCACCTGCCGATCGGGATGGGTGAATTTGAATTGATTTCATCGGGAAACGAGGCCGGCCACGCGGCACTCTACTACCCGGAGAAGGTGATCAATACTTGGGGAGATCGCGGATCACCCGGATAATATCATCTCCGGGAAAAAACCAGCGAGAAAATGCTAATTGCTGTCGAGGAGGTCTTTAAGCCGGTTCTCAATTTGTTCGATATCGATGGGTTTTCGGAGTATGCCGAAAACACCGATCTTACGCGCCTCGGCGAGAACGCGTTCATCCTGAAAACCGGTAATGAAGAGAAATGGAATCGACGAGGTTGCCGGCGCGGCCTTTACTTTCTTAAACATCTCAAAACCGCTCAGCCGGGGCATCACGATGTCCGATATGATAACGTCCGGTTTGAACGATTCGATCTTTTCCAGTCCCTCCTGTCCGTCATGCGCCACGTCGACTTCATAATTATCCATAACCAGCAGATCACGGAGGAGTTCCGCAAATCCGACTTCATCATCAACGAGGAGGATTCTTCTCAATGTTTTTTCGTCCATGAATTCAGGGATGGATAAAAATTCATCGGAATATAGGGAATGCAAAGGCCAGAATCAAGTAAATGCAGCAGTTATCGAAAATTCATCGAATCAGCAACATTTTTCTCGTTTCCGTTCTTTTCTCGGTTCGAAATGAGTAGAAATAAATTCCGGTCGGAGCGTTCGAACCGTCCCAGCTGAATTGATGATACCCCGGCGCGAGGATCCCGTCAAACAGTACATCCATTTTTCTTCCGTTCAAGTCATAGACGGTGAGCGTACTGTTCGACTCTCGGGAGAGATTCAATCCGATCTTGGTCTGCGGATTAAACGGATTTGGATAGTTTTGAAGGAGGTTGTATCGGGAAAGCGATGGCCGGTCTTCGACTCCGGAGGTGGTATCGGATGATACAACGACAGGAAAGTTCGCTCCAAAATTCCATGCATCCCCCTTCGGCAATCCGTCACCATTGCAGCTGTTCCCGGCGCTGTAAATCGTATCCGTTTCAGCTGTCGAGGATGATTGGTAGAAGAACTCCCAGCGAAGGGTATCGAGGTGGAATTCTTTCGGTGAGGTATGTGTGATTTCACCCGAGATGACCTGCGTCGTGGAATCTGCAGGCGAGAGCGTGCCGTGATTTACCGCCACATCCAGCCCACCGACAACTGCAGGTCCCCCGGAGATGATCATGGTATACCGCACGATCTGCGAAACACGGATGCTTTCAGGTCCCTCGATCCACACCCGCACAGAATCTGCAGAGGTGATGGAATGACAGAGACAGCCGAATCCATTCTTGCGGGTTGCACCGGTGATCCCGTGTTCATGGAGAATGTCAAATCCCCAGAGTGCAAAGCATCCGACTGCAAATGAAGCGAGAACGATTACGCGCGTCGTCCTTTGCCGGGAGAGCATCATCGGTTGAAGAGGTGCGAGGGTCCATCACCAGGCGGTACCTGATCGCAGCACCGCAACAACGATGTACCCGACAACAAGAGCGAGAATGATGAAAATTCTGTACCGTGTTTCCTTACTCATTCATGTTAATGTACTATGAAAATGTCCGGATTCCAAAATCACGGCGATGCGGATGGCTGACAACGGTTCCGATTCAATTCCTCAAGGGTGAGATCGATGCAGGGTTATTGACATTCAGGGATGGCTTTTGTACATTGCTCAGTCTTTTCAGGAAACCATCCGCACTCCGGAGAAATCATGGAACATCATCTCAAGATGCTGTGTGTTGACGACAACGAACAGCTTCGGAACAATCTGCGTGACCAGTTTCTCATGGAAGAATTCGACGTCGATACGGCATCCGACGGTGCGATGGCGCTGGAAAAAATCCGCACCACCGATTATGACCTGGTGCTCCTCGATCTCAAGATGCCGAAGATGGACGGGAAACAGGTTCTCACGAAGATGAAAGAGATCAACAGGAGTCCCCGCGTGATTATGCTGACAGCTGTGGATGACGTTGCGACTGCGATGGAGTGTGTGAAACTGGGGGCAAAAGATTACATTTCGAAACCGTACGATCCCGAGGAGCTCCTCCACATCGTCATCAAGGTTCTCGGGACCTGAAACTTCTCCTGCCGGGAAAGGCGCTTACTTACCCGGTGCCGGCTGCTGCGTTGGATTCTCGACGGTTTTCTTCTTCTTGCGGTACATAATACCAACAGGAATAATCACGCAGTACCCGAGGACCAGAAGAATCGGCGCAACCGTCAGCTGAGAAAATCCTTCCACCGTATTTCCGGAAAGAGCGACATACCCCAGGACGATCACCAGCAGTCCGATCCCGAGGATGATGAAGTTTTCCCTTTGCAGAGGAAAACCCGTATCCACCTTCCCTTTTTTTGCAGATTTGGATTTATCAGCTCTTGCCATACGTTCCTTTCACGCAATTTTCCCAATGTAAAAAATAAGTCGGAGAATTCAAAGCTGTTTCACTGGCTCACAAGCTTTCCATCCTCCATCCGGAATGATCGATGGGCCTCGGCGGCAAACGACTCGTTGTGTGTGACGATAACGAACGATAGATTCTTCCCTCGATTGAGTTCCACGATCAGTTGAAAGAGCTGCTGGCTGTTTGCCGAATCGAGATTGCCCGTCGGTTCATCCGCGAAGACAACGCTCGGGTTATTCACCAGTGCCCGGGCGACCGCAACGCGCTGCTGTTCGCCACCCGAGAGCTCTCCGGGCTTATGATCGAGACGTGACGACAAACCGACTGCACCCAGAATGACTTTTGCGGCCCTTGCAGCATCGTGCTGCCGTTCGCCCCGGATCATCATCGGCATCATCACATTTTCAAGCGTTGTAAACTCCGGGAGAAGGTGATGAAACTGAAACACGAATCCCACGTGAACGCCGCGGAGCGAGGCAAGGGCGTCGTCGTTGAGGAGTGAGATATCCCGCTCGTTCCAGAATACCTTTCCCTTCGTCGGCCGGTCGAGCCCGCCTAAAATATGAAGGAGCGTGCTCTTCCCGGAACCCGAAGCGCCGACAATCGTGATGAGCTCTCCTTCGCTGATCCGGAGATCGATCCCGCGAAGAACTTCGAGGCGCGAGGATGCCCGTTCATCGAGAACGTAGGTCTTGTGGATGTCCGCGCAGTGCAGTATTGTCCGTTCCGGGTCCATATCATTCCCACCGCAGGGCGTCTGAAGGACGCATCGAAGCCGCACGGCGTGCGGGGTAATATGCCGCAAGGAACGAAAGTCCGAGCGACGCTGCGCCGATCGCAACAAAATCGGTCCACCGGATCTGCACCGGGATCGCCGGAATAATGTACACGGACGTGTCGAGCCGGAATAGCTGGTATTTCATCTGCAGAAAGATGACGAATAACCCGAGGAGAATCCCGAGAAACGTTCCGATACAACCGATGAGCAGTCCTTCCGTCATGAACACCTTCACGATACCTCCTGACCCCATGCCAAGGGATTTCAACACACCGATGTCACGCTCCTTCTCCATGATGCCCATGGTCAGCGAGCCGAGCATATTGAACGTTGCAACAACAATGATGAGACAGAGAAGGATATAGGCAGACCACCGTTCGACGGTCATCACGAGGTAAAGGTTTCTGTGAAGATCATACCAGCTGGAGATTTCAAGACCGGAAGGGAGAACCCGCTCCAAATCTTCTTTCATCCGATCGGCGGAACGGAAATCGGAGAGACGCATTTCGATCCCGTTATACCGGCCTTCAAGATCGAACAGATGCTGGGCGGCGGGAATGGAAATATACGCGTAGCTCGCATCGTAATCCTTGTTATTCGATTCGAATATCCCGCTGACACGAAGGACGTCGTTCTGCGGAACACTCATTCCGGTAAGTGCTTCCTGAATGCTCGAGGGTCCGTACACCGCAATATCGTTACCGACAATCGAACCGAGCTGATCGGCAAGCGCCAGACCGATCACCATGCCGGGGGGACCTATGCTGTTTTCAAGCTTAACACTGCCGAGTACGATTTTGTCATTCAGGCCGGAGACGGAACCGATCTTCTGCTCATCAATTCCCCGCACAAAGACGACTTTCGTAAATGCACGCGTGGTGAGCATCGCCTTTCCTGACACAAACGGCGAGAACCCCACGATGTCCCGCATCGCGGCGAGTTTCTTCGCGATCTCCCCGTATTCTGCCGCCGACATCCCTCCCGGCTTCTCGATCCGGATATGCGGATCGAAACCGACGAGAACTGACGTCACCACATCGTTAAATCCGTTGAAGACCGAGAGCGCAACCAGAAGTGCCGCAACGCCGATCGTGATACCCGCGATGGAAATCACGCCGATGACATTAATGAACCGGACGGTGCGTTTTGCCAGGAGGTAACGGCGCGCGATGAACATCTCGACGGACATGTACTCACCCGAATCGGAATATCGTGACCGGCTGCAGTTTGGCTGCGGCGCGGGATGGAAGAAACGTCGTCAGGAGACAGAGCAGAAACGCGATGATCGTGACAAGGAGAAAGTTCTGCGCATTCAGGAGAATCGGGACTGAGCTCATATAATAGATATCAGACGGCAGAGAAAGGACTTTGAATGTCCCCTGGATCCAGCAGAGCATGAACGCCAGGAGATTGCCCAGGATGATCCCGATCCCGCCGATGGTAAGGCCCTGCAGCGTAAAAATCTTCCGGATGAGAACAGGCCCGGCACCAAGTGATTTGAGGATGGCAATCGCCCGCGCTTTTTCGAGCACGAACATCAGCATCGTCCCGATGATATTAACCGTCGCAACAACGATGATGAGACTCAGCAGGACCGGCGAGAGCTCCTTCTGCAATTCTACCCAGGAGAAGAGGTTCCGATAGGTCTGAAAAACTGTTCGCGCGTAGTGCGGATATCCCAGGACAGTCTGAACGGCCGCGGCAATTTCATCGACACGGTCAAGATTATTGACCATGATATCGTATCCTGTCACCGCTTCATCGAGTTGAAAGAGGCGCTGGGCGTCCGTCAGGCTCGTATAGGCATACACGTCGTCAAATTCGGACATGCCGGATTCGTAGATGCCGGAGAGCTCGAACTGCATCGCCCGGGGCTGAGAGGATTGAGCAGGCGCCCGCGGAAGAGCGAAGACAACAAGTTTATCACCTACCTGAACGTTAAGTCGGATCGCGAGTTTTTTTCCGATCACGATCAGCGGAATATTGTGATGAACAGAATCGATAAATTTTCCAGCCACGAGGCGGTTCTGGGAAAGAGGAAGAGGTTGTTGTGGATCGATGCCCTTCAGAAATACACCATCGATCGCACTCCTGGAGCGGATCATGCCTTCGCGGCCCGCAAACGGTCGAATGGATGAAACACCGGGGACTTTGCTCATTACCTCCTGCATGGAATGCCGGTAATTCTGGAGGGGAAGATTCTGGTACCCTTCGACTTCGATGTGAGAAGTGAACTCTACGACTTTCTCCTTGATTTCGTGTTCGAAACCATCGAGGATTGTGAGAGTAATGATGAGCGCTGCGGTCCCGAGAGTAACGCCGAGAATTGCAAAGATGGCAATGAACGAAAGAAAACCTCTGTGCCGCTGGGCAGCGAGATAGCGTTTCGCTATGAACCATGAAACCGACACGAGACCGATGATTCTCCTTTGTTACTTTTTCTGCCCGTATTCGAGAAGGTACGCTTTGATAAATTCGTCCAGATCGCCGTCCATCACGGCCTGGGTATTGCTCGTCTCGACGTCGGTGCGATGATCCTTCACCATGTTATACGGATGGAAGACGTAGGAGCGGATCTGGCTTCCCCATTCGATTTTCTTTTTTGTGCTATTGACTGCATCGCGCTTTGCCTCTTCCTCCTCCTTACGCATCTGATAAAGGCGCGACTTCAGCATCTTCAACGCGCGCTCCCTGTTCTGAAACTGGGAACGCTCCTGCTGGCAGGCAACCACAACGCCGGTTGGAAGATGCTTGATCCGGACGGCAGTCTCCACTTTGTTAACGTTTTGCCCCCCTTTTCCGCCCGATCTGTATGTGGCTATTTCCAGATCAGCCGGATTGATTTCAATTTCGACATCATCTTCGATTTCCGGGTAGACGAACACGGACGCAAAGGAAGTATGTCGTCGTGCATTAGCGTCGAAAGGTGAGATGCGTACGAGGCGATGAACGCCGCTTTCGGCTTTCAGATAACCGTAGGCGTACTCTCCCTGCACCTCGATCGCGGCGCTCTTGATCCCCGCGCCCTCGCCCGCCTGCTCATCCGCAAGGAACGTCTTGAAGCCCTTCTTCTCGCACCATCGGACATACATGCGGAAGAGCATCTCTGCCCAGTCCTGGGCTTCGGTTCCGCCCGCTCCCGCGTGAATATTCAGAACACAGTTCTTCAGATCATCTTCACCGCTGAGCATGTTGCGGAATTCGAGATCCTCGATCGCCTTTTGTACTCCGGAAATTTCAGTCTGGACTTCCGGGATGAGGGTTTCGTCGGACGATTCCACCGCAAGCTCGGATAATGCCTTTGCATCCTGGAGCTGTCTATTGGCAGATTTCCACCCATCAACCCACATTTTGAGCTGATTGATTTTCTGCATGACGTTCTGGGCAGAAACATTATCGTTCCAAAAATCGGGGAGGTGCGAGCGGGCTTCGAGGTCGGCTATCTCTTTTTCCTTCGTTTCGAGGTCAAAGATACCTCCGCAAAAGGGTCAGTTTCTCTGACAGTTCCTCAAACCGGTCCTGAACATCTTCGAGCATCATTGTTTCCTTGATAGATTCATCACAATATAAAAAAATCCGGAGTCGGGTTCATTTCAGCGAGAGCTGTTCCAAGATTTCGATCTCCATGCGCAAAAGAGCGGAGCTGAGCGTCTTTCCCTGGGCATCATTTTTCAGAGAGACAGTACCGCCGCCTCCCAAAGATTCGTGGAGAAGGAAGTTCAGAGCCGACAGGTTCGGCATCTCGAACCGCTCGACTTTGCCGAGACAGATTCCTGCAAAGTGCTGCTTCACCGCATCCGCAGTCACATATTTCCTGATAATCGGATAGTAATCCGGTCTGCGGGCAATGAGTCCGACATTGCCCGTATCACCCTTATCACCTGAACGGGCATGCGCTAGTTGTATGAGGAGGACCTTCATAAATCTCTGCAATGGATTCCGCGAACATTTGCGGAAGGTTTTTTCTCAGACCGATTCAACATGTACTTTTGGCTCTACAGCCGTCTTCGGTATCAGAGATGGCCAGTAGGCGATGACTTCACTTGGCTTAGGTCTGCCGCCGGCAAAACCCGTCACGGCCGGCGGACCGGTAAGAATCAGCGGCGCGATTTCCTGCCCGAATCGTTCTACTGCATTCCTGTCGTGACCTCTGACTCCAACCCGAAGGACAACTTCGTTGATCACATCCGGCATCGGAGCGATCGGGCCGTGGCACGAATTCAATCCCAGGAACTCCGTACGGATTTCGTCGAACTTCAATCCAAGATCGGAAAGACGGGTGCGGAGAATCTGATCGGCAGCCTTTGCTTTTTCAAGTGCGTCTGGCCAGGCGTATGTCAACGTTCCGACCGCAGTATATCCGTCGGCATACGACATCGAGACCTTGTAGAATTCTGTGTTCGGCTTACCTTTCACACCGGAGAGCTTCACACGGTCTTTTCCGATTTGTTCGAGCTGTATGGTCGTGAAATCTGCGATGCATTCGGGAGTGATATAATTGGTCGGATCGCCGATTTCATACATGAGCTGCTCGCTGACCGTTTGAACAGAGACCATTCCGCCGGTATGCTCGTGTTTAGTGATGATGATCTCGCCATTTGGATAGGCCTCTGCAATGGGAAAGCCGATGTGAGCGAGATCCGGCACCGATTTCCAATCGGCCGAGAAATTTCCCCCCGTCGCCTGCCCGCCGCATTCGAGAATATGACCTGCCACAACGCCGACTGCGAGTTTGTTCCAGTCGTTCCAGCCCCAACCGAACTCGTAAATCATCGGAGCATAGGTGAGGGCAGTATCGGTTGTTCGGCCGGTGATAACGATCTGAGCTCCCTGCCGCAGCGCTTCCACAATAGGACGCGCGCCGAAGTAGACGTTCGCGCTCACAATCCGATCCCGGACCTGATCGAGCTTCTCGCCGGACTCCATGTTGCGGAGTTCGATATTTTTTGACGCCAGCTCGTCGAGACGCCCGAGGAGGGTATCTCCAAGCACGACACCGATCTTGAGTCCCCTGATACCGAGTTTCCTGGCCGCCCTGAAGATCGCATCACGGCATCCCTCCGGGTTCACACCGCCGCCATTGGTGATGACACTTATGTTCTTCTGCATAATCGTCGGGAGGATTGTTTCCATGAGCGGGACAAGATCCTTCGCGTAGCCGAGAGACGGGTCCTTCATTTTCTGCTTCTGCATGATGGACATGGTCACTTCGGCAAGGTAATCCATCATCATGTAGTCAATGGGACCCTTCGATACCTGATCGATGGGGGCGGTGAGAAGATCTCCCCAAAACCCCTGGCCTGATGCTATTCTGATTTTGTCCTTCATAACAATTAGGTCACAAATAAACGCGGACGATCGCAGATCGGCAAACATTCGCGCATTTTCCGCACTCTTCCGCGGCTAAATGATTCTGATATGCAACTCCTTCAGTTGTTTCTCATCGACGTCCGAAGGAGAGTCATCCATCAACGAGATGGCACTGGCCGTTTTCGGGAAGGCAATAACATCGCGGATCGACGGTGAGCCGGAGAGAAGCATACAGATCCGATCGAAGCCAAACGCAATTCCGCCGTGGGGGGGCGCTCCGAATCGAAATGCATCCAGCATGAACCCGAATTTCTTCTTCGCCTGCTGTTCTTCAATGCCGAGCAGTCCGAAAACCTGCGTCTGCATCGCGCGATCGTGAATACGGATGCTTCCTCCCGCGATTTCCGTTCCGTTGAGGACAAGATCATACGCACGCGCACGGACCTTCAGCGGGTCCTTCGAAAGCAGCGGAACATCCTCCGGTTTTGGAGAAGTGAACGGATGATGCATTGCAACATACCGCTTCTCTTCCTCATCATATTCGAACATCGGGAAGTCGGTCACCCAGAGGAGGTCGTCTTTCTTCTCGTCGATCAGGTTCAACCGCCGCCCCATTTCGAGGCGGAGAGTCCCGAGAATTGAAAGCGCCTTTGTCCATCGATCCGAAATCAGCAGAATCAGATCTCCCGGTTGCGCCTGCATCTTTGCTACGATTGACGAGAGGACATCCTTTCCGATGAATTTTTCGATTGTCGATTCCCCGCCCCGCTCCGTTACCCGAATCCATACCAGGCCGCCGGCTCCAAGACTCTTCGAGAAATCCGTCAGATTGTCGAGCTGATTTCTTGTGTAGGAGCCAATGCCGGGAGCGACAAATCCCGAAACGATTCCCCCGTTGTTCACGGTTTCGGAGAACACCTTAAACCCTGCACGTTGAACGATCTCATTAACGCAAACGAGCTTCAACCCAAAACGCGTATCGGGTTTATCCGATCCGTACGTTTCCATCGCTTCCCTGTAGGTGAGGCGTGGCAGTGGAAGCTGGATATCCACATTTTTCGCTTCTTTGAAAAATCGAGAGATGAGACCTTCCGCAACGCTTTGAATATCGGACTCATCGATAAACGACATTTCCACGTCGACCTGCGTAAATTCCGGCTGACGGTCAGCACGAAGATCTTCATCCCGAAAACACTTTACGATCTGAAAATACCTGTCGAATCCCGCAACCATGAGAATCTGCTTGTATGTCTGCGGTGATTGCGGAAGCGCGTAAAACTTGCCCGGGTGGATCCGGCTGGGTACCAGGTAATCGCGTGCACCTTCCGGCGTACTCTTCATCAGGACCGGAGTCTCGATCTCGAGGAATTTCAGCTCATCAAAGTACTTCCGTGCTGCAAACGCAAGCCGGTGGCGCAGGAGAAGATTCTGCTGCAACGGCGGACGCCGCAAATCGAGGTACCGGTATTGGAGCCGCATCTCTTCGTGGACGTTGATCTGTTCTTCAATGGAAAAAGGGACAACCTCCGACTTGTTGAGTATAACCAGCTCCTCTGCGAGAAGATCTATCGCGCCGGTCGGCATATCCGGGTTTTCAGATCCCGCGGGTCGCCGTTCAACAATGCCCTTTACGGCAATGACATATTCGCTTCGCAGTTCCCCCGCCAGCGCATGGACTTGAGCATTCTTCTGAGGACTGAAGACAACCTGAGTCTTCCCGTACCGGTCGCGCAGGTCGATAAATACAACCCCGCCGAGATCCCTTCGTGTGTCCACCCAGCCGGTGAGCGTGACTGCCGACCCCAGATGAGACAAGCGCAGTTCACCGCAGGTATGAGTGCGTTTAGTCGAAGACATTGAGAATGATACTTTCCAATGGATAAGAGAGAAAAATGGTGGTGGGCAATATAGGAAAATTGCCCCTGAGGTACAAGCACCGGATGGTACCATCGTCGTCAGAATGGAAATAAAAAAGGCCGGTCAATGACCGGCCCTCGCTCATCATCGCACTGCTGGAGCGTCACTTCGTAAGGAGCATTCTCATCGTTTGCTGGAAGAGTGCGTTCCCATCACGGCCACGCACCTGCAGCCGCACGAAGTACAAACCGCTCGCTTTATCGCCGGCATTCCAGACCACCGCGTGAATTCCCGCGCTTTGTTCCCCGACAGCAAGCCGCGCCACCTCGGAGCCGAGAATGTTATAGACGATCAGGCTCACATCCGCCGCCACCGGCAATTCGTAACCGATATTCGTCGAGGGATTGAAGGGATTCGGATAGTTCTGAAATAGTGAGTACCGTGTCGGAATTTCGTTCCCGCCTCCGGATAATGGGCTGCCGTGATCCTGCAAGAGTGCCGATGGAATGATGTTTGCAGAAACGGCAAGTGACCCACACATAAAATTATCGATCCGCACTGGAGTGCTGAACACTCCACCATACAACCACACGTACCAGGAAGAAGGATTGTACACAGTGTCGCGCGTTGCCAGGACGGGTGTGCGGTTGATGAATGCCACAATCGTATGTGTGGAATCGTTGAGCACCTGAACCGAGAGCGTATCCCCTGCATGAATTTCCTGGTTCACCGAGGAGAGCGTTACCGTACCTTTGCTTCCGGTTACGCGCTGGAGACTGAGCTGGTCAGTTCCGTAGGGATTATCGAGATAGCGCAGCCGGTATCCGTTGCCTGCGGACAGATCCTCGTTGTTCATTCTGACATTAATGCAGAATGAAAGCGTGGATCCGTTTCCCCCTTTTTGCCGAACAACGACGCCGACCTGGGTACCAGCACCGAGGAGGGAATCCCACGCAACTCCGCCGCAGTTGCCGTAACCTTTCCTGTTGTACGGCTGCACGGCATTATTGACAATCTGCAGAGTTGCCTTCCCCGACTGGCTTGTCAGGTTCACCCAGTGGAATCTGCCAGCAAGACTCACGTTCGAGACGGAATAATCGAAGTTATCTCTGACGGATACTCCGCCGACCAGCGTCGGTGAACTATTTGAGATCATCACACGTACGCTCGATGTTCCGGTAAGTCCAACTGAATCCTGGGCTGTCGCACTGATCGTGTGGATTCCGTTCGCATATTGCATCGAATTGATGGAATACGAGTATGGTACAGCGGTGAGTTTCTGTCCGACATTCACTCCATCACAGGCGAACTGCACACCGACAAGCTTTCTTCCATCACTTGCCAATGCCGTCACCTGAAACGTCCCGGACACCGTCGAGTTGTTCGCGGGATTTATGATTGAGACGGTGGGATGCGATGTATCCGGTTGAGAAGTTGTCCCTCCAAACTGAATATCATCGACGTAATAAGTTACTGTTCCGCTGCTCCAGTTCTGAATAGTCACGTAGCTGATGGGAATCCTGGCTGAATCAAGCTGACTCATCGGCAGCGATATGAGAACCCATTGATTTGCAGGAACGCTGTTGTAGATGATTCCACGAAAGGCCGTATTCGTATCACCTCCAACTGATACCTGGAGATTCAATCCCGCCGAAGGAGCGTAAACAGCAAAGGAAACCACTGCATAGCGGTTCGGATCGATATTGACGGTCGAGCTCCATTGCCCGCTGTGAAATCTCAGCGCTCCCCAGCCATTCTGGACTGTCTGGATAGAATAACTTCCGCTCCTCGCGTAATCCGTACTCGCAAAATTATTCGTCGCGGACCATGATGAGTTGATCCAGGGAGTTTGCACCGCATCATTGTAGACTGTGAGCGAACCGGAATCGGGAGGGATGGAAACGGGAACCGTGACGCTGACCGATGGTGAGACTCCAACATTACCCGCAGCATCGTACGCCTTTGCCGAAAGAGTCTGTGATCCGCTCAGGCCGGAAGTGTTCCAGCTGTATGTATACGGAGATGAAGAACTGGTACCCGCCACCGAGCCGTTGATAAGGAAATCCACCCGGGTTACCCCGACATTATCGGTTGCAGTCGCGGAGACACTTATCGTACCGGAGATGGTCGCGCCATTCGCCGGCGATGTCACAGATACCGTTGGTCGGACCGTATCCGGAGGAGCGGCTGCGACTGACACGACCACGGCTGCTGATGTTCCGACATTTCCTGCAGCATCGTATGCCTTTGCCAGCAATGTCACGTTCCCTGTCAGCGCGCCTATTGACCACTGCCATGTGAAGGGAGGAGTCGAGCTGCTGGCGAGCACTGTTCCGTTGCAGAGAAAATCTACTCTCGCAACGCCGATATTGTCGCTCGCCGCTACGGTGACGGGCACGATGCCAGTAACCGTCGCGCCGGTGATCGGAGAAGTTATCGAGACTGCCGGCCTGGTCGTATCAACTGTGACGGTTGTTCCACCGACTGCCTTCTTAAAATACTGCAGGAGCTCGTCGGGAGGATTCGCATTTGCTGCATAACCGCGGAATAATTCCCAGATTCCGACGCCGCCGTAACCGCCATTCCGAACCGTGTCGACCTTTGCCTGAATGCTCGCCTGATTCTCATACGAATAGAAGTGCTTGCCCGAGGCATCGTCGTAGCCGACCCAGGGGACTTTGGAAATGGCGTCGAAGTGGTCGCTCCCCGGATTAGCGGCCTTCGCTGCAACGACCTGCGAGTAGTTGGCATAGGATGAGGTCCCGACGCGAGTCTGACCGGGGGCATCGTTGCCGGCAACGTATCGCATTTCAAACGGGAGAACACAGCCGATCTTCGATTTTCGGATCCCATATTTCGCCCAGCCGTCATATGGTCCATGCCCGTTGCCGTTGTTGAACCACGAGGTACCGTTATATCCCGGGTAGTTCGTCGGATCGGGTACGATGGGTGAATTGAATCCGGTGATACTCGATCCGTCGGCCATCCCATAACACATCAGGTTGATCTGATCGAACGATGTATTTGCCCAGGCAGTATCACTCGCATACACCGGAGTTTTCCAAATTGAAACAACCGTGGTGATCATGCCGGGGACAGGCCAGTGATTCAGCGTGTCCCGCAATTCGGTAATAAATGACTTGAATCCCGTATCGTTGCTGGAAGGATATTCAAAATCGAAATCGAGGCCGTCCAGATTCCGTCTGCGTGCAAATCCATTCACTCCCGCAACGTAGTTGACAAAGGTGTGCCTCATCGAAGGGGTATTCACTACCGTTTCCATGTCACCGGTTGATCCCGGTCCCGTTACGGTTGTCGACCCGCCGAGGCCCGCGATACACATCAGGACTTTCACTCCGTGGCGATGCGAGGAATCGACTATCGCTTTTACCCAGTTCAGCTTCTTGTTATAACCACCGTCAAAATTCGCGGAATCTGCCGTTCCCGGCATCTCCCTGAAATATGGTGACGCAGAAGCATTCATGCCGCACGCAAAAATGATGACGTGCGTGAATGCTGTCCAGTCTACCTGCGCGGGTGTGGGAGAAACATCGCCAAATTCGGGATAATAGACGGTCGACCAGAAACTAGACTGCTGTGAAGTGAATGCCGATGATTGGTACGCATGTAACGGCTGTGCACTCGACAACCCCGAAATCAGAAATCCGAACAGTCCAACTATAAAGAGAATCCTTCGCGTTTTCATGGATGCTACCTTTGAGCAATGTGAAATAATTCCTCCGATTCATCAGAGAAAGACTCAAACGAAGTGCCATGGCAGCGCGAAATCTCATTATTTTCTCTTCATCCAGAGGGGTAAAATTTCATTCATGAAAATCATTCGAATGGCTGTGAGAATCATCAAACAATGCCCGGCATCACCGCGTGACGCACACCGCAGGGAAAAACTTTCTCACGAAGAAATGGCGATTTTCAAAACGAGGAAAGAAATGTCGGATGAAATTGAAAGAACTTTGTAGAAAGGTAAATCAAATCCGGTGCGAGTTGTTACCGCTTCGGGAGTGACCGGGAATATCTCCCGATGGGAATTGCCGCCGATCCCGGTTATTCGGGCTCGATGTGGTATGTCGCGATCTTCGTATAGAGTGTTTTCAGACTGATCCCGAGAAGACTGGCGGCATCCCTCTTGTTCCATTGAACATGGTGAAGAACACGCGAAATGTGTTTTCGTTCCACTTCCTTAAGAGGAACAATCGAAGAGGGATCCTCGCGGTGTCCCGTCGTTCGGTGCCTACGCAAGACAGCCGGCAGAAGGAAATCGTCGGGACCGATGATATCGCCATCAGCCATGATCATCGACCCTTCCATCACATTTTCGAGCTCCCGAATATTGCCGGGCCAGTCATACTGCAGAAGGAGTTCAAGCGCCTCGGGACTGATGTGTTTTGGTGTTCCTTTGGGATTCTTCTGTTTCAGAAAATAGTCAACAAGAGCGGGAATGTCTTCCTTGCGATCGTTCAACGGGGGAAGGGAAAGGGTGATCACGTTGAGTCGATAGAGCAGGTCTTCCCGGAACTTCCCCGCCTCAACCAGCTGCTGGAGGTCCTTGTTCGTTGCAGAGATCATCCTCACATCAACATGATGGGTGAGATTTCCTCCGACACGCCGGAACTCGCCGGTCTGAATGAACCGCAGGAGCTTGGGCTGAATAACCGGACTGATATCGCCGACCTCATCGAAGAAGAGGGTCCCGTTATTGGCGAGTTCCGCCAACCCTTGTTTCTGCGAGCGCGCATCGGTGAACGCTCCCTTCTCATATCCGAATAACTCGCTTTCGATCAGCGTGTCGGGTATGGACGCGCAGTTGATCGCGACAAATGGTTTGCCGGCACGGGCACTGTGCCTGTAGATAAAATTTGCCAGGAGCTCCTTCCCCGTTCCGCTTGCTCCCTGGATCAGAACGTTGGTATCCGTCGGAGCAACGCGCCGCGCAAGGTCGAGTATGGCGGTGAGTGCTTTCCCCTTGCCGATGAGCTCCATCCTCTCTCCCAGCCGCGAGAGTTCCGAAGCCATGGCGGAATTGCTCTGCTTCAGATCATGGTGCTCGAGTGCCCGCTGAATGAGCTGCAACAGCTCGTCGGGTTTGAAGGGTTTCGTGATGTAGTGAAATGCGCCCCTCTTCATGCATTCGACCGCTGTGCCAACGTCGTTGCTGCCGGTGAGCATGATGACCTCACTCTCAGGGTATCGCTCGACGACAAAGCTGAGAACCTCGAGACCATCCACTTTCGGCATGGCAATGTCCAGCATCACGAGCTCGAATGTTTTCTGCCGCAGCAGATTCATTGCCGCAACACCGTCACCGACCGTCTCGATGTCATATCCTTCGTGGCGCAGAAATTCCGCCACCAGCACAGAGAACTCCGCCTCATCGTCGGCAAGTAGAATTTTCCAGCGAGGATGGGTCATGGCGTGTTGATACTCTTCAAATCAGTGTCCGGTCATACGATTTTTCATCTCCGGGTTTTGGCACGATATTTTCCAGAACGTCTGCAGGAATATTCAACCCGGCAATCAACGGGGAACGCGGCACCGGTCACGTTGTTGATCATCCAAAGTTAAGGGAAAAATGCAGACAGCGTAATCCGGTGCTTGATGAACATCACAACCTTACCATAGTGAAAGTAGTTCCCCTTCTGTACTCTCTTAGCGGAAATGCTTTCCGGTGAAACGGGACATTCGTCTCCAAAAACAGAAAAGCCGTCGACCGACGGCTTTTCCTTCAGGCGCGTGAGAAAAAATTAATTGAGATGAGCGGTCACCTTATCAAGAAGATGGCGCTTCGGCACTGCACCGACGATTTGTTCCACGACCTGTCCTCCCTTGAAAATCATCAGCGTAGGAATACTCCGGATGCCATACTCCATAGTGACCCGGGGATTCGCATCGACATCCATTTTTGTGACTTTGATCTTGCCGTCGTATTCTTGTGCAATCTCATCCACGATCGGAGCGATCATCTTGCACGGACCACACCAGATCGCCCAAAAATCAACCAAAACAGGCTTCTCGGAGGTAAGAACTTCTGCAGTAAAATTCGCATCGTTTACAACTATTGGCTTCATAATTCACTTCCTTTGTGAGTTAGTATCAGATCAACATGATGGAATATAACGAATTTCAATTTGAAAATCTTATCGAATTCGGACCCAGCAATTCTTCCACCGAGGAAATAAATTCATCACTCCCATCGACCGCAATCTTGGATGATAGGAGCTGTGTCACTTCTTCATTCTCGCCATTGAGCACACTGAACCTACACAGATAGTTTCCGCGGTGTCGTTCCGCGACCGAGCGAAGCTCCTGCACCGTCTGTTCTTCCACCCTGTTCATATTAATGGAAAGCACGATGCTCTTGGCGAACCGCTGCCGCGCCTGTTCCATCGCGACAATCTCCTTCACGATAATGCGAAGAGTTTCGCCGCTCTGTTCCGCCGTGCCGGATACCATGATCATCGCATCGGGCGACAGCAGGTTCTGGTACTGCTTGTAGACATCCGAGAAGATGATGCATTCGCCCTTGCCCGTAAAGTCTTCGAGCGTCATGAATGCCATCATGTTCCCTTTCTTATCGACCTTTTTCTTGACGGAAGAGACGATGCCGCCGGCTCGTGCGGGTGATCCCGATTTAATACCGGCGGGATTTCCGAGTTGGACCGTCGAAAATGCCGCGACCTCCATCGCGAACCGCCGCAGCGGGTGACCGGACACATAAAACCCGAGCACGTCTTTCTCGCGCGAGAGTTTTTCCGTCTCGCTCCACACTTCAGCGGGGAGAAGCGAGGGAAGCGTTTCCGCCCGACGCGACTGGTGGCCTCCTTCAAATAATGAAGACTGACCCTTGGAAGAATCGGTCTTCACCGTCTGTCCGAACTGGATGGTTCGCTGGACAGATTCAAAGAGCTGTGACCGGTTCGAGCTGATGCAGTCGAACGCGCCTGCCTGGATCAATCCCTCCAGCGTCTTTTTGTTGACGAGTCGCAGATCGACGCGGCGGCAGAACTCAAAGAGGTTGGTGAATTCACCCTCTTCATTCCGGGATTGAATAATATTCTCGACTGCACTCACGCCGACGTTCTTGATGGCACTCAGGCCGAAGCGGATTCCTTTCGGCGTGACGACGAACTGGACACTGCTTTCGTTGATGTCGGGCGGAAGGACATCAATTTTCATCTTCCGGCATTCTTCAATAAGCTGGACCACATAATCGGTATCACCGATCTCGGCAGAGATCGTCGCGGCCATGAACTCCGCCGGGTAGTGTGCCTTCAGGTAGGCAGTCTGATAGGCAAGCACGGAATACGGAACACTGTGGGACTTATTGAAACCATAGGAAGAAAATTTCTCGATCCTGTCGAAGATATCGTCGGCAACCTTTTTCGTGAATCCGCGTCCGATGGCCCCGTTGATAAATTCGAGCTTTTGCCTTGCCATGAGATCCTTGTCCTTTTTCCCCATGGCGCGACGCATGATGTCGGCCTTCGCAAGCGAAAAACCTGCTACAACCCCGGCGATCTGCATCACCTGTTCCTGGTAGACGATAATACCGTAGGTCTCCTTCAGAATTGGTTCGAGTTTCGGATGGGGATAATCGATCGGCTGAGTACCCTGTTTGCGGCGTATGAAGTCGCCGATCATCTCGATCGGACCGGGACGATACAACGCGTTCATCGCAACAAGATCGCTGATACTCGTCGGTTTCAGTTTTCTGAGCGAGTCCTGCATGCCGGACGATTCAAACTGGAAGACGCCCATCGTATGACCTTTGGAGAAGAGCGAAAATGTTTCAGGATCGTCTTCGGGAATCGCATCGAGATCGATCCGTACATGGTGAATCTGTTCGATGAGCGCGAGTGCATTCTCGATGACCGTAAGCGTCCGCAGACCAAGGAAATCCATCTTCAGCAGACCTGCCTCCTCCAGATCGATCATGTTGTACTGCGTCATCACTTCAGTCTGGGGAGTTTTATAGACCGGCACATAATCGGTGAGCGCGCCGGGGGCAATGACGACGCCTGCGGCATGAGTCGAGGCATTACGGTTCATCCCCTCGAGAACGAGTGAGATATCCACGAGATCATGGATCTTCTCGTCGCGGCTTTCATTCACCCATTTCAGCTCGGGATTGGATTCCAGAATTTCTGCAAGAGGAGTCACCTTTCCCTGAATCACCGGAATCTGTTTTGTAATGGATTCCGTTGTGCTGAGGGGAACACCGATCACGCGTCCGACATCTTTCAGAACTGCCCGGGACGAAAGTGTGCCGAAGGTAATAATCTGCGATACCGAATTCTTCCCATACTTTTTCTTCACATACTCGATCACCAGCTCGCGCTTGTTGTCCGAAAAATCGACGTCGATATCCGGCATGCTGACGCGCTCCGGATTGAGGAACCGTTCAAAAAGCAGATTGTACTTCAGCGGGTCGACGTTCGTAATCCCAAGGGCATAGGACACCAGACTTCCTGCCGCGCTGCCCCGGCCCGGTCCGACCAGAACACCCATCTTCCTGGCTTCGCCGATGAAATCCTGTGTGATAAGAAAATATCCCGCATATCCCATCTTGTTGATCACCGAGAGCTCGAGCTCCAGGCGCTGGGTAACCGAATCTGCAACGCTTCCGAAGCGCTTCGCAAGGCCTTCGTGCGCAAG
>Ga0335079_10000257_pt1 | contig 62754 bp, 59 predicted proteins | sample Lox_Sample_33_FD_206719 | JGI IMG/M metagenome (GOLD analysis project Ga0335079, IMG submission 206719) | Soil microbial communities from Loxahatchee National Wildlife Refuge, Florida, United States - Lox_Sample_3.3 | ecosystem: Environmental > Terrestrial > Soil > Wetlands | place: USA...
TCCTGAGCTTCAGCGGGATTTTGGATGGGGTCGTTGGTACCGGGAACCGTGGGCACTTCGCAGCGACGAGCGAGCTGGCGGCCGGCAGTTTTGGAGCCGAGAGCTTCCATGGCTTCAGCTGGAGGACCGATGAAGGTGATGGCGGCATCGGAACAAGCACGAGCGAGAGCGGGATTTTCCGCGAGAAAACCGTAACCGGGATGAAGGGCGTCGCAGCCGGAACGGCGGGCGACGTCCATGAGCTTGTCAATGCAAAGGTAGCTTTCGCGGGAGGGCGCGGGGCCGATGGGATAAGCCTCTCCAGCGAGACGGACATGGAGAGATTTGCGATCCACGTCGCTGAAGACGGCGACGGATTTGATGCCGAGTTCGCGGCAGGCACGGATGATGCGAACGGCGATTTCGCCGCGATTGGCAATCAGTATTTTGCGGAACATGAGAAGTAATCGAGCGGGAAAAAGTTTAGCACGCGGCGGGAAGAAGCCGGGCGCATGGTTCGGGAAACGTGTCCAATCGTTCGCGGCACGGCCGACTCAATGCAGCAGATGCCGCGCAGTTCAATCCTCCAACGAGGGAACTCAAGGGTTCCAAACCTTGGCGAGATCGCGGTAGGTGATGAGAATGACGTGGTTATCGGCGAGGGCTTTGCGGAATTCAGGGCTGGTGACGACGTTGTAATCGCGCTGGCGCCAGGCGGCGCCGTAGTCGGGATGGTCCACCATGATGGCCTGTGTTTCGGCGTTGTCGTAGGCAAGGTGAACGATGAGTTCGTTCAGGCCGGGCCTCAGATTCTTGATGACGTTCAAGTAGAAATCCATCCAGTGATCAGCGGGAATGTTTGGATTCGCGATCGAGAGGGAGTCCATCAAGAAAGGTTTGTCTTTCTCCGAGACGAGGGACAGTAGCGGCGCAAATTGCGGGTCGCCACTTTTAACGGCGAAGAAAGGAATATGAAATTCGTGCGCGAGCTTCATGTAAATCGCGAAGAACTCGGGCTTCGTGAAGAGCGCGCCCATGTGGGAATCGAGATGCGTGGGATGAATGCCCAGGGCGATGGCGCGATTGATTTGAGCGCGAAGCTCGAGTTCGACCTGAGCGGGCTTATCGTTAGCGACATCATTTGCGGTGAGCGGTAAGTAGCCGAAGGGATCAAGAAGGCTGGGGACTTTGTCGTAAGGAGCGACGGGACCCCAACGGTAAGTTTTCCACTCGCTGGTGAGCGCGAGATGAATGCCGACGTCCGTGTCGGGGTGAGCTTTGGCGTAGTCGGCGGCTTCGGTGAGCCAGGGGGCGGGGACGATGACGCTTGCGGAGCTGGCGTCGTGCTTTTCAAGCGCGTCGAAGCTGGCAGCATCCTGAGAATGAGCGACGGCGAGATCGTCCGCGTGGAGGATCAGGAGTTTTGCGCCGGCGGGATAGCCGAGACGCTCCGCAACGGTTTTCTGTTGGGCGGGAAGGTTGAAGCCGGCCAGAAAGAAGATCAAAGCGGCGATCGCGAAGCGGCGAAGCGGCATGGAGAGCCTCCGGCAAGCAACGCGGAAAAGCGTAACACAGGGGAACATGCGCCGCGCAGAAATAGAGATTGAGTTAGAAGCGAGCGCAATTTCGAAGTGGCTATTTCGCACAGGCGGACAAGGAGGAGGTGACGGGGAGGCCGGCGGCGGACCAGGCATTCATGCCGCCGATGACGTTGAGGACGTCGCGAAGGCCTTCACGAAGAAGAAGGCTCGAAACGATGCTGGAGCGATAGCCGCTGGCGCAGACGAGGTGAAGCGGGCGACCGGAGGGAAGTTCGGCGAGATGCTTCGTTGCTTCGCCGGCGTAGACGTGGCGGGCATCGGCAATATGGCCGCTTTGCCACTCGGAATCGGAGCGGACGTCGAGAACAAATGGATCGTGTGGAAGCTTCGCGTGAAGCTCTTCCACGGAAATCTGCTTCAGATGCGACTCGGGATAGCCGGCATCGAGCCAGGCACGGAGGCCACCGTCCAGATAGCCTTCGATGCGGTCAAGACCGACGCGGATAAGTCCGCGGCGGGCGTCTTCCAAACCGGCATCTCCATCGGACAGCAGGAAAAGTGGGCGGTCGTAAGGCACAACCCAGCCAGCCCAAAAATTGAAAGATGGACCGGCGCCGATATTGATGGAACCAGGGATGTGGGCGCCTCCAAAGGCTTCTGGGCTGCGGAGATCAATGACGACGGCATGTTGATTCTCGATGCGGCGGTGAAAATCCGCGGCGCTGAGAGCAAGGCCGCCAGGAATTCCATCGAGGCGCGCGGGCCCGGCGGAATTGAGGCGCTTCATGCGGCGGTAGTAGTCCGGGAACGGAGGAACGCCAGCGAGGATGCGGTTGACGAAGGGCTCGCGCTGAGGAATAGAAAAAAAGGGGTTTGTGTGGCGCTCATAGCCGAGAGTGGATTGAGGGCGCTCGGACATGCCCGCGCCGCAGAGGGAACCGGCGCCATGGGATGGAAGAACCTCGAGGCCATCGGGGAGAGAGGCGATTTTGCGTGTGACGCTGTCGAAAAGAGAGTTGGCGAGGCCGCGCTTGGCTTCATCGCCGAGGAGATCGGGGCGACCAAGAGAGCCGATGAATACGAAGTCGCCGGAGAAGAGGACGGCCGGATAGTTGCCACGCGAGAGGTCCGTGACGAGATATGAAAGATGCTCGGGGGTATGTCCGGGAGTGTGAATGGCTTCGATGCGGAGTTCGCCGATGGCAAGAGAATCGCCATCGCGGAATTCGCGGTGCGGGAAGGAGTACTCGAAGTCCTCGCCCTTGTCGTGGGCGCTCAACCAGAGTTCGGCGCCAGTTGAATCGGCGAGTTCGCGGGCGCCGGAGGCGTAGTCGGCGTGGATGTGTGTCTCCAGGATATGAGTAATGCGCAATTGATTGGCGTGGGCGTAATCGAGGTAGACGTCCACATCGCGCCGGGGATCGAGGACAGCGGCCTGGCCTTGTGAAGAAAGAACATAAGAATAATGAACCAAGCCTGGAACTTCCACGCGATGAATCTTCATGAACGCGCCTCCAGCACGATTACGCGGAGCGGTCCGCGAGCAGCTCTTTCAAGCGGGATTGTACACTGCGAGCGGTGCTGCGGCAGACCAGGTCGCACAATTTAAAAAGATTAGGGTCGGAGATGAAGTAAAAGATGCTGTTGCCATCGCGGCGGCGGCTGAGGAGCCCGCCGTCATAGAGAGACTGGAGATGCTTGGAGACGTTGGGCTGGTTGCCGCCTAGAGCGGCGGCGATATCGCCGACGGAGCGTTCGCCCTCTTCGAGGAGCTGAAGGATGCGGAGGCGGGAAGGCTCGCCGAGGAGGCGAAAACGGCGGGCGACGGCGTCGAGCAAGCGCTGGTTGGAAAAAGGTCGAAGAGAGGGTTTTGGCATCGTCGGCAAACTCCCAAGAAACTTCTTGACTATATCACCATATACGCATACAGTTGTCAAGCGGGAAGTTTGGACCTCCCGCCACCACCATGATGACCGAACCTCCCACAGGCTACCGCTCGCGAAACGACAAAGACTCCATCCGCCGGCGAGCGACGCAGAACGCCGGTCTGGCGACGATCATCGCCATTCTAATCACCGTATCCATTCCGCGATGCGCCGCGCAAGAAAGGCCCGCCGCGCAAGCATTGACCCTTCAGCAGGCCGTTCAGCAAGCTTTGGCGAAAAATCCGCAACTGGAGAGTGCGGAAGACATGGCCAAGGCGGCGGAGGCAAGAACGGACGAGGCGAAAGCCGCATGGTTCCCGCGAGTGGACCTAAGCGAAGGATTTACGCGAGGGAACAACCCGGTTTATGTGTTTGGGACGCTGCTGGAGCAGCAAAGCTTTACGGCCGCGAACTTCGATCTCGGCCGGCTGAATACACCGACACCGCTGAATAATTTCCAGACGCGCGTTGACGGGCAGATGCTGCTGTTCGACTCCGGCCAGACGCGCAATCGCGTCCGGGGCGCGAAGCAATCCAAAACGGCAGCGGACTTCCAGAAAGAGCAGGCGAGGCAGGATCTGATCCTGCGCGTCATCGAAGCCTATTACGGCGTAGTGGTCGCCCGGGGAAACGCTGCGGCGGCAACGGCCGCGTTGCAAGCAGCGGAAGCGAACGAGCATCGCGCGGAAACGATGCAGAAGGCGGGGTTGATTGTGGATTCGGACCTTTTGAGCGCGAAAGTGTTTACCGCGCAGATGAAGGACCGGGAGATCCGCGCGGAAAATGGAGTGGAACTGGCGAGACTGACACTGGGACGCGAGATGGGGTTAGAGCCCGGGACGCAACCGGACGCGACGGAGGCCCTCAAGGAGCCAGCGGCGCCGGTAAAGAGCGTTGAGGATTGGGAGAAGACGGCCCTGGAGCAGAGACCGATGCTGCAGGCGGCGGAGATGGGTCGAGAGGCATCGGAAAGCGAGAGGAAGTCCGCGCGGGCGGAATTCGGGCCGAAGATCGGAGTTTTTGCGGACGTGGAACGAGACAGCCTGTCGTTTGCAGGCAACGGGGGATCAAACTGGACCGCGGGCGCGCAAGTGAAGTTCAACCTTTTTGCAGGGGGCGCCGAGAAAGCACGTCTGAACGAGGCACAGGCGAATGAGAACAAGGCGAAGCACGATCTGGAGTGGGTGAAGTCCGGAGTGCTGCTGGAAGTGCAGCAAGCCTATCTAGGAATCGCGGCGGCGGAGCAGCGAACCGCTGCCGCACGCGACACCGCGGGACAAGCGCAGGAGAGCCTGCGGATTATCCAGAACCGTTATCAAGCTGGACTCACGACAATCACGGAATTGTTGCGTGCACAAACGTCACAACTTGATGCGCGCACGGCATATTTTTCCGCGGTGTACGACTGGCACACCGCGCAGGCGGAACTGGAACACTCCGCGGGGACATTGACACCGGATGCAGCTTTGCTGCAAGGAGAGAAACAACCATGAAGGCCAACAGAACGCCGGGCCTCAGAAAACTTGCGGTGATGATTCCCGCCCTTATTTTGGTGAGCGCGCTCTTTTTCGGTTGCGGGGGAGAAAAGTCCGCCGCGACCGCCTCGCCCGAGCAAGTTACAGGATTACGTGTCGAGACAGCTCACTTGCAGAACGTACCCGACACGACCGAAGCACCGGGGACGGTAGTCTCCATTGCGACAGCAGACATTGCAGCGAGAACCGCCGGAACGATTCTGCGGGTGGAGGCACGCGAGGGGGAGACCGTGAAGCAAGGGCAATTGCTGGCGCAATTGGACGACCAGGAATTGCAGGCGAGGAGAAACGCTGCAAGTGCTGGAGTGCAGCAGGCGGAGGCGGGGATCGAGGAAGCCGCCCGTGGAATGAGCATGGCCGAGTCGCAGGCAACGATCGCGAAGAAGACGTACGACCGATACGTTTATTTGAGAGATGAGAAATCGGTGAGCCCGCAGGAGTTCGACGAAGTGGAAGCGAAGAACCAGGCGGCGCAGGCAGGATTGGAGCAAGCGACGGCTCGATTGCAGCGGGCGCGTGCCGGGAAAGCGCAGGCGGAGTCCGATGCACGAGCGGCGCGGGAAGTGGCGAGCTATGCACAAATCCGCGCGCCATTCGATGGGCGAGTGGTTCGCAGACTGATCGAACCTGGAAGCGTGGTGATGCCGGGAATGCAGCTGTTTGTGCTGGAGAAGATGGGAGCATTCCAATTGGAAGCAACTTTAGCTGCGGAGATGTTGACAGCCGGAACAAAGGGACAAGCGTTGCGACAGGGAACGACGGTCGAAGTGAGGTTGGACGCGGCGCCCGGGAAAACTCTTCGAGGGAAAGTGGCGGAAATCGAAGGGGGAGCGGATCCTGCGACGCATACGGTGAAGGTGCGCATTGACTTGCCAAAAGAAGCGGAAATTCATTCGGGAATGTTCGGGCGGGCAAGCTTTCGCGCGGGGGAGCGTAAGGGAATAGCGGCAGAGCAGACGGCAATCGTGCAGCGCGGACAACTACAAGGGGTTTTTGTTGTGGACGCCCGCGGAATCGCGGAGTGGCGTGTGGTGACCTGCGGCCAAACGACCGACGGGGAGACGGAAATTCTCTCCGGGCTAAACGATGGCGAGAGATACGTGGCGAATCCAAGAGACGGGGACCTTAGCGGGAAAAGGGTAACTGGGACGGCGGAGAAAAAGGCGTGAAACTAGGCCTGGCCGGAAGAATCGCGAAGGCGTTCATAGATTCGAAGCTGACGCCGCTGGTGATCATCGCTTCGCTGCTGCTGGGAGTATTCAGCGTGTTGCGGACGCCGCGAGAAGAAGAGCCGCAGATCGTGGTGCCGATGCTCGACGTGTTCGTGAGCATGCCGGGAGCTTCTGCGAGGGAAGTGGAGCAGCGCGTTTCGATTCCGATGGAAAAGCTGCTGCGGGAAGTGCCGGGCGTCGAATATCTCTATTCGACGAGCCAGCCCGGCGGCGCGCTGGTGATCGTGCGGTTTTATGTGGGGATCAAGGAAGAGGATGCGGTGGTTCGCACGTACAACAAACTGTACGCGAACTTCGACAAGATTCCGCCGGGGGCTTCGCGGCCACTGATCAAGGCGAGATCCATTGATGATGTGCCGGTTCTGGCACTGACGTTCTGGGGCAAAAATTACGACGGATTTGCGCTGCGACAAATCGCGGCGGAGGTGGAGCAGAGCGTCAAGCAGGTGGAAAACGTTTCCGAGACAACGTTGATCGGAGGGCAGAGGCGAGTGCTGCGAGTGACACTCGATCCGCAGAAGCTGGCCGCGTATCACGAGGACCCAGCATTGCTGGTGCAGGCTCTGAAAATGGCGAACCAGAGGTCCGAGGCGGGGTCGTATTCCTTGGCGGACCGAGAGGTGGCCGTGGAGGCGGGGGGCTTCCTACGAAGCGCGGCAGACGCTGAGGAAGTGGTGGTAGGGGTGCAAGGCGGACGGCCGGTGCATCTGGGCGACGTAGCTGAAGTGAAGGACGGGCCGGAAGAGCCGGCCGAGTACGTTTTTTTCGGAACGGGAGGGGCGGAAACCGGGCCGGGCGGGATGTATCCCGCCGTGACGCTGACGGTGGCGAAGAGGAAAGGGTCGAACGCGACGGTCGTGGCGCGTGCCGTGGAGAGCAAGGTCAACGGACTGCGCGGGTACGTGCTGCCGAACGATGTGCAAGTGACAGTGACGCGGAATTACGGGGAAACCGCGAAGAAAAAATCGGACGAACTGTTGAAGCATCTTCTGCTGGCGACACTTTCCGTGACTCTGCTGATTGGACTGGCGCTGGGTTGGCGGGAATCCGGAGTGGTGCTGCTGGCGATTCCGGTGACACTGGCGCTGACCCTGTTCATATTTTATGCGTACGGCTACACGCTGAATCGCGTCACGTTATTTGCGCTCATTTTCTCGATCGGAATACTGGTGGACGACGCCATCGTGGTGGTGGAGAACATCGTGCGGCATTTCCGATTGCCGGAAAACCACGGGCGGCCGTGGAGCGATGTGGCGGTCGAAGCCGTAAGCGAAGTGGGGAATCCGACGATTCTGGCGACATTCGCCGTGATCGCGGCAATTTTGCCCATGGCGTTTGTGCGCGGGCTGATGGGGCCGTACATGCGGCCGATCCCCGTGGGTGCTTCGGCCGCGATGGTGTTCTCACTGGTGATTGCGTTCGTGGTTTCGCCGTGGGCTGCGCTGCGGCTGCTACGAGGGCATACGGGCGGCCCTGCAGAGACAGAATCAGAAGGATGGAGCACCAAGCTGTATCGCCGGCTGATGACGCCGCTAATTACGAGCGCAAAACGACGTTGGATTTTTCTGGGAAGCGTAGTGGCGCTGCTTCTTTTGGCGTGCTCGATGGTGGCGTTCAAACTCGTGCGGGTGAAAATGTTGCCGTTCGACAACAAGAGCGAGTTTCAGGTGATTGTGGATATGCCGGAGGGAACGCCGCTGGAAAAAACGCTGGCGGTGGAGCAGGAGATCGGAAACTACCTGCACACGCAGACGGAAGTGACGAACTACCAGCTCTATGCAGGCACTTCGGGGCCGTACAACTTCAACGGTCTGGTGCGGCATTACTATTTGCGGCACGGGGCGAACCAGGGGGACATTCAGGTCAACTTGCGGAGCGCGGAAGAGCGCAGCGTACAGAGCCACGCGCTGGCGAAGGAAATGCGCGGGCCGATCGAAGAAATCGGAAGGAAATGGGGCGCGCGCGTGAAAATCGCAGAGGTGCCTCCCGGCCCTCCGGTGCTTTCGACTTTAGTTGCGGAAGTTTATGGACCAAATTACGAGCGGCAAATCGAGCTCGCGAGGCGCGTGCGCGAAATCTTTGAGACGACGCCGGGCATAGTAGACGTGGATTGGTATGTGGCAGCGAACGAGGCGAAGCTGGACTTCGAAGTGGAACAGGATAAAGCAGCAATGCGAGGAATTTCGGCCGCGGAAGTCTCCGAGGACTTGCAGATCGCGCTGAAGGGAGAAGAGGCGGGACTGCTGCATGCACCCAATGCGCGGGAAGATGTACCCATTCGCGTGAGGCTGGCGCGCGCGAGCCGGTCGGGAGAGAACGCACTGAGCGGGTTGTATCTTCCGGCGGTGGGAGGAGGAATGGTGCCGCTCGGCGAAATCGTCCAAGCGAAGCAGGGGACGATTGACAAGAGCATTTACCGCAAAAATTTGCGGGAGGTGGTGTACGTAATCGGGGATGTAGCCGGGGCGGAGGAGAGCCCGGTCTATGCGATCGAAAAAATGGGCGCGAAGATTGACGGCCTGACAATCCTTGAGGGATACCAGGTCAAGCAATACACGGCAGAGCAGCCGCCCGATGCGACGAAGCTGGCGATCAAGTGGGACGGCGAGTGGCACATCACGTCCGAAGTTTTTCGCGATCTCGGACTGGCGTTCGCGGCTGTGCTGGTGCTGATTTACGTGCTGGTGGTGGGCTGGTTCCAATCTTTCAAAACACCACTGGTGATTATGGCGCCGATTCCGCTTACCCTTGTCGGAATATTGCCGGCACACGCGATGATGGGAGCGTTTTTCACGGCGACTTCGATGATCGGATTCATCGCAGGCGCGGGAATCATCGTGCGGAATTCAATCATTCTGGTGGATTTTATCCGGCTGCGGCGCGAGCAGGGAATTCAGTTTGAAGAAGCTGTGGTGGACGCTGGAGCGGTGCGCTTCCGGCCGATGCTGCTCACGGCGGCGGCGGTGGTAGTTGGGGCAGCCGTGATTCTTTTCGATCCAATTTTTCAAGGACTAGCGATTTCTCTGATGGCCGGAGAAGTAGCTTCTACGGTGCTCTCGCGAATGGCTGTGCCGGTTCTCTATTACATGAGCGAAGGAGGCGGAAGATGACATTGGAACGGTATATCAGGATTATTGCGGGGACATTTGTGCTGGCATCGCTGGCGCTGGGGACGTGGGTAAATCATTACTGGTATCTATTTACGGCGTTCGTGGGGCTGAATTTGCTCCAGTCCGGATTCAGCGGGTGGTGCCTGATGGAAGATATTCTGAAGAAGCTCGGGGTAGGAAGGCCCGCGAAGACGACTACCGCGTAGACATCGGGGCACGCGTACGGCCATGAGTTAGAGCGGAATGTTGCCGTGCTTTTTCTTGGGATTGACGTCGCGCTTGTTCTCGAGGGCTCGCAGTGAAGCAATGATGCGGGCGCGGGTGTCCGCGGGCTCGATGATGGCATCCACATAGCCGCGTTCGGCGGCGATGTAGGGATTCGCGAAGCGTTCACGGAATTCAGCAATTTTCTGCTGGCGAAGTTTTTCGCGCTCGGACTCGGGTGCTCTCTCCAATTCTCTTCGATAAACGATGTTTACAGCGCCTTCTGGGCCCATGACGGCGATTTCGGCGGTGGGCCAGGCAAAATTCGCATCGGTGCGGATGTGCTTGGAAGCCATGACGCAGTAGGCGCCGCCATAGGCTTTGCGCGTGATGACTGTGATTTTGGGAACGGTGGCTTCGGCGAAGGCGAAAAGAAGTTTCGCGCCATGCTTGATGATGCCGCCGAATTCCTGCTGAGTGCCGGGGAGAAAACCGGGAACGTCTTCGAAGGTGATCAAAGGAATGTTGAAGGCATCGCAGAAGCGAACGAAGCGCGCGCCCTTTACGGACGCGTTGATGTCGAGAACACCCGCGAGAAATGCCGGCTGATTGGCGACGATGCCGACGGGACGGCCGTCAAGGCGGGCGAAGCCAACGACGATATTCCTGGCGAAGTGCTCGTGCACTTCGAAGAAATAGCCTTCATCCACGATGGCATGGATTGCATCTTTGATGTCGTAAGGTTTGAGAGCGTCTTCAGGAACAAGGGTGTTGAGGGACTCCTCCCGTCGCGTTGGCGAGTCGCCCGTCGCAAGGCGTGGAGGGTCTTCGAAGTTGTTGGAGGGGAGGAAGCCGAAGAGTTCGCGGATCATTGCGCAGCAATCGGCATCATCGCGGGCGATAAAATGGGCGACGCCGCTCTTCTCGTTGTGAGTCATGGCGCCGCCAAGCTCCTGCTTGGTGACTTCCTCGTGCGTGACGGTCTTGATGACGTCCGGGCCGGTGACGAACATATAGGAAGTCTCGCGGGTCATGACGATGAAATCGGTGATGGCTGGAGAATAGACCGCGCCCCCGGCACAGGGCCCCATGATGGCACTGATCTGGGGAACGACGCCGCTAACGAGCGTATTGCGCAAGAAAATGTCCGCGTAGCCCGCAAGAGATTTGACGCCCTCCTGAATGCGGGCACCGCCGGAATCGTTCAGACCGATGATTGGCGCTCCGGCACGCATGGCGTGATCCATGATCTTGCAGATTTTCTGAGCGTTGGCTTCCGAGAGAGAGCCGCCGAAAACAGTGAAGTCCTGGGCAAAGACATAGACGAGGCGTCCGTCAATGCGGCCAAAGCCGGTGACAAAGCCATCTCCTGCGGGCCGCTGGTCTTCCATGCCGAAATCGGCGCACTGGTGCCGAACAAATTTATCGAGTTCTTCGAAGGTGCCTTCATCGAGAAGCAGATTGATACGTTCCCGAGCGGTCAGCTTGCCCGCAGTGTGCTCGCGCTCGCGGCGCTCGGGCCCGCCGCCTGCTTCGGCTTCCGCTTCAAGGCGGCGAAGATCGGCGATGCGGTCGTGGTACCTGGCGCGAGCGGATGCGGCGGACTTTTCGTCAGACAAGCGGCCCTCCCGTGGATGGCGGCTCTTTTGGAGAAAAGATGCGCACGGCGAGATGCGTGGCCAGCCACACCGTGCCGAGAAGCAGGATAACACCAAGAAGGAGCTCGGCGACGATTGCAAAGGTCCGTTGCAAGGGAGAATGCAAAGCGATGACGAAGAGAGTAGAGCGGACGAGGACAAGCACGGCGCTCAGAGCCATGGCGACAATGAGAAGCGTAGTGAAGATGAAGGCGAGGACCGTTTTCATGGACCCGCGGGCTTCAAGAAATTGAATTGCGGGGAAAGAATAACGCAGGGAAGCAGGGAGAAGAAAGTTGGGAAGAGCAGGGAGATTCGCCGGGCCAATATTAGCGAAGGCCCGACCAATCGTCGGCGACGAGAATGGAATCCACGGGATTGGAGGGATCGTACTTGATGCTGGCGGGCTGGCCGGCAACGAGCCTCTCGAGCCGAACTTGGCTTTCGAGACCGGTAATGTCCTGTGCAGTTTGATAGATGACGCCGGAAATAGAATAGCTATAGGAGACAAGGTGGCGCGAGCGGCTAGCGACCAGCGGGCGGGCGCGTGGGCCGAATAGCCCGCGCGGCATTTTATCGGGTTCGGCGGGATGCTCGACGAGTTCAACGACGGAACCCTCGGCGATGCGGCCGATTTGGTTCAGATGCAAGCGGCGGCGGCGTTCCGCTTCTTCAGGATCCACGGCGGGCTTATAGAGCGCGTATACAATGAGGAAAAGGAGCGTAAGCCCCGCGCCCGCAGTGGCGAGAACCATCTTCCAGTCAGAAAATAAGGTCTTCAAAAAGCAGGCTCCGGGAAGCGATCTGCATGGCGAAGGGATTGGTGAAGAGACCGCCCGCGAAATGCTTCGCGAAGCGAACTGAGCACGATCGAAAACATCCCCCCGCTGCTTCTTATCTTACCGAAAGAACCCGTAAGCGACGAAGCTAGGCGCGCGGAGCGTGCACCGGATTGCGCAACACGCCAATACCATCAATACAGACTTCCACGGAATCTCCGGCTGCAAGCGGGCCGACACCCGCGGGCGTGCCAGTGGCGATGACATCCCCGGGATCGAGAGTCATCATGCGCGATATCCACCGCACGAGAAAAGCGGGCGAGAAGATCATGAGCGAAGTGCGCGCGGACTGGCGCACTGAGGAATTGACATGCGTTTCGATCACGAGGTCCGAAGGATCAAGCTGCGATTCGATCCATGGTCCAACCGGGCAAAAAGTATCGAAACCCTTCGCGCGGGTGAACTGGACGTCCGCTTTTTGGAGGTCGCGAGCGGTGACGTCGTTCAAGCAGGAATAGCCGGCAAGATAAGAAAGAGGATCCTCGTGATCGTCGAGATGCGAGCAGCGGCGGCCAACGACCAGAGCCAATTCGCCTTCGTGCTCCACGCGTTGGGAATACTTGGTGAGGATAATGCGATCGTCCGGACCAATCACGGCGGAAGAAGGCTTGAGGAAGATCAGCGGCTCTTTGGGTAATTCGTTGCCGAGCTCCGCGGCATGGGCGGCGTAGTTGCGGCCGACACAGACGATCTTGCGGGGCTCGACCGGAGCACAAAGACGAACTGAAGGGAGCGGAAAAGTATGGGATGCGCGTTGCCACGAGGACCAAGGAGCGGCCGTGATTTCGCGGACGGTCTCGCCCTCGATGATCCCGAAACGGGAGATGGCCGAAAGTGCTGCTGACTGATCCCGTGGAACGAAGCGGCAAAACCTCATGGGAGAACAGTGTATCAACTTATGTGATTGCGGAAATGGGGAACGTCGCCGTGGCGCACGCGGTGAATGACCGCAGCTAACCAGGAGAGGGTGGCGGCGATGAGATAGAGGACGACGCCGGTGGTCAGCACTTCGAGCGTGGTGTGCCAGTCGTCGAGCGTCGAAAAGAACAAACACAGAATCCGATAAATGAAACTGAAAATGGTCCAGGAGATCAAGCCCGAGAGCAGCAAACTCCGCGGGGAACGCAAGAAACGAAGAATCGGAATTACCGCGACGAAGACGATCAAAGCAGCACCGGCGAAGTTACGTTCCAGAGCAAAGCGCTCAAGAAGAGGAATACGGTTGGCGATGACAAGCCAACCTGAGAACACGACGGAGAGGGAGATGCCGATGTACACCCCAAGCCGGACTGGTGCGTTTCTGAACGCGCGGAACCATCCATGACCAAGCGAAGGTACCGAATCAGACATCGGGTGCTGGGCTCCCAAGTCCCACTGGGAAGAACCCGGGACTACTGCGATGGTTGCGCGAGAGCAACGGCCGCGCTGGAACTCGGCAAGCTTTCATTGCCTGCGCGGTCAATGGCGGTCACGGTGTACCAGTAGCGGTGGCCGGGTTGCACTGACATATCACGATATGCCGGTGTTGGCAACAAGTCCGGAGTCAAAAGCTGCCCTCGCGTGCCCTGTTGTTCACTTCGAAAGACGTGATAACCGGCCAGGTCCGTTTCAAGATTTATGGACCAGGAGAGGTCCACCTCGGGAGAGCCGGAGGGAGGAGTGACAACGTCAGCAATGAGGTTTTGTGGGGCGGCAGGAGGGAAAATGTCCCGTGGAGTAACGATGGCGGGAACTGAATCGTCGGATTCGAGCGCCTCGGCATCGGCGATCACGACGCTTCGAACAACGTAGAGATAAGTTTTTCCAAAGTCGAAGAGGGTATCACGATAGCTGTTGGAAGGAGCCGGAGAGAGCAGGAGAAGCGGGGAGATCCATTTCGCCTGGGAAACGTCGCCCGTGGCGGCCTGGGCGGATGCGGGATCTATTTCGCCCCGATAGACGCGATAACCGGCGACCGACTGGAGGGGAGTGCCGGCGGAAGTGTCCTGGGGCACGGGCCACATAAGATTGATGGAGGACTCAGTCACGCGCGCATCAAGGGAGGCAATGCGTTTGGGAACGGGGAAAAGATGGGCAATGGCCGTGTTAGAGTCATCCGAGGCCCGTTTGCGAGAGACGCGCGTGCGCACGCGATAAGCAAGAGAGGAGTTGGGCTGAGTGACTGTCTCCTGTGGGGAAAGGGGGTCCGTGAATTGGAGGCGGTCCGCCGTAGCATACGTGTGGACGAGAGCGCCGGGAATCGTGTAGACCAGCCGAAAGGATTTCTTTTCCGGGGAACCATGGGAATTGACGGAGCCACGGAGGATTTCGACGGACGGAGGCGCTGCGAGATGGTCGCCGGAGGTGGCGCGGTCCGGGAGCGTGAAAGTGAGTTGAACTCCATCGCCTTGCTGGTGAGCCGAAAGATCGGAAACGGCGACGGGGATGGGAGGTGAAGGAGGAGTAGGTTCGCCCGGGACGGCGCAGCCCGCCAGGAGAATGAAGGAGAAAAACGAAACGCGAAAATCGAAAAGATTGCGTTCCATTCTTAGTGGGTGGTCTCTTCCCGAGCTTCGAATTTCCATTTTCGAGGTTCGAATTTACAGAATGTAGCGGCTCAGATCCTGATTCTTGACGATGTCGGCAAGTTGCCTGGAAACGTAAGCCGCATCCACTTTGACGGCCTTTTTCTTGAGGTCCGGAGCCTCAAAGGACAGTTCGTCAAGAACCCTCTCGAGGATGGTATGAAGGCGGCGCGCGCCGATATTTTCCGTCTGCTCATTGACGGCGGTTGCAAAGCGGGCGATGGACTCCACGGCGTCATCGGTGAAATTTAACTTTACGCCCTCGGTTTCCAGCAAAGCGACATACTGTTTGAGGAGCGCGTTTTTCGGTTCGGTGAGAATGCGGACGAAGTCTTCTTCCTTGAGGGACTGCAGCTCGACGCGAATTGGCAAGCGGCCCTGAAGTTCGGGGATCAGGTCCGAAGGTTTGGTCACGTGAAAGGCGCCGGCGGCAATGAAGAGAATGTGATCGGTGCGGATCATTCCGTAGCGCGTGTTGACGGTGGTGCCTTCGATAATCGGGAGAATGTCCCGTTGAACACCCTCCCGGGAAACGTCGGGACCGTGGCCGGTCTCGCGGCCGGCGACCTTGTCAATTTCATCTATGAAGATGATGCCCATCTGCTCGGCGCGTTCGACTGCCATGCGGGTGACCTGGTCCATATCCAGGAGACGATTTTCTTCCTCCTGGATCAGGTATTCGAAAGCGTCGGCAACGCTCATCTTGCGCTTTTTCTTTTGTTGGCCAAAGAAGCCGCTGAGCATGTCCTTGAGGTTGACGTCCATCTCCTCCACACCCTGGTTGGAGATGATTTCGAAGGAGGGCATGACGCGCTCGCGGACCTCAATGTCCACCATGCGCTGGTCGAGCTTGCCTTCGCGCAACTGAGTGCGGAGTTTTTCGCGCGTACGCTGATTTTGTTCGCGTTGAGCAGCCGCGTCGAGCTCAGAGGTGCCCGGAGCGGGAGGCGGCAAGGGGGGAAGGAGCAAATCCAGAACGCGCTCTTCGGCAGCTTGTTCCGCGCGATCGGCGACTTCGTCGAGCTTTTCTTCACGGACCATGTCAATGGAGGTCTCCACGAGATCGCGAACCATGGACTCGACGTCGCGGCCGACGTAGCCGACCTCCGTGTATTTTGAGGCTTCGACTTTGACAAACGGGCAACCCGCAAGGCGAGCCAGCCTGCGCGCAATCTCGGTTTTGCCGACACCGGTCGGGCCGATCATCAGAATGTTCTTCGGCAGGATGTCATCCGCGATTTCCGGGGCGAGTTTCTGGCGACGCACGCGATTACGGAGAGCGACGGCGACGGCCCGTTTGGCAGCGGCCTGGCCGACAATATACTTGTCCAGCTCGACCACGATTTCTCGCGGCGTCATCTCGTCGAGGCTGGGAAGAAACTCCTCCGTGGCAGCCGGTGGAGCCTGGCCGCCGTTGGGCATAAGTATTAGTTCTTTGTCCGACTTGCTTGGCATGCTTTCTTTCAGCGACCCGTGATCAGCGAATACCACTCAGCATACGGCAATCCAACGCTATAATTTCAGCGCTCACAACTCTTCCACTGTAAAGTTTGCATTGGTGTAAATGCAAATCTCGCTGGCGATGCGCATGGCCTCGAGGGCAGCGTCCTTCAAGGCGAGCTTGGAATGCTTCAGCAGTGCGCGTGCCGCGGCCAAGGCGTAGCTTCCGCCGGAGCCGATTCCCACCAGGCCGTCGTCGGGCTCGATCACGTCGCCGTTGCCCGAGAGAATGAACGTACCTTTGGCATCGGCAACGACGAGAAGAGCTTCAAGATGGCGTAGGGCGCGATCCTTGCGCCATTCCTTGGCCAATTCGACAGCTGCTTTTTGGAGATTGCCGGAGAATTCCTGGAGCTTGCCTTCAAACCGTTCGAAAAGAGAGAGAGCATCAGCAGTCGAGCCGGCAAATCCGGCCACGACTTTGTCGTTGAACAGACGGCGCGTCTTGCGCGCGGTGTGCTTCATCACGTGATCGCCCATGGTGACCTGGCCATCCGCGACGAGCACAACCTTGTTTTCCTTGCGGAGACAAAGCACCGTCGTGCCGTGCATCGGCGCGTCCTTCCGGCTATTCGGCATCCGACCATTATACAGTCACGAGCGAGCGCGCACCAAAGCACGAAAGCTAACTCCGCGCCAGCGGAGCTTCACTGCTGGATTTCGCGGAAAGACACGACCTTGTAGGTAATCGGCTTCTGAACCTGGTTGATCCAGCATGTATTGTAATAGATGCCGTCGTTGGCGGAACTGTTGAGCGTATAGGACGCTGGACCAAGATTTAAAAGGACGTTGCCGGAGGAATCCCGAGTATTTGCGACGAAAACGGCGCCGTCGAATTCGCCGTTGCCACCTCCGCTGGTTTCCTTTATGACTCCCTGGCCGATGACCAACACAATCCCTTCCCAACTGACGTCGTCGGTGTAGTCGAGCTCGCCCGTCACCACGAGAATTCCATAGCCGGTGAAACCACTATTCAAACTCAAATTGCCCTGGCTCGGTACTGCCGGGTCGCCGCCGACGAATACCGTCATCGGATTTGAAGCCGACATTCCCGAGGGCATGTCCATCTGTGTCGCGGGACCAGTGATGATGGCGTCGGCATTTTGTTTAATGGTTTGGACCAACTGCTCCAGGTCCGTGGGTGTTTGCATGCCCGTGGGCAGCTCCCCGACGACATTGATGTTTTGTATGCTGGGGGCGCTGCTAACCCCCGTGTAATGCGTGGGCTTTGTGGCGTTAACCGCAGTGGTGACGGAATTATCGTCAGCCGTATTGATCACGCCGATCGCTGGGACGGATGTTTGAACCGGCGATGAGCATGGCGCAGGATGACCTGTAGAGTATTGGTCTTGCCCCCGAACGTGAAATGGGTAAGGGGGAGGAGAAGCAGGAGGAGGCGGCGGCGTATACGGAGGAGGATCAAAGTTCACCGCGTTGCCGGCGATAGTGAGTGCGGAATAGAAACTCAGATTGAGAGAGTCCGGCACGACAACGTATTGCATCATTCTCTGGCTTCCGTTGGTAAGCACAGAAAGAGAAGTCACTTCGAAGGCCTGGTGCGTCGTAATGGTGCGGGTAAGGTGTATTCCATCGAAATAGATGGGGTGAACCTGGTTCAAGGCCCCGCCGCTACCGTTCACATCAACTCCCAAAGCATATTCCGTCACCGGATTGATGCGGACCCATTTATAGCGAGGTCCCTGATATCCTCCCAGATCGGAGACGGAAGAAGTCGTGTAGATGGTGGCGGAAGAAAGAGGAGCGGTTGGAAATTCGTTGTTGTAGTCGGTATCAGGAAAGGTGGAGGGATTGGCAAGGTCGGTAGGGTTCACCGTCTCGCTGGGAAGCGGGTTCAGGATGTAGAGAACGTTGCCGAGTGCAACCGTTCCGCCGCCGGAAGGAAGGTAATTCAAGCCAGGCACATTTCCCAGATAATCGTGATTCTTTGGCAGTAGCCGGCCTCGGCCTTCCTCAAGCCCTGCGATTCCCGCGTAATAAACGGCAGTGGAAGAGTAGTAGTTGCCGGTAAGCGAAGTCTCGGTGCCAGTGGCGACCATCATGGCGATGCCGACGACGCAAACAAGCAAGAGCACGAAGATTGCGATGAGCAGGGCAATGCCGAATTCTTGTCTTCGCCGCCGCGCTCTGAAGAGAACGATCATGCAATCATGCACCGTTTCCATACTTCAGTCGTCGTTATTGATACGTGTTGCCAGACCTTTCAACTCCACGAGTTTGGGCCTGCCGGTCTGAGCATCCGGAAACGGCGACATGATAATAAGAGTAATTCCAACCGCCCGAACGTTTTCGGGAGAGTTGTCCACACCAACGTTCGTACACTCCTGCGGCCCCGTGAGGCTATCACACAAATAATCGAAAATAGCCACGGGGCCAGAAGGAAACATTGCCGGGTAGTCTATTTGAAACTGTGCGATTTGTGCCGGGGAGGCATTATTCACCACGTTTTGGACATACGGAACGAGCTGGCCGGACGTGGTCCCGTCGGGATCGGTCCCGCCATCCTTGTCCACGATGGCCCGGTAGAGCGTCGATCCCGTCAATTTATAGCGAATCCATTGCACGGTGGCGGAGGAAGACGTGGGATCCACCTTGGTTTCAAGAATGATGTCGAAGCCGGAGGGCGTGGTGCACGTGGTTCCGATGGCGCATGTCGAGGTAGAGTAATTCGGGCTCCAGGCGATCGGGGCAAGTGCGTAGACCGTCGAATTGGAAGGCTGAGAAGTGTATTCATTCAGCGGCGGGTAGCCGGCATCATCAATGTCGCGAACCACCTGATCCATTCCGAAGCGCGCTTCTTGAAATGTATTCAAGACCTGGGATTCAGATTGATATTTTTTCATCGCCACGGTGAGGAGCTCAAACGCGACGCCGCAAATCACCAGGAAGATGGTGAGTGCGGTCATCAATTCGAGGAGAGAGAAGCCAACCGCCCGGAGATTTGTCTGAGACGACTTCACTTTTCCACCATCGAATCCAGCGTCACCGGGGGAACATAATCGTTTCCACCCAGTTGCCGCACTCCAAGAATTATGCGCCGGCTTGTCGTCGCAGCGCCGTTGACCTGTGTAAGTACCGCCCAGCGCACGTCGTAGGTGACAGCGTAGGGATCGTTGGGATCGTGATAGGAGAAGCTGTAGCCGGGGACCGTACTGGAGCTGAAATCAATCATCACCTGGTTGTTGATCGAAATCACCGGACTTCCTTGGTAGCTTCCGGGTACCGAAGGATCGCCGAGCGAACAAACATTGCCAATCGAGTCTACGAACTGCGGAGGTGGGGCGACCGCGAGCGGCTGCTGGAGCATTTGCTCCATCTCCCGTTGCGCGAAAACAAGCGAACCGGAGTTCAAGCGGCTCTTTTGATCCAGAAGTATGGATGCCGGGATAAGTTGTGCGATGCCTACCAATCCCGTGAGAAGAATGAGGGTCGCGAAGAGCATTTCCAGCAGCGAAAAGCCTTGCTCGCTTGCGGCGTGCCCCGCTCTCGTGGCCCCGAAAGAACCCATTCACGTTCTCCTAGCTGACCCGCGTCCAATTATTCGCGGCACCGACGGTCCAAACCTGAACGATTCCGGAAGGCAACAAAACCACGGCGCGCGCGCCGAAATTCGGGATTGTCGTGTTCCCCAAAAACAGGATGTAAACAGCAGGAGGATTGGCGACAAAATTGACCGCGCCGCGGCCGTCGTAGGACACAGAAGTGACGCTGCCGGGAATGGTGGTCAGTCCGGGACTCGCCGAGCCCAAAGCGCTCACGATGGAAGCGGTGCCCGGCACGGAACCAGACGGAAGAAGAGTTACAATGCCCGTGATCACCACTTGGGCTTCCGTCGAATCGGGGTTGCCGTTGCCATTGTAATCGGTCCAAACAATCCAGTTCGTTCCGACCTGCTTCACCTGACAGCTAATCGGGGTGTTTTTCCGAATCGCTTCAAAGCGCGTAAATTTGAAGATACCCGCAACTCGCGCCGACGCGTCACCCAGCAAGTAAGAACGGTAAGCGCGCATGAGCGTAGGGATGGCGATCGCGCTGAGAACCAGCAAGACTGCGAGCGACACCACCATTTCCACGAGGCTGAATCCCTCGCCTCGCCTCGGCGGGAACGCTCTGCTTCGAAGACTCCGCTTCACCGCACCTGCCTAGAAAAACGAGAGCACAGACACCTGAACCAACCTAATGTGGCACGAGTTCCAATTAGAAGCATCTCCAAGGCCAGATTGGGCTGAGCGCAAGTTCCAATTAGAATTGTACTTCCGGGGACCCTTAGGTTATATCCTATTCGTCCTACGGTGCACTGGGTAAAAATGTTACAGGCAGAAGTTCTTTGGACTACCTATTGTGATCCGCGCCAATATTAGATGACCAGTAATCAATCACCACTATTTTTCCGCTAGCCTCCGGGCGTTGCGGTGGGCAATCGCCTCGATCGAGATCATCGGATTCACGCCGGATGAGGACGGAAATGAGGCGGCGTCCATTACATATAGATTGCGTACTTCCCACGTTTCGCCATCCGGAGTCGTAGCCGACATCGCCCGCGAACCGCCAAACCGGGCGGTCCCCATGATGTGAAAAGAAAACAGGGCAAGCCTTCCGCTTTCCCAGCCCGCGGCGTCCATGGCCTGGGTAAAAGTTGTCAATGTCCCCGAGCGGCCAGGCTCATAAGAGCAGAATTTGGCGTGCGGAGAAAAGATTCGCCGCGCACCCGCGGCCTCAAGGATTTTTGCGGCTCCCAAGAATCCAAGGCGAAGATGGGCACAGTCAAACGGGGAGAGCGAATAGCTCGCAACAGGATGGCCATCATCGTCAATGTTGACGCGGCCGCCATCACGGTCGCGAAGCAGCACGCCGATTGCGGCAGTATGGGCCAGGTTAGAAAGGAGCGAGCGATATTGGCGCGGATCACGCCACGGAAGCACTGCGGAGGCGATCACGGGCTGGAGCGAAGTGGTCTCATATTTTACGCCGAAATTCCCGGTCATCCGCCGAAGCTGGTCCGAATAGATAGCCTGCAGCGTTCCCTCCCAGGGACGGATTTCCTCGTCGAAGATTCCACAGACATTGGAAACCGGATGCAAATGAAGATGGCGGCCAATGTGTTCGTTGCGAAGCCCGGAACGAAGCAGGAGCGCAGGGGTTTGGATCGCCCCGCCCGCGACGACAACAACCTTGCAGTTGATTCTTGCGAGGTGGCCGCTGGAAGACCGGGCTTCCACGCCCGTAGCGAATCCTCCTTTGGTGAGCAGCTTTTCGGCATGAGTTTCCGCAATAATTCGGGCGCCATGTGCTTGTGCATCTGCGAGCCAAGTTTTCGTAACGGATTGTTTTGCGCCGATCGTGCATCCATATCCGCAGTAGCCGCAGATTCTGCCCTGGTCGCATCCAGTGACGTTCCGCGGCATCGTGTCCACATGCCATCCAAGTGATTTTAGGCCTCGCTCGAAGATTTGCTCTCTCGCCGAAACGCGATTGTGATCGCGGTTGACGTGCAGCCGAGAGCAGACCGCATCCATGCTCTGCGTATATTCATCGCTCATGATCCATGGAACTTCCGATGCCCATTCTTCTCGAATATCGTCCGGCGTGCGGAAGGAGGTGCAATAGTTCACCACCGTCCCCCCACCGAGGCATTTTCCAGCCAGCAAACCAACGCTATGGTCTTCTGTCGCGGCAAATCCAGCTTCAGAGTAGAGCTTTTGATAACTGCTGAGCTCGGCGCCATCAAAATCAGGGTCGTCGTAATAACCTCCAGCTTCAAGAACGAGCACATCTTTTCCGGCGGCCGCCAGCACCGCCGCAGCCACGCCTCCTCCGGCTCCCGATCCAATCACGCAAACGTCGCAACTAAGGTTGACCTCGCGATCCGGGATCATCACCTTCAGCGTTCGCCCGGTTTCCGGTTTTTGGACTCCGAGGGGGCCCGGATAGCCGATCCGGTCCCAAACAGGAGTGCGGCGACCAGCCAATTCCGGCAGCATCACGTAAAGAAATCCAACGGCCTTGCGAAACGCTTGAAACGCGGCGCGGCGCTTGCAAAGTCCGCTATCGGCCCAGGACAACAGCACTCGGACGCGCAACTCAGGAGGCAACGAGGAGAATGAAGCGAGTTTTCCGACGGAGAGAAGAGAATGCAGACGGGAATCCCAGAGATTCAACAATTGAAGAAAATCCCGTCGATCTTTTCGGCGAGGGTTAAAATCAAGGGAGGTTGCGATCGCTTCGGGAATACCCAATTCAACGGCAGAAGGCCAGCCGTCCCCGTCTGGAAGAAAGGTCTCGCAGATGGAAGCTAGCGCTTGCAGTTGGCGCGTGCTGAGCCGCATAGAGTGATCTGAGTGTAGAACAAATCAGAAGAGCTTGAGTTGAAGAAGGAATCTCAATGGCGGGCAGGAAGCGCGTTCATCGTTCCTTTTCCGCGTGTTCGCGAGCTTTCTTCCCGCCGACTTCGGCAAAACGCTGTTCAAGCGCCGTCTTGGTGAAGAAATCCGCTGGCAATCCCGGATTGTACTTACACCCGTAATAAAAGGCCTGAAAGATACGCCGGCCGTTGCGCTGTCGCGAGATCTGGAAAGGTGTCTGAATGCCTTCCTGGGGATGATAGTTGGAGTAGAGAGTGGTGAATTCCGTGCGCTCCAGCTCATTTTCGTTGGGAACCAGTACGACGCTGCGCTCCAGGAGATGATTCTCGCGTCGCACGGCAAGACGGTACAGACGCCCGTCGCGATCCGTGATCTCGACCCAGTCCACAGGATGCATATCAATCAAATCCAGGCCACCATAGCGGAACGCCATTCCCTGCTCATTCAAACGAAAGCGCAAAAGATGATCCACGCTGTTCCTCAGCAGTTCCTGAAATGATGCGATGGATTCGGGAGGCTCTGGACTTACTCCGCCGTGGTCAAGAGTCCATCCCTCGTTCCCAATGAAAAGATCTATGATGTTTCCCTTTTTGCCGTAGTCCGTGCGGCTCCAATCCGGATAATGCCAATAAGCCTTGAATTCGAGGTACTCGGTCAGGTCCGCATTGTGCCCGAATTGAGAGAGACGTCCGGAGCACTCCGATTCCTGGGCGTTGAGATAAGCCTGCCCTCCAAGCGCTTCTATCAGCTGGCCGAGTATCTTTCTTGCCAGCGCCGTGCTTTGGTCCGGCATCAAGGTGTCCGGATTCTGGGCCGAGGCTGCAGAGGGCAGCCCTGCAGCCAAAAACAGGCTGAGGAAGCCAATATGGGTGAACTTCAACCGCACAACACCGCGCCTCCGTTCACATTGATGATCTCCCCGGTCATGAAGTTGGCCAGGTCGGAAGCGGCGAAGAGAATCGGCCCGGCGATCTCCTCGGCGGTGCCCGGGCGACCCAATGGGATGGCAGAGACGGCCATCTTCTGCCCTGGCTTGGTCTCCAGGATGGGGTTGGACATGTCCGTGGCGACCCATCCTGGTGCGACACAATTCACAAGAATGCCGTGCCGTGCCAGTTCCGTGGCGAGACCTTTGGTCAGGCTAATGATGGCGCCTTTCGAGGCCCCATAATGCGTATGGAACGATTCACCGCGCTGCCCGGCCGTTGAGCTGATGGGGATGATTTTGCCGGACTTCTGCTTGATCATGTGGGGAACCGCGAAATGGATGATCGAATAGACGCTCTTGAGATTGATGCGCATCATTTCGTCCCACTGCTTCTCGGACATTTTTTCGATCGGCAGATCCTCTTGATTCCAAACGCCCGCGTTGGCAACGAGTATGTCCAATCTGCCAAGCCTCGCAATCGTTTGTTCCACGAGCTTTTTGTTGTCCGCGTGGCGGCTGACGTCGGCTTTGAAGGCTTCGACACGCGTGCCATGTTTGCGCGCTTCTGCTTCCACCTGCGACGCGGCCTCCTTAGCTTTGTTGTAATTGAACACCACGTCGGCGCCCGCTTGCGCGAGCAATTTCACCGCCGCGGCCCCGATCCCGCGCGAGCCGCCGGTGATCAGTGCCGCCTTGCCTGCAAGAGAGATCATGATTCCCCCAGAAGAAAATATGAAACCGTCAGAAAAGGAAAATCGAAGTTTTGCCTAGCGATCCTGAGAAACGGCTGCGCGCGATCGGGCTGCGGAGACGAAATCTTCAAATAGCTTGTGGGCGAGCGCATCTCCCGGCATGCGTTCGGGATGCCACTGCACCCCCACGACCCAGCCTGTCGGCGATTGAAGTTCCACGGCCTCGACGATGCCGTCAGTGGCGCGCGCCGTCACGCGAAGTCCGGAACCCGGCCGGTCAATGGCTTGATGGTGGCTGCTGTTGATGGTCGCTTCAGAATTGCCTGCAAGTTGCGCGAGGCGGCTTCCTGGCTCGAAGCGCGCAGAATGCTCCAGGTCACCTGAGCCAGCAGTGGCTGCCAAGTCCGTTTTTCCGTGGCGCAGCGCATCCGGCTTCTCGCTGGGGATGTCCTGAATCAGGCTCCCCTTGAAAAACACGTTGAGAATCTGGCAGCCGTAGCAGATCGCCAAAACGGGCTTTTCCGTCTGCGCAGCATACGCCAGCAAAGCCAGATCGGTCTGATCGCGGCGGGGATCAAGCAACTCCGTTTTCAACTGACGTTCCGCGCCGTAGCGAGATGGGTCCACGTCGGCGGGGCTTCCTGGAAGGACAAAGGCGTCGAGATTTTCCATCTTTTCCCGAAGCTCCTCTGAAGAGAGGAAAAGAGAAATGGGCTCGGGCTCACCACCGGCTTCTCGCACCCGGTCAAAGTAGTAGCGCAGCTTCTCCTTGTTCTGCTGAGCCTCCTCCTGGCTGGTGCGCCAAGGAATGCCCACATGTGGCTTGTGTGGAGTAGCGGTGGACATGGAATCGATAAATCCTAGCATTGCGAGCGAGGGCCGACAACAGCCGGACGGCTGGGCGAGGCATCTTCAGATTGGGCTGGAAGTCATGCGGTTTGAGAGTGTAGAGCCTAACCTATTGAATCAAAAAGGCTTAGTGGATTTTTCGAGAGCAGCATCCAGGCAAAATTCGGGCCGCTGGAAGAAGTCGGGAAGTCTGGCTAGTCGAGCAGCCAATTGCTGGGGCGTCGCAGCTCGGACCGTGATGTGCCCGATCTTGCGGCCTGCGCGAAGAGCCTTCCCGTATAGATGAAGATGCGCGTCTTCCACAGCCAGCACATCCACTGAATCCGGCGCCTCTCCGATGAGGTTGAGCATCGCCGAGTATCCCGGAGCTGCCGTTGAGCCGAGTGGAAAGCCGGAAATCGCGCGCAAGTGATTTTCAAATTGGCTGGTGACGGCGCCCTCGATCGTCCAGTGGCCGGAATTGTGAACGCGCGGAGCCATTTCGTTTGCCAGAATGCTTCCCGAGCATTCGAAAAGTTCGATGGCTAGTACCCCAACGTATTCGAGCGCCTCAAGGAGGCGCCGCGCCGCTTCCACAGCGGCCGCTTGCACCTTGGCATCAACGTGGAGCGCTGGAGCTAGAGAGAGACGGAGAATTCCGCCGCGGTGATGGTTTTCAATGAGTGGGTAAAAGGCAGTTTCGCCAGCACTGCTGCGCACCGCAAGGATGGAAAGCTCTCTTTCGAATGGCACAAACTTCTCGAGGATAAGGGCAGAATCGGGAAATGCGGCGGCGAGCTTCGCAACGTCTTCCCCTGACCGTAAAACCCACTGTCCTTTGCCGTCATAGCCCATCCGGCGCGTTTTCAAAACAGCCGGTATGCCGATGAGCTGCACTGCCTTGTCCAGATCCTCGAAAGAATTGACTTCCGCAAATTCGGTGGTGGCAATTCCGAGGCCACGGAAGAGCGTTTTTTCGCTCAGGCGGTCCTGCGCCGCTTCCAGCGCCTGCGGCGCCGGGTAAACCGGAATGCGCTCGAGCAGAAATTGCGCGGCTGCCACGGGTACATTTTCGAATTCGTAGGTGGCGCAATCTAGCCCCGCCGCGAATTTCTCGAGCGCTTCGAGATCCGCATATTCCGCAGTGATTCTAGGGGCGATTCTGCCCACGGGCGCCTGCGGAGAGGGATCGAGAAAGCGGAAATGCAGGCCGAGAGGATAGCCCGCCAGAGCAAGCATGTAACCCAGCTGGCCGCCTCCCAGGATCCCGATGGTCATGCGTGTTTACTCGGATTGGGAATGGCGAGAACTTTACTTGTCTGCTCTGCGCGGAACTTTCGGAGCGATTCGCGAATCGCGGGATACTTTCCGCCGAGAATGGAAGCGGCCAGCAGAGCGGCATTGATGGCACCTGCTTTGCCGATCGCGAGTGCGCCCACCGGAATTCCTCCAGGCATCTGGGCAATGGACAAAAGCGAATCGAGTCCTTTCAATGCCTTGGATTCCACGGGCACGCCAAGAACCGGCAGAACCGTCTTCGAGGCGGTCATGCCCGGGAGATGTGCAGCGCCGCCGGCTCCCGCAATGATGACTTCGATGCCGCGCTTTTCCGCAGAGGAGGCGTACTGGAAAAGAAGATCCGGCGTGCGATGCGCGGAAACGACTCGTGTTTCATGTGGAACGCCGAGCTTTTCGAGAGCATTCGCAGCGTGCTCCATCGTTTCCCAGTCGGAAGTCGAACCCATGATGATGCCCACCAGGGGTTGTGGCTTTCGGGAATTGCCTTTCTTCGTGGGAACAGTTTTGTGTCGCATCATGTTCGGCGAATCATCCGGACACGGAGAAAATTGCGGTGGTACTTCCTCGCACCGGGTCCGCATGCGGGAGAAAGTGCGCCAACTGCTCCCGAATAATACTACGCTTTCACTTTGCCGCGACTCTGGCCCGCTGATTCCAGTAATGGCGAATCTGCCCGACCAGATACAGGGAGCCAGTAACAAGAATTGCGTCTGATGAAGAAGCTCTCGAGAGAATATTTTCAAACGCAACTTGGGCATCCGGTTGCACGGAAAAATGTGGGGCGTGGTGCCCCGCGATTTCCGCGAGCTGCGCTGCGGAAATCGAGCGTGCGGTCCGGGGCTCGGTGAAAACGACTTCCGAAACGCAAGGAAAGATGATGCCGGCGATTTCGTCCACCGCTTTATCGCGCAACGCTCCAAAGAGCATCCAGATTCTGCGTCCTTCAAAATAACGGCGAAGAAAATCCCGCAATTCCGCCGCCGCGGCCGGGTTATGGGCGCCATCCAGATAGACGTCAGGGTGCGAATACAATTTTTCCAGGCGTCCCGGCCATTCGGCGAGCGCGATCCCTTCCTTGATGGAGTCGTCGGAAATCCGGTATCCACGCTGCTGCAAAAGACGCGACGCAGCAATAGCGTTGAGAGCATTCTGCGCCTGGAATTTTCCAGGGAGCTTTGGGGCGACTTCGAGTTCCCAACCCGTCGCTACTTCCATAACCAAAACTTGAAAGCGGCCCGACTGCTGGAGATTTTCCTGCACATCCATCTGGTAGGCCTCGGAGGTATCCGCGAAAGTTGTGTTAAGCTCCGCGGCGCGTGAACGCAAGACCTCCTTTGCTTCTGGCCGCTGATCGGCGGCGACGACTTGCACACCGGACTTGATGATGCCCGCCTTTTCCGATGCGATCTCCTTCAGGGAATGACCTAGGAAATTCTCGTGGTCAAAGTCAATTCGCGTGATCACCGAAACGAGAGGCTGAAGAATGTTCGTCGCGTCCAGCCGACCTCCAAGACCCACCTCAAAAATGCCAAATTCCACGCGCGAGCGCGCGAACGATTCGAACGCCAGAGCCGTTACACTCTCGAAAAATGTGGGATGCGCGCGGAGTTTTCCCTTCGCCAGCAGTTCTTCGATGACTGCCTGGATTCGCGTGAGAGTTTCCGCGAACTCTTCGTCCGAAATCTCGTTTCCATTCATGCGAATGCGTTCGTTAATGCGTTCGAGATGCGGTGAGGTGTACAACCCAGTCAGAAATCCGGCGTGGCGGAGAATGGATTCAAGAAATGCTGCGGTCGAGCCCTTGCCGTTGGTTCCGGCAATATGAACGCTCGGATAAGCGCGGTCGGGGCGGCCCAGCCGCTCGGTAAGCACGGAAATATTCTCAAGATCAAATTTTGCTGCCGCTGCCTGAGTCGGGGCGGCAAGCTCCCTGCCCAGGGAAAGCAGGTAGCGAACCGAGGCGTCGTAATTCATGTCAGCTCAACAAAAGATCGAGGGAGGAGGAAATAAAGGACTTCAATTCCTTGCGTGAAACGACCGCGTCGAGAAAACCGTGTTCGAGCAGAAACTCGGATCGTTGAAAGCCATCGGGGAGTTTCTGGCGAATGGTCTGCTCGATGACTCGGGGCCCGGCGAAACCGATCAGCGCCCCCGGCTCGGCAATGTTCAAATCTCCAAGCATAGCGAAGCTTGCCGTCACGCCGCCGGTAGTGGGGTCTGTCAGTACGGAAATAAAGGGCAGCTTTGCTTCATCCAGCTTGGCGAGAGCGGCGGAAACCTTTGCGAGCTGCATCAGGCTAATCGTTCCCTCCATCATGCGCGCACCGCCCGAACAGGACACGATGATCAGAGGCTGCCGGGTGTCCATGGCGAGCTCTATTCCCCGTGTCACTTTTTCTCCAACCACCGCACCCATTGAGCCACCAATGAATCCAAACTCCATCGCGCAAATCACTACCGGTCGGCCGTTCAACTGGCCTTCGGCCAGCAGGATCGCATCATTCACGCCCAGCCTCTTTTGCGTTTCTTTGATTCGCCGCACGTACGGCTTGGTATCCACAAATTTCAGGGGATCGGTTGACATCATCCCGGCGTCGTGTTCCTTCCAGCGGCCATCGAACAGCATTTCCAGCCGCTGGTTGGCGTTCATCTTGAAGTGAAACTGGCACTTCGGGCAGACGAAAAGATTCGCTTCGAGGTCCTTGCGGAACGTGATGGTGCGACAGTTTTCGCATTTGGTCCAGAGACCTTCGGTGCGGACGCGCCGCTCTTCCGGCGGCGTTGGCTGGTCAATCGGTTTTTTGTCTCGCTTGAACCAGGACATAAGGAAGTCGACGATTCTCAGTTATCAGTCTCGGTCAGCCCACGCTTGTTCGGGGAAAGCTCGCTGCTTTCCCACCCGGCCCGTATTCGATCGCCGACCGGCAGCAATTTGTGGCCAGACTTGCCTTCGCATCGCACCCTACGTTCTTGGATTTGCTTTCTCCGTTCACCGCCGACCCTCTCAATAGTCTATACCACGCTGGGCAAGAATGCCTTTCGTATAGGGATGTTTCACTTCTTTCATTTCCGTCACCAGGTCAGCGAGTTCAATCAGCTTCGGATGAGCATTGCGACCGGTACAGATCACGTGCACGCGCTGAGGCCGATTCTTAAGCGCTTCGGCAACTCTTTCAGAGTCGAGCATTTTGTAGCTGATGACGTAATTGATCTCATCCAAAATGATCAGATCGTATGTGCCAGAGTAGATGGCTTCGCGGCCCGCGCTCCAGCATTCCTCCGCCAGCTTGATGTCCTCTGGATCCGTCTCCGCCCCGCCGATCTTCACGAAGCCGCGACCCATAGGACGAATCTCCAATTTATCGTCGCCCAGCATTTTTGCCGCATCGAGCTCGCCATAGTGCCAGGAGCCCTTGATGAACTGCACCATGAGCACGCGCAAACCCTGCCCAACGGCGCGAAACGCCGTGCCTAGCGCACAGGTTGTTTTGCCTTTCCCTGACCCGGTATAAACGATGAGCAATCCTTTGTCTTCCGGCATGATTGTTCTTTATGGCTACTCCAGCTGCAGGCGCTTGACGAGTTCCTGCGCGGCCGCTGTTATGCGATCCACAGTCGTTTGGGGAGGCGGATGCTTCGCTGGCGCAGCCGGATCACGAAGAACGATCCATAGTCCTGGGCGGTACACTTCCTCGTGACCCGGGCAAATCGCGCCCGTGAGCTGCACAATTTCGAGCGGGGGAGCAACAATGGGAGCGATATTCAGATCCGTGATCCCCCTCGACGCCTGCGCCACGGGAGGATGCGCGACAATTTCCATCAATACGCCCCGCGCGTCGTCTACCAGATCCCGGAAGCCCTGCGAGACGAGAATGCCGTCCACGTCTCGCGGCGTGGGCTTTTCAAGCTCTTCAAGATCGTAATCGGGCAGCGGTTTCGCCAAAGGGATTTCGATGGCTGCCGAGGGTTGGTCCTCGTCGGGCACGATGCGGATCTCCATAGGCATACGTTTGTACAACAGAAAGAGTTATTTCACCACGGGCTCGATGGTAAGGATGGCGAGTTCCGGCCGACAATCGAAGCGGAGCGGGAGAAGGGTCATGCCGATGCCGCGGCTGACGTACATGCGCGAACCATTCTTCTCAAACCATCCTTCAACATACGGGCCCACCCCTTTTGGAAGCCACAGCGGCTCCAGGAACGGAATGCGCACCTGTCCTCCGTGCGAGTGGCCAGCGAGAGCGAGGTCATATCGACCAGCCGAAGCGGAGAAGAACTGGGGGCTATGGAAGAGCGCGATCCGGTAGGCGTATGAAGGGACGTTGACCAGAGCTTTAGTAAGGTCCGCATGCCCGAAGGTCGGATCGTCCAGTCCAATCAGCCAGATGCCTGGGCGCACTTCCATGCTCTGATTGAGAAGAAAATGCACGCCGATTTTTTCGTAGAACTTTCGTTCGTTCTTGAGGGGGTAGGAGATTTCCCAATTTCCGCGCACCAGCCAGACTCCCAGCGGAGCGTGAAGCTTACTTAGAATTTCGCTCTCGCCGCGGTAAGTTCCCCATCCGGAAAGTGTGTCGCCGGTAACCACGATAATGTCCGGCGCCTCCACGTCCAGCAGTTTGAGCAAGCGCTTTTCCCGAAAACTCATTCCGGATGAATGCAGATCCGTAAGATGGGCAATTTTCAGGGGCGCGGCCACGTTCCCAGAAAAAGTCCAGTGCGTGACCTGGATCCAGTTCGGCTCAATTAACAGACCATCGATCAGCGCCAGGACCGCCAAAATTAGCAGACACTTGAAGATTCGACGCGCCGCTGGCCTCTGCATTATTTTTCCAATTGGATTAGCCACGGGCCGTCTTCACTTTGGATACGGGCTTCCCGAGAGGATCGCCAGCGCGCGGTAGAGTTGTTCGGCGAGCATCACGCGCGCGAGTTCGTGAGAATAAGTCATGGCACTGAGCGAGAGCTTTCGCGGAACGCGTTGACGGAGCGCCTCCGGAAAACCTTCCGCGTCGCCGCACACAAAGATGATCTCACGGGTGCCGCGGTCGCGCTGCTCTGCAATCCAATTTGCGAACGACTCGGAATCCTGCGGTTTGCCTCCGGCATCGAGGAGAACTGAGGCGGCGGCAGGGTCCCCATCCAGTTTCTTAATGGCCGCAGCCGCATGGCGAACTTCGATGACCTCTATCGCACAGGAGCGCGCGATGCGCTTGGCGTAATCGTCAAGAAGACCGCGTAACTCCGGACGGCGCGTCTTCCCGAGCATCAAGAGCAGCAACCTCATTGCAGGCCGTATTTCTTCCGTTTTTCAAGAAGGGTCTTGCGGCTGATCCCCAGAATCTGGGCGGACCGGGAGATGTGATACCGCGTGGCTTCCAGAGTTTGGGCAATTACATCACGCTCGATGGCCTCAAGAGAACGAAGGCCGGCAAGGACGGCGTCGCCTCCCGCCGCCGCCCGGATGCTTTCGGGAAAATCTTGCGGAGTGATCTCGATGCTCTTCGAAAAGACCACCGCGCGCTCAAGCGCGTTTCGCAGTTCGCGTACATTGCCCGGCCAGGGATACGCCACAAGCATTCGACGCGTCAGCTCGGAGAGCTGTGCGTCGGGGCGGTTATGGACAGTCCGGAGAGTCTGAAGCAATTGATCCGCAAGCAAGAGGATGTCGGCCTTGCGTTCGCGAAGCGGAGGCACACCCAGTGGTAGCACGTTCAACCGGAAAAAAAGATCTTCGCGAAAGATGCCCGCGGCAACGGCCGCGGCGAGATCCGTGTTGGTCAAAGCAATGAGGCGCGCTTCGATCTGCAGGGTTTCCGTGCCGCCAAGACGTTCGAACGCTTTTTCCTGAAGCACGCGCAGAAGCTTGCTTTGGGCTTCCGCGGAGAGCGCGGCTACTTCATCCAGAACGATCGTCCCATTGGCACCGAGCTCGAGGCGGCCAGTCTTGCGTTCGACGGCACCGGTAAAGGCTCCACGCTCGTGACCGAAAAGCTCGCTTTCCACAAGCTGCGGCGGAAGCGAAGCGCAATCAATCTTGAGAAACGGAGCGTCGCGGCGCGGACCGAGCTCGTGAATCAATCGCGCGAGATGATCTTTCCCGGAGCCGCTTTCGCCGGTGATGAGCAACGTCGTGGGTGCGGATGCCACTTTCTGAGCGAGCTCGAACAAACGAATCGAGATAGGATCCTGGGCTATCCAGGGCAATCGCTCGGTCGAGGACATGGACAGATTGTAGCGAGACTCCCCCTTTCTGGGGAGAGTGTTCACAAAGAATGCGGTAACCGATAAGGTCGAAAGACAGCGAGAAAAGGGAGACTCAGCGAACGCGTTCAATCGAAACGTAGATCGGCCCGGCGCCCAGAGTGAAGAGCAAGAACCAGGAAAAGCGCCCCGCCCGGTTTTGCGTGCAAAATTCGATTTGATCGCCTGGCTCGGCGTCAAACTCCACCGTTTTCCAGTTCCAGGTATTGTCCACGACGAGACGATGATGTCCCGGCGTGAGCGGTTGGACTACCGAATCGCCAAACATGAGTTCCCCGATTTGCTGGCCGTCCAGCTTTACGACGATTTGGCGCTGCTGGACATCCTCCGCCGAATTGCGGCTTACCGTGAGCTTGCTTCCGGTCTCTTCGCTCCCTTCCTGCGTTGTGGGCGTTTCATTCACTTTCGATCGCCTGATTGGGGAGAAATGTCCTGCTTGTGCACGGCAACGCAATAGGTCAACCGGCTTCGCTTTGCCGCGAAGCCATGACTGAATCCGGACTATCCGGGATCTCGAGCTTCGGCACGGAACGCCACAGGCGTTCCAGATCGTAATACCGTCGCGCTTGCTGACTGAAAACATGCAGGATGAACCCGCCAAAATCAAGCAGCGCCCAGTTCGCCGAGGCATGTCCCTCACGATGTTCCGGGGAGCGCCGCAACTCTTTGTAGAGTTGCTCTTCCACCTCGGAGCAGATGGCTTGCACCTGCGGAGCGCTGAATCCCGTGCAAATGACGAAGTACTCTGTAAATGTGCCCAGCTTGCTCAGATCGAGCACCGTAATGCCAGAAGCTTTTTTGTTTTGCGCCGCTTCGACAGCCAGCCGAACGCCTGGGGGAAGGTTTTCCAATTTCACCGGTATAGGCCTTGCTTAAGAATGTATTCCTCGACCCGCCCGGAGACAAGTCCATGAATGGACTGGCCGCGTTGCGCGCGACGCCGAATGTCCGTGGCGGAGACATCGCTCGCGACGTTTTCGAGAAGATAGACCGAAGTGCGCCGAAGCTGCGCGACTAACGGCGATGGCGGCGCTTCGGTGTCGCGCTTGTCGTTCGGGCCGGCCATCAAATCGGGTGGGATCACCAACCGCAAAGCTTCCGCGCGGATGCCCGGGCGGTTCGCAATGATGAAGTCGCATAGGCCGAGCAGGGTTTCGTATTCCTTCCACATCGGAATATCCAAAAATGCGTCGGCGCCGATCATGAAATAAATCCGGTCGCCGGGTGCGTGGCAGGAATGCCGGAAATAACGAACGGTGTCCACGGAATAATGAAGCTGCGTGCCGGAGAAATCTTCGCCGGCTTCGGCCAGCGAGGGAACAAAATGCGGATGCTCGGCACACGCGAGTGAAACCATCGCGAAGCGGTGCGGAAAAGGAGCAAGATGCTGTTTCAATTTGTGCGGGGGCCTGCTGGCTGGAATGAAATGAATTTCATCGAAATTGAATCGGCGGTCCGCAGCGCGGGCGACGGAAAGATGTCCATTGTGAATGGGATCAAAAGATCCGCCAAAAAGGGCAACGCGCTTCGGTTGGTGCCGGACGGCGGTGCGGTGCGCCTGAGCGGTGGTCAATGCGGCTCCCGAGAAGATGCCTGATGAGCATTTTCAATTGGGTCGTGCTCGATGTCCAGGGCAGATTCAATTGCGTGGCGCGGAATGCGGTCGAGTGCGTCGGCAATGGCCAGTACGAGTTCACGAACCCCTTCGCCCGTCGCGGCTGAAATGGAGTGGAATTCCAGCTTGTGCTCGCGGCAAAAATCGCGCAACTCGTCGAGGCGCATGCGGTCGATTGTCGCGTCGAGTTTGGTTGCGACCACAATCATGGGCTTCTTCGCCAACGACTCGCTGAATGCCGATAGCTCTCCGGTGATGACTTCGTAGGAATGGACCGGACCGGCGTCTGTCACGTTGCTCGTGTCAATCAAGTGCACTAGGAGCCGCGTGCGCTCCAAGTGGCGCAGAAAGCGGATACCGAGGCCCGCGCCTTCATGCGCGCCCTCGATCAGGCCAGGGAGATCGGCGACAACAAAGGTGCGCCCCAGTTCCCTCCCCGGGCTGCCGCTTCCGCCGTCTGCGTTGACGACGCCGAGATTCGGCTCCAAAGTAGTGAAGGGGTAATTCGCGATCTTCGGCCGCGCGGCCGAAATGACCGAAATGAGCGTAGATTTTCCGGCATTCGGAAAGCCCACGAGGCCAACATCAGCGAGCAGCTTCAATTCCAGCCGCAGATGCCGCTCTTCGCCGGGGAATCCGTCCTCGTGGTCGCGGGGAGCCTGATGCCAGGGTTTGGCGAAGTTCTGATTGCCCTTGCCTCCGCGGCCTCCTCGCACCACAAGAACTTGCTGCCCGGCAGCGGAAAGATCTGCAAGAACTTGTCCCGTTTCTTCGTCGTAAACCACCGTTCCCACGGGAACCTGCAGGATCATATCAGCGCCGGAATGGCCCGTGCAGTTGGATCCTTCGCCGTGCCGCCCGCGGTCTGCCTTGAATTCCCTGTTGTAGCGGTAGCGAAGCAGAGTGTTGTCGTTCGGATTGGCCTCGAGGAGGATGCTACCCCCGTTGCCGCCGTCGCCTCCGGAAGGCCCGCCGCGTGGAACGTATTTTTCCCGGCGAAACGCCACGCAGCCGTTCCCGCCGTTCCCTGCTTTCACGTAGATTTTCGCTTCGTCAACAAACACGATAGCCCTTCATCCAGTAGGAACAGGATGACATGAATTGAGGCTGAATCCAGAGAAAAGCGGTCCGCCAAAGCGAACCGCAAAGCATGACATTACGAAATCTCACCTGCGATACGAAAGGCCTTAATTGGCCGAGGCGGTCTTGGCTTCCGCTGGTTGAATACTGATGTACCGCCCGTGGCGCCCTTTGTCCTGAAATTTTACGTAGCCGGTCACCAGGGCAAACAGCGTGTCGTCCTTGCCTTGGCCCACGTTCTCGCCCGCCTGATGCTTCGTGCCGCGCTGCCGAACGAGAATCGTCCCTGCATTCACAAGTTGGCCGCCGAAGCGCTTTACGCCCAGCCTTTGTCCGTGTGAGTCCCGGCCGTTTGTTGAGGAGCCGCCGCCTTTTTTATGTGCCATGACGAAATTCCTTTTCGAGAGTTATGCGCTTCCGGACAACCGCGTCCGAGGGGACTCGCCCCACCTTGCAACCACGATCCAAGAATCAAAACTTGATATCGCTGACCTCAACGGCCGTATAGTTCTGCCGATGGCCCCGCTGAATCTTGTACTGGTTTGTTTTCTTGAACTTGAGGACGGTGACTTTTGGTCCGCGGCCCTGCTTCACGATTTTCCCAGTGACGCTGGCCTTGGCCGCATCCTCTCCGACCAAAACTTTCTTGTCATCCGTGTGCACAGCCAGCACGGAGCCGAACTTCACCTTTTCTCCGATTTCGCCCGAAACCCGCTCTACGCGGACGGTGTCGCCCGGCGCGACACGATACTGCTTTCCCCCGGACTTAATAACGGCGTACATCGTTCCTCCAAAGGCTTTAGACAAACAAGAATTATACGGCTGATTCTCCAAAAGCGTCAACGATTATGGACGCGTCACTAGAATTGCAGATTATGCAGTCCCGATGGTATCTTCTCGACCGCTCGGGTTTCGAGGTGGGGCATATTTAATGACGGGCCGACGCTTTGTTTTCTTTCTGGTTCTAGTTGTTCTGGCAACGCCGACGCAAGGCGCCAGGCAGCGGCGCAAGGTGATCATTGACGAGGATTGTTCGGGGCCGGGAGGCAGCAATCTACAGGCCATCCTCTTGCTCGTTCAATCGCCTGAGATTGATGTGCTAGGAATCACAGTTGTTAGCGGGGATCAGTGGCGCGATGAAGAAATGGCGCACGTATTGCGCTTGCTGGAAATTATCGGCCGAACGGATATTCCCGTGGTGCCCGGGGCGGTGTATCCGTTGCTGCACCGGCGCGAGGAAGTGAAGTTGTGGGAGCCTCGCTACGGGAAAGTGTCCTATATGGGAGCGTGGAACGAAAAGGACTATCACGAGCCGGAAGTTGTGCCACCTCTTGCGGAAGGCCAGCCCACAGCCAAGCCCGCGGTTGAAGACGCTGCGCATTTCCTGGTGCGGATGGTTCACAAATATCCGCACGAAGTGACCATTTACGAAGGCGGACCGATGACCGATCTTGCCTTGGCGAGTGCCATAGATACGCATTTTGCCAGGCTTGCGGACCAGCTCGTATTTATGGGCGGAAGCCTGAACCCGCAGACGAACGATCCGGAATTCGCAAACAACCCGAGGCACGAGTTCAATTTCTGGTTTGATCCGGAAGCCGCTCACATTGTTTTGCGCTCGCCGTGGCGCAAGATCACCTGCACGCCGGTGGATATTTCCATCAAGACGAAGTTCACTCCGGACATGATCAAGGAAATTGGGACGCGGGACACGCCACTAGCAAGGTATCTGGAGAGATTCTATCAGTCCGGTTTGGGCGCAGATTATATGTGGGATGAGCTGGCGGCTGCAGCGTGGCTGGATCCGAGTTTGATCACACGCGAGGAAGTGAAATACATGGACGTGGATGTGGATCACGGGGCGGGCTATGGAAACACGCTCACCTGGACCGACTCGGACAAGCCGGAAGGGCCTTTCATACCTGTGCATATCCAGATGGATCTCGACAACGCAAAATTTGACCGCATGTTTATTCTCATGATGACCGCCGCGACTCCTTCACAACACTGACCGGTTCGAAAGAGATACATCTTCTTGATCTGGAAGGCCGTATAAACCAACGCAAAGAGGGGTGCGTACGGGCACCGAGGAGAGTGACGCAGGTCACAGTCACAGGGACGCCAGATGGCCAGAATGCAGCCTAGGAGGATTGGCCATGAGAGCCGTAGAAACTGCTGTAAGGATAGGACTAAAGAACATCCTCTATCTCACGGATTTCTCGCGATCGGCGGAGTTCGCGTTCGGTGCGGCGCAGGGTCTGGCACGCAAGTACGACGCCAGGATGATTGTCGCCCACGTCCTGGAGCCGGCCGAATACCAGTTTGTGCCCCAGCAGGGAGTGGTGGAAACGACGGTGGGCGTGGCGGAATCCGCGAAGAAAGAACTCCTGCAGCTGGAGAAGAGGATTGCTGGAATTCCGCACGAATTGCTCCTGAGCAAAGGCGAAGTGTGGGATGCCGTGACCGAATTGGTCAGAAAGAACAACGCCGATCTACTCGTCATGGGTACGCACGGGCGGACAGGATTGCGCAGACTGTTGATGGGATCGGTTGCGGAGAGAGTGTTTCGGCAAGCTCACTGCCCGGTAATGACGGTCGGCCCACGGGCCGCCGGAAATGAGTCGCGGGAACTCAAGATCAAGAGATTGCTATTTGCGACGGACTTCGGAGCGGAGTCCAGGGCGGCGCTGGCATATGCCTTGTCCATTGCCGAAGAATTCCAAGCGGAATTGGCGATGTTGCATGTGGAGCGTGTACCGCTGGAACCGCTGGATTCGCCCGCCGTGCTGATGACCGAAGGCGAAAAGGCGATGGCGGCAATGATTCCTGAAGACGCAAAAGGCTGGCGCAAACCGGAGTACAAAGTCAGATTCGGAGATCCCGCCAAGCAAATTCTGAAAGCCGCAGAAGAAAACCAGGCGGACCTGATCGTGCTTGGTGCGAAAGCCTCGGACCTGCATCCGGCGATTGCGACTCACGTGATCATGGCAACGGCGCACAAAGTGGTATGCGACGCGGAATGCCCGGTGCTGACCGTGCGCGGGTAAAGACAAAAATCCCCAGGGTCCAAGCGACTTAGCGCAAGGCGCGATGGACGCGTTTGGTGGCTTTTTTCAAATCTCGCGCAAGGGATTCAACGCGCTTGGTGAGACCGGCGAGTTCTTCGCGCGCAACTTTGGCGGCTTCGGATACCTTGCGGGCCCTGCGGTCGGCTTTGCCAGCGGCAGCGCCGATCTTTTCTGCCGTCACTGCGAGTCTGGTTTTCTTTGCCATGAATTCCTCCTCAAAGCAATCGAAATGGCAGGCAAGTAGTCTTCATTCTCTCACTCCAGCGGCGCAATTAAGATAAGAATGTTGTGAAAATGCGTGCGGTTCGAAAGCAGTTGTAGTCCCATAGACAATTTCATGCCTCATGGGATGCGCCCTATCCCCGGTGGCGCGCATCTCTTTATAGGCGCCGACGAGTAGAGTGCTGCGCTATCGCAAGACGCGGCTGACCAGGCGATCGCGGAAGGGTCCATGAGAAGACGGGTTCTCGGAGAGTACGAGAGGAACTACAGCATCTTCGTCTTTGCAGGGGTACTGTTGGCAGCCTCTGGGGCGAACGCGGGTGTTGTAGGTGCCGCGGAATTACAGGAGAAAACGATCGCGGGATTCCAAAGCTACGTGCGAATCGCCGAAGAGCGAATGCAAAGGGAACTGGCCAATCCAAAGACGTTTCTCCTGCTCGATGGGCTTTCAGCCGAGGAACGCGGTACGAAGGAAGCGCTCCTACGTGCGGGCCGAGTGATCGTAATTAACATGAAAAAGGACGATGACGATGATGAACCGCCCGTTCCCGATGGGTTGGTGCATCACTGGATGGCGCTTGTGTTTGTGCCGGGTGTGCATCTCAAGCAAGTGATTGCGTTTGTCCAGGATTACGGACGCTATCCGGAGCTGTACAAGCCGGACGTGCAGCGCGCTACGGTGAAAAACGCAAACGGACAGACCTTTCGAGTGGACATGCGGCTTTACCGCAAGCTGATTGTGACGGCGGTATACGATACCGAGTTCGAGGATCGGTATTTTCCCATGGATGCCACGCATGAATTCAGCAACTCGCGGGCGACGCGAATTTCGGAAGTCGCGAATCCGGGGGAGGCGAATGAGTACGACAAGCCTGTGGGGAACGACCGGGGCTACTTGTGGCGGCTGAATACCTACTGGCGTTACGAGGAAAAGGACGGGGGCGTGTATATCCAGGTGGAATTCATCGCGCTGAGCCGCAGCGTCCCCTTTATCTACGCGTGGTTGGTGAATCCGTATATCCGAAGCGTGCCGAGAGACTACCTGACACACTTGCTGGCAACCACGAAGGACGCCCTGATCCGGAACGAAAATGCGCGGCAGACCAGCGAGAAAAATGAGCCTAAAGCCAGCGGCTACAGAGCATTGGCAGGAGGAGGTCGGCTTGGCAGGAGCCCTGGAGTTTACCTAACGGCGGCACGGAACAAAAATTTCATTCGGCGGGGAGGGGTTCTCGCGGAGACTAGGAATGGGTCCTGCGCACCAGGGTTCGCGGAGTGGCCAGACACTGGCCGGGCCGCTGTGTGTGTGTTATAAGTTTGTGGCCGAAATCAGGTTGACGACAAGTGCCTTTCATCAATTTTCCTGCGCGCGAAATTAATTGCAAGCTGGTGTACTACGGTCCGGGTCTGGGCGGAAAGACCGCGAACCTGCAGTGGATCTACGACCATACGGGACAAAATCAGAAAGGGAAAATGGTGTCTCTGGCGACGGAGACGGACAGGACGCTGTTCTTCGATTTTCTTCCATTGGACTTGGGAACGGTACGCGGGTTCAAAACAAGATTCCACCTCTATACGGTGCCCGGCCAGGTGTTCTATGAAGCCAGCAGAAAGCTGATTTTGAAAGGCGCGGACGGCGTGGTGTTCGTGGCGGATTCGCAGGAAGAGCGGCTGGATGCGAACTTCGAGACGTTAGAAAATTTACAAGAACATTTGAAAGAGCACAATCTGAATTTCGCGACCATTCCCTACGTGTTGCAGCTGAATAAGCGCGATTTGCCGAACGCGATGCCCGTGGATGCGCTGACGAAACAGTTACAGAAAAAAGGCGAGCCGGTGCTCGAGGGCGTGGCGATTCAGGGAATTGGCGTGTTTGAGACACTGAAGGAATTGGCAAAGTTGGTGCTAGCGGAACTGAAAAAGGGCGGGTAAGGGCGCAAGCGACCAGCGATCAGCGGCCAGCACGCCTAAAGAGAAATTCAGAAGCCAATAGTTGGTGATCAGCAGAGATCTGCAATAGACGTGCAGCAAGTATAATGGCGCAGAAGTTTCAGTTTCCTGAGAGAGAAGTCAGTAGACGCGAAATCAGTACAGTCGGAATGTGACTTCGACGGGAACAACGAGTGAAATGGGTGTGCCGTCTTTGTTGCGGGGCGGTTCGAGCCTCCAGGTTGCAACTTTCTCGTAGGCTTTCTCGTCCAGTCCGTAGCCGATTAGTTTGAGGGGATGGATCTGCTGGATAGTACCTTCCGGGGAGATAATCGTTTCGAGTATGCACACGCCCTGAACCTTCGCCTCGCGAGCAAGATCATCGTAGGAAGGGTCCGGACAATAATCGCAATGCGGCTGCTGTACGCCTTTAGCGCCAGAGCGCGTTAGAAGCTGGCCATCCTTCGGTTGGAGAGGGATGGACAGACTTTCAAGAAAAGGCGATGCGTCAATCTCAGTGGATTCGGAATCGAGTACATTCCCGTTTGAAACACGCACAGCATTCATGCTGAGAACGTAGGAAGCGTCCTTCTTTTCCAATGTGCCAAGGATCAGGACGTCTTCGTTAATCCGCGAGGAGATCTCGGAAAGTGCGTCCGGAGATAGGCTAGTGACTGAGGAGTTCCTTATTGTCGCAATCTCTCTATCGAACTCCAGATGATCGGTCACTCTCAAGTGATCGTTGGCTCGGACTTGCAATGCGCTTGAGAGATACCAGGCAAGGTAGTGCGCTTGACTAGGAAGAGACCCGGCAGGCGAAGAGAAATCAACAACCGCCACGCGAGTCTTGCCGTGCTTGAATTTCGCAGCGAATTGCTTCCCGGTTTTATCGAGTCTGGCGAGTTGCGCAAGAGCAGGGTGCGGCGCCAGGAAGAGTAGCAAGCCTGCTGCGAAGACCAACTTGCCAAAAGCGTTCATGATTTGAAGTTGGCGAGGGCGGCGGATTCGGATTCGAAAGTGGGAATGGCTTCGATAAGACGAGTGACACTGAGGGCGTCGCGAACGCGGCCGGGACCGCAGACCAGGCGGAGCTGGCCGCCGGCGCGATTGAGCCCGGCAGAAACACGGACGAGCGAGGAAATGCCTGAGCTGTCAATCTGTGGAACGCCATCGAGGTTGACAATGACTTTGCGCGCGCCGCTTTCGAGAACGGACTGGAGAGCAGCGTTGAGCTGATCGGCGGATTCACCAATGGTGAGGCGACCGTGGAGATCGAAGAAGTGTATGCCCGCTTCCTCACGGACGTTGATTTCGATGGGAGCATAATGGGACATAGAGGTTCCGCCCGAGCGCAGGTAAAGCCAGCCGCGCGCAGTCCCGGCATTATACGATGACCTGATGGACGGTGGGTGAATGAGAAAGCAAGTGCAGCATAAATGGAACGTTACGCCAGCGGAGGCGCGGAGAATCCAACTGGAGCTGCGGAAGGTCTGGGAGGGCGGGGACCGGCTGGGGAAAATCAGGAGGGTGGCGGGGTTGGATGCGGCGTTCGTGCTGAAGGAGTCGCAAGCGCTTAAACCGACGAGCGCGTGGAACACCTTTCGCGAGGCAAACCGCGCGATTGGGGGAGTGGTAGTGTACTCGTTCCCCGAGATGGAAGAACTGGAGCGGGCAGAGGCGGAGGTGCCGCTTGAGTTTCCTTATGTGCCCGGGCTGCTGAGCTTTCGGGAGGCGCCTGTTGTGCTTGCTACACTTATGAAACTAAAGGAGTTGCCTGAATTGCTGTTTTGCGATGGCCAAGGTTACGCGCACCCGCGGAGATTCGGGCTGGCCTGCCATCTAGGAGTACTCGTAGACCGACCAGCGATTGGATGTGCTAAACAGATTTTGACTGGTGGTCACGAAACTCTTCGTAGTAGCGCGGGAAGCTGGGCGGCGTTGCGGGATGGCGAGGAGACGATCGGTGCAGCCGTTCGTACGCGTCAGGGTGTGAAACCGGTTTACGTGTCGCAAGGGCACAGAGTGTCCCTGGAAACAGCGAACCGACTGACGCTTGCGGTGTGCGATGGGACACGGATTCCGCGGCCGACACGGGACGCGGACCGGTACGTGAGTGACTGGAAGCGGAGTAGAGCAAACTAAATCAGCGAAGAGGTTCGAGTGGCTGACGTCTGGCGTGTGCACGGTGGGGAATGGACTTGCGCCACGCGGGCATCAGAAAAACTCATAGACAAAATTGAAAATTCGAAAGAGGCGCCCCGGACAAGGCGCGTATAATGCGGCGTTCTGACAGGCGAGTCCCCGGATCAACAAATCTGCGGAGGCGGAGTGGATGGAGTGATGAAGCGCTTGTGCTTGAAGTGTTGTTTGATCCTCGCCATGGTGCTGGGGCCGGTGCCGCTACTCGCCCAGCAAACCACGACCCCCGCAGCGGCTTCCTCCTCTGCTATTCCTGCCTCCGATACGACGACTCCTCCAATTTCCAAAGAATTAAGAGCACGGCTGGATCAGCTCGACCAGAAAGTAGCGGAAGCGCAATCCGCGGGTGACAACGCATGGATGCTGGTGAGTGCGGCGCTGGTGCTGCTGATGACCGGGCCGGGGCTGGCGCTTTTTTATGGTGGCCTGGTACGTAGGAAGAACGTGCTGGCGATCATGATGCAGAGCTTCGCGATGATGGGTCTGATCACGGTGTTGTGGGCCTTGGTGGGCTACAGCCTGTGTTTTGGAGGAAATGGACCAATCATCGGAGATTTCGCGCACGCGTTTCTGCGGGGAGTGGGCGTTGCGCCCAACCCGGATTACGCGGGGACAATTCCGCAATTGACGTTTATGGTGTACCAACTGATGTTCGCGGTGATCACGCCCGCGCTGATCACGGGAGCGACGGCGGAGCGGATGAAGTTTAGCGGAACGATACTGTTCATGACGCTCTGGTTCCTGGTGGTGTACGCGCCGCTGGCACACATGGTGTGGGGCAAGGGCGGTTTGCTGAATGCGAATGGCGGGAGGTTCCCATGTCTGGATTTCGCGGGCGGCACAGTGGTGCATATATCGTCGGGGGTATCGGCGCTGGTATGCGCGCTATACCTGGGAAAACGCGTTGGATTTCCGAAGCAACCGATGCCGCCGCACAGCCTCGTGCTGAGTTTTATTGGAGCTTGTCTCCTGTGGGTAGGATGGTTCGGATTCAACGCGGGAAGCGCGCTTGCGGCGAGCGGATTGGCGTCGAGCGCTTTTGTCGCGACTCATTTTGGAGCGGCAGGAGCGGCATTCAGCTGGAGTGCGGCGGAGTGGATTAAGAACGGAAAAGCGAGCGCTTTGGGTGCGATTTCCGGCGCAGTAGCAGGACTGGTGGCTATTACACCGGCAGCGGGTTTCGTGGCGCCTATTCCGGCGCTGATTATAGGGCTGATTGCCGGTGTTTGCTGCTACTTGATGGTGACGAAGGTGAAAGCGATCTTCGGGTATGATGACGCGCTGGACGCGTTCGGCGTGCACGGCGCGGGAGGAACGATCGGGGCATTGTTGACTGGAGTGTTTGCGCAGAACATTATCAATCCCATTTTTGGTGAGGGGAAACCGGTCGGCGGACTCGACGGGCACTGGGGACAGATCGGAAACCAATTGCTGGGAGTGCTGATCGCGTGGGGACTGGCGCTAGGGGGGACAATCGTGATCGTCAAGGTGACGGACATGATTACCGGCTTCCGCGTGAGCGAAGAGCAGGAAGTGGAAGGATTGGACGTGTCGCAGCACGGGGAAGAGGCGTATTACCTGGAGTCTTGAGGACACCGAATTTCTTACTGAAGTGAGGTAGAGATCTTCGGAGCAACTTCTCTGGGTGCTCGAAGGACGACAAGCTCTGGGGAGCTGTCACAGGTGCAGGCATTGTATTCGGAGGGCGGAGCGGAAAATCCATGATGAAACTGGAAGCGATTATTCAGCCCTCGCGGTTTGAGTCAGTGAAGGATGCTTTGCGCGAAGCGGGTATTGAGGGAATGACGGTGACGGAAGTGCGTGGACACGGCCGCCAGAAAGGGCATACGGAGGTGTACCGCGGGCGCGAGTACACGGTGGACCTGCTTCCCAAGATCAAATTGGAAATGGTGTTGCCGGACCGGCTGGTGAACACAGTTGTGGACACCATCTTGAAGACTGCCAAGACAGGGAAGATCGGCGACGGTAAGATATTCCTTACGCGGGTTGAGGAGGCGATCCGGATCCGCAACGAAGAGCGCGGCGAGAACGCGCTGTGAGCGGAATCCCGAGTTCGCCTGGCGATCCAAGATGAGCACTGCACGCCCAGGCCTCACTCCGGACAGACAAGCCGCTATAAAAATGGAAGGCGAAGCTATACCTCTTTCCCTACTCGGTCCGCAATGCGCGGACGAACGCCAGAAGATTCGAAGCTCGTTTGACGCGGGCGCAGGAGCACGCGCAACGCTGCACGCGCTGTGCGCGCTGGCGGACCGGACCATCCAGCGGGTTTTTAACGACACGGAGACTGCGCGACAGGAAAAAACAGAAGGATTGAGCGTGGTGGCGCTAGGCGGATACGGCCGAAAAATGCTTTTTCCCTATTCGGACCTGGATCTTCTGTTTCTCTTCGCGGATGAAAAAGCAGAGGCGGGAACCAAGAAACTTATATCCGATTTTTCGCGGACCATGTGGGACCTGGGATTTCGCGTGAGCTCGGCGGGCCGAACCGTAGACGAGTGCAAGCGGATCGAGGAAGACAATGCGGAATTCCACCTGGCGCTGCTGGACCGGCGGTTCCTTGCGGGGGACGAGAAGCTTTTTGAGAAACTCGACAAACGAGTTTTGCCGCCTTCGGAAAAGCAGGCGAGAACTTTCTTATATGCACAATTACACCGGCTGACAAAAGAGCGCCTGGAGCGCTATGGCAACACGATTTTTCACCTGGAGCCGAACGTGAAGGAGGCACCGGGGGGCCTGAGAGATTATCAGGCGGCGTACTGGCTGAGACAAATTCTGGGAGACATCACGGAGCTTCGCGGGTCGAGCGCGGCCGAAGAGGAACTCGCGGGAAGCGCGGTGGAATTCCTGGGCGCAATCCGATGTTTTTTGCATTACTCCAACGAACGAAATGACAATACGCTGACTTATGAATTGCAGGCGGACGCCGCGGCGCGATCGCTGGGAGTCCCAGACGGAATGGCACGAAATGCCGCGGAATGGATGAGGCTGTACTTTCGCCACGCGCGCACGCTGAACCGCCAGTTGCTGCGTTACCTGGATCAAAAAATGTCCGCACCGCTCACGCTGCGAGAGCGGCTTTTCAGCGCGGCGCGCAATGTGACGCGCCCTGCGGAAGAAATGAACGCGGCGCATTTTGCAGTGCGCTGCGGGCAACTGGAAGTGCTGGATTTGACGGCGCTCTCAGATCGATCCCTCCTCTACGCCATTTTCGCCGAGGCTTCGCGCAGCGGCACTCCATTGAGCCGTGATGCGGAGCGCAGCATCTCTTATGTGTTGACCCACTCAGAACTCCCGACCAAAAATCCGAATATCACCTGGTCAATGCTGAAGGAGATTCTGGCGGGCGATTATCCTGGAGTGGCGCTGCGTCCGATGCACCGACTCGGATTGCTCATGGAGATTCTGCCGGAAATGAGAGCGATTGACTCGCTTGTGGTGCGGGATTTCTACCATCGCTACACGGTGGACGAGCATTCGCTCCGGACGATCGAGCACCTGCAAGAGCTAGCCGATCCGCCGGACGCGCGCGGAACGGCGTTCGCCCCGCTCTGGAAAGCGCTTGAACGGCGCGATCTCTTGATTTTTTCATTACTGCTGCACGACGTGGGCAAGGGCATGCCGGTGGAAAACCACATTCAGGGAAGCCTGCAAATGCTGACCACCGCGGCGCAGCGACTCGGCCTCACGCTGGACGAAAATGCGGAGGTGCGCTTTCTGATCGAACACCATCTGGATATGTCCGCGACCGTGCAGAGGCGCGATATTTTCGATCCGGCGACGGTTTCCGCTTTTGCCGCGGGTGTGGGGACACTTGAGAGAGTGCAACGATTGTGCCTGCTGACCTATGCGGACATTCATTCCGTGAATCCAGAAGCGCTGACACCATGGAAAGCGGAAATGCTGTGGCAGCTTTTTGTAGCCACGTCGAACTATTTCAGCCGGACGCTGGACCGCGACCGGCTGCATGCGATTGACGAGCGGTCCATGCTGGAACAGGTGCGCGGGTTGGCGGGCGAGACATCCACGAAACAGATCGTGCGGTTCCTCGAGGGCTTCCCCCGCAGGTATCTTGCAGTTCATTCCGCGGCTGAGATTGCATCGCATCTCGAGCTATACGAAAAGCTGAATCTTGCGCCCCTGCAAATGGACTTGAAACCGGGACGGCACGGCTTCTCGCTGACGCTGCTGACAGCGGACCGGCCGGCACTATTTTCCACGATCGCGGGAGTGCTCGCGGCGTGGGGCATGAACATCATCAAAGCGGATGCTTTCGCCAATGCGGCAGGAGTGGTTCTCGATACCTTTCGCTTCACCGATCTGCACCGGACGCTGGAATTGAACCCGAGCGAACGGGAACGCTTCCTGGGCAGCCTGGCGAACGTAATCGGCGGAAAGGCAGCGCTCGAACCGTTGCTGCAAAGCAGGGATAGCGCGAGCCGCGCGCGGCCGCCGAAGGTGGCGGTGGCAACGCGAATCAGTTTTGAAGATACGGCTTCGGCGCACAGCACCTTGCTCGAAGTGGTGGCGCAAGACCGTCCCGGACTGCTTTATGACATGAGCGCGGCGCTGGCGCGGCTGAGCTGCAACATTGAAGTGGCGCTGATTGATACGGAGGGGCTGAAGGCAATTGACGTGTTCTACCTGACTTCGCAAGGGGCAAAACTGAGCGCGCAGAAACAAGAATTGCTGCGCGAAGTGTTGCAAGGGACGCTTGGCTAGACGGACCCCTCGATCGAATCTTTCCCTCGAATTGCTTTATCGCGCAAAAGATGTAGAGCAAAGGCGGCATGAATTTGGCGCGCAGAGCGCAACTTAGTGGGGAGCAGTCCATGTTCCGGAAAAAACGCTGGAGAATCCGGGGAGTGCTATTGGCCTTGACTGCTGCTGTTGGTGTTGTCTGTGCGAGCGCCGAAGCGGCCAAAATTTTCCGGCCATGGAAACGGGCTTCGGATAGGCCGATCATCGCGCCACAGGGACATGGATGGGAAAGCGCGGGAACGTTCAATCCTGCGGTGACCGTGTATGAAGGAAAATATGTGATGTTGTATCGCGCGCAGGACAGTACGGGAACTTCCCGGCTCGGGCATGCGGAGAGCGAAGACGGAATTCATTTTACGCGGCGGGCAGAGCCTGTGCTGTCGCCCGAAACAAGCTACGAGAAGGGCGGAGGAGTGGAAGATCCGCGGCTCGTTGAAATCGGGGGCACGTTCTACCTGACGTACACGGGCTATAACAAAAAGGATGCGCAATTGTGCCTGGCAACGTCCAAGGATTTGGTGCATTGGACGCGGCATGGCGTGATCTTGCCGGCGTACACAGGAAAGTGGAACCGAGGATGGACGAAGTCCGGAGCGATCGTGCCGGAAAAGCTCGGCGGAAAGTATTGGATGTATTGGCTGGGGACTGCTGCGGATAGAACGGATCAGATGGGGATTGCGAGCTCGGACGACCTGATACACTGGAAGGAAGCGATGGACGTTCCTGTATTGCCCCGGCGTCCGGGGAAATTCGATTCGCGCGTGGTGGAACCGGGGCCGCCACCCCTGCTGACAAAAGACGGAATCGTGCTGATCTACAATGGGGCGGACGAGAGGCTCGTGTACAGGACGGGGATCGCTATTTTTGACCGTGCGGATCCGAGAAAAGTCTTGTATAGGAGCGATTCGCCGGTATTCGAGCCTGAGAAGGAATGGGAAAAAGTGGGGCAAGTGCCGAATGTGGTTTTTGTGGAAGGAATGACGCGGCAAGGTGATCACTTGCTTTTTTACTACGGCGGTGCAGACATGTACGTCGGAGTGGCGAGAGCAGAGATGCTGATGGAGAAGCCATAAGGGGGAGGCCCGTGGGTCGAGGGAGGATCAGTTGCTCAATCGAGTGAGTTCATCCCAGCGTGTCAGGAATGTATTGACTTCGGCGGGGGAGCGGAGAAAATAGCGCGCTGAAGTTCCTTGCCGCTTTCCGATCGCAACAGAAATCCCCTTCATTTTGCGGAAGACGGCTTCATCGGTCGTGTCGTCACCCAAATAAAACATGAGCGTTTTCCCTCGGGCGCGAGCCTGTTTTTGGAGGATGAAACGGACGGCAGTCCACTTGTCCACGCGCCCGGCGGGAAGAATTTCCCAGACTTTTTTCCCGTGCATGAGTCTCAAGGACTTGCTGGAAGCCGCCAACTCTTCGACGATTTCTCGTGCGAACCCCGCTTGTGCTTGATTTGCGCGACGATAGTGGATAGCAATGGTAGCATCCTTCGGTTCCACCTGAATTCCACGGAGTCCGCGGAGCCCGGTGCGGAGAGAACGCGAGATCATTCGCATTTGGGCATTCTGTTTTTTGGACAGAAGCGAGTACAACCGGCCTTTTGGGCTTACCAAAAAATAACCATGGGTGCCTGCGTACCATATCCCGCGGAGCCCGGCGCGTCGCCGGACATCGTCGAGGCCCCTTCCGCTGATGATGGCGATAAGCGTTCCGCTTCGAACGATGCGCTGGAGCGTTCGGCGCAGGGGAAGGGCAAGCCCGACCAACTCGGGACGTCGGCGAATGGGAGCAAGCGTGCCGTCAAAATCGAGAAAAAGCGCGCAGCGAGAATAGCCTCGTGTACGTGAATGAAGTTCGTCCCATGCAGAGAAGAGGTGGCGAGGCTTGACCATGTGCATCGATCCAAGTATATCGTATTACGATATACTTGTGAAGCGCGAGGCTTCAAAACGCGATCACACCGCCGCGACCTGAGGGCGCGACTTGCGGCTTGCGATGGCGACAACGCAGATGTACAGGATTGCGGCGAGAGGCACGAAGAAAGCCAACTGGGTCGAATGCAGGCGGTCAGCCACGAAGCCCATAACCGGCGGAAGTATGGCGCCTCCGACGATGGCCGTGACCATCAGGCCGGAAAGCGCGTTGGCTTCCTGCGGCATACTTTCCACCGTGATTGCGAAAATTAAAGGGAAGATGTTGGCGAAGCCGAATCCGATGATGAAAAAACCAGCCACGGCCGCTGCCTTTACCGGAGAAAACATGCACAGCAAGCCGAGGACGGCCACGGCGCAGGTGACCAGGAAGAAAATATGCTCATTGAGCCAGTTCAGAATCACGCCGCCTGAAAAACGGCCGATGGTGAGAGCCAAAAAGAAAAGCCCCGTGCCGAGCAGGCCGAAGCGGGTGACGTCAAGGTGAAAGCGGTCCTCAAGGTAGAGAGGGATGCCGGAGCTGACGGAAACCTCGGCGCCGACGTAGAGGAAAAGGCCGAGAACCATCATGGCGACGTAGCCGTTCTTGAGAAGGCCGAGCGCCGATGAAAAGGTCGTGGGTTTATGATCAGGAGCTTTCTGTTCTTGAAATTTTAGCGTTCCGACAGCGATGAGAGTGATCACCAGGGCGACGGCATAGATGGGAAAGATGACATTCCAACTGGCGCCAGCAACGCGAGCGGCAATTGCGGGAATGAGCGGGCCGGAAAGCGAGCCGATCGCCTTCACGAATTGTCCCAGGGAAAGATTGCGGGCATATTTTCCTTCCGGAGAGACGTCGCGCATGATGGGATTTCCCGCGACCTGCAGGGTAGTGGCTCCCGCGCCCAGCAATAAAATAGTGACTAGAAAAACCGGAAATGTGGAGAGTCCCATTACAGCGGGAATGAGAATCCCTGCGAGCATTACGAGTAGACCGAGAAGAAGGATGAACTTCTTGCCTTTTCTGTCCTGATAGACGCCCATGGGAATGGAGAGCAATCCGAACATGGCGAAACCGACAAACGGAATGAGCTGGGCAACGAAATTGGTCAGATGAAACTTATCGCGAGCGAGGCCCACGAATGGCCCCACGGCATCGCCAAATCCCATGGCGAGAAAAGCGAGAAAAACTGGCAGTGCGGCACCCTTACGAGTCATCAATTCTCTCCTGTGTGAAATCGCTGCATGAGGGAATCAGCTTGTTATCCTGCAAAGAGCTGCGGCTCCGGCGATGCCGGCTTCCTCGCCATAACGTGCCAGGACAAGCGGAATTTGGTCGGGCCAGGGATTGAGAACGGCGCCTTTCCACCTTGCGCGGATTTCTTCCAGGTGCGAGGCGAGCATGGTGGAGACACCGCCGCCCATGATCATGACGTCAGGCTCGAGGAAATCAAGAACGTTTCCCAGCCAATAGGCAAGCAGGTCCAACGTTTCCTGGACAACTTGCATGGCAACGGGATCTTTGGCCGCGGAAGCCTTGCCGACCATTTCCCCGGTTACGTTGTCCAAGTTTCCGCCAGCCATCTCGAGAAGGGAAGATTTAGGATTCTCCTGAAGCTCCATGCGAGCGCGACGGGCAATAGCAGGTCCCGAGGCCAGAAATTCGATGCAACCTCTTTTGCCGCAAGGGCACCTGGGACCATCGAACTGAATGCCCATGTGCCCGGCTTCCGCCGCGGCACCGGTACGCCCGTGGTAAATCTTTCCGCTGAAGATAATGGCAGCACCGATGCCTGTCCCAATGGTCGCGTAGAAAACGTTTGTATAACCGCGACCGGCCCCCCATAAGACTTCTGCGAGGCCGGCCGCCTTGGCGTCATTTTCCACTTTTACGGGCATGTTGAACACCCTGTGAAGCTCATCGGCAAGAGGGAAATTGCGCCAGCACGGCACGTTCGGGGGATTAATGATGACTCCTTTCCTTGGATCGAGCGGGCCTGGAGCGCAGGCGCCAAGCGCGATCGGCTTTTGATTTGGCGGCAAGTCGCGAAGAAGTTCCTGGATGGCACTTACGACGCACCCGAGGCCGGTGGCTGCGTCGGCGTTGGTGATCATGTGCGACCGGACATGCTTCACGATTTCCCCGCGATCGTTGACCAGCCCGGCAGCGACTTTTGTGCCGCCGATGTCCACGCCAACTAGAAAAGTTTCGCTCACGAGTCAATCCTCCGTGCATCCTGAAGTGCCGCTAGAATCCATACTTTGCAAGCAATTTGCCATCGGGGTCGCGGATCAACGCGAGGGCGGCGCGCTGAGCGGGCAAACGCAGCGCCAAATGCGCGGAGGTCCGTTTGTCAGTGAGATCAATGCCAGTATCTTCCGCGGATTCTGACTCCATGATGTACAAAGTAGCGCCTTTCAGGAAGATGGGGTAGATCAATACGCCCGACGAGACCGGATTATGGAGCTCGAAGGGCGACTGAATTCCTGAATCATCGAGAACTTCCGAATACACGGCTGCCGCCGGAGACAAACTTTCTGCCACCTCCAGCGGGTAGGCAGCCCAATAGATGCGTCCTTTGCCGTGGGGAATTATTTTGAACGAGGAGCCGTCTGCGAAATGCAGGCATTCGAGCCAGCTTTGGGCGTTCAGATCGTAGGACAGGGGATAAGTCTTGTCCTTTACACTGATCGTGGCGTCGTGGATGGTGAGCGGCCCGACCGCGGAGTCTATATGCAGTTCGGCGGTCCGGGATAGGCGGTGCCAGTGCTCATCGCGAGCGACGGGCCCGCTCACGAGAAGATTTCCACCCTCGGAAGCGTAGTCGAGCAAAGTCCGCCACGTTTTCTCAGTAAGGGATTGTGGAGAAGGCAAGATCACGAGTTTAGGCGAACCCAGCTTTTCCACCTGATTTTCGGCGATGACGTAGCCGGGCACACGGTCGTAATAGCTTAGAGCACGAACAGCGTTCTGCTGCGCTTCCACCTGAAGGCCGTTCAGGACGGAGAATTGTTCGGCTTGCGAAGTTACGATGGCCACTTCTGGCTTTTGTGGATCGCGCAATTCGCCACTGAGATCCTTGGAAAACGTGGCAAAAGCCCGCATGACCGCGGCTTCCGGTTTCTCGGTCTCGTCTGCGCGCAGAGCACCGATGGGAACTTCATTGCCCTCGGTCATGTAACTGTTGGTGTTCCAAAGCCATTCGATCGCACCGGAGCCTTGGACGAAGGACATGGCAAACTTGCGCTCGAAAAGCGCCGCGTCGTTTTCCTGCCTACGGCGAGCGATTTCATCCAATGTCAGCTCGCGCTGAATGCCGGTTTCCTGGATGAGCATGGGAAGGCCAGGCTGCTTGGCGACCAGCGAGTCCCAGAGCAGGGCATCGTTCTGCCACCAGGAATGGTTGGTGGTGAAATCAACGTTGGGGCCAAAAAACGCGGGAGAGAGACGGTCAATGTAACCGCCTTCGTCCTGGCCAACGGTGATAGGCTGGTTGGCGCCGGCGGATCGAATTGTAGAACGTATCTCCTTAACCCAATGCGAGAAGCTTTCCTCCGCAAACAGGAAAAAGTCATAAAGCTTCAGTGAATTATTCCCGGTATACATTCCGCGCAGATCGAATTCTGCTTCCGTGGGGACCGGGAGAGGACCGGCGGGCGCACCTTCCGGAAGATTCCAGGCGTCGGCGAGAGCAGCTCGGTCCGGATAGTGTTGATTGAGCCAGGCATTCCATTGCTGCAGCTCGAATGCATCGCCGTTCGGGCGCATGCGCCAAAGATATTGCGAGAAACTGGGCTCGTTGATCAGATCCCAGGCGAGAAAGGGGACATCGCGGAAGCGTGCGGTGACGCCGCCAATCAATGCTTGCTCTTTCCGGACTTCGTCCGGATCGAAATAGGCGTTAGCTCCACCCAGGACATCCGGCAAAAACGCGAAGAAATTGAACTGCACCGGCAGGCCATTTTTGCGGGCGGTCATAAGGTACGCTTCGAGCGTACGAAGCGTGCGCTCATACGGCTTGCCGTTTTCGTCGCAGAATTTGTCCCAGCCGGTCCACCATCCGGTGCGGATCATATTGAGGCCGGCGGCATGGATTTGGGCGAGGTCGCGGTTCCAAACATAGATATTGGGATGTTCGAAGTAGAGGCGTTGGACATCGCTGGCCATATATGTGGTGCCGACTACAGCGAGAGGCTTTCCATCGAGCTCGAAATAATCCTGGTTGACGTTCAAGCGTGGACCCGAACGCAAGTAAGCTTCATCGCGAATCCAGAAACCGGAATGATAGATAGCACGAAGCCTTCCGGCGTCCAACAATTCTGCCTGGACAGTGTAAAAGCCTTTGGCATCGGGGATTCGCAAGATGACGGGCTCGTCGTGTGGGAGAACCACAGTTCCGGAGTACGCCGAAGCGCCGCTGGAATCTGATTTCACAAGGATGTGAGCCGTCAGCCCTCTGGCATCTCTGGGAACCATGTCGTCACCGACTTGAAGTTCAATGGGTTCGTCGGGCAGATAAAGAGGGAGAACGGGACCAACCGTGAAATCCTCGCTGCCGCGCAATGCCTCGTCCGCAAGTGCAGGGATGATTTGCTTTGCCTCGGGACCACTGTAAAAACTTGCGTCCAAATCCGCGTTCAAGAAAGTCCAGCGACCGCCTGTAAATCCGTTGCGCAGATGATCGATCTGCAATGCGGGTGCGGCAAGATGCCTGCCATCGCGGTCGCCCCAGGCAAGCGCATCCAAACGCGAGTCTATTGACCCGGCGGAGCCGCCCCTGTGATACAAATCCACGGCGCTGAGCCGAATGATGGGACTAAACGCTTGCTTCCAGGAGAATGAGGGGAGGGTGAGAACAACGTCGGGATTCGGCTCGAAAGTCAGACCGTTTGAGCCTGGCGTCGCTTGGTACTGATCGATGCGGAGCTGCTGCGCGAAGCGCAAACTATATTCACGCAGGTGCCAGCCCGATGAGTCGTAGTAAGCGGCGCGAGTAAATGGCCGTCCGCCCAGGACAAGCAAATCGCCTCCTCGCCGCAGAAATCCAAAAATGTCGGCCCATGCAACTTCAGGGAAAGCTGAGCCGTAAGGCAGCACACAGAGATGGACCGCGGGGTCTTTCAAAGACGAGCGAAATTCGTCGAGCGACGCAAACTGGGCGCCCGGAAGAAGATACTTGAGCTGTTCTGGCGAAGGTGCAGCCGAATCCGATGATGGAAATCCGGCTTCCACAAAAATGACGATGGACGACGGGTTCGTGGTTCCTGAAGCGATCTGCACCGTAAAGGGCAAGCCACACATCAAAACGAGCCCAAAGAAGGGAAAATAAGTTCGAAGACGATTCCTTTTCATGCTGCGAGCCCCAAAAGAACGATATTCTTCGAGCAAAATGGAACGCGGGGCGGATTATACTCCCTTTACCGACGCTTCCGGCTAAGTGAACTGTTCCTCTCCAGATCTTGACACGTGAACGAAAGCTAGGCTCGGTCTGACGGCCGGAATTCGGAATCGGCGGACGCGGGAAGGTTTCTGACAAGAATCAGGAATGGATGTTTTCTGAAAGCGCTTCTTCCGCGGCTTCGGTGGCTTCAGCGTTGCCATTGGCACGAAAGGGATTCAGGGGAAGGGCGGCAACCAGCTGTTGTGTGTATTCATGTTGCGGAGCACCAAAAATCATATCAGGCGGTCCAGTTTCCACGATTCCACCCTCGTGTAGGATGGCGACCCGATGGCACAGAGCAGCCACGGTCAGCAAGTCATGGGAAATGAAGAAAATCGCCATATTGAGTTCGCGGTTGAGACGAATGAAGAGGTTAAGGATTTCCGATTGCGTGATGATATCAAGCGCGCTTGTGGCCTCATCCGCGATCAGCAAGGACGGCCGGTGCAGAATTGCCATGGCGATAATTACGCGCTGAGCTTGCCCAACGCTGAGTTGCGAAGGCCGGCGTCTAAGGAACTCCTTATCACCCGGCAAACATACGCAAGTCAGGGCATCGTATATGGCCTTGAGACCATCAACTCCAGCAGGACTCCCATGTGCGCGCCACGCCTCCTTTAGCTGGGATCCAATGCGAAGAGCAGGATTCAGAGAAGTGAGCGGGCTCTGCAACACAATGCTCATATCGCGGCCTCGCACTGATCGCAGTTGACGTTCATTCAGAGGCAGGAGATCCTTACCTTTGAACATTATTTGGCCTCGAACGACGCCTCCTTTCAGATGCAGCAGGCGTAGGATGGCAAGCGCGAGCGTACTCTTCCCTGAACCGCTCTGACCCGCGAGACCGAGAATTTCGCCATGCCGTATGTCCAACGAAATATCACGCAAGACTGCCGGTTTGTTCGGATAATCAACCGACAATCGAATGCTCAGGAGTGGTGGAGCGGAACTCACCTCCGCGCTCCTAAATTTGACGAAGGCTTCAGTTGCAGAACCTCGACGTTCCAAAATGCCTGGGGACTGAGGACTGTCGGGGATGCGCCCAAAACTTCAGGAGAGATTGCCGTCAGAACATCCCAATTGACGAGGTAAATGAAAGGCTGCTGTTCGTAGATAATCTCCTGGACGCGATCAAAATTCTTTTTGCGTTCCTTGTCGGCGATGGCAGCTGCCTGCTCGCGCATTAATTTGTCCATTTCGGCTTCCCACGGCGTTGCTGGCGTTTTCTGACTTGGGTTCCATTGATGGTTCTCGCCTGAGCTCAGCCAGACAGTCATCATGCCGTTGGGATCCAGGTCAGTGTTCACGAAGCCCACAAGGCAGGCGTCATAATCGAATGTGTGGGTCATGCGTTCGATTAAGGAAGGGAAATCAAGAGTGACTATAGAGACTTTGATTCCGATCTCTGATAAGTCCTGCTGAATCATCTCCGCCATCTTTTCCCGAACCTTGTTTCCAGAGTTTGTGACGAGCGTGAATTCGACGCGGTTGCCTTCCCTGTCGCGAAGCTCATTGTTCGCGAAGCGAAATCCGGCCTGGGTCAGCAGTCGCAGCGCGCCCTGTGGATCATGTCTGGGAGCGGGCAGGTTGGAATTGAACCAAAAGCGATTCGCTGGCGAAACTGGCCCGTAGGCGGGTTTCGCGTACCCGTCAAAGACGATCCGACAGATGTCATCGCGATTGATTGCTAGAGAAACAGCTCTTCGGAAATCTGTGGTGCGAAACCAAACCTTTTTGTATTCGGGCAGGGGCGCACCTGGCACCTGGTTGAACCATAGATGATCCGCGTCCAAGCCGGCGCCTGCATCGTACGCTACGCCCCCGTCATCGCGCTTCAACTGCTGATAAGACTCGGCATCAAGACGATTGATCAATTGAAGTTCGCCGCGGCGAAAACGCAGGACTTCGATGTCGCGGTTTCTTTGAATGTCTAAACGGATGCCATCCAGATACGGCAGCGGATGACCTTTCGTGTCGCGCTTCCAATAGTTCGGATTCCTTTTTAGCTCTATATATGAGCCCGCTTTGTACTCGGAGACATAAAAGGGCCCCAGCACGGCCAATTCTTTCTTCGGCGAGTGTGCAGACATGATGGCTACTTGATCGAAAAGGCGCTCGAGTCCTGAGACAGGTGCGGGAAATGTCACTGTGACGTCGTTGGGCCCTCGTGTGAGTACGGTGACGGCTCCCTCGCCTGAGCGGAACGCGTCGCCTGTGGGTGAATGTACCTGGGGATCCATCAAAGTTCGCATTGTGTAGGCGACATCATCCGAAGTGAAGGCCGTGCCATCGGAGAAATGCAGTCCTTTTCGGATTTGAAACGTGATGCTTCGCCCATTTTTGGAGACACGCCAGGAAGTTGCCAAGCCGGGTTCCAGCTCCTGCGTTTGCCGGTTGAGGCGTATTAAGACTCCTCCCGTAAGATATCGAATGTTCTCCGACGCTTCGTCATCAACCATAATGGGATTGAATGTCTTGGGTTCGCCGTGCAAACAAAAATGAAGCTCACCGCCGGATTGGGCAAAGAGCGGCGAGGCGATTATAGCGAACAACGCAACGATTAAAGTCCGAACAGCGCACCGCATCACGCGAGATCCTCCTGTGCAGGAAAGATAAGTTGGAAGCAGACCACTACCATAATGAGCAGAACGAGCGGGACGAGTCTCCAGGGATTGGCGCTGATCGCCGAGAAATTCTCGAGTCCTCTCAGCAGATTGCCCCACGACGGCAGGGGTTCCATGACACCGAGACCCAACATGCTGAGTGTGGACTCTGCCAGAATGAAAACGGGGATGGAAACCCAAAACTGAGCCAGCAGCACGGGACGTAGATTCGGAAAAACGTGGCGCAGAATCAAGCGTATCGATGTGGATCCGCTCGATCTAGCAAGGAGCAAGAAATCGGATTCACGGATGCTTCGAGTCGTAGCCCATACGACCCGGAGCGAAGACGGCCAACCCAGCAAACCCAGCATCAGAAAAGTGGCCACCACGGAGATGAGGGGGGAAACGTCCAGCGGCAACATCGCCCTCAGAGCGATCAGCACAAATAGCAATGGCAAGGCCATGGACAAGTCGGCAATCGCAAGGATGAATCGCTCGTGCCATCCACCGAACAGTCCGGCCACACCCCCGAGAAGACCGGCAATGAGCGTCGTGAGCAGCGCCGCTGCTGGAGCAAGGAATAGCGACAGCCGTGTGCCATATAACAAACGCGAGAGCAGGTCACGGCCGAGAGGGTCAGTTCCGAGGAGATGCGCCGATGAAGGTGCGGCCTGCGGCAGATCGCGGAATTGATAAGCATAAGAATAGGGAGTGACGAGTCCCGCGCCGAGAGCGAGCAAAGTAACCATCGCCAAAATAACCGCAGCGATGATGCGAGCGCTTCTTTTGACGCTCATGGCTGCCTCACCACAAGCCTGGAAGAGAAGCCAGCTAAGGAATTGCTGGCAACCGTGACGAGGGTCACGATCAACGTCAGGTTCATGACGAGAGGCAGGTCGCGATTTATTGCTGCGTACCAGGCGAGCTGTCCAATCCCTGGAGAATCGCACAGCGCTTCAATCGGAATCGCGGCGCCAAAAGCCATGCTCAAAGAGATCCCTAGAAGCGCCATGAGAGCGGGAGCCGCGGACGGAATCACGTGATGCAGAAAAACTCTGCACGATCCGATCCCGCGTGCCCGGGCCGCAAGAACGTGCGGTTGATCATCGGCATGCAGGAACAAATTGCGGGTGAACCGAAATATTTTCGGGAAAATCACCACGGCAAGCGCCAGGAAAACCGGCCCGCGAAGATAAAGAAAAGCCAAAGCGACGACGGCCGAGGGCAGAGAGAGCAGGAATCCGATCAACACGGCGCTAGAGACTTCGGGAAACCATCCTTTAGCCACAAGGCCGAGTCCCGATAGAACCAGCGCCAGGGACCAGGCACTGGCGACACCCAACAATACTGAACGCGCCGTCGCCGGCAACCGCTCCGTCACGAGCTCGGCGATGGGCCGGTCGAGCGACTCGGAAACTCCAAAGTCGCCGTGCGCGGCAGCCGCAAAATATTTGACGTAATACCGAATCAAGTTGGCATCTTGATGGTGTTCGCTGCGGATAGCCTCTACGCTGGACTCGCTCAGGCGGGGATCAAGTTCGCGCACGTCCATGCCGTAACCCGGCGAAAACCTCACGAGAGTGGCGCTCAGAATGCCCCCGAGAATTGTCAGGAGCAGCAGCGACAACAATCGCTGTCCCAAAGTTGGAAACCAGCTCTTCATCCGTACAACCTTCGCGGGTGATCTTTCCGCGGGTGGTCCACTCCTTACTTCTGGCTCGCAGCCTGCATGCGGCTCATTTCCTCAAGCTGCCTGTAATGCGATTCCTTGGACAAATACATTCTCTGGTCTGCTTCCGCCAGGAGTTCTTCCACCGTCGAGCCATCACTTGGGAAGAAGGAGCAGCCGATGCTGACGGTGACAATATCTTCTCCGCATGCAATTTTGGCGGAAGCTGCCACCGCCTGCTGTAGCCTCGTTTTCAGCTCAGCAATGGCATCGACGCTGCAATCGGGTAGAACGAATACGAACTCGTCTCCGCCCAAGCGCCCGACGTGGTCGTATTCACGGCAGGCGGCCTTGATATTTTTCGCCACTTCGGTCAAAAGCTTGTTTCCGATGATGTGCCCGAAATTGTCATTTACCCTCTTGAAGCCGTTCAAATCGCATAACAACACAGCCAGCGTGTTACCCGCCCGCCCGCTCCGCGAAAGCTCTCTTTCAAGATGGGCACAAATTGATCGCGCGTTGGGCAGCCCGGTCAAGAAATCCGTGCTTGCCGTATCTTCGGCTTGCTCAAACTGCAGGGCGTTCTCGACAGAAAGGCCAAGTTTTGAACTGGCAGCCAGCAATAAGCGAAGATGATCCGGCGTGAATCCTTGTTTTTCTCGAATATAGAGCGTCAGTACGCCGGCCACTTTTTCCCGGCCCTGAAGGGGTATGGAGAGAGCGGATTGAAGCACGGAAACTTGTTTTGGATTCCCAAGATACTTGGTCTCGGCCGCGGGATCGCCGTTAATGATGGGCTTGTTGTTCAGCGCCACCCAGCCGGAGATCCCCTGGCCGGACGGTATCTGGATCGTATTGAAGATTTCGTAATCGAGTCCGTGCACGTACTTCGGCACCAGTTTGTCGTCTTGGCAGACGTAGACAACGATGGATTCATGCGGAATCATTTCCTTCAAGCGAACGGCAACCACCGAAAGGGTTTCCCGCAAACTAAGGGAATTGCCGAGGGTCTGCGCCAACTCAAAAAGCATCTGGGCTTCTTGTCTCGCAGACACAATGGACGCCAGGAAGGAAACTGCTCGAATGTCCGCCGCATTTGGCAGCTCCGCTAATCCGGCTGAAGGAACCACTCGGCGTTCCGTTGAGGGTAACAATTGAAAGAATTTTTCCCGGCCGTCGGCGACCTTTACTGCCGCCTCAAGCTCGTGATATCGCCGCACAATGCATTCCGTCGGGCGAGGGTCGTAGCTATGGCCAATTTCAGATTTCAGATGGTCGATTGCATCTTCGGGTGACATTGCGCGCCTGTAAGGCCGCTCCGAGGTGAGCGCGTCAAAACAGTCCACTACGGAAAGAATCCGCGCACCGATGGGAATTTCCTCGCCTTTCAATCCATCCGGATAGCCACTACCGTCCCACTTCTCATGATGTGAACGCACGATGGGAACGACCGGGTATGGGAATTGCACGCGTTTCAGGATCTCGGCCCCGACAATTGGATGGATCTTCATTTTGTCGAATTCTTCTGGAGTCAGCCGCCCGGGTTTGGACAAGATGTGCTCGGGCACAGCCAGCTTGCCGATATCATGGAGTAGCGAGGCCGCCCGGATGGCGTTCAACTCGATTTCTTTCAGTCCCAATTCTTTCCCGATCTGCACCGCGTACGTTTGAACTCGTCTCAGGTGGTCGTGCGTAGTGTGATCCTTAGCTTCAATTGCAAGCGAGAGGGCTTCAATCGTTCGCAAGTGGAGAGCCGCAATTTCCTCGGAGTGTTTCTTCTCGCCTTCGAGGCGGTCGAGATAGGTGCGGTATGATCTATAGATCCAGTAAACGATCGGGAGCACCAGGATTGCCACTTGCCATCCCAGTTTGCGATCAATGACGCTCACCCCGCCGGCGATCAGGGCGCCCAGTAGATAATAGGGAAAACACCAGAGATAACACTCTTTCCATACCTTTATCGCGTTGCGCCGTTCGGTCATCGCAATCACGCCGGACACGGAGATGGTATTCACAGCAAAGTAAGTGGACGAGGCCGCGGCCAGAAGCAAAGGCCACTTGAAGCCGATGGAGAGAGCCAGGTTGCTATGAAACACGGCATCGGCCGCTGTGATCGCAATTGCGAGATTTGCGAAATTGAATAAAAGCTGGATGAGCTTTGGCCGCGGTTTGGCTTGCCAGAGAGATTGAGCGAGTCCACCCAGACACCCCATCACCAAGGTCTCCGGGTAAGACAGATCCAGAATGCCGACGAGGATAAAGAGAAAATTCGCGGACATGGTCGCCTGGATGCCAGGCAATCGAACCTTGAAGAGCGATGCGCCGAGTGCCACGGCCATGAAGGACGCGAAACGGAGTGAATCCGCAGAATGCCAATGGAGCAGCGCATAGGGCAGCAGCGGTACACCGATCAGAATCTGGACACCTATGAAAGCAAGCGCAGGCCACCCGAGGGATGCTCCGTTCTCACTTTGGAGGCCCCAGATTTTTTTCCACTTCGTCATCGCGGTACTTCCACTCTCATGAGCGCGGCACTTCCGAGCCGTCTCCCGCCAAGAACTGACAGATCAATTTCGTGCATCGGAACTTCGAAAACTACGTCTCTCTTTGGTTCGCATTCAGACCTTACAGCCGACGCTCTCCCGGACGGACGGAGAAAGGCTGACTTAGCACCAGTCTGTTATCGCGGAACGGTACCGCAAATAGTACTAATGGAAGGATTTGTCCCATGATGAACCCCTGCCAAGTTAGCTAGACAGGCGCTCTCCAGCACCGGGAAATGGCTGGATGACTGTAGGCCGAAATTCGTGTGCGGTCTGTTGCCCTAGTACTACCAAGCCCGGTGGTCTTTAGGTACTAGCGCTACCCCTCCCCTGTACCATCGACTGCTTCAAGCCCTTTTTCGAGAATGCTCTTTTAGACACCAGCGCCGTTAAGGTCTAGAGGGCCCAGAGTTTTATCGACCGGAGAGAGGCTCAAAATGAGCGTTGATTCTCACCAGAATCCAAGAAAACAGCCTAGTGGTGTACTTCGGACCACGACATGGGGATCTGTCATAGTCCTCGCCCTTGCCGTGTCCTTCTGGGGTCTTATGGGCCGTTCTCCGCGCTCCCAGCAGAATGGGCAGGCAGATAACCCGGTCGCTCGCTCCTTGCACGCTCAGGCGTTCACTCTGAAGACTCCGGCGACCCCGAGGAACAATTCCTCGCTGTTCACGTTCCCAGCGCAGGCGCCACAGCATTGGTCTTACCCGGATTTGAAGAATGCCACCAGTGCTGCGTCACAATCGGCTTCGGGCCATGCAGATGTCGCATCTGTCCACCTGCCTTCTACACCTGCCCCAGCCACGGACTCCCAGCCTCAAACAGCTGGCCAGGACTCGCAAGCTGCGGTTACTGCCGCTGTGATTGCAGCAAAGACTGCCCCAGATTTGAAGGGCCTCGACCCGAAGACTTCAGTTGACGTCATTGTTCAATTTAAGAAATCGGGAAGCTCATCGGACCTGACAGCTGACGGCGCAACACAGAAGGCCGAGCTACCTCTGATTAACGCTCAATTGGTTACGGTAGATGCCGGCAACCTGAACAATATCGCTTCTCACTCCGACGTGGTCTACATCTCTCCAAACCGCAAAGTGCGTGGCATGGTTGCAGCGATGGACAATGTAGTGACGTCCATCAACGCAGACCTGGCCAACGCCAACGGCTGGAACGGCGCTGGCGTTGGAATCGCGGTGGTTGACAGCGGCGTTACGAGTGTCCCCGACCTGAATTCCG
>Ga0335079_10000258_pt1 | contig 62496 bp, 59 predicted proteins | sample Lox_Sample_33_FD_206719 | JGI IMG/M metagenome (GOLD analysis project Ga0335079, IMG submission 206719) | Soil microbial communities from Loxahatchee National Wildlife Refuge, Florida, United States - Lox_Sample_3.3 | ecosystem: Environmental > Terrestrial > Soil > Wetlands | place: USA...
TCGACGCGAGCCGGATGCTGGTGACCGAGAAGGTGTTCGGGTTCCTGCTCGCCGCGCTGGCGGTACAGCTGGCGCTGAACGGATTGTCCGACGTCGGTGTCATCCACCTGGCCGGCCACTGAGGCCAGGGCGCGCCTTAGGAGGACACCTGCCGTTCCAGGGCGGCGAGGGATTCGGTGATCTCGCGGCGCATCTTGGGGGTCAGCAGCCGCAGCAGGGGCCCGAACCCGCCCTGCACCTCCACCCTCTTGACCACCCGGACCCGCCCCCCGGTGAGCGGTTCGAGCGAATGGTCGAAGACGACCTTGCCGAGCGGCATGGGGCATTCGGTCACCCAGCGCCGCCCGGCGTCCACCTCGGTGATGGTGAAGGATCCGCCGAGGTTCCCGCGCTGCTTGGCCCAGCCGGAGACGCCCGGCTCGAACGGGCCGTCGAGCCGCGCCATCTCCTTGCTGACATCCCACTCAGGCCAGTGGGCCACGTCGGTCCACACCTTCCAGACCGCGTCCGGCTCGGCCTGGAACGTCGTCTCGCATTCGAATTCGTACATGCCCTGCCCCTGGGTGAAGCTCAGCCAATATGGAAAACTAGCCGGCTTATGTTCCGAAAGCACCCACCGCATCCTGCGTATCCGCGAACACCTCCCCAGGCTGCTGGCAATGACCACGCCAGAGCCAGGCCATCAAATGGCAACCCTGGCTCGCCCTGGCGCCCCGCCCGGCCCCTGGCCAGCGCGGCAGGCGCGCGCTACCGCGAAGGCGGGTGGGCGGCCTGGCCGGTGGCCCCAGCGGCATCCTCACACGGGCCAAACGGCTGCCGCCCCGTACCCGCGGGATCATCGCGGCGGCCGCGGGCCCCGGCCTTGCGGGCGGAAACGATGAACCTGCCTTGCGCCGGCCATTCGGCCCGGCCGCCGAAGGGCGCCGCGTCCTGCCCGGCGTACCCGGGGACGGTAGTCCAGCCGCCGTTGCCCGCGCCGTCGCGGCGGGATGAAGAGGAACCTGAGATTCCGCCATCCGCACGCCCCCCCGGCACGGTCGGCCCCGGCGGCCGGACCCACACCGTCAGCCGCCCCCGAAACCGGCGCCATTCCCCCTGCCGGCCACGGGCGCAGCTGATCCCACGACGGTAGGCGCAAGCGGCTGGTGCCGCATCGTCAGAACTATGTAGATGGTTATGTATCTGCCCGCCGCCGGGTCAGACCGGACGCGACCGGCAACGGCCTGGCACATGTCCCGCGCTCCCCGTGCGCCACTCCAATCGCAGCCGCGTGCCGACGTGGGCGCTCTTTCCGCCGCAGTGATCTGCGTCAGGGCTATCGTCTGGGAGAATGCTCGCCAGGCAAGCCGGCCCCGGAATCAGGCTGTGAGGAATGAGGTAGCGGAGATTCCGACCAATCTGCCCCAGGAACAAAATAGCTTCGTCGGCCGTGAGCGGGAGATCGACAAGCTGCGCCAGCTGGTGGGCGTGACGCGGGCGCTGACGCTGTGCGGGGCCGGAGGCATCGGGAAGACCCGGCTGGCTTTGCAGGTCCTGGCCGCGGTGGCGGGCGAGTTCCCCGACGGTGTGTGGTTTGTCGAGCTGGGTGACCTGCGGCAGCCCGATCTGGTCGTCTCGCGGGTGGCGGCGGCCGTCGGCATCGGCGAAGAGCCCGGGCGCCCGCTGCTCGACACCCTCGCCGACGCGCTGCGGCCCCGGCGGCTGCTGCTGGCACTGGACAACTGCGAGCATCTGATCGATGCGTGCGCCCGGGTGTGCCAGCGGCTGCTGGCCAGCTCGCCTGGGCTGCGCCTGCTGGCCACCAGCCGTGAGCCGCTGCATGTGGCCGCCGAGACGGTGTGGCAGGTGCCGCCGCTGTCCGTCGCGCCCGACGGCGCGGCCGCCGGTCCGGAACAGGCATGCCGCTACGAGGCGGTCCGGCTGTTCGCCGCCCGGGCCGCGGCGTCGTTCCCGGGATTCACGGTCGGCCCGGCCAATGCCACGGCCGTCGCCGCGCTCTGCCGCGCGCTGGATGGCGTCCCGCTGGCGATCGAGCTGGCGGCCGCCCGGGCCCGGACGCTGTCGGTGGAGCAGATCGTCACCCGGCTGGCCGACCGGTTCGGGCTGCTCACCACCGGCGACCGGACCGCGCCGCCCCGCCAGCGCACCCTGCGCGCCGCGATGGACTGGAGCTACGAGCTGCTCACCGCCCCCGAGCGGGTGCTGCTGCGGCGGCTCTCGGTCTTCGCCGGCTGGTCGCTCGAGATGGCGGAGCAGGTGTGCTCCGATGACGGCATCCCGGTCAGGGAGGTTCTTGACCTGCTTGCCTCGCTGGTGGACAAGTCGCTGGTGGTACTCGAGCCCGAGGCGCTCGGCCAGGCGCGCTACCGGCTGCTCGACACCATCCGCGAGTACGCGGCGGCGCGGCTCGCCGATGCCGGTGAGGCCCGGGCCTTCCAGCTCAGGCTGCGTGACTACACCGTGACGGTGGCAGAGCACAACATGGCGGTCGGGATGGCGCACATCCCTGCCCCCTGGCCGGCCCGGGTCGACGTCTTCCGCCGGTACGACGTCGAGGCCGGCAATGTGATGCAGGTGCTGAGCCAGTGCCTGGCAGAGGGCGACGTGGAGACGGGGCTGCGGATCTGCACCGCGGTCCGCCCCTGCTGGATCGTGCGGGGCACCTTCGCCGAGGGCGGCGAGCTGCTGGACTCCTTCCTGGCGATCGACGCGCCCGCCGTCTCCCCGCGGGTGCGAGGCGTCGCGCTGGTGGGGCGGGCGCAGCTCGCCCTCTCCACCTCCCCGGCCCTGGCCGAGATCCGGGCCGGGGAGGGGCTGGAGCTGTGCCGCGCCACCGGGGACAGCTTCTGGACCGCGGCCGCGCTCAACCTGCTCAGCGAGATCGCCCTGCACACCGGCCGGGCGGATGAGGCGGCGTCAGCCGCCGATGAGGCGCTGTCGATCGCCCAGGCGGCCGGCGACTGCTGGAACGAGGGCTACGCGCTGGGCATCCGGGCGGCGATCGCCGCGCTGCTCGGCAGGCTGCGGGAGGCGGAGCAGCTCGGCAGGTCCTCGATCAGCCTGATGCGCCGCATCGACCAGCAGTGGGGAGTCGCCCGGGCGCTGCTCGGCCTCGGTGACCTGGCCCGGCTGCGCGGCGATCCCGGCGGGGCGCACTCCCGGTACCTGGAGGCACTGGCCACCCTGCGGGAGATCGACGCCCGGCCGGACATCGCGCGCTGCCTGGCCGGCCTGGCGCGGGTGGCCATCGACCTGGGCTCCACCGGGCAGGCAAGGCAGCACCTGGCCGAGAGCATCCGGCTGAGCCATTCCACCGGCTCACGCATTGGCGTGGCGCGCGGGCTCGAGGCCTTTGCGACGCTGGCCGCCAGCGAGAACCGGCCGGAGCTGGTGGTGCAGCTGACCGCCGCGGCCAGCGCCCTGCGTGAGGAGGCTGGCTTCCCGGCCCTGGCCGGCGCGCGGGTGGAACGGTACCTGGCTTCGGCGCAGCACCTCGGGGAGCCGGCCATTGGCCGCCTGTGGGCGCGGGGGCTGGCCATGACCGGCGAGGAGGCGGTCGCGGTGGCGCTGGACGTCCCGCAGGAGACAGCAGGCGCCCGTGACAGCGCCGCCCTGGCCGCTGTCGGGACCTTCCGGACGGCAGCGGCGGTGCCCGGCACCCTCACACCGCGCGAGCGGCAGGTCGTGGCGCTGGTCGCGGGTGGCCGCAGCAACAAGGCCATCGCGGAGGAGCTCGTCATCAGCCCGGCCACGGCCGCCCGGCACGTTGCCAACATCCTGGCCAAGCTGGGATTCACCTCCCGCGCGCAGATCGCCGCCTGGGCCGCGGGCAAGGAGCCTGATCTGGCCGGCCCGGCCGCGGTGACCGCGCCGGCCCAGCATGCCGTGCCGCGGACCGTGCCCCGGGCCGGGCGGGCCGGCCAGCTGAGGTTTGACACCCGCCGCGGGTTATCTGACCCTGGACTCACCATGGCTGACCACTTCGGGCCCGCTTCGCCCAGCTGCGCGATGCGGCTGGCCGCTGGCGGCCCCTGGGCCATGGCTGGCCGCCCTGGCCGAGCCACCATGCGGTGCCGGTGACGGCTCGCCCGGACATCCGCCCGGCCAGCGGCCCCGGATCGCAGCCCGGCGGCGCCGGAACCCGGCCCGGCAGGCCTGGCACGCCGCCCGGCGGCCCTCCGGCGCCGCCCGGCGGGATCTCCCGGTGGACCGACATCGACGGCCCCGTGCACTACCTGGACTTCGGCGGCCCCGCCAGCGGGCCGGTGATCGTCTGCGTGCACGGGCTCGGCGGCTCGGCGGTGAACTGGATGGCGGTCGCGCCGCTGCTGGCCGGCGGCTGCCGGGTGCTGGCACCGGATCTGGCCGGGCACGGCCTCACCCGGGCGGGCCAGCGCGGCACGGGCGTCGCCGCGAACAGGGCGCTGCTGCACCGGTTCACCGCCTCGGTGTCGGCGGAACCGGTCATCCTGATGGGCAACTCGATGGGCGGCATGATCTCGCTGCTGGAGGCGAGCGCGGCACCGGCCGCGGTGGCCGGCCTGATCCTGGTCGACCCCGCCCTGCCCGTCGTGGCTGCCCGGCCGGACCCGCTGGCCGCCGCGATGTTCGTGCTCTACCTCACCCCCGGCCTCGGCCGGGCGGTCATGGCCCGCCGCCGTCGCCTGACATCCGAGCAGTTCGTGGCGAGCGTCCTCGGGCTGTGCTGCGTGGACCCCTCACGGGTCACCGCCGACGTGATCGCGCGGCATCTGAAGGTGGCGGATCAGCGGGCCGGGTTCGCCAGCGCCGAACGTGATTTCACCGCCGCGCTCCGTTCTGTCATCGCCACCGCCAGCTATCCCGGGCGCCGGGCCTACCGGCGGCAGATCGGCTCGGTCACCTGCCCGGTGCTGCTGATCCACGGCACCGGTGACCGGCTGGTGCCGGTCGCGGCCGCGCGTGCGGCCGCGCGTGCCAACCCCTCCTGGTCGCTGGCTGAGATCGCCGGGGTAGGCCACGTGCCGCAGCTGGAGGCGCCGGCCGCCACCGCCCGCGTGATCACCGGGTGGCTCCGCTCAGCGGGCCGCCGCGCGGCAGCGGCGGCCACCCCGGGCGCCGCTGGCGGCACCGGGCGTCCCTGACCCGCCGTCCCCGGCTGCCTGCCCGTGGCCGGGCGCCAGCCGAACGCCGCGGCCTGCCAGGCATACCGCGTCGCGAGAGGGGGCAGGGCTGCCAAGCAGGCGCCGATGACGGGAGGCAGGCCATGGAGCGGATGAGCACGCTCGACGCGGGGTTCTTCTTCGTGGAGCACCGCAACGTGCCGATGCACCTTGGCTCGCTCATGGTGTTCGAAGGACCCGCGCCCGCCTATCCCGATCTCGCCGGCCTGTTCGTCTCGAAGCTCCCGCTGGTGCCGCGCTACCGCCAGGTCGTCCGGACCGTGCCGCTGCACGTCTTCCGGCCCGCCTGGGCAGACGATGAGAACTTCGAGATCGGCTATCACGTGCGGCATGCCGCGGTGCCGAACCCAGGGCGGCCCCGCCAGCTGCGCCAGCTGGCCGGGCAGATCTTCGCGCAGCGGCTCGACCGCGACCGGCCGCTGTGGGAAGCGTGGTTCCTGGAGGGTATCGACGGCGGCCGCTGGGCGCTGATCTCCAAGGTGCATCACTGCATGGTGGACGGCATCGGCGGCACCGACCTGATGACGGTGGTGTTCGACCTCAGCCCCGACGCCGCCCCGGTGGCGCCCGTCACCTGGGAACCAGAGCCGGGGCCATCGGCGTTGGGCACCATCGTCAGTGGCGCCCGCGACACCGTGAGCTGGCCGCTGCGGCAGCTGGCGGACGCGCCGGGCTTCGTGCGGGGGCGGCTGCGGAGCCGGGCCGACCTGATGCGGTTCAGCCGCGGCCTGAGCGGCAGCGCGCTCCGGCTCACCGCTCCGTCGGCGAGCTCTCTGAACGGCCCGATCGGGCCGCACCGGCGGTGGGTCTGGACCACCGCCAGCCTCAGCCGGGTGAAACGGATCCGGGCGGCGCTGGGGGGGACGGTCAACGATGTCCTGCTCGCCGCGATCACCCGGGGCTTCCGTGACCTGCTGGCCGAGCGCGGCGAGCTCAGCGAGGGACTGGTCGTGCGCTCGCTGGTCCCGATCTCGCTCCGCCGGAAGGACGAGCGGGGGGCCGTCACCAACCGCGTGTCGGCCGTGCTCGCCAACCTGCCGGTCGGCGAGCCTGACCCGCTGCGGCGGCTCGCGTTACTGCGCGGGGAGATGGACGACCTCAAGCGCACACGCCAGGCGGTGGGCGCCGAGCTCCTCACCCAGATGCTCGGGTTCGCCGCGCCCACACTGCTCGCGCTGGGTTCCCGGGCCGCATTCCAGCTCCCGCAGCCCCTGGTCCAGACGGTGACGACCAACGTGCCCGGGCCCCGCTTCCCGCTGTTCGTCCTCGGCCGGCAGATGGTGGAGGCCTACCCATATGTGCCGATCGGTGACAACGTGCGGATCTCCATCGCGATCTTCTCCTACCTCGATCGCTTCTCGTTCGGCATCACCGCCGACTCCAGCGCCGCGCCCGACCTCGGCATCCTGACCAGGGGCATCCGCCGCGGCCTGACAGAGCTTCAGGACCAGGCGGTGGCCGCCCGCCGGGCCGCCGCGCCCGGGCCCAAGCGCCGGGCCGCCGCGCCCGGGACCAAGCGCCGCGCCGCCGCCACCCCGCCCGGCGCGGATCCCCGCGAGGGCGTGGCAGCGCGGCCGCCGTGATGAGCGGCCCCCCGGATGGGTAAAATCACACCACCAAACGCCGGGGCCCGGGGGACGGCGCCGGCGGCTGGGCCCTGGAGGTGCTCATGGGTCCTGAACCGGCGCCCGGGGGTTCCGGCCCGCGGGTGGGCCTGGTGCTCGGCGCCGGCGGTGTGCTCGGCGCGGCCTGGATGGCCGGGGCGCTGCCAGCGGTGCAGGAGCGCCTGGGGCGTCCGCTCGCCGGTGTCGACCTCATCGTCGGGACCAGCGCGGGCAGCGTTCTCGCCGCCGCGCTGCGCTGCGGGATCAGCGTCGACGAGATGATCGCCCATCAGCGGGGCGAGGCCACCGGTGTGCTGGCGGAGGCCGGCCTGGCTGATGTCGCCGGCGGCCCGTGGCCGCCGGCGCCCGCGCTGCGGGTCGGCTCGCCCCGGCTGATGCTGACCTCGCTGCTGATGCCGCACCGGGTGCATCCCGGGGTCGGCGCCAGCGCCTGGGTCCTGCGCGGCCGGGGGAGTCACCAGGCCCTGCGCGAGATGGTGCGGGCGGCGCATGCTCACGCCTACCGCCACATGACGCCGCCCGGGGCGCCAGCCGACTGGGTCGGGGGCGGCCGGACCTGGATCGTCGCCGTCGACTACGACCGCGGCCGGCGGGTGTTCTTCGGCCGCCCGGGTGCCCCCCGCGCCCGGCTGCCGGACGCCGTTGTCGCCTCCTGCTCCATCCCGGGCTGGTATGAACCGGCCGTGATCGGGGGGCGCCGTTACGTCGACGGCGGCGTGCGGTCCCCGACCTCGCTGGGCGCGCTGGCACGGGCCGGGGTGGACGAGGTCTTCGTGCTCGCCCCGATGGCCAGCGTCGAGGCCGGCCGGCTGCCCCGCATGCCGCACGAGCGGCTGGAGCGGCGGCTGCGGACGCTGATCACCATGGCGCTGCTGCGGGAGGTCCGGGCGCTGAGCTCAGCGGGCATCCGGGTCACGGTACTCACCCCCGGGCCCGAGGACCTGGCGGTCATGGGTGCGAACCTGATGGACCCGCGGCGCCGCCAGGTGGTGCTCGAGACGTCCCTGACGACGTCGGCTGCCGCACTCACGGGCATGCCGCTGTACCGGCCAGCCGTCGCCTGACCGCTGGCGCCGCGCCGAGGGTCAGCGGGGCCCCGTATCGGTGGGCAGCCCGATGCGCCGCAGCCGCGCGACGTGCTCCGGGCCCAGGCGGTCCCACAGGCCGATCGCGGCGCAGTTCGCCCGGAGCTGCTGCGCGCTGGTGGCCCCGAACAGCACGCAGGTCACGTCCGGGTTGGTGAAGGGGAACGCCAGCGCCAGCGCGGTCGCGGTGGTGCCCAGCTCACCGGCCAGGCCGGCGAGCTCATCGGCCGCCGTGACGGCCGGGGCGGCCCGGGGCTCACCCAGCGTCCCACTGGCACGGCCCGCCGCCGGGCCGGACCGGTACTTGCCGGTGAGCACCCCGCCCGCCAGGCAGAACGAGGCGATGACCCCGGCGCCTGCCGCCGCGACCGCCTGCCGCATGACGGTGTCCTCCACCCATGACCGCTGCACCAGGCTGTAGGGCAGCTGGACCGCGCAGGGCGGTGCGATCGCCAGGCTGGCGGCCGCCGCCACCGCCTGCCCGCAAAGATCGGCGGGCCAGTTCACCAGGCCCCAGGCGCGGGCCTTCCCCGCGGCGACGAGCCCGCCGACGCTGGCCACCAGATCGGCTACCTCCAGGCCCGCGGGCGGCGGGTTCGCATAGATCAAGTCCACGTAGTCGAAGCGCATCCGATCGAGGGAGGCGTCCAGCTCGGCGGCGGCGCTCTGCCCGGGCCAGAACTCCCACCACAGCTTGTTGGACACGACCACGTCGCCGCGCCGCACACCCGCCCCGCGGAACAGCTCCCCGAACAGCACCTCGGAGTACCCGGTCGGGATGGGGGCTCTGCCCGTCTCGTCGTCGTAGCGGGCGTCGTCGAAGAAGTCGATGCCCTCGTCGCGGGCTGCCCGCAGGATGGCGATCCCGGTCTCGGCCGGCAGGTGCTCGAACGTGCGCCACGAGCCCAGCGCCAGCGCCGACACGTCCATGCCAGACGAGCCGAGCGGCCGGGGGCTCAGGTGACCAGCGGGCATGCAGCCTCCCCTCGGCGGCGCGGGCCGTGCCGCGCCGTGGCCATATGCTGCCATGACCGGCACCTGTGCGCCGGGCTGGCTGGCATGATGGGGCACATGACCGTCGTGAAGATCAATGCCATCACGGTGCCGGCCGACAGCGGGGACGAGCTCGCCCGCCGGTTCGCCGCCCGGGCGGGCGCGGTCGATGACCAGGACGGCTTCGAGGGCTTCGAGCTCCTCAAGCCGGCCGACGGGCGCACGACCTGGCTGGTGGTGACCCGCTGGCGGGACGATGCCAGCTTCGAGGCGTGGCTGCGCTCGCCCGCGTTCGGGCATGGGCACCGCTCTGCCGCCGAGCGCAGCGGCGGCGCCGCGCCCGCGCCGGTCGGCGTCAGCAGTGAGCTGTGGTCCTACGAGGTGGCCGGCGGCTCCACCCGGTGAGGCCCGGCCGGCCCAGCGGGGGTGGCACCGGCAGTGGCCGTTCCGCCGCCCACAGGGCCCCCGCAGGCCCGTAGATGGCGAGAAAGCCCGGCCGGCTTGCGTGGCGGCGGCTGGCTGCGCTGGCCGCCACTGGTATCGCCCGGTAACAGAGCGTTAGACGGCTGGCGCCGCGCTGCCGTTTACAAGCCCGCCAAAATCAGCCTCTCACCGGCCATGACGCGGTCAGGATCCCGCTGCCACGCCGGCCAGAATCCCAGTGGGCACCCGGGGCGGTTTCCGTCGGTGCGGGGCGCAGGGGTAACCCCGGCCGGGTGGTCCGCCGGAAGCCTGACCCGATGATGATGGAGCGGTGGCGTTGCTCCAGGAGGTCCCGGTTCCGCCGCTGGCGGTCGCCGAGCTCGAGCCGGCCATCGGCCCCGAGCGCTACACGCGGCTGGTCACGGCGGCCGCGGCGTTCCGTGAGCGGCTCGGGCAGCGCACCATCTGGAACGTTAGCTCGACCGCGGCCGGCGGCGGGGTCGCCGAGATGCTGCGGGTGCTGGTGGGGTACACCGCGGGCCTGGAGATCCCGATCCGCTGGGCCGTGATCGGCGGTGACCCGGACTTCTTCGCGATCACCAAGGGGCTGCACAACCAGATTCACGGCCAGGCCGGCAGCGCCGGGATGATCGGCCCGGCCGACGCGGGCCACTACGAGCAGGTGCTCGCCGCCAACGCGGACGAGCTGCTCGCACAGGTGCGGCCGGGAGACATCGCGCTGCTGCATGACCCGCAGACGGCCGGCCTGACAGTGCCCCTGGCCGGGGCCGGTGTCCGGGTGGTCTGGCGATGCCACATCGGGGTGGAATGGCGCAATGACGCGACCCGGGCGGCCTGGGAGTTCCTGCGGGCCTATCTCGCGCGCGCGCACGGCTATGTCTTCACCCGGCAGCAGTACGTCCCGCCGTGGGTTCCCGGGCCGCTGACCCAGATCATCCCGCCGTCCATCGACCCGTTCTCGGCGAAGAACCAGGAGTTCGACGCCGGCACGGTGCGGGCGATCCTGGCCACCATCGGGCTGCTGAACGGCCCGCCGGGCGCTCCCGGGCGCTTCACCCGCCACGATGGCACCAGCGGTGAGGTCACCGCGGCGGCGGATGTGACGGGCGAGGGCAGGCCCGGGGAGGCTGACCCGGTCGTCGTGCAGGTCTCGCGCTGGGACAGGCTGAAGGACATGCCCGGTGTCATGCGCGGCTTCGCGGAGCACGTGGCACCCGGCGGGGACGGGTACCTGCTGCTCGCCGGGCCCGAGGTCAGCGGGGTGACCGACGACCCGGAGGGCGGCCTCGTGTTCGCCGACTGCCTGGCGCAGTGGCGGAGCCTGCCGGCCGCGGCGCGCGCGCGGGTGCTGCTGGTCACGCTGCCGCTCGCGGACATCGAGGAGAACGCGGCCATGATCAACGCGATCCAGCGGCACGCGAGGGTGATCGTGCAGAAGAGCCTTGCCGAGGGCTTCGGGCTGACCGTGGCCGAGGGCATGTGGAAGGGCCGGCCGGTCGTCGGCTCGGCTGTCGGCGGGATCCTGGACCAGATCGTCGAGGGCACCGGCGTGCTGCTGCGCGACCCGGCCGACCTGGCCGCGTTCGGCGCGCAGGTGCGGTGGCTGCTCGACGACCCCGGCACCGCCGGGCGCATGGGCCAGGCGGGCCACGCACACGTCCGCGAGCATTACCTCGGCGACCGTCACCTGCTGCAGTACGCGGAGCTCTTCGCGGCGGTCATCGCCGGCGGCCCGTGATGGAGGACCAGCCACCGGCCAGTCCGCTGGGGCGCCGAGACCCGCTGCTTCCTGCGCGATCCGGACGGCCACCTGATAGAGCTGAGCCAGGCCGCGGGCGGCTGACCGCGGCGGGGCGCGCCCACCCCGGGCACCGCCGGCCGGCCTGTCCCGGCCGGGGCCCTGGCGCTGACGCGCGGTATCCAGCACACTTTGCCGAGCGGCTGAGGCGGGACCGGGAGCGGAGGCGGGGCCGATGGGGTGGACCGAATCGGGCGAGGCGTGGGGGGACCGGGCCCTGGACTGGGCGTACCTGATAGAGCCGTACGCCCGGCGCGCCAACGACATGCTGTTCGACCGGGCAGGCGTGGGGCCGGGGACGCGGCTGCTCGACATCGCCTGCGGCTCCGGGTACGCGGCCAGCGTCGCGGCCGCCCGGGGGGCCGAGGTCGCCGGGCTGGATGCCTCCGAGGCGCTGATCGCGATCGCGCGGGCGCGCACGCCCGGTGCCGATTTCCGGGTCGGCGACATGTTCGCGCTGCCCTTCGGTGACGGCTGCTTCGACGTGGCGACGAGCTTCAACGGGATCTGGAAGGGATGCGAGGGCGCGCTGCGGGAGGCGCGCCGGGTGGTGCGGCCCGGTGGGCTGGTGGGATTCAGCTTCTGGGGATCTCCCAAGCGGCTCGGCCTGCTGCCGTACTTCGCCGTGCTGCTGGAGCTGTCGCCAGCCAGCCATGCCGACGCCACCCTCAACCAGGGCGACACCGGCCGCCCGGGTGTGGCCGAGCAGCTGCTCGCCGACGCCGGGCTGGAGTTCGTTGACCGGGGCACCGCAGAGGTCGTCAACGAGTGGCCGGACCTCGACCTGGCGGTCCGGGCGATCGCCTCGGCCGGGCCGTCCTGGCCGGCCCTGCAGGCGGTTGGCTTTGACCGGTTCGCCGCGGCCGTCCGCGAGGCGTTCCGCCCGCTGTGCGCCGAAGGAACCGGCGTCCGTATCGTCTCCGAGTTCGGCTGGGTGGTGGGCCGGGTCCCCGGCACCTGACGCCTCCGGGAACCGCTGCCGCGGCCGGCCCGTCCAAGTGCTGGCTCTCACCAGCGGAGGATGCGATGAACCGGCTGACTGCCTGCGCGGGCGCACTTGCCGTGCTACTCCTCGCCGCCTGCGGCCCGGCCACAGGCACCGGCGCGGCGGTCACGCGCGTGACGGGCACCGGCGCGGCCACTGTCACCGGCCGGTTCGTGCTCGAAGGCGGCCCGCTGCGGCCGGGCGGGCAGCAGCCGCGTGAGCGGCCGATTTCAGGCACGGTCACCTTCACAGCCGCGGGCGGGCGCCGGGTCAGCGTTCCGGTGGGCCGCTCGGGAACCTTCTCTGTCGTGCTGCCGCCCGGCACCTACCACGTTGCTGGCCGTTCACCCGCTGTCCTCACGCAGCTGGCCGATGGCTCCACCGTCGAGGCCGCCTGCTCCCAGCCGCTGGTGGTGCAGGCCACCGGCCAGCACACCCTGAGGATCCCGGTCACCTGCATCGTTCCCTAGGGCACCCCTGAACAATGGCCGCGGCCTCCTAAGCCGGCTCCCACCAGGTGACCTGGGGAGCAAGGCAGGCGTCAAGCCGAGTGCAACCTGGGCGTCCAGGCTGGAAGCACACGATGGTGCTGCAGTCCCCGGCAGCGGGAGCCGCTGGCGGTGCGGGAGGGCAGGGTCATGAAGGTGCTCAGCTTCGCCGTAAGGAGACGCTCGCGGGACGGCAGGCGGCGCGATGACCGGCCGCGCCCCGGATCGCCGGGCGAGCACATCCTGCAGGAGCGGTACGGCACATCGGACCGGGCCGGCACGTTCTATGACGGCCAGTTCAGCGACCGGCTGACGCCGAGGATGGTGGAGTTCATCGGGCGGATGGAGATGGCGTTCATCGCCACGAGCGACGCGGCCGGCGAGTGCGACTGCAGCTTCCGGGCCGGGACGGCCGGGTTCCTGCGGGTGCTCGATGAGCGCACGATCGCCTACCCCGAGTTCCGGGGCAACGGTGTGATGGCGAGCCTGGGCAACATCGCGGAGAACCCGCACATCGGCATCTTCATGGCCGACTTCACCCATGACCTGGTCGGGCTTCACGTCAACGGCGACGCCGAGATCGTCACGCCAGCGCACATGCAGGAGCTGGATCGCTGCCTGCCCGAGCAGGCCACCCACCCTGGCCGGCGGCCGGTCCAGTGGGTGCTTGTGAAGGTCACCGAGGCGTACATCCACTGCTCCAAGCACATTCCCAAGCTGGTACCGGAGTCCCGGGTCCGGCACTGGGGCACGGATAACCCGCGCTACAAGGGTGGCGACTACTTCGGTGCCGTCGCGCAGAAGCTGGCCGGCCCCGAGGCCGCCCCCGGGCCGGCCGCCCCCGGGCCGGCCGCCCCCGTGCCAGCGGAGACCGTGCCAGCGGAGACCGCGCCCGCGCAGACCGTGCCGGCCGGGAGCCTGGGCGAAGCCGGCTAGCCGGGCTGGCCCGTGCCCGCCGCCACGGGCCAGCCTCCTACGCGATGGCCGGGCCGGTTCCCTCCGGTGGCGGGTTCAGGCCAGCCAGGGCCCTACAGCCTGCCGGATTGAGCTGGCGGCCTGTGGCACTGCCAGGGCTGTCGAGTCGATCACCAGGTCGGCCGCGGCCTCCATCCAGTCCCGCGCGGCGAGGTAGTCGCTGATGTGGTCGAGCCGCCGCTGGCGGGCCTGCTGGTCTTGCTGGTCGGCCTTGATCCGCTGGGCGAGCACCTCCGGGTCGGCGTGCAGGACGACGTGGAAGACATCCAGGGCATGCTGGCTGAGCCCCTGGCGGAGTTCGTGCCAGTAGGCCTCGTGCAGCACGGACTGGGTGGCGAGCAGATGCTGGCCGGTGAACCGTGCGATCTCGCTGGTGACGGCGGGCACCAGGGTGCGCCATGGCGGCAGTTCCTGGAAGTCGGAGAACTTGTGGTCGGCGCGGGCCCGGCCTAGGGACGGGTAACGAGCACGGGATCCCTCAGACCTGAGGCGCGGTGGCAAGCGCGGGGCGCCGCAGCGAGAAGCGCTCGCGGGCGATGCCGGTGTCCTGGCCGAGGGCCAGGCCGGCCAGCATGTCGCCGAGCAGCGGCCCGAACTTGAACGCCTGGCCGCTGCAGCCGCCACCGACGACGATGGGTCCCTGGCGATCGAGCACGAAGTCCTCGTCGGCGGTCATCGTGTACAGGCAGGTCTCCGGCGCGAGCCCGGCCGGCTCCAGGCCCGGCAGGCGCTCGCGCACGTAGCGGGCGGCCTGCTCCTCCAGCGCGGGATCGATCTCGCCGAAGGGCCCGTCCTGGGGATCGACGGCCCGGCCGCGGGCATGCGCCGCCACCTTCACCCCCGGCGCGCCGCCCGCCATCGGCACCGCGTACCAGACCAGGCCCTCGGGCGGCCATTCGATCAGGGTCGGCCACGCAGCGCCGGGCTGCCGCGGCGCGAAATAGCGCACCTGCTGCAGGGTCGCCGTCATCTGGGGGGCGCGGGCGAGGGTCCCGGCGAGCAGCCGCTGGCTCCACGGCCCGGCGGTGATCACCGCCACGCTGGCTGAGATCTCGCCGTCCGGGGTGCGCAGCACGACCCGGTCTCCCCGGGGCTCGATGCCGAGCACGGGGGTGCGTGAGCGGATGGGCACACCGTCGCGCTGCGCCAGCCGCTGCAGCGCGGCGACCGTGCGCCCGGCCAGGCAGACGCCGCCGTCGGGCTGGAACAGCATCCGCTCGCCGGGCTGCGGCGCGATCCCGGGGAAACGGTCGCGCAGGTCCCCGGCCGCCAGCCAGGTGTGCTCGACGCCGCAGTCCGCCATCGCCGCGGCGCACTGGCCCGCGCCCGGGCCGGCGTCGAGGCCGCCGGTCCTCACCAGCAATTGCTCGCCCGCGTCCTGCTGGAGCCGCGTCCAGGAACGCAGCGCGCTGACCGCCATCCGAACGTAACCGGGATCGGGATGCGAAAGCCGGAATATCCGCGTCGCGCCGTGTGAGGAGCCGCGGGCATGGCCCGGGTCGAACTGCTCGAGCGCCACGGCCTGGACGCCCCGGGCGCCGAGCGCCCGCGCGGTCGCGGAGCCAAGCAGCCCGGCCCCGACGACCGCGACATCGACCTGCTCCACGCCGCGACGATAGCCGGCGCCGCCCGGCGGGGCCGCACGGACCGGCGCCAGGGTCTCCTAGGGTATGAGCGCGATCTTCCCGGTGGTGTGACCGCCGATGATGGCGCGGTGGGCGTCGGCGGCCTGGGCGAGCGGGAAGGTCTGGGTCACGAAGACCCGCAGCGTCCCGCCGGCCGCTAGCCGGGCCAGCTCCAGCCGGGCGGCGTCCCTGATCTGCGTTCCCGGGTCCGCGCCCGGCGCGCCGCCGAGGACCTTGATGCCCGCTTCGAAGCCGCGCGCGAACGCGGCGATGGTGGCGATCCGTGCCCGGTCGGCGACCAGCTCGAGCGAGACGTCGACCGCCTCGTCCGTGCCGGCCAGGTCCAGCGCGGCGTCGACCCCGCCGGGCGCGGCCGCGCGGACCCGCCCGGCCAGACCGGGCCCGTACGCCACCGGCACGGCCCCCAGGTCGCGCAGGAAACCGTGCCTGGCCGGGCTCGCGGTGGCCACCGCCCGCGCCCCGCGCCCGGTGGCGAGCTGCACCGCCATCAGCCCCACCCCGCCGGCCCCGCCGTGGATCAGGACCGTGTCGCCCTCGTGCACACCCGCCGCGGCCAGCGCATGCCAGGCCGTCACGCCCGTCAGCATGAGCCCCGCGGCCTGCGCCCAGTCCAGGGCCGGCGGCTTGGGGACCAGCGCCGTCGCCGGGACCACCAGCTCGGTGGCGTAGGCACCGGGCGCGCGGTACGCGATCACCTCGTCCCCCACGGCGACCGGGCCGGCCGGGCCCACCGCGTCCGGGCCGGCCGCGGTCACCACCCCAGCGGCCTCGGACCCGGGCCGCACCGGCAGCCGGGCGGGATCGGCGCCGAACGTGCCGCTGTAGGCCTTGTAGTCGACCGGGTTGACGCCGGCGGCGCGGACCGCGATGCGCGCCTGCCCCGGCCCGGGCTCGGCTGCGGGCTCCTCGACCACCGAGAGCACCTCGGGGCCGCCGTACGCGGCGGCGATCACAACAGTTGGCATGCCTGCCGCAACACTGCCGCCATCACCGTGCATTCCGCTGTCCCGCTGGCGGCCTCACCCCGGCTGGTCGCGGCGGGCGCGGGCGCGCCGCTTGCCCTCATGCATCGCCTGGACCCGGGCGATGGGGATCGTATGGCCCTGCTCGACCAGATCGGTGCTCAACGGCTGCGCGGGCGGCATCTGGCCGGCCCAGGGATCGCCGCCGGCGAGCAGGGCCGGCGCGGTGTGCACGGTGAAGTCGGCGGGCACCACGTGGCCGAGGTCATCCCAGGCCACCGGGAACGACACCGGCGTGCCCGGCCTCGCGCGTGGGCTGTAGGCCGCCGCCACCGTCGCGCCGCCGGCCCGGGTCGCGTCGAGGAACACCTTGCCCCCGCGGTCTTCCCGGATGAACGCGGTGGTCGCCAGCTCCGGGTCGAGCCGTTCGGCCCGCGCGGCGAGCGCGCGGGTGGCGGCGGCCACGTCCTCCATGCCTGCGTCCGGTGCCAGCGGCACGAACACGTGCAGCCCCTTCGCGCCGCTTGTCTTGACCGCACCCGCCATCCCGGCGTCGGCGAGGGCCTGGCGGACCAGCAGCGCCGCGCGGACGGCGAGGCCGAAAGCGCCGCCTTCCGGCGGGTCGATGTCGAGTATCAGGTGGGTTGGGTGCGCCCAGCGGCCGGCCCGGACCAGAGCCGGGTGGAACTCAACGGCCCGCTGGTTGGCGAACCACAGCAGCGTGCGGCGGTCGTTGCACAGCGCGTAGGTGACCTCGCGCCGCGAGGCCTCCGCCCACAGCGACACCCTCGGCACCCACGCCGGGGTGTATGTGGGGAGGTTCTTCTGCATGAAGGGCGCCTGGCCGCGCAGCACCCGGATCACCGACAGCGGGCGGTCGCGCAGCACCGGGATGATCCGGTCGCTGACCCGGTCCAGGTACTCCACCAGGTCCCGCTTGGTCGCTTCCGCCCCCTCGAACAGCGGCTGGCCGAGGTTGGTCAGCGTCACGCCGTCGCGGACCTCGTCATCGCCCACCTGGCGAGCCTCCCACGAGCTGGGCCAGGATGCGAGAGCAGCCCCACCGGCCGGGTCATCCCACCGATACGACCGCAGCCGGTTTCCGTGGTGTGTACCGCCGTCCGCCAGCGCTGCCGTGTGGCTGGCGGCCACACCCGCGCCGCTGGGCGCCGGTATGTCTTCCATGGATCATGCCTGCCTGCTGGGACGCTAGCTGGACGCGCACCGTGACCTGCGCCGCGCTCCGGTCGTGACAGGCGTCCGGCCACCAGCCCGCGATCATCGCGAGCATTTTCTGGTTCTCGGCCAGGACATCCATGACGAGAGTGGTGGCGCCGCGGGCGCGGGCCCTGGTGACGACCGTGCGCATCAGCCGCGACCCCACGCCCCGGCCCTGCCACTCGTCGGCCACCACCACGCCGATGTCGGCTGCCAGCGTGCCGCTGGGGCCCGTTCCGTACGCGGCCATGGCGTGCCCGATGATGACGCCGCCGCGGATCGCCACGACGGCATCCGCAGCCGGCCCGTCCCCGGCCAGGGTCCGGAGCATGGCCGGGCTGGTCAGCGGGGCGCCGGTGAAGAACCGCAGGTAGCGGGACTGTGTCGACAGGCGGGTGAGAAAGTCCCGGAGCGCTCCGTGATCCGCGTGGCTGGCCTGCCGGACCTGGATCCACCCTGCTGGCCACGCTGACGGGGCGGCCGGCCCCGGCGGGGCGGCCCGGACGGTCCCGGGACTGTCCTGCCCCCGCGGTCCCAGCTTCTGGGTTCGCTTCACGGACCCAGCATGGCCCCGGCTTGCTGAGTCTGTCAACTGGACTTAGCATTCAGGAATGGGACGGCCCTGGGTACTGGACTACGACACCGCCAACTGCACGATCGGCACCACGATCGGGATCATCGGCGAGAAGTGGACGTTCCTGGTCCTGCGCGAGGTGTTCAACGGGGTCCGCCGGTTCGATGACATGCAGCGCCGCACCCGGGCGCCGAGGCAGGTCCTGAGCGACCGGCTGGCCCGGCTGGTGGCGGAGGGCCTGCTGCGGAAGGTCCCCTACCAGGAGCACGGGCAGCGCAGCCGCCAGGAGTACCGGCTGACCGAGGCGGGGCTGGACCTCTACCCGGTCATGGTCGCCCTGATGCAGTGGGGCGACCGGTATGCGGCCGACCCGGCTGGACCGCTCGCCCTGCTCACGCACCGGGACTGCGGGGAGCCCGTCCGGCTGGAGCTCACGTGCGGGGCCGGGCACAAGCTCGCGTCGGCGCGCGAGGTGACCCCACTGCCGGGACCCGGCGCGCGGAAGATCGCCTGAGGGGGCAGTGAGTGAGCTTCGACAGCGCGGACGCTTACATGCGTTTCATGGGGCGCTATTCGGAGCCGCTGGCAGCCCGGTTCGCCGATCTGGCCGCGGTACGGCGCGGCGAGCGGGCGCTGGACGTCGGCTGCGGGCCGGGTGCGCTGACCGCCGAGCTGGTGCGCCGGCTGGGTGCGGATGCGGTGTGCGCGGTCGACCCCTCGCGGCCGTTCGCCGTGGCGGTGGGGGAGCGGCTGCCGCGGGTCGAGGTGGCGGTGGCCGCGGCCGAGCGGCTCCCTTATCCGGACGGGGCCTTCGACGCCGCGCTCGCCCAGCTCGTCGTGCACTTCATGGCCGACCCGGTGGCGGGCCTGCGCGAGATGGGCCGGGTGACCCGCCCGGCCGGGACGGTCGCGGCCTGCGTCTGGGATCACGGCAGCGGCCGCGGCCCGCTCACCACGTTCTGGCGGGCAGTGCGCGAGCTGGACCCTTCGGCAACCGATGAATCGGGGCTGGCCGGGGTCGGCGAGGGCCAGCTGGCAGCGCTCTTCGCGCAGGCCGGCCTCACCGTGGCCGGCGCCACCGCGCTCACCGTCGGTGTCAGGCACGCCACGTTCGGGCAGTGGTGGCAGCCCTTCACGCTCGGCGTCGGCCCGGCCGGGATGTACGTGGCGTCACTGACCGGCCCGCGGCGCCGCCTGCTGCGCGAGCACTGCCGGGAGCTGCTGACCGACGGCCCGGTCGACGTCAGCGCCACCGCGTGGGCGGTGACCGGCCGCTGACCGCGGGCGCGGGATCTAGAGATTACGCAGGAACGCGTTCGCGATCGGCGCCGAGGCGTCGGCCCCGACGCCACCGCCCTCGACCAGCACCGCGAAGGCCAGGTCCCCGCGGTAGCCGACGAACCAGGCGTGGGCCTTCGGATTCTGGGACGATCCGAACTCGGCCGTGCCGGTCTTGCCGAACACCCCGGCCGGGAAACCGACGTTGGCGGCGGTGCCGGTGGTGACCACCGCCCGCATCATCGGGCGCAGCGTGGCCAGCACGGTGGGGCTGAGCTGCTGCGGCTGGGCGGACTGCGCCGGCGCCGGGCTGATGACGAGCTGCGGCGGCCGCCAGGTGCCGTTCTGCACGGCGGCGGCCATGGCGGCCTCGCTGAGCGGGTTGACCAGGTCGGTGCCCTGGCCGAAGGCGTCCGCCGCCAGGTCGACCGAGTCGTGCGGGGTGGTGAACTTCCCGAGCGTGGCCGGGATGCCCAGGTTGGGCTGGGCATTGAAGCCGTACGTGGCTGCCGACGACGCGAGCGTGGCCCCGGTGAGCCGCTGCGTGGCGAGCGTGATGAAGGTCGAGTTGCACGACACGGCGAACGCGGTCTGCAGGGTGGTGCTGCCGAGCTGCTCGTTGTCGAAGTTGTGGAACACCCGGCCGCCGACGTTCACCTGGGCCGGGCACTGCACGGTGCTGGCCGGGCGCAGCCCGGTCCCGCTGAGGGCCGAGGCGGTGACCACCTTGAAGGTGGAGCCGGGCGGGAACACCCCCTGGATCGCGCGATCGAACCCGCCGGGCCGGTCGATCACGGCGAGCACCCGGCCGGTCGAGGGCTGGATGGCCACGAAGTCGATGGGCTTGGTGGTCGCGGCGGCCCTGACGGCCGCCGATGCCGCCAGCTGGTCGCGCATGACGATGCTGGTGCGGACCGATACGCCGGGCGTGGCGGGCAGGTGGGCGGCGGTGGTGTCGACGCGGTTGCCGGGGCCCACGATGCGGATGGTGAGGGCAGGCTTGCCAGCCAGCTGCTGCTCGTAGGCCTGCTCGACCCCGCCCAGGCCGATCAGGTCACCGGCCTGGTACGGGGGGCCCAGCTTCTTGGCCTGGGCCGCGGTGGCCCGCACCACGTTGCCGCTGATCAGCGCGATCGACCCGGACTGCGCGATCGCCTTCGGCGAGCTCAGCACGGTGCCGTCGGCCGCGAGCACCTGCCCGCGGGCCGGCCACACCGCAGCGAGCGCGAACCGCTCGCCGGTTTGCAGCCCGGGGTAGATGTCCGAGGGGCTCCAGTTCACCACCCAGGTGCGGTTCTGGGCCACCAGCTGCAGCTGCCCCTGGTACGTCCATGCCTGGCCGCCGGCGATCTTGGTGGTGGCGGTGAACCGCGCCTGCGCGGAGCTGCCGGACTGGGTCACCTGGCCGAGCTTGAACTTGAAACTGCGCATGTTCAGCTGGGCCTCGGCCGCGCGCAGCGGGCCGGCCACCCCGCCCGCGGGGGCGTTCACGGTGACCCCGTCCATATCGCTGTAGTCGCGGGCCTGCCAGTCAGTCAGGTAGGTGGTCGCGGCCTCCTGCGGGCTGCCCGTGACGTGCACCAGGAGGAAGGTGCCGACGCCGATGGCCAGCACGAGCGCCCCGAGGGCCGCGACCACCGCGATGGTGGCCGTCATGCCCCCGCCCGGGTCCCCGCCGCGTCTGCGGTTGGCCATGACTCAGCTCCCCGCCCAGCCCGTGGCCGCGCACCCGTGGCAGCGGAAACGGGTCATCGGAACTTCACCCGGCGCTCGGCCGGTAGGGACAGGCAACCTGGCATCCTCACTAGTTGGACCCCGTCACAAACGATAGCCCGCAGCCACCCCCGCGACGGCGCGAACCAGCCAAGAAGCCGGCGCTTGCCAGTTCAGCTCAGGGCGGCCGCCAGCCGCCCCCGGTGGCGCCCGTATCGCGGCCGGGCCGCAACTGATCCAGTTCCGTGCGCGGCGACGTAGCCATGGTGGGGGTCATCGGGCGGAGGAGGACACGTGCCCGCCGCGCTGTGCCAGCTGTGGCTGGACGATCCGGTACTGGAGCGGACAGCGCCAACGCGTTGCCCGGCGGCCGGCAACCGCGCTAGGTTCCCATGGGTGGAGCCAACGGACGCGCTGCTCAAGGCCCGCTTGGCGGCCGGTGACGATTACGCGCTCGCCGAGGCCTTCGACCGGCTCGGCCCGGCCGTGTACGGTGCCGCGCTGCGGGTCCTCGGCGAGTGGACCGCCGCCCAGGACGTTTCCCAGGACGTCTTCGTCGAGCTGTGGAGTCATCCCGACCGGTACGACCCGGCGGCAGGGTCGCTGCGCACCTACCTGACGGTGCTGGCCCGGCACCGGGCGGTCGACGTGGTGCGCAGCGAGTTCCGGCGGATCGCGCGGCAGGAGCGGAATCACCGGCTGACTCCCGCCGAAGGGCTCCCCTCGCCTGGTGAGGAGGTGGAGGCCGCCGAGGCCGCCGGCGTGGTGCGGGCGGCGGTGCGCCTGCTGCCCGACAGCCAGCGCCAGGTCGTCGAGCTCGCCTACTTCGGCGGGCTGAGCTACCGGGAGGTCGCCGAGGCCATCGGCATTCCCGAGGGGACCGCCAAGTCGCGGCTGAGACTGGCGCTGGCCAAGCTGGAATCGGTGCTGGACCGCCAGCTGCTGGAGCTGTCATGACCGGCGGCGAGCGTGAGCACGTGACGCCCCCCGCGGGCCTGCGGGAACGGGTGATGGCGGCGTCCCTGGGCGCGCGGCCGGCCGGCCGCAGCGTCCCCGAGGTCCCCGGCATCACCCCGGACGAGGCGTTCAGCCGGGCGGCCGACGCCTTCTACGCGCTGCTGTGCGCGCTTGACGAGCGGGACTGGCGCCTGCATGTCCTTCGTGACCTGGACGTCCAGGGCCTGGTCGGTCACCTGATCGGGGTGGAGGAGGACGTGCGCAGTGCGCTGGCCGGTGACCCGGCGGTGGCCGAGGGAGATCACGTCGCATCCACCCAGCCCGCGGCGGACCGCCAGGCCGGGCGCCCGGTCGCCGAGACCCGCGCCGGCTGGCGCCAGGCGGCCGGCCGCACGCTCGGGGAGGTCCGGGGCGCCGATCCGACGGCCGAGGTCGCCATTCACGGGATCCGGCTGCCGCTGGGAGCGCTGCTCGTCGGCCGGGCGCTGGAGCTGTGGACGCACGAGAACGACATCCGCCGGGCGGCCGGGCTGTCCGCGTCGGTGCCCGACGCCCCGGCCCTGCGGCTCATGACCGAGCTCGCGGCCGCGATGCTGCCGTTCGGCGCGATGAAGACCGGCCTGCAAGGGCCGATCGACCTGCGGCTCGTGCTGACCGGGCCCGGCGGCGGGACCTGGGACATCGCGATCGGCGGGGGCGCACCCGAGCCGGCCGCCATCGCCATCGTCACCGACGTCGTGGGTTTCTGCCGGCTGGCCGCGAACCGGGTCAGCCCCGCCGACCTCGACCTGTATGTCACCGGCGACTCCGATCGGGCCTCGGCGGTGCTGGTGGCCGCGGCCGCGCTGGGACTCGACTGATCCGGGGCCGGCCCCGGCGACGTACCCCCCACGTAAGCGGTACTCAGATATCAGATAGCAGCAGTACTCACTGTGGGGGGTTTGATGCCATGAGCGTGCTCGTCATCGGGAAGTTCCAGGGTGATACCGCCACGTTCCGCCAGGCGCTGGCCGACCGGGCCGGCGAGTTCACCAAGTACGCCGACGCCGCCCGCGCCGCGGGCGGTGTCCACCACCGTTTCGGGATCGGTGACGGGTTCGTCATGGTCGTCGACGAGTGGGAGAGCCCCGAGCACTTCCAGCAGTTCTTCTCCAACCCTGAGCTGCAGGCCTTCATCGGCTCCATCGGTGCCGCCCCGGCGCCGCCGGAGCTGATCATCGCCGAGGCGGTCGCGTCACCCGACCAGTACTGATCCCCCGCACAGCCGGGGGGGCCCCCGTGATCGGCGCCGCAGCGCATCCCGTTACCGGGGCCGGGGTGCGGGCTGCGGGCCCGATGCGGGCTGCCGGCCGGCAACCGGACGGCCGGGCCGGGGAACGGCGGAATAGCGGTGCCGTGGCCGGTGGTTGGCGCGGGCATGCGGATAGGGCTGATCGGCGCGGGCAGGATCGGCGGCACGCTCGCCCAGCTGGCCGTCGGGCAGGGCCATGACGTGGTGGTGAGCAACTCGCGGGGGCCGCAGACGCTCGGCGGCCTGGTGTCCAGGCTCGGCGGGCACGCCTCCGCGGGCACCGCGGCGCAGGCCGCGGCCGCTGGCGACATCGTGGTGGTGACCATCCCGCTGAGGAACTACCAGCAGGTCCCGGCCGCCGGGCTGGCGGGCAGGACCGTGGTCGATACCAACAACTACTACCCGGGCCGTGATGGGCAGTTCCCCCAGCTCGACGACGGGAGCACCAGCAGCAGCGAGCTGCTCGCGGCGCACCTGCCCGGCGCGCACGTTGTCAAGGCGTTCAACACCATCTACTTCGGGGACCTGGCGTCGCAGGGGCAGCCGGCCGGGACGCCGGGCCGCCGGGCGCTGCCGATCGCCGGCGACGACGCGGCGGCCAAGGCTGCCGTGGCCGGGCTGATCGAGCAGTTCGGCTTCGACGTCGTGGACGCCGGCCCGCTGGCGGAGGGCCGGCGTTTCCAGCCGGGCACGCCGGCCTACAACGTCCGGCTGGACGCCGGTGCCCTGCGGCACGCCCTGCAGATGACCGCCGCCGCGGGCTGACGGCAACAGCGGCGCCCAGCCGCCGGGCCTGGCCGCGTGCACCCTGGCCCGGCGCGCCGGTCAGGGGAACGGGGCGACGCCCGGGCCGACGAAGCTGAGCACCAGCGCTACCAGCGCGATGCCGGTAATGGTCACGGTGATCAGCAGGAGCCGCCGGTCGTGGCCGCTCTCCGTGCCCACCGCGCCGGGCAGCTGGCCCAGCCGCCAGATGACGGCGGACACGAGGAGTACCGGCAGCCCCATCAGCGGGCGGTACTTGAGGATGGCGGCCCCGACGCCGGCGAAGCCAATGGCGGTGCGGGTCCAGGCCAGTTCGGTTCGCTCCTCGGCCAGCCCTGGGGGGCCGTCCTCGGTGTCGTCGCCGGGCTGTTTCAGGGCGTCCTCACCTCCGGCAGCCGGGCGATCACCGCAGCGCCTCCGACAGCAGGGCGATCACCACGGCGGCCAGGCCGATGCCCGTGATGGCGATGGCCAGGATCTGGGGCAGGCGGGAGCGAGGCAGCGGCCGTCCGTGGCGCAGCGCCTGCTGGCTGGCCTTCCACTCGGTGTAGCTGACCACCGACACCGCGCAGCCGAGCAGGATCAGCGGGGTGCCGATGATATGCCGCCCCCAGGGAACGCCGGGGAAGGGCGGCAGCAGCTGCGCGATCGCCAGCCCGCCCACCACCAGCGCGAGCGCGGTGCGGCTCCACGCCAGGAACGTCCGCTCGTTGGCGAAGGTAAAACGCGCATCAGGTTCGGTCCCGTCACCGGCCCCGGTCCCTTCGGGGCTGGTGCCATCACGGGGTTCGCCCGGAGCGCCCCGGTCTTCACCGCTTACCTGGTCGGTCACTGTGCTCCCGCCTCCGGCCATGGGGCCCCGCGGCGCCCGTCCTGTCGACAATTTTCACGCTGTCATAGACGGTGCGGGGATTGCGCGGTGGCGGCGAAGCTTCCGGGCACCTCACACAATCACGGGGCGGCCTCAGCCATGGACGTTCAGCCCTTCCGGGTCGGACGTGAGATACGACGCGAAGCGGCCGGACGGGTCACGTTCGGCGCGGATGGCGCCGAGACGGCTGTACGCCGCGTCCGACAGGAACCGGTCCTGCCGCCGGGCGAAGTCAGTGTCGCCCAGGTAGACGCCGGCGCCGTGGATGGCCAGCGCGGCGGTGCGGCGGTGGACCCACTCGGAGTACCTTGCGTCGTCGGCCGGGTCGGTGTAGATCGCGTAGGTCGCGATGTACACCTGCGCCTCCACCGAGAACGCCATATCGGGCAGGTCGCGCCGCGGCGCCCACCCGTACCAGATGGAGAACGAGTGCTCGGTGTCCAGCTCGCTCCACATCGCCTGCAGCAGCGGGGCCAGGACATCGGCCCGCGCGTCGCTCCACGTGCAGTCGACGGCGTACCGGTGGCCTGTGGGGTTCTGTGCTTCCTGGGCGAGGTTCTCCTCGGCCACGCTGGTCGGGCCCTGCGCGTGTCCGAGCTCACGGCCGGCGAGGGGACCGTCCTGCAGCGGAGCGAGCAGGGCGAGCGCGACGGCGCCGGAATCGGCCATCACCGTCGTGTGCAGCAGCAGGACCGTCCCGTCCGGGCGGGCCGTACCGTCGTGCAGCGGGACGTCCGGCAACCGGGTGGCCGCGACCACCGGCTCGACGCGCCGGTCGAGCCCGGGCAGCACGCCATGCAGCCAGGTGAGCAACTCCACCGTGTCGTCGAGCCGGAACGTCCAGGTGTCGTGCCACATCACCCGCGGTGCCTGGTACGTCTGCAGGTGGAACCGCGTGACCACCCCGGGGAAGCCGGGGCCCGCGCCGCGCGCCGCCCACAGCAGGTCGGGGTTCTGGCTGGCATCGGCGTGAACGAGCTTGCCGTCAGCGGTGACGACGTCCAGCCCGGCCACGCTCTGGCAGGCCCAGCCGCGGGCCCGGCCGTCCCAGCCCTGCCCGCCCTGCAGCAGGTACCCGCCGAGGCCGACCGATGAGCAGTGGCCGCCCGGGAACGCCCGCCCCCGCCCGGCGAGGAACGGCGCGAGCTCGAGGCCCCCCTGCACCGCCGGCCGCACGGACACAGTCCCGGAGGCCGGCTCGTATGTGATGTCGCGCATGCCGCCGAGGTCGATCAGGAGGGCATCGTCGCGCAGGCTCCACGCCGCCCACGAGTGCCCGCCGGAGCGCACGCTGACCGTCCACCCCCGCTCGGCCGCCAGCCGGACGCCCAGGATCACATCGTCGTCGCGCTCGGCAAGCAGCACCGCCGTGGGGAACCGGTCCGGGCGGCGCGCGTTGAAGATGCGGCCGACGCGGGCCTGCTCGTATCCGGCGTCACTGCGCATGATCAGGCGGCCGGCCAGCCCGCCGGGCGGCCGCGCTGTCATCCCACCACCGCCGCGCCGCCGTCGACGGGGATGTTCGCGCCGCTCACGTGGGACGACTCGTCCGAGCACAGGAACAGGATCGCGTGAGCGACGTCCTGCGGCTGCCCCCACCGGCCCAGCGGCGCGCGGGCGGCGATGCTCGCGGCCGGGCCCTCGGGGTCGGTGAGCAGCGGCGTGGTGTGCGGCGTTTCGGTCATCGCCGGGCTGACGGCGTTGACCCGGATGCCATGCGGGCCGCCCTCGATGACCAGCTGGTAGGTCAGCGCGAGCACCCCTCCCTTGGCCGCGCCGTGCGCGTTCTGCGGCATGAAGAACGCACCTCGCGAGGCCGAGATGGAGGCGACGTTGACGATCGACCCGCCCCCGCTGGCGATCAGATGCGGCCAGGCGGCGCGCGTGACGAGAAAGACGATGTCGAGCTCATGGCGGATGGTGAATGACCAGTCGGCGAAGGAGAGCCTGTCGATGGGGCCGAACCGGATCGCCGACGCGTTGTTGACGAGGATGTCGACCCCGCCGGCCAGGGCCACCGCGTCCTCGACCCATCGCCGTGCGCCTTCCTCCGTCGCCAGATCGACCGGCGCGACCGCGTCCATCCGGCCGCCGCTCGCCCGGGCCAGTCCCACGGTCTCATCTGAGGTCGGCTGGTGCAGGTCGCAGCCCACGACGTGGGCGCCCTCCCGCGCGCAGAGCAGTGCCGTCGCCCGGCCGATGCCACCGCCGGTGCCGGAGATGAGCGCCCGCTTGCCGTCCAGCCGACCCATCCGCGGCCCTCCGATCGACCTGACCAGTTCCCGGTTATTTACTGTCATTCTATGGAAGTTATTCTCTCACAGTGAGAGAATGTCGGCAAGGGCGCGGCACGGGAGGTGAGGAGCACCGCGATGAGGCTGACGCACCTTGGACACGCTTGCCTGCTCGTGGAGACCGGCACCGCCCGGCTGCTGTTCGACCCGGGTGTCCTGTCCGCGTTCGGCGACGTCGGTGACCTCGACGCCGTGCTGGTGACGCACCAGCACGCCGACCACGTCGACCCCGCCCGGCTCGGCCCGCTGCTCGCGGCGAACCCGGGCGCGCGGCTCTGGGTCGACGCCGGGACGGCTTCGGAGGTGCCGGGCCTGCCCGGCCATGCCGTGGTACAGCCGGGTGACCGGTTCCGGATCGGCGGCACGGCCATCGAGGTCACCGGCGGCACGCACGCCGCCGTGTATGGTGACGTGCCTGGCTGCGCGAACGCCGCCTATCTTGTCGACGATGGTGCGTTCCTGCATCCGGGCGACTCGTTCACCGTCCCCGGTCGCGACGTGGACGTGCTGGCGGTTGCGGTGGACGGGCCGTGGCTGAAGCTCGCCGAGGCGGTCGACTACGTACGGGCCGTCCGGCCACGGATCGCGGTGCCCATCCACGAGGGCGAGACCACCGACCCCGCCAAGTACGCCGGGATGCTGGCCGCGTTCTCGCCGGAAGGCGTGGTGCGGCCACTGCCGCGCGCCGGGGCCGTGGCGCTGTAGCGGGTGGCGGGCAGGAAAGGAGCAGAGATGCCGGCGAGCGGCACGGGCGCCAGGGTGCTGGGGATCGGCTGCGGCCAGCCCCACGGCAGCGCGGAGATCCTGCTGAAGGCGGCGGCGAGGGCGGCGGAAGACGAGGGCGCCGATGTCGAGCTCGTCCGGCTCGACGAGCTCCGCCTGCCCAGCGGGGCCGCCGAGGCCGCCGAGCCGGACGATGCCTGGTGGCTATGGGAACGGCTGGTCGACTGTGATGGGCTGATCGTGAGCACCCCGATCATCAGCCGTACGGTCGCCGCCCGGCTAAAGCTGCTCGTCGACCGGCTGCTCGGGCCGAACGCCGACGCCGCCATCATCGAGGGGCTGCTGGCGCTGCGCGGGCAGGGACAGGAGCCGGCCGTCCCGTTCCGGGTCGACGAGCGGGTGCTGAAGCCGAGGGTGGCCGGCTTCCTCGCGGTGGGCGGCTCGCTGACGTCGCAGTGGAAGACGCTGGCGCTGCCCCTGATGCACACGGCGACGTTCTCGATGAACATCGCCGTGGTCGACCAGGTGCAGTTCGAGGGCGCCGGCACGCCGCGCTCGGTGGTACTGGACCAGGCGGCGATCGACCGTGCGGCCCTGCTCGGGCGCAACATCGCCAGCCAGCTCGGGGTCACGTTCCAGCAGGCGCGCTACCTGGGGCCGCCAGGGCTGTGCCCCATGTGCCACCTCGACGTTGTCGCCTTGCGCGGCGCGGACGTGGAGTGCGCGACGTGTGGCGCGCGCGGCCGGCTGGCGCCAGACCTGCAAGTGACCTGGACGAACCTGTCCGCGTCGGTCATCTCCATGGCCGAGAAACGGGCCCACGCCGTCGAGATCCAGGAAACCGCCGTGCGTCACCGCGAGCTGCGCGCGGAGATCGAGGAGCGCGCCCGGGCGTACGAGTCCTTCGACCGGGCCGTGCGGCCGGAGCCCCCCGCGTCCGTCGGCTAACCGTCTGTCAGCCGGTTACAGCGCCGGCGCGGCCCCGGCCCAGTGGTGCCGCCCCGGCCCCACGCGGTGCGGCTCCTCGCCGGGCAGGATCACGGTCGCCGTGGTCCCGGCCGGCACGAGGACGTCCAGCCCCAGTGACCGGCCGGCGATCCGCCAGGCAGCCTCGATAGGCCCGTACGGGCTGACGTGGCGCGCCGCGGCAGAGGTGATGCCCCCGCCGGGGTGCGGGCGTACCTCGAAGGCGCGATATCCCGGTGCGGCCGGGCGCAGCCCCGCGACATAGCGGTGCAGAAAGGTGGCCACCGTGCCCTTGCTGTAGTGGTTGAGCGACCCGTGCGGGACGCCGCGCTCGTCAACACCGTCCCACTCCTCCCACGTCGTCGTCGCGCCCCGGTCGAGCATCGTGAGCCAGGACGGCGATGTGTCCTGCTGCAGGAGGCGGTACGCGGTGCCGAGGTGCCCGGTATCGGCGAGCACGGGCAGCAGGTAGGCCGTGGACAAGAAGCCGGTTGTGAGATGGCCGCCCGCGAGGCCAACGAGCTCGGCCAGCCGCTCGGCGACGGCCGCCCGGAGCCCGGTGGGCACCAGCCCGAAGGCCAGCGCCCGCACGTGCGATGCCTGGGTCTGCACGGAGAGTGTTCCGTCGGGCCGGATGAACTCCCGCCGCCAGGCGTCGAGCGCGCCGTCGGCAATGGCACGGTACCGGCGCCATTGGCCCTCTGGCAGAGAGAGCACCTGGGCGATCGCCGCGATGGTCGCCGCGGAGCGGTACAGGTAGGCCGTTGCCACCTCGGACTTGTCCGCCCGCGTGAACGCGGCGAAGTCGGCTACCACGGTCCCCGGTTCCTTCCACTCGCCCCAGTGGAAGCCTGTGTCCCACAGGTACCGCTCGTGCGGGGCGGCCTCCGGCCGTGCCGCGGCCCGATCGGGGTGCCGGCCTCCCGCGGCCGCCGCCGCGGCGAAATCGGCCCACGCGGTCATGGGGCGCCACATTTCCCGCAGCAGCGAGGTGTCCCCGTACGCCTGGTACAGGTCCCAGGGGGCGGACACGACGACGTCACCCCACCCGGCCGAGCCGTTAAGCCCGCCGAGCGGCCCGTCGAAGTCCTCGGCCGGCGGGCACGGCGAGATGTTGGCGACGCATCCGTCGGCACGCTGGTCGAGCGACACGTCGGCCAGCCACTTGCGGGTGAAGGCGAGGACGTCGTACAGGTACGCGGCGGTGGGCGTGAAGATCTGCCAGTCGCCCGTCCAGCCGGCGCGCTCGCGTTGCGGGCAGTCGGTCGGGATGTCACAGATGTTCGACCGCAGGGACCACACCACCGCCTCATGGAGCCGGTTCACACGCTCGTCGCTGCAGCCGAACCAGCCGAGCCTGCGCAGGTCCGAATGCACGACGATGCCGGTGATGTCGCCGGGCCCCAGCGGCCCCGGGTGGCCCTCGACCCGGACGTACCGGAAGCCGTGCGTGGTGAACCGCGGCTCGAACGCGCTGCCGCCGTCGGAGACGACCTCGTCGACCTGACCCAGCGGCAGCACCTCCGGGATGACCGGGAGGTCGACGTCGAGGTGCGCCGTTGTCAAGTCTCCCCCCGGGCCGAGCCACTCGCCATGCGAAAGCGTCACCCGGCTGCCTTGCGGGCCGGGTGAGGCCAGCCGCACCCACCCGTTGAAGTTCTGCCCGAAGTCGACCACGAAGGCCTTCCCGCCGCGCACCGGCCAGACGGCGGCCGGCCGGATCTGCTCGACCCGCCGGACCGGCGGGGCGACCGAGCGGACCACCGCCACGCTGAACTCGCGCGCGACGGCGCGGCTCCACGACGTGTCGTCGAACGACACGTCGTGCACGGCGGGGCCGGCCAGCCGCTGGTCCTCCCGCTGGCCGCCGATCAGGTCGGCCGCGGTGATGTGTGAGGGCGACACGCGCCAGCCCGGGTCGCTGGCCGCCACGACCTGCCAGCCCCGCCCGGTCTGCACCTCGAGCTGCGCGCGCAGCGCCACGTCTTCGCCATACTGGTCCGCTGCCCGGGGCAGCCCGACCTGGCCGCGGTACCAGCCGTCGGCCAGCAGGACGGCGAGCACCCGGAGCCCGGGCCGCATGAGCGGGGTGACGTCGTACGCCTGGTACTGCACCCGCGCCCGGTACTGCGTATAGCCGGGTGCGAGCTCGACGTCGCTGGCCCGCTGCCCGTCCAGGAACGCCTGATACAAGCCCAGCGCGGTGATGTACAGCCGGGCCTGGCCGGACGGGGGGACCTCGATGACCGTCCTGAGCCAGTAAGCCGGCCGGGCCCCCTGCCTGGGCCGCCGGTCCTCCGCCACACCGATCCACCCGGCCGACCAGTCCTCCTCCGCCAGCAGGCCGGCCTCGAGCCGGACCGGATAGCTCCACTCGCTCTCGCCCAGGTCGGTCCGCACCCGGACCTGCGCCGCGCACGAGCGCCGGGAACGGCCGAAGACGGGCATCCGGACGAACGACTGGGTCCGGCCGGCCACCCACCCGGTGTCGAAGCCGTCGTCGGTGCGCAGCCGGTAGGCGCGCTGCACCGAGGCTCCTTCCGGCAGCCACCAGCACAGGGCCGGCTGATTCCCGCGGCCCAGGGCGTCGCCGCCGATGACATCGGCCCACACGCGGGCGGGCATCGCCGCCGCGGTCACCTTGGTTGTCTCCGGCGCCGCCGGCGCGATCACTGGCCAGATGCTTTACGCAGACGGCGGTCTGCTTCCGTGGTGAGCTCGCCGCCTTCGCCGCTGGGCCTGGGGCCGGCCGCGTCATCCGCCGTCGGCTGGACCCCGGGCCCGCCCGCCAGCCGCCTCTTCAGGACCCCTGCGGCGCGGTCCTGGAGCCTCGCCAGTGCCACCGCCGGGCCCTTGCCGGTCGCGGTGCTGGTCACGCCGTCCGGGTTCTGGACCGCGGTCAGCACCAGCGCCACGCCGGCGACGATCGCCTGGTACTTGCCGACGTTGAGGTGGATGTTGAGGAACGTCACGAACAACCCCGCGGCGGAGAACATGATGCCCGCGACGGCCGCCCCGGAGATGCGCCCGACGCCGGCGACGAACACGATCGCCAGCAGGCTGATCGACGTGAAGGCAGCGAAGCTGTCGGAGGTCAGCTCGCCCTGCATGTAGCCGGTCAGGGCGCCGCCGATGCCGGCGATGAACGCGGCGAGCGCGAACGCCATCAGCTTCCCCTGCGCGACGTTGATCCCGACCGAGCCGGCCGCCCGCTCGTTGGAGCGGATCGCCAGCAGCATGCGCCCGGCCGGGCCCCGCCGGAGCCGGGCGACGAGCAGGCCAAGCAGGATGACGACCACGAGCACGACCACGCCGAAGATCACGCGGGGATAAGCTCTGCCCTCGCTGATCGACAGGTCCAGCCCGGGCAGCCGCGGCGCCGGGATCGGCAGGCCGGCCGTGCTGCCGGTGAACCGCTGGCTGTTGAAGACGACGGCGTCCATCGCAGCCGCGAAGCCGAGCGTCACCACCGCCAGGTTCACCCCGCGCAGCCGCAGCGCGGGCAGGCCGATGATCAGCCCGACCGGAACCGCGCAGAGACCGGCGAGGATCAGCGAGAACGGGAAGCCGATGCCCCATCCGCTGGAGATGTGCCCGAGCATGAAGCCGCCGATCCCGGCCAGCGACATCTGGGCGAGCGACACCTGCCCGACGTATCCCGTCAGCACCACCACCGACAGGGCGATGCAGGTGACGGTCAGCGACGATATGAACGCGAAGCGGAGTACGCCGTTGAGCACCAGCAGCACCACCAGGCCCGCCACGAAGCAGGCGGCGGCCGTCCGCAGTGGGGTATGCGGGCGGCCGACCGAGGGATTGCGCTCGGCCGTCTCCCCGCCGCGGGCCAGCACGGAGCGGGAGCGCAGCGCCATCACCACGATGATGACGACGAACGGGAGTGCGTCCGACAGGCCCTGCTGGGGCAGCCAGGTCCAGACGGTGATGAGCTTCTCGATCTCGGACTGGGCGCAGCCGATCAGCAGGCCGGCCAGCGCGGTGATCCAGAAGGACTCGAACCGGCCGACCAGGGCGGCGGCCAGCGCCGGCACGATGAACAGGGTGTATGAGGTCGGGTCGAGGTTGGCGACCGGGACGATCAGGATGCCGGCCACGCCCGCCAGGACCGTCGCGATCACCCAGTTCTGGCAGGCGACGCGGTTGGCTGAGATGCCGGTCAGCGCAGCTCCCCGGTCGTTCTCGGCGCCGGCCCGGGTCGCAAGCCCGAACCGTGAGAAACGGTAGGTGAGCGCCAGCACAACCGAGATGATGAGGACCACGCCGGTGAAGAACAGGCGGTCCTCGGGGAAGGTGACCTTGGCGATCGACAGCGGGGAGCTGGGGAAGATCGGGTTGGTGGTGACGGGCTCGGTGCTGTAGTTGAGGACCGCGATCGCTTCCAGGGCGAGCATGACGCCGACCGACGCGCAGACGCGGGTGAGCGGCGAGGCGGTCCGCAGCGGCCGGTAGACCAGCACATACAGCACCAGCCCGAGGACGGCCGCGTACACGAGCGAGATGACGACCGCGAGCGGAGTGGCGATCCCGGCGCCGCCGGTCAGCGAGATCTGGTGCGGGATCAGGACGACGGGCAGCTCGAGCTGCCCGAAGCTGCGGAGATTGACGAAGACGTACGCGATGAACATCGCCACCGCGCCGTGCGCGAAGTCGACCACGCCAGCGCTGCGGTACTTCAGGACGAGTCCCTGGCCGAGGATGGCGTAGGTCGCACCGGAGCCGAAGCCGAGGATCAGGAAGAGGATGTAGCTGGACATGATGTCTCGCTTAGGTCTGGTTGGTCTCCGCGGCCCGGCCGCAGCGGCCGGGCCCGCCTGCCCTGAGGCCAGCGGGCCCGGCTGCGGTTGTCACCCGCTGAGTCCGGGGAAATAGCCCTTCGAGGTCACCCAGTCGCTCGGATTCGGCTGGGTGATCTGCCCGTTCTGGATCTGGTTCATGAGGTAGTAGTCATTGCAGATCGCGGGGGCGCCCTTCATCGCCTGCCCGTTGCAGGTGTAGGGGTGCGACATGAAGTTCGGGTGGGTGCCCGACCTGAATGCGGCCAGGATGGTCTTGGTGGTCGGTGTGCCGGAGATCTTGCTCAGCACCTGCTGGACGTTCATGACAGTGGCGAAGCCGGCCGTGGAGATCGAGTCGATCAGCGTGCCCGGCGTGGCCCACTTCTTCATCGCGGCCTGGAACAGCCGCGCCTGCGAGCCAGTCCCGCTCTGCAGCAGGAACGGCGATGCGATGTACATGCCCTCGGCCCCACCGGCCGCGGCCTGGATCACCGGCGGCGCGCCACACGGGTCGATGCCCATCAGCTTGCCGGCAAAGCCGACGGACTTGAGCGACTTCAGCATGTTGCCGCAGCCGTTCGGGACGTCGACGTAGGCCATCTCGGCGCCGCTGCTCTCGACCAGGGCAGCCTGCGGGCTCGGGTCCGGCGACGTCGGTGACAGCGGGATGTACTTGATCGTCTTCACCCCGGCGGCCTTGAACACCGGCGAGATCTGGGGAATGATCGACTCGCCCTGGGGGTTGCTGAAGTACACCAGCGCGACGCTCTTGACGTGCAGCTGCGTGCCCGCGTACACGGCGGCGGCAGCGTTGTCGCCGACGCTGACCGACCAGAACTGAATGGAGTTCGGGGCGGTCATGGGGACCGGGGTGAACGGGATGCCGCCCAGGTACGCCAGGTTGGCGTGCTGGTAGATCGGGATGGAGGCGGGCGCGCCGACATCGGCGGCGCCGAGGATCGCGAGCGGGTGCTTGGCCACGAGCTGGTTGGCGCACCGCGCGGCGGTGGCTGGCGTGCCGTCACCGGTGCATGCGTCGATCGTGATCGGGTGGCCGTTGATCCCGCCGAGGTAGTTGTTGACGTAGTCGGCGGCGGCGATCGCTCCCTGGCGGGCCTCCGGGAAGGTGACCGCGCCGGTCTCGTCGTTGATCATCCCGAAGACGTACGGGGTGCCTGTGGCCTTCTTGGGGGTGCCGAACACCGAACCGCTGGCCGCGCCCGTCGTGCTGCCCGACGCCGGAGCGCTCGAGCTGCCCGAGCTGCAGCCCGCCGCGATCAGCCCGGCTGCCACGAGTGCCATTGCAGCGAGCCATCTGGGACGTCTCATCTATGCCTCTTTCCTGAGTAGTTGCGTCTGTCGGTCGGGGATGGCGGGGGGAAACGGCCGCCTCAGGCGGCCGTTTCCCCGAGGTAACTGGCCGCGAGCAGCTCACGCCGCTCGCGGAGTTCGGCGGCGGCGCCCTGCAGCCGGATCCGGCCATGTGCCAGGACGTAGGCGCGATCGGAGACCTCCAGCGCCAGCGCGACGTGCTGCTCGACGAACAGCACGCTCGCGCCCAGCTCGTCGGCTGCCCGGCGCAGGACCGGGAGCAGGCGCTCGACGATCACCGGGGCCAGCCCGAGGCTCATCTCGTCGACGAGCAGCAGCCGTGGGCGGGTCACCAGCGCCCGGCCCACGGCCAGCATCTGCTGCTCACCGCCGGACAGCAGGCCGGCCTTGCGCCCCAGGCACTTGCGCAGCTCGGGGAGCATCTCCAGCAGCTCCTCCTCCCGGCTGCCGCCCCGCCGGCCCGCCAGCCGCAGGTGCTCGCGGACGGTGAGCCCGGGAAACAGGGCCCGGCCCTCGGGCACGAGCGCCAGGCCCCTGCGGGCGAGGATGTGGGCCGGAGTGCCGCCGACGCTCTCGCCGGACAGCTCGACCGTGCCCGAGATCGGGCTGTTCAGCCCGGCGATCGTCTCCAGGGTCGTGGTCTTCCCGGCGCCGTTCGGGCCGAGCAGTGCCACGACCTCACCGGGGCGGACCTCCAGGTTGAGCTCGCGGACCACCGGGACCCCCCGGTAACCGCTGGACAGGTCCCTGACGGCGAGGGCGTGGCCGGACGCGCCCTCGTTACTGGCCGGTGCCCGCATGGTGCCCTCCCAGGTAGGCCTCGATCACGCGCTGGTCGTCGCGGATCTCCGCGGGGGTCCCGGCGGCGATCTGGCTTCCGAAGTCCAGGACCATGACGCGGTCGCACACGCTGAGGACGAGCCCCATGTCATGGTCGATGAGGAAGACCGTCACGCCGTGCTCTTCCGGCAGGGTCCGCAGCCGGCGTCCCAGCTCGCGGCTCTCGTCGGTGTCCAGCCCCGCGGCGGGCTCGTCGAGCAGGACCAGCCGGGGCTGGCGGGCGAGCGCCCGGCCGATGCCCACCAGCTTGCGCTTGCCGAGCGAGATCTCGGACGGGTAGCGGTCCACGACATCCTCCAGGCCGCAGACCGAGACGGCCCAGTCAACCCCGGTGCGGTCCGGCGGGCGGTGTGGCAGGAACAGGTCCCTCAGTGCGGAGGCGACCGTCACGTGCTCGCTGGCCACGAGCAGGTTCTCCTCGACGGTCAGGTCGTCGAACAGCTCGACCGACTGGAACGTCCGCGCGAGGCCGAGGCGCGCCCGCCGGTAGGGGCGCAGGCCGCCGATGTCGTGACCGTCGAACACGATCCGCCCGGCGGAGGGCCTGGTGTATCCGGTCAGCGCGTCCACCATCGAGGTCTTGCCGGCGCCGTTGGGGCCGATCAGCCCGTAGACGCTGCCCTCGGTGACCTGCAGGTCGACGTCGGACACGGCCACGACCCCGCCGTAGGTGACGCGCAGCCCGGCGACCTCGAGCAGCGGCTGCCGGGTGGCCGGCGCGGTCATGGCTCTCCCCCCAGAGGTGCCCATCCCGGGCGGCAGGCCGCGGCGTCCGTCACCGCCCTGCCCATGGGGGTGGGGGTGTGGCGACGGCGGCGGGTTCTCATGGCGGCCCTCCTCACCAGAAGTGTTCTCACATCATGAAAGCTATTTTCATTTTAGATAGATTACGGGAAGCGGTTGCGGTTGTCCACACTTCGAAGGTCACGAATTGACCACATCCCCCCGGTCCGACCTGCGCCTTTCCGGCTAGGCCGGCCAGGACCGCTCGAGGCCCCTGACCAGAGCCACCATGCAGTCGTGCAGCGGCGTGGGCACTCCCACCCGCCGCCCCTCGGCGGCGACGCCGCCGTTGAGGACGTCGATTTCGGTCACCCGCCGTGCCAGGACGTCCTGCAGCATGCTCGGCTTGTGGCCGAACGCCTCTTCGATGGCCTCCGCCACTGCCTCCTGGGGCGGCCGCGTGAGCGTGATCCCGGCCTGTGCGCAGACCGCCAGTGCCTCCGCAATCAGCCGGTCGACCTGCTGGCGGAGCCCCTCGTCGGTGCAGACGCGGCCTACCGGCAGCCCGGTCAGGGCCGCGAGCGGGCTCGTCGCCGAGTTGAAGATGACCTTGGTCCACTGCGGGCCCCTGGCGTCTTCGAGCGCGTGCGTGCGCAGCCCGCCCTCGGTGAGCAGCCGCGCCAGCCTGGCGACCTCGCCCATGAGCGCCGGCCGCGGCTCGAACGGCCCGAACCACGAGTCCCCCGGCGCGTCGTACCGGACGACGCCGGGCTCCACGATGGCGCCGGCCGTGACGATGCTGCCGCGGATCACGCGCGGCACGAACTCGGCGATGACCTCCTCGTTCCCGAGCCCGTTCTGGACGCTGACGACGGCGGCGTCCGCCAGCGCCGCCCGTGCGCCCTCGACGGCCGCGCGCGTGTGCGGCGCCTTGGTCGCGACGAGGCCGAAATCGCACGCGGGCAGGCTGGCGCCATCGGTCCTCGCGTGCACCGCAGCGGTGAAGCCACCGCGACCGGTGACCCGCAGCCCCCGCGACCGCATCGCGTCCACGTGCTCCGCCCACGGGTCCACGGCCCACACCTCGACCCCGGGAACGCGGGCCAGGTGCGCCGCGTACAGGCTCCCGATCGCGCCGCAGCCGATGACGGCGATGCGGACCGGGCCGGCGCCGCCCCCCGTCATGACCCCGGGCCTGTCATGACCCCGCCAGGGCGGTCCGGGCTATGTCCTCACAGACGGCAGGCTCGCCGCCGCCGACTCCGAGGCCGGCGACCACCCGCCCGGCCTCGCTGACCGGCAGGCCGCCGGGCACGCCGAGCACCGGCGGCACCACCAGCGCCGCGACCGGAGCGATCTGCCCGAAGCGGGGGCCGAGGTCGCCGCTGCCGCAGCCGAACAGCGCCGCGGCACCCGCCACGGCTTGCGCGACGGCTACCGCGCCCGCCGGGGCGCCGTCCATCAGGTCCTGCTGGATCGGGTCACCGCCGCTGTCGACGACGGCGACCGCCACCCGGGCGCCGCGGCCCGCCGCCGCGTTCATGGCGGCGTCACTGAGCGCCCTGGCCCACTCGAGCTGGGCCTGGCGGGCCGCCGGGGGCGCGGGTGCCATGCCAAGGCTCTCGGCCGGGTCGACGGTCAGGTCGCCGAAACGCTGTTCCCAGCGGCTCTGGTCGTCCCCGTGCTGGCCCGCGTACGGGATCCCGAGTGCGTAGGCGATGAGCAGGTCCTCGGGGTTGGCCGGCCTGCCGTCCGCGCTCACCACCCGCGGGTCGACGCCGTCGGGGAAGAACGGGCTCACCGTCGCACCCGACGCCGCGATGCCGGCGACCACCCTGCCCTCGACCCGGACCGGCATCCCGCCCGCGCCCGGGAACAGCGCCTCGGGCGACGCCACCGCGAAGCCGGCGGCGACCGGCGGCGCGATCGCCGTCATCCGGCGCAGGTGCTCCGAGCTGGGGATCTGCTGGGTAGCCGAGATCCACGCCTTGGAGCGGGCCCGGGCCATGCCGCCCGGGCCACCGGCGTCCATGCGTGACGCCGTGAGCAGCGTTCCGGTGGCCCCCACCACGGCGATCGCCCCGCGCAGGCCAAGCTGCTCGGCCTTATCGACGGCGCGCTGCACCAGCGCGCGGGCCTCGGCCAGGCTGAGGTCTCCCGGATGCGGTACCCCCGGTGGGCTCATGCGCCGACCATGTTGTAGCCGCCGTCGGCGACCATGTACCCGCCCGTCATGTGCGAGGCGTCGTCGGTCGCCAGGAACAGGGCGGTGCCAGCGAGCTCGGCCGGCCCGGGGATGCGCCCCATCGGGGTGAGCGATCGCAGCTGGTCGCCGCGGCCGGACCGCCAGTCCTGGCGGCCCAGGGTCGCCTCGGTCTCGATGAACCCCGGGGCGAAGACGTTGACCCGGACCGTGGGCGCGAACGCGTGTGCGTACGACTTCGTCACGCCCAGCAGTCCGTACTTGGCCGCGGCGTACTGCGGCGCCCTCGCGCTGCCACGGACGATGACGGTCGATCCGATGTTCACGATGCTGCCGTGGCCCTGGTCCAGCATCCGCATGCCGAACTCGTGGATGCACAGCATCGTGCCCTTGATGTCGACGGCCAGGATGTGGTCGATCGACTCTTCGGTGATATCGCGCCACGACATCTGCTCACGTGCGACGTCGCCCACGTTGTTCACCAGGACATCGACGCCGCCCAGCTGCTCGAAAGCGGTGCCGGCCAGCGCCTTGATCTGTGCCCAGTGGGTGATGTCGGCCTGGAGCAGCACCGGAGCGCTGCCTGCCGCGGCCACCCGGCCGGCCGTCCGCTTGGCCCCTTCCACCGAACCGCGGTAGTGGACGCCGACGGCGCGGGCTCCTTCCTGGGCGGCGCGGACGGCGATCTCGGCACCGAAGCCGGTGCCGGCGCCGGTGACGACGACCGACCGGCCCTCGAAGCGGCGCGGTACGGGAACGGGGGCGAGAGGCACGGGCTGTCCTTCCGGAGTAGGAGAGGCGGTGATGATGGACGGTCAGACCAGGACGCGGCCGCCGTCGACGTACAGGATCTGGCCGGTGATGAAGCGGGCGCGGTCCGACGCCAGGAACGTGACCGCGTCGGCCACCTCCTCGCGACGGCCGAGCCGCTCCGCCGGGACGAGCGATTCCAGGTCCTCCCGGTTGTTGTCCTTATCCAGGTAGGCCTTGGTCAGGTCGGTCTCGATGTAGCCGGGCGCCACGGCATTCACCGTCACGCCATACCGGGCCCACTCGCGCGCCATGACCCGGAGCAGCTGGTTGAGCCCTCCCTTGGCCGCCGCATACGGCGCGTGGTGCGGGTGGGCGAGCAGGCCGGAAACCGACGACACGAAGACCATCCGGCCGTACCGCTGCTCGACCATCAGCCGCCCGACGGCCTGGCCGAGCCAGAACGCCGACGACATGTTGAGGCTGAGCGTCTCCTGCCAGTCGGCCTCCCCCAGGTCGAGGACCGGCTTGCGCACGTTGCGGCCGACAGCGTGCAGGAAGATCTGCGGCGTTCCCACCAGCCCGACGGCCTCCCGGACGGCCGCGCGGCAGGCCTCCGCCGTACGCAGGTCCGCGGCCAGCGGCCTGACCTCGCCGGGGGCGTCCTTCGCGGCCCGCACGACCGCGTCGAGGTTCTCGGTGCTCAGGTCGACGAGCGCGACACGCGCGCCCTGGGTGGCCAGGCTCAGCGCGCTGGCTCCGCCGAGCCCGCCGGCGCCGCAGACCAGGGCCGGCCGTCCGTCGAGCGTGAGCCAGTCTTGCATGGGGCTACCCTTCGCGGCAGAGTTCTCGTAATATGAAAGCGACTTTCCAAGTTACCGTAGCCGACCCGCCGCGCGGCTGTCCAGGGCCGCTCCGGTGCCCGCCGTAGGCTGGTGGCAGTCGCCGTCACCGGGGAGGAAGGCCGCCCATGGCCCGCCGTTCTGCCAGCTCCTCATCTGCGGTGCTCCGTCCTGCCGGAGCCGCCGCCGGGACGGCGCCGCCGGACCGGCCGGGGTACCGCGTGGAGGCCCTCGCCAAGGGGCTGCGCATCCTGTCGCTGTTCAACGAGCAGCGGCCGGCCTGGCGCGTCACTGACCTGGCCGCCGCCACGGGCCTGCCGATGCCGACCGTCTACCGGGTGGTGATGACCCTCGCGTCAGAGGGCTACCTGGACCACCTGCCCAACGGTGACTACCGGCCGGGGGTGCGCACGCTGGCGCTCGGCACGGCCGCGCTGCGCAGCCTCGACTTCGTCGGCATCGCGACGCCGAAGCTCACCGAGCTCGGCCAGCGCACGGGGGAGACGGTGAACATGGCTGTGCTCAGCGGCGATCGCGTGCTCTACCTGGTCCGCCTGCGCAACGCCGACCTGGTGACCGCGAACATCCAGGTGGGTTCCACCCTGCCCGCCGTGCACACCTCGATCGGCAAGCTGCTGCTCGCCCGTCTCGACGAGGCCGACCTGGAGACGCGCATTACCGAAGCCTCGTTCTCGGCGAACGCAGGGCCGAACGCCAAGGTCTCGCTCGATGAGCTGCACGAGGAACTCCGCACGATACGGCAGCAGGGCTGGGCGATGCAGGATGAGGAACTGGCGTACGGGCTCCGGTCGGTAGCCGCCCCGATCACCGGACCGGACGGCCGCGTGGTCGCGGGCGTCAACCTGGCCGTCCAGTCCCAGGACTGGTCCATCCAGCGGATAGTCCGCGAGCTCAAGCCCGCGGTGCTGGCGGCGTGCGCGGAGATCTCCGCGTTGCTGTCCGACACCAACGCGGGCCCTCTGTGACGTCCGGCGGGCGCATCCCCAAGTTCGATCCGTCGTCGCTCGATGACGAGCAGCGCACGCTCTACGACGCGATCGCCAGCGGCCGCCGGGCCGAGGGCCCGCAGCTGTTCCAGCTCGTCGACGAGGAAGGACGGCTCGAGGGCCCGTTCAACGCCTTCCTGCTGCAGCCGCGGCTGGGGTTGGCCCTGCAGGCACTCGGCTCCTCGGTGCGCTACCAGACCGGGCTCGGCGACCGGTGCCGTGAGGTCGCGATCCTCATGGTGGCGGCGCACTGGCGCTGCGGCTTCGAGTGGTACGCGCACGAGGCGGTCGCCCGCGCGGCCGGGCTGGGCGACGCCGAGCTGGCCGCCGTTCGTGACGGGCGCCACGCCGCGCTCGCCGGACCGGAGGCCGTCGTCGCCCGCACGGTCGCCGCGCTGCTGGCGCGGGGCGACCTCGACGAGGCCGAGTACCGCGAGGCGGTCGGCCATATCGGCGCGTCCGGGCTGTTCGAGCTGCTCACCCTCGTCGGCTATTACGCCACGCTCGCGCTTCAGCTGCGCGTGTTCCGTGTCGCCGCACCGGGCGGCACCGCACCGGGCGGCACCGCGCCGGACGGGACCGTCCTGCCCTCGTGACGCCGCGCCCCAGGCGCCGCTCCGGCCTTGACAGGGCGCCATCCGCGCCCGATGATATGTGAAAGTTACTTTCGCAGGATGAGAGCAAGCCGATGAAGCTGGTCACCTTCGACGCTGGCCGGGTGGGTCGCCTGGAGGGCGACATCGTGGTCGAGCTCGCCTGCGCCTCGACGCGCGAGTATTTCGAGCGCGGGGGCCAGGTCGGCGAGACGGGGGAGCGCCTGGCGCTGGCCGACGTACGGCTGCGGGCGCCGATCGTGCCGAAGAAGTTCTTCCACACCGCCGGCAACTTCGCCGACCACCACGAGGAGCTGCAGGCTGTCGACTGGTCGCACCCGGTGCACAAGGGGATCGTCTTCTTCCAGAACGTCGACGCGATCATCGGCCCCGGCGACGCCATCGTGTATCCGGAGGGACTGACCAAGGAGCTCGACTACGAGCTCGAGCTTGCGATCATCATCGGCCGCAGCGGCAAGTTCTTCGGGCCGGAGGAGGCCGGGGACTACATCGCCGGTTACACGGTCTTCAACGACATCACCGCCCGCGACATCCAGCGCCGCGAGATGCAGTCCGGCGTGTTCTCCTTCTCCAAGGCGATCGACACCTTCTGCCCGATCGGTCCCTGGATCGTGACCAAGGACGAGGTGCCGGACGCCCAGGCGCTGGCGATGGAGCTACGGGTCAACGGCCAGGTCCGCCAGCGAGGCAACACCGCCCAGATGCTCATCGCCATCCCGCATCTGGTCGCCTACCACTCGGCGCAGGGCTACTCTGCCGGGGACATCCTCACCACCGGGACCATCTCGGGCGTGGCGGCGGTCCAGCCCAACCCGTTCGAGTTCTACCTGCAGCCCGGTGACAGCATCGAGGCCGATATCGAGGGCGTCGGCGTGCTCCGTAACCACGTCGTGCCCTGGAGCGCCGCGCACAGCACCCCGCCGTACTCGACCGACCTCTACTCCTCAACCGGCTGATCCGGGCCGCCGCATGAGGTTCGGGACGCGAGGCGGCCGGTTCGTGCTCATCGCTGACGGGCGTGTGCTCGACCTGCACGCGGCCTCGGGCGGCGGCCTGCCGTGGGAGCCGCTTGCGGCGCTCGAGCGGTGGGACGATACCCGCGCGTTCGCGGCCTCGGCCGACTGGAGCGTGGCCGAGCCGCTGGACGAAAGCCGGCTCGGGCCGCCGGTGCCCCACCCGCGCCAGGTGTTCGCGATCGCGCTCAACTACCGTCCGCACGCCGCCGAGGCCGGCTTCGTGCCGCCCGAGACGCCGCTGGTGTTCACGAAGTTCCCGACCTGCGTCACCGGGCCCGTCACCACTGTGCGGCTCCCCGAAGGCAGGGTCGACTGGGAGGTCGAGGTCGTCGCGGTGGTCGGCCGTGGCGGCCACCGGATCGACCGGTCGCAGGCGTGGGACGCGATCGCCGGCATCACCTGCGGCCAGGACCTGTCCGAGCGGGCGCTGCAACTCACCGGCGCACCGGCCCAGTTCTGCCTGGGCAAGTCGTTCCCTGGCTTCGGCCCGACCGGCCCGTTCGCGGTCACGCCGGACGAGCTGCCGGACCGGGACGACATCGGGTTCGCGTCCTGGCTGGATGGCCAGCCGCTGCAGCAGGGGCGGACCAGCGAGATGATCTTTCCGGTCGACGACCTGGTCGCCAGGCTGTCGGCCGTGTGCCCCCTGCTGCCCGGTGACCTCGTCTTCACCGGCACGCCGGCCGGCGTGGGTAATCGCCTGCGGCCGCCGCGCTACCTGCGGCCGGGCCAGACCCTCGTCAGCCGTGTCGACGGCGTTGGCGAGATCCGGCAGCACTTTGTCGATGGGAGATCGCCGTGACCACCACCGAACCCCTGCACGTCCTCATCGCGGGCGGCGGCCTCAGCGGCCTGGCCCTGGCCCAGGGCCTGATCAAGGATGGGCACACCTGCGAGGTCTTCGAGCGTGACGCCGACGACAGCCGCAAGATCGGCTACTACCTCCACATGAACGCCGACGGCGGCGAGGCGCTCAGGCGCTGCCTGCCGGCGGACCTGTTCGAGCTGTACGCGCAGACCTCGCGCCGGACGTACGACCGGCGTGAGTCGATCGTCCTCGACGACCAGCTCAACGAGCTGAGCTCGCAGCCGCACCTGGGCCCGCCGAACGAGGGGGAGCGCCCGCATACCGGTGTCCACCGGCGGACGCTGCGCTCGATCCTCCGGGCCCGGCTGGGCGGTTCGTTCCACCCCGGTAAGGCCGTCGCCGGGTACAAGGAGACGCCCGGTGGCGTGTCGGTGACGCTCGCCGACGGCACCACGGCCCAGGGCGATGTCCTGGTCGGCGCGGACGGCATCCGCTCGGCGGTGCGCGGGCAGCGGCTGCCCGGCACCACGGTCATCGACGCCGGCGTCCGCGGCCTCGGCGTCTTCGGGCGTACGCCGCTGACCCCTGGGCTGGCCGCGCAGGTGCCGCCGCTCCTGTTCGAGGGTGTGATCATCGCCGCGGACCGGAAGGGCTCTCGGCTGCTGATCGCGGCCTACCGGCCCCGCCAGCGGCCGGGGGACGCCGCGGCCGCGATCGCGCCCGACGTGACGCTCGAGCCGGTCGACGACTACTTCATGATCAGCTGCAGCGTGCCGCCGGGAACGGTGATCCCCCCTGCGGCCGAGTGGACGGCTGGCACGCCTGCCATGCTCCGTGACGCCATGCTCGGCGCGATCGAGGGCTGGCATCCGGCCGCGCGGGCCCTGGTCGCGGGCGTCGACCTCGGCTCGGTCTTCGTGATCCCCTTCGGGTTCCTCGAGCCGGCGCCGCCATGGGAGCCCTCCCGGGTGACGCTGGCCGGCGACGCCGCCCACGCCATGCTCCCCACGCTCGGCCTGGGCGCGAACCTCGCGCTGCGCGACGCCGCGCACCTGCTCGACCAGCTCTCGGCCGCTGCCCGTGGCGAGGCCGGCATCGTCGGTGCCATTGGGGCCTATGAGCAGGAGATGCGCGACTACGTCTATCCGTTCATGCGCATGACCATGGACCACGACCGGCGCTTCGGCGGCGGGGCGCTCGAGGGCCGCGAGGGGCACCGCACTGGGCCGCCGGCTGACCGGCGGTGACGGACGGCCGGGCCCCGGGGAGCAGGGGGGACACATGCCATCCACGACCATAGCGGGCTTCGGCGGCACGGTGATCGGCCCGGACGAGGCGGCCTATGATGCTGCCCGGGCGATCTGGAACGCCATGCACGACCGCCGCCCGGCGCTGATCGCGCGGCCGCGGTCGGCCCAGGACGTGGCCGCCGCCATCGGCTACGCGCGCGCCGAGGGCCTGCTGGTCGCCGTGCGCGGCGGTGGCCACTCGCTGCCCGGGCACAGCGTCTGTGATGCCGGCATCGTGATCGACCTGCGGGCACTCAACCAGGTCCGGGTGGACCCGCGGGCGCGGCGCGCGCGGGTCGGCGGCGGGACCCTGCTCGGCGACGTCGACCGCGCCACCCAGCGGCATGGCCTGGTGCTGCCGGCGGGAACGGTCTCGCATACCGGGACCGGTGGCCTCACGCTCGGCGGCGGCGTCGGCCGTCTGATGCGCCGCTACGGCCTGACCATCGACAGCCTGCTGTCCGCGGAGGTGGTCACCGCCCGCGGCGAGATCCTGCGTGCGTCAGCGGACCAGCACGCCGACCTGTTCTGGGCGCTGCGCGGCGGCGGCGGCAACTTCGGCGTCGTCACCGAGTTCGAGTTCGCGCTGCACGAACTGTCGGAGCTCCTCGTCCTAGCGACCTTCCACCCGCTCGAAGAGGCGCGCGCGGTGGCCGAGTGCGGCCGGCGGGAGATGGCCGATCCCGCCGCCCGCGATGAGCTGCTGTGGACGAGTTTCCTGCGGCGCGCCAGCGACGTGCCATGGATGGCGCCGGAGATCGTCGGCCAGCACGGCATCATGTCGCTGGTCGAGTGGTCCGGCGATCCGGAAGAGGGACGGCCCCTGCTGGCCAGGATCCGGGACGACCTGCGGCCAGCGGTGAGCGACCTGTCGGTCGTGCCCTTCCTCTTCATGCAGACGATCACCGACGACCTGTTCGCCCACGGCCTGCGCACCTACATCAAGGCGGGTTTCGCCGGCGATCTGCCCGGCGGCCTGATCGACGCGCTGGTCGGGCGCGCGGCGGCGATCCGTTCGCCGATCTCGCAGATAGAGCTGCTGGCGCTCGGCGGCGCGATCGCCCGGGTGGACTCCGGCGCGACGGCGTTCGGGTTCCGCCAGGCCCGCTGGCTGATCAATATCCCGGCGACCTGGCGGGACGCCGCCGACGACGAGCGCGAGATCGCCTGGGCGCGCGCGACCCACGCCGCCGCCAAGCCGTACCTGGGCGAAGGCAACTACGTCAATTTCATGACCGACGACGAGGAGGACACGGCCGCCAGCGCGTACGGGCGCACGATCGAGCGCCTGCGGCAGATCAAGGCGGTCTACGACCCCGATAACGTCTTCCGGCTCAACCAGAACATCGAGCCGGCCGCGGCTGCGTCGTGAGCAGCGGATCCGCGCCCTGGGCCGCCCGCCCGGCCGGGGCGGGCGAGAGCGGCGCGCCAGCGGTCAGCGCCGCCGCCGCGGTCCAGCGCCGCCTGTGGGGCACCGACCCGCGCGGCTGGGCGGACCTGGCCGAGGCGCACAACCGCCCGCTGTTCGAGGCGGTGCTCACCGCCGCCGGCGTCGGTCCGGGCACTCGCCTGCTCGACGTGGGCTGCGGCTCCGGGCTCACCCTCGTGCTGGCCGCCCAGCGCGGCGCCATCCCCAGCGGAATGGACATCAGCCCGGGGCTGCTGGGCGTGGCCCGCGAGCGGCTCCCACACGCCGACCTCCGCGAAGGCGACATGGAGTCCTTGCCGTTCGGTGATGCCGCGTTCGACGCGGTGGTGGGGGTCAACGCCTTCCAGTTCGCTGGCGACCCGCGGCGGGCGCTGGGCGAAGCGGCCCGCACCACCCGCCCGGGTGGCCGCGTGGTGGGCAGCCTGTTCGCGGCGCCCGAGCGCTGCCAGGGCACGGTCGCGCACGAGGCCATGAGCGCGCTCATCCCTGCCGGGCAGACGGGCGATCACGCCCCGTATGCGCTGTCGGCGCCCGGTGGCCTGGAGGCCGCCCTGGCCGGCGCTGGCCTGCGGGTGGTGGACAGCGGCGAGGTCGGGTGCTGCTGGCGCTACGCCTCGATGGAGGACGCCATCCGCGGCCTGCTTTGCTCGGCGGGCGGTGCCCGGGCCCGGGAAGCCGTCGGCGAGCACGCGGTTCGCGACGTCCTGCGGCGCGCCCTCGCGCAGTTCCAGGACCCGCAGACGGGGGCCGTCAGCCTGGAGAACACGTTCCGGTGGGTGGCGGCATGCCGGTGATTCACCACATCGGCTACTGGGTCGACGACCTGGATTCCGCGCTGGCACGCTGGGACTCCGATCTCGACGTCGGCCCATTCCAGGTGATCGAGCACGTCGCGTTCGACTCGTTCGTCCTCACCGCCGGCGGCCAGCGGCATGACGGCGTCGTGTTCGACCACTCGGCCGCGTTCGCCGCGTGGGGGCCGGTTGTGGTGGAGCTCGGCCAGGTGCACGCGATCGACGACCGCCTCGCCGCCGCGTACGGCGTCGCTCCCGGCGCGGTCAGCCACGTCTCGTGGGTGGTGCCCGACCTGGCGGCGGAGAGCGCGCGGCTGGCGCGGCTGGGGTGCGCGCCGATCAACACGGCGCGGACGGGCCCGATCTCGGTCGCCTGGCACGACGGGGGGCCGCTGTTTCCGCACCCGATCGAGCTGCACCAGCACAACGACGTCATCGCCGGCATGCACGGCCGTCTGGCCGCGCTGCGCGATGGCCGTTGACCCGTGGCCGCTGACGCTCAGCGCATGACCAGGCCGCCGTCGGTGCACACGGTCTGCCCGGTGAGGGCGGCGGCGGCGTCCGAGGCCAGGAACGCCACCGTCGCCGCGGTGTCGGCGGGCACCAGGGTGCGGGGGAGGGCCTGGCGGCTGCGCACGTCGCCGAACGCCTCCGGCGGGACCCCGGCGCGCGCCGCCGGGGTGGCTGTCAGCCCGGGCGCGACGCAGGTGACCGCGATCCCGCCGGAGCCGAGCGCGGCCGCGAGCGACCGGGCGAGCGCGGTGAGGGCACCCTTGCTCGCCACGTAGGCGAGCATGTCGGGGGCGGCCGGCAGCCAGATGGTGTCGGAGACGACGAAGACGATCCGGCCGAACCCGCGGGCCGCCATCCCGGGCGCGAACGCGCGGGCGAGCAGCAGGGCCGACTCGACGTTCACCGCCTGCACCCGCCGCCAGGCCGCCAGGTCGATCGCTGCCAGGCCGGCCCGGTCGAATGCGGCCGCCGCGTGGACGAGGACGTCACACCGGCCGTGCCGGGCGATGACCGCGCCCGCCGCCGCGGCCACCTCATCCGCCACCGCCAGGTCGGCCAGCTGATCCAGGATCTCGCCGCCCTCGGTGGGCACCGTGCCGGTGGGTACCGTGCCGGTGGGTACCGTGTCGATCGAGACCACCGTGTGCCCGGCGGCCGCCAGCGCCCGGGCGATGGCGCCGCCGATGGCGCCCGCGCCCCCGGTCACCACCGCCACCCGGGGCTGGCCCGCGCTCACCGGCGGCCCGCCCGGGCGGCGGCTCCGCTACTCCCGGCCGCGGCGCGGGCCGCGGCCTCGCGGCCCGCGATCCGGCCGAACACGATCGCGTCGGTCAGCCCGCCGCCGTGGTCGATGAGATGCCCCCAGACCAGGCTCACCCCGCCAGCGGCGTACAGGCCGGGGATCGGCTCGCCGCCGGGGCGCAGCACGCGGGCCCGCTCGTCGTGGCGGGGGCCGCCGGTCGTCCCGGCCACGCCCGGCCAGGTCTGGATCGCATAGAGCGGCCCGGTGCCAACCGGCGCCATGGTGCCCGCGGACCGGCCGAACCGCTCGTCGCGGCCGGCCAGCGCCGATGCGTTGTACTCGGCCAGCGTGGCCGCCAGCACGGCGGGATCGGCGCCCATCTGCGCGGCGAGCTCGCCCACGTGGCGGGCCCGCACGATCCAGCCCCGCTTGATCTCGGCGGAGTTGTCGGCACTCCAGCGGTAGTCGTTCGGGGTCGGCAGCAGGCCGTTCAGCGGCCCGGCCAGCCGCGTGGCCTCGTCGAAGACCGCCCAGGTCGGCAGGTGCGGCCGGTTGTGGTTGCGCGGCAGGTAGGTCAGCAGCGCACGCAGCCGGTCGTGCGCCTCGTGGCCGGTCTCGTCGGCGAACCTGCGGCCGTCGGCGTCCACGAGCAGGTAACCGGGGCCGGAGAAGTCCACCGGGAAGGGGGCGGCGAACTCCGGCGTGCGGAACGCGAACCAGCCGAAGAACCCGTACATGTGCCAGAGGGCGGCGCCCGCCGCCTGGGCCATGCGCAGCCCGGCGCCGGTGTTGCCGGGGTGGCCGACCGGCCAGACGGGCCCGAGCGGAAGGTAGGCGTCGGTGAGGACCGGGTCGGCCTCGAACCCCCCGCAGGCGAGCACGACCCCGCCCCGCGCCCGCAGGGTCATCCGGCCGCCGCCGGCCTCGGCCGCCAGGCCGGTGACCTTTGCCTGCCGGTCCAGCAGCAGCTCGCGCGCGGTGGCGGTGAACCGTACCGCGATGCCGCGCCGCATCACGGCCGCCTCCAGCAGCCGCCACAGCACCTCACCGGGCCGGCCGTCCCCGCCGGCGGCGGTGTAGTAGCGGATGCTCCGTCCGCCAGGCAGGTGCGGCCAGGCGGGAAAGGCCGCCGGCAGCCGCTCCCGGGGCGGGTCGAAGGCCGCCGTCGATCCGCCGATGGCGGTCAGCCAGCCGCCGATGCCGTGCAGTCCCTCCGCGTACGCCCCGATGACCGCGCGATCGGTCCGGCCGAAGCACAGTGCCTCCAGGAAGCACAGGGCCTCCAGACGGCCGGCCATGTCCTCCGCTGGCAGATCGAACAGGAACCCGCCGCTGTTGGGGGCGTTGCCGCCGCCGCGCGAGGCCGATTCGACCACCACCACGCTCGCGCCGGCGTCGTGCGCGGCGATCGCGGCGCACGCGCCCGCCGGGCCGTATCCGGCCACCACCACATCGGCGGCATCACCGCTGCTGACGTCCACCGCCGTGACCTCCGTCCGCTGTTGCCTCCGGCCGCTGCCCGTCACCGCGGTGCGGCTTTGGCGGGACGCCGATGCCGGTGTCTACTTGCCTTCATGCGATTCGATCATGTGGGCCTGAACGTGGCCGATCTGGCGGCCGCCGAGGCCTGGTACCGCGAGGCGTTCGGGCTCGAGCGCGAGCTCACGGTGCGCGTCGCTGCCATCGATCTCGACATCGTGATGCTCAGGAGCGCGGCGTTCGGGCACCGGGTCGAACTGCTCCACCGCCCGGGCTCGTCGCCCGGGCTGCGGGCCGCCAGCCCGGGCGAGGCCGTGCTGACCGAGGGCTTCGGTCACCTCGCCTTCGACGTGCCGGACCTGGACGCCGCGCACCGGCGGCTGCTGTCGATCGGCGCCCGGGAGGTGATGGCGCCTCAGCCCTCGCCCGAGCCCGGGGTCCGCATGTCCTTCCTGGCCGATCCCGAGGGCAACCTGATCGAGCTGCTGGCGCGTACCCCGGCATAGCGCGCACACCGGGTCAGGCGCCTTCGGGGCCGAGCAGGAAGCGGACCGACCGCGCCACGAGGCGGGCGGTCGCCTCGTCGTCCAGCCCGCTGAACATGTGGGTCCCGCCGTCGACGAGCTCGACCGTGGCGCTCGCCCCGGCGCCTGCCAGCGCGGCGGCGAGACGCTGGCTCTGCCGCGCCGGCACCAGCGTGTCGGCCGTGCCGTGCAGGAACAGGAACGGCGGCGCCCCGGCGTGCGCGAAAGACACCGGGCTGGCCTCTTTGACCAGGTCGGGGCGCTCGTCAAGAGGCGCGCCGATGAGCTGGGACTCACGCGCGTCCGGGCCGCGCTCGCCGCGGCCGCCGGCCCGGTCGCAGTCGGCGGACAGGGCGTCGAGGTCGGTGGGGGCGTACCAGCACACGACGGCGTCGACCCCGGGTGACGCCGGGGGGCCCGTCAGCGCCAGCAGGGCCGCCAGATGGCCGCCGGCCGATACCCCCCAGGCGGTGGTCCGCTGGCCGCCGACGCCGAAGCTGGCACGGTGGGTGGCCAGGAAGCCGGCCGCGGCACGCACGTCGTCGAGCTGGGCCGGGTAGGTGGCCTCAGCCGAGAGGCGGTAGTCGGCGCTGGCCATCGCCAGCCCCTTCGCGGCGGCGCGCTCGAAGAACGAAGGTGACCAGAGCCGGGAGGGGCCGGGGCCGTCGGACCGGCTCCCGGCCCGCCAGCCCCCGCCGTGCAGGTACAGGCAGAGCGCCCGGGCTGGCGTGGCCGGCACGTACAGGTCCAGCGAGAGAGGCCGGAAGCCGGCCGGCCGCGAGAACACCACGTCCCGGTGGACGGTCACCACGCCGGGCCCCGTCCCGCCCGCCCCGCCGGTCACCGGGAGGTGCTCGCCGGGGTGCCGTCCGCCGTCCCGGCCGGCCCGTCCGGCCGCTTGTGGTAGCGCCCGCCCTGGATGATGTAGCGGATGTTGCCCGCGTCCTGCAGGATGCGGACGTCGGCTGCCGGGTTGCCCGCCACCACCAGGACGTCCGCCAGGTATCCGGGCGCGAGCATGCCCAGCTCGCCGCCCATGCCCATGAGCTGGCCGCCGAGCCTGGTGGCGGCGGTCAGCACCTCGAGCGGCGAGTAGCCCAGCAGGTCGACGAACAGTTCCAGGTCACGGGCGTTGCGCCCGATCGGGTTGTTCGGGAACCCGTAGTCTCCGCCGGGAAGTGCGCGGATGCCGCGCTTGCGGATCTCGGGATAGACCTCGGCCATGCCCTCCAGCGCGGCGACCGACCCGATCCGTTCCGCCACCGCGCGGTCCATGCCGAACTCCGCTCCCTCGTGGACGTTCGCATAGATGATGCCGGGCGCGGGGGAGACGAAAACCTGGTCCTTGACCGACTCCAGCAGGTCGAGGGCTTCGGAGTCCGCGTAGGTGCAGTGGTAGATGGAGCGGAACCCGGCGCGCACGGCGATCTTGACCGACTCCGCCGACTGGGCGTGGCAGTTCAGCCACACGCCCGACTCGCGCGCCTGCTCACCCGCGGCACTGGCCTCCTCCGCCGTGTACTGGGTGATGTGCGACCCACCCGGGACGAAGACGTCGTCGTTGCTGAGCAGGAACTTGACCGCGTCGAAGCCCATGCCGGCCTGCTCGCGGACGAACGCGGCGCACGCGTCGGGCCCCTGCCAGTCCGGCTCGGTGTGGCCGTCGGGCCGCTGCGGGTGGTTGTCGCGTTCCATGCTCGCGGCGCGCATCCGCGGGCCGGGCACCGCACCTGCCTTGATCTTGTCGCGCAGGATCACCTCGGTGGGCATGGGCAGCAGGGACCCGGCCGAGTAGGCCGAGGTGAAGCCGGCGTCGAGCAGGATCAGCGCGTTGCGCTCCGCCCGGGCCAGCTCGGCCGCCATGCCCTCGATGTGGTGGAAGAAGCTCACGTCGAGCGGGGGGTTGAAGGACGGGTCGATGTGCCCGACCGCGGACGGGAAGGTGAGATGCGCGTGCGATTCGATCATCCCCGGCATGACGGTGCAGCCCGTCGCGTCGATGACCAGCTCGCCGGGGTGACCGCCGGACCAGCCCGCCCGGGTGGCCAGCACACGGTCGCCGTCGATGATCACCTCACCAGGTGCCGGCGGGGTCCCGCTGCCGTCGAACACGAGCCCATTGGTAATGACCGTGCGCTCCACAGCCGCTCCTCACGTCAGCGAACAGCCAGCTTTCACTGACCGAGAATCACTTCCAGATGCTGCTTCCTGAGTGTTGCCGGGCCCGCGCCGGTGTGTCAACGCCTGGCGCGGATCGCCGTGACCGCCCCGCCGGGCGGCGCCTCCGGCGATAGGCTGGATGCTCCCCGCCGCTGCTCCCGCCGCGGCCCGGCCAGCTGTGCCGGATGCCCGTACCGGACGGCTCTGTGCAGGACGTGCTGTGCCACCAGTTCCAGCGCACGGTCCAGCTTTCTCGCCCTGCGGTGAACGAATGAGCCGGCCTCTACGTGGTCTGGGGTATCTGAAGCCGTCAACAGATGAACGGAGAGATGCGATGCGTGGCAAGTGGTGGGCGCCCGCAGGGTTCGCCGCCGCCGCTTTGGTTCTCGCTGCGTGCGGGAGCTCGTCCCCGAGCTCAAACAGTTCGGCGAGCAGTTCGGCGCCGAGTGCCGCCTCTTCCGCGGCGTCCGGCACGACGCTGAAGACGACGATGATCAACGGCACGCCGGTGCTGACCAACTCCCAGGGGATGGTCCTGTACTGGTTCGCGCCCGACAGCTCGTCCAAGTCGGCCTGCAGCACGACGTGCCTGAAGTACTGGCCGCTGGTGCCGGGGCCGGCCGCCGCTGGTTCTGGTGTCAACGGCACGCTCGGCGTGATCACCACCAACGGCGTGCAGCAGGCCACTTACGACGGCCACCCGCTGTACACCTACGTCGGCGACACCACCCCCGGCCAGGACAAGGGCAACGCCCTGAACGCCTCGGGCGGCCTGTGGTGGGCGATGACCACATCCGGCGCGAAGCTCGCGGCGGCGTCTTCGGCCGGCAGCGGCAGCGGCTCGGGCAGCAGCAGTGGCTCGGGCAGCAGCAGCGGTGGCAGCGCGGGCTACGGGTACTGACAGCTAGCCAGTTCTGCCTGGAGACAGGGACATGCCCAGCGAGCCGCGGCCAGTGGCGGGATGGCCGCGGCTCGCTCTCCGGGTCGCCGGGGGCGGGCTGCTGGTCGCGACCGCGGCGATTCACCTTGACCTGTACCTGACCGGCTTCCGCAATATCCCGACGATCGGCTGGCTGTTCCTCCTGCAGGTGATCGCCGGGTTCGCCCTCGGCATCGTCGTGCTGGCCACCGGCAGCCGGCTGGCGGCCGCGGCCGGGGCCGGCTTCGCGCTCGCGACCCTGGGCGGCTATGTGCTGTCGCTGTGGGTGGGCCTGTTCGGCTTCAAGGAGACGCGCACGACCACCGGGCTGGTGGCCGGCCTGGTCGAGGTGGCCGCGGCAGCGGCGCTGGGCATGCTGGCGCTGACGCCCGCGCCGGGCACGACGGGCAGGCACGAGGCCGTTGCCGGGGCCGGCGCCAGGCTGCGGGCGGGCGTGCCGTGGGCGGGCCTGCTGGTCACCGGGGTGTCGGTGCTGGCGCTGGTCGTCCTCGGCGGCTCGCTGGCGGCGGTGAACACCGGCGGCGGGACCGCGGCGGGCAACGGCGGCGCGGCGGCAACGGGCAACATCGTGCGGACAGTGAGGATCGGCAGTGTGACCGTGCTCACCAACGCCAAGGGCCTCACCCTGTACACATTCGCCCCCGACAAGCTCAACAGATCGGTTTGCTACAACAGCTGCGCCGCCTACTGGCCGCCGGTCAAGGGCCCGGTGACCGTGGCGGCGGGCGTCACCGGCGTGACCGGCAAGCTGGGTACCACCAGGCGTTCGGACGGCTCGCTGCAGGCCACCTACAACGGGCACCCGCTGTACACCTACGTCGCTGACACCGCACCCGGCCAGGCCAAGGGCAACAAGCTGAACCTGAACGGCGGCCTGTGGTACGAGGTGACGGTGTCCGGCTGAACCGGCGGATCAGAACACCCCGGCCAGCGCCGAGGTCCACATGACGATCCGGGTGCGGTCGCCGCGGAACAGGTCGCGGGCGAATTCGACCGGCTGCCCGGTCTGGGCGTAGGCGACCCGCTCGACCAGCATCAGCGGCGCGCCCTCGGCCACCTCCAGCGCCTCGGCCTCCCGCACCCCGGCGGTGACCGGCTCCAGGCTCTCCCGCGCCCGGTGCGGCCGCTGGCCGTACCGGTTTTCCAGCAGCTCATACAGCGACCCGTCGAGCCGGCACTGGAGCAGCCCGGGGAACATCGCCGCCGGGAACAGGGACTGCTCGACCGCGATCGGCCTGCCGTCGCCCAGCCGCACCCGCCGCACCTCGTGCACCGGGTCGCCCTCGGCCAGTTCCAGCGCGGCGGCCGACACCGGGCCGGCCGGGCGCTGGGTCGCGAACAGCACCCGCGCGCCCGGCTGCATGCCGTGCCGCCGCAGCTGCTCGGAGAACCCGGCCAGGATGGTGCGGTCCTGCTCCAGCTTGCGCTCGGCCACGAAGGTGCCGCCCCGGCGCCCGACCGCGCGGGTCACCAGCCCGCGCCGGGCGAGCTTGGCCAGCGCCTGGCGCAGGGTCATCCGGCTCACCCCGAACCAGGCGGCCAGGTCCTGCTCGGCAGGCATCCGGTCGCCGGGGGCGAGCCGCCCGGCCTCGATCGCCTCGGCCAGCCAGTCCTCGATCTGGCCGTACACGGTGGCGCCCGATCCGCGCAGGATCTCCGGTGGCGCCGGGCCGAGAATCTCCGGCGCCACCCGCGCCCGGCGGTTCGCCGGCGTCAGCCGCGGCGGGCGCGGCATCGACGGTAGCGGCATGGATCAGCCGGTCAGCTGTCCTGCGCCGCCCCCGGCACCAGCGGCGCGTCGTCACCAGCCGGGGTGACCACGGGCGCGAACGCCTTGCTCCGCCCGGTCACCAGGTAGTAGATCAGCCCGATGACGGCGAGCACCACGAAGACGGTCCACAGGATGGGGATGTTGTTCAGCCATCCGATGTGGAAGTCGAGCAGGCCGCCGGTCTGGTTCGGCTTCGGGTTGCTGGCGGCCCGGGGCCAGGCGAAGTTGATCAGCATCGCGCCGCCGTAGATCAGCCCCAGGATGTTGACCACCAGGCCCCACCGGCCGAGCCGGAACGGAGCCGCGGTCTTCGGCCAGCCCTGAAGCCTGGCCCGCAGGATCGCGATGTTGCCGAGGAAGTAGGCGAAGTAGATCATCGCGGTCGCGGCGATGGCGATGATCCCGGCCCCCGAGTACTGGATGAACGGGACCGCGGCCAGCACGGCGATCGTGATGCAGGTCCATACCGGCGTGTGCAGCTTGGGCGACACCTTCGCCAGCGGCTTGGAGAAGGGCAGCTGGTTGTCACGGGACATGCCGAAGCAGAGCCTGATCGTCGCCGCCATGATCGACAGGCAGCAGACGAAGATCGCGGCCGAGACGACCAGCAGGTAGACGGTCGCGAAGGCCGGCGAGAAGTTGGCCTCGATGATCTGCGCCGGCCCCCAGGCCTGATTGACCGCGGTATGCATGTTGGGGATGGCTATCAGCGTGCCGAACAGGAACACCCCGCCGATGATGAACGCGCCGATGACCGCATAGAGCACCGCCTTGGGCGCTGCCCGGCGGGGGTCGCGTGTCTCCTCGGCGAGCGTGGAGGCGGTGTCGAAGCCGTAGATGACGAACAGGCTCATGAACATGGCGGCCAGGAAGGTGGACGTGTTCACCGGCAGCCCGGCGCTGTTGGTGATGACGTGCACGCCCTGGTGGTTGTGGAAGATGGCCAGGATCAGCGCGAACACGAACATGCCGAGGATCTCGAAGACGACCCCGGTATTGTTGACGATGGCCACCAGCCGGACACCGTAGATGTTCAGCACGGTGATCACCACGAGGGTGATCAGCGCCACCACCAGGCTGGTGCCCAGGGTTCCCTGGATGGTCCACTCCTTCGCGCCCACCAGGCTCGGCAGCCCGTCGATCGCCGGGATCAGCGCCAGCGGGATCGTGGCCACCACCGCGGTCACCGTCAGGATGCCGGCGAACAGGTAGATCCAGCCGTTGAACCAGGCGTAACCCCGGCGCGCCAGGTACTTGGTCCACTGGAAGACCGAGCCGGCGATCGGGTAGTGGCTGGTGACCTCGGCGAAGTTCAGCGCGATGATGAACTGGCCGGCCGCGACCACCGGCCAGGTCCAGATGAACACCCCGCCGATCGTGGTCAGGCCCAGCGCGAACAGGGTGAAGATGCCGGTCGAGGGGGAGATGTAGCTGAACGCGACCGCGAACGAGCTGCCCAGCCCCAGCGAGCGCTTCAGCTCCTGCTGGTAGCCGTACTGCGCGAGGTCGGCGGAATCTTGCTGGTCGGAGGTGGCGTGCTGTTCAGCGCTCATGGTTCCGGTCCTCCCCTTGTACGGCCTGGCCGTACCGTACGGGGCCGCTGAATGACGGCGCAGATTGGCGTAGCGTAAGGTCGCCGTCGGCTAACTGTCTAGACCCTTTGTGACACTCTCGCGGAAACCCCGCACCTCATCCCGCGCAACCGGCACCTCCTGTCCCGTCCGCCCGGCACCTCGTAGCCTGTTTCGTCTAGACCTTTAGATGACCGGCATTTACGCTGCGTGTCAGCAGCCGGTGCGGCCCGAGGGTAGGAGGACTGGCGGTGGGCACTGAACTCACAGCTCCGGCGGCGGACGGCCTGGCCGCCCGGCTGGACCGCGTGCCGGAGCTCGCTGGCACGCCGCGGACGGTCACCGAGCTGCCCGGCGGCCTGACCAACCGCAACTACAAGGTGACCACCCCGCAGGGCGCCTTTGTCGCGCGGGTGTGGTCCGGCGGGGGTGACTTCCTGGCGATCAACCGCGACCACGAGTACCACAACTCGGTGGCTGCCGCGCAGGCCGGCGTCGGCGCCCCGGTCGTGGCCTACCACCCCGCCGACAACCTGCTGGTGCTGCGCTTCATCGAGGGCCGCACGTTCGCCAACTCCGATGTGCAGGCGCCCGCCAACATCCCCCGGATCGCCGAGGCCTGCCGGCGGCTGCACACCGGCCCGAGGTTCGCCGGCGACTTCGACATGTTCGTCATCCAGGGCCGGTACGCGGCGGTGACCGCGGAGCTCGGCTTCCGGGTCCCGGCCGGCTACGACGGCCTGATGCCGCAGATGGAGGCCGCCCGCCGGGCGCTGGCCGTCCGCGCGGAACCGACCGTGCCCTGCAACAACGACCTGCTGGCGGCCAACTTCATCGACGACGGCAAGACGATCTGGCTGATCGACTACGAGTACGCCGGCAACAACGACGCCTGTTTCGAGCTCGGCAACATCTGGGGTGAGTGCCGCCTGTCCGCCGATGCCCTGGCCGGCCTGGTGACCGCCTACTACGGGCGGACGCTGCGGAACAAGATCGCCCGGGCGATGCTGCTGGGGATGGTCGGCAAGTACGGCTGGACGCTGTGGGGCGCGATCCAGGCCGCCACCAGTCCCATCGAGTTCGACTTCTGGTCCTGGGCGATGGAGCGCTACGAGGGTGCCGTGGCCGGCCTGACCGGACCGGACTTCCCCCGGCTGCTCGACGACGCGGCGCGCGACGACTGAGGAGCCCGATGCCAGCACCGCCTTCCCGGGCCCGGGTCGTCATCATCGGCGGGGGCGTGATCGGCACCAGCGTCGCCTACCACCTGGCCGCGATGGGCTGCACCGACGTGCTGCTGCTCGAGCAGGGGCAGCTGTCGTGCGGCACGACCTGGCACGCGGCCGGCCTGGTCGGCCAGCTGCGCGCGTCCGAGAGCGGCACCCGGCTGGTGCAGTACTCCACCGAGCTGTATGCGCGGCTGGAGGCGGAGACCGGCCTGTCCACCGGGTTCCGCCGGTGCGGCGGGCTCATCGTCGCGCGGACCCCGCAGCGGATGGTCCAGCTGCGCCGCACCGCGGCCGTGGCCGAGGCCTTCGGCCTGGAGACCGAGATCATCGGCCCGGCGCAGGCCCGGGAGCGGTACCCGATCATGGCGGCCGGCGACCTCGAAGGCGCGATCTGGCTGCCCGACGACGGCAAGGCCAACCCCACCGACCTGACCTACGCGCTGGCCAAGGGGGCCCGGGCGGGCGGCGTCACCATCCGCGAGCGGACCCGGGTGACCGGCATCCGCACCGCTGGCGGCGCGGTGGCCGGTGTGACCACCACCGGCGGCGACGTCGAGGCCGAGATCGTGGTCAACTGCGCGGGGCAGTGGGCCAAGCAGGTGGGCGCCTGGTGCGGGGTGACCGTGCCGCTGCATTCCTGCGAGCACTTCTACGTGGTCACCGAGCAGATCGAGGGGGTGCACCGCGACCTGCCGGTGCTGCGCGACCCGGACGGCTACACCTACTTCAAGGAAGAGGTGGGCGGCCTGGTCGTGGGCGGCTTCGAGCCGGACGCCAAGCCCTGGGTCGCGCCCGACGCCATCCCCTACCCGTTCGAGTTCCAGCTGCTGCCCGAGGACTGGGACCACTTCGCCGTCCTCATGGAAAGCGCGCTGCTGCGGATCCCCGCGCTGCACGAGACCGGCATCAAGAAGTTCTACAACGGGCCGGAGAGCTTCACCCCCGACAACCAGTTCATCCTCGGCGAGGCGCCGGAGTGCCGGAACTTCTTCGTCGGGGCCGGCTTCAACTCGGTGGGCATCGCCACCGCGGGCGGGGCGGGCCGGGCGCTGGCCCAGTGGATCCTGGCCGGGGACCCGGGCCTGGATCTGGTCGGCAACGACATCCGGCGGTTCGCCCGCTTCAACGGCAATAACACCTGGCTGCGCGACCGGGTGGGCGAGGTGCTGGGCCTGCACTACGCGATCCCATGGCCGAACCAGGAGCTGGCGACCGCGCGGCCGTTTCGCCGCTCGCCCGTGCACCACCTGCTGGCCGAGGCCAATGCCTGCTTCGGCAGCCGGAATGGCTGGGAGCGGCCGAACTTCTTCGCCCCGCCGGGCGAGCCGCCGGTCATCGAGTACTCCTGGGGCGCGCAGAACTGGCTGCCCGCCGTCGCCGCCGAGCAGCGCGCCACCCGCACCGCGGTGGCGGTGTTCGACCAGACCTCGTTCTCCAAGTACCTGCTCACCGGGCCGGGCAGCGAGCAGGCGCTGCAGTGGCTGTGCACCGCCGACGTGGCGGTGCCGCCCGGCCGGACGGTGTACACGGGGATGCTCAACGAGCGCGGCACCTACGAGTCCGACCTCACCGTCACCCGGCTGTCGGCGGATGAGTTCCTGCTGGTCAGCAGCGCTGCCACCACCGAGCGTGACAAGGACCATATTGCGAAACGGATACCGCGTGGTGCTCACGCATCCCTGGTCGATGTGACGTCGGCGTACGCCGTCTTCGGCGTGATGGGGCCGGAGTCGCGGGCCCTGCTGGCCTCGCTGTCCGGGGCAGACCTGTCCGATGAGGGCTTCCCCTTCGGCACCAGCCGCGAGATCGGCCTCGGCTACTACACGGTGCGGGCGACCCGGATCACCTACGTGGGCGAGCTCGGCTGGGAGCTGTACGTGCCCGCCGAGTTCGCGGTCGGCGTCTACCAGAACCTGACCGCCGCCGGGGCCGCCTTCGGCCTGGTCAACGCCGGCTACTACGCCATCGAGTCGATGCGGCTGGAAAAGGGCTACCGGGCCTTCGGGCGGGAGCTGACCCCGGACTACAACCCGGTCGAGGCGGGCCTGCTGTTCGCGTGCAAGCTCGGCACGGACGTCAGCTTCCTGGGCCGCGAGGCAGTCGAGAAGGCCAGGGCAGAGGGGCCGCGGCGCAAGCTCGTTTCGCTGATCCTGGACGAGCCGGGCGGGGCGGCGGGCGCTGTGCCGCAAGCGGCGGCGGGCGCGCTGTGGGGCGGGGAACTGGTGCTGCGCGACGGCGTGGCGGTGGGCCAGGTCGTTTCCGGCGCCTGGGGGGAGGCGCTGGGCGGCTACGTCGGCCTCGCCTACGTCCGCCACCCCGACGGCGACGTGGTGACCGCCGCCCACCTGCGCGAGGGCTCCTACCAGGTCAACGTGGCGGGTGACATCCGCCCCGCCACCGTCCATCTCCGTTCCCCCTATGACCCGGCGGGAACCCGGGTCCGCGGCAGCACATAGCGCGGCAGCACATAGCGTAGGCGGCAGGAGGTCCGATGTGACGATCAGCGCCTTTGACCTGTTCAAGATCGGGATCGGGCCGTCGAGCTCGCACACGGTGGGGCCGATGCGGGCGGCGGGCATGTTCGCCGCCTCACTGGCGGCCGACGGCGTGGTGGACCGGGTCGCCGGGCTCAGGGCGGAGCTGTTCGGCTCGCTGGGCGCGACCGGGCACGGCCACGGCAGCGTGAAGGCCATCGTGCTGGGGCTGTCCGGGGAACTGCCGGAGACGGTGGACCCGGCGGCCGCCGCGCCGCTGGTCGCCAGCGTCACCGAGACCGGCAGGCTCCGCCTTCCCTCCGGCCACGAGATCGACTTCGACCCGGCCGAGGACATCGTCCTGCACCGCCGCAGGCGGCTGCCCTTCCACTCCAACGCGATGCGGTTCGCGGCCGTCGACGAGGCCGACCACGAGATCGCCGCCCGCACGTACTACTCGGTCGGCGGCGGGTTCGTGCTCGGCGAGGACGAGACCGGCGCGCCGCGGATCGTGCCGGACGCCACGCCGGTGCCGTACCCGTTCCGCAGCGGGGACGAGCTGCTCGTCCAGGCCCGCCGCAGCGGGCTGCCCATCAGCGGCGTGATGCTGGCCAACGAGCTGGTCCGGCGGCCCGAGGCCGAGGTCAGGGCCGGGCTGCTGGCGATCTGGCAGGTGATGCGGGAGTGCGTGCGGCAGGGCTGCGAGGCTGAGGGGGTGCTGCCCGGCGGGCTGCGGGTGCGGCGCCGGGCGCGGACGCTGCGCGAGACCCTGGAGACCACCGGCGACACCAGCGACCCGCTGTACGCGATGGAGTGGGTCACCCTGTACGCGCTCGCGGTCAACGAGGAGAACGCGGCGGGCGGCCGGGTGGTGACCGCCCCGACCAACGGCGCGGCCGGCATCGTCCCGGCGGTGCTGCACTACTACACCACTTTCGTGCCCGGGGCGGACGACGACGGAGTGGTGCGGTTCCTGCTCACCGCCGCCGCCATCGGCACGCTGTTCAAGGAGAACGCGTCGATCTCCGGCGCCGAGGTGGGCTGCCAGGGCGAGGTCGGCTCCGCCTGCTCGATGGCCGCCGCCGGGCTGGCCGAGGTGATCGGCGGCTCGCCGGAGCAGGCCGAGAACGCGGCCGAGATCGCGGTGGAGCACAACCTGGGCCTGACCTGCGACCCGGTCGGCGGCCTGGTCCAGATTCCGTGCATCGAGCGGAACGCGATCGCCTCAGTCAAGGCCATCACCGCCGCCCGGATGGCGGTCCGCGGCGACGGCACGCACTACGTCTCGCTCGACAAGGCGATCAAGACGATGCGCGAGACCGGGGCGGACATGAAGGACAAGTACAAGGAGACCGCCCGCGGCGGCCTGGCGGTGAACGTCATCGAGTGCTGACGCCAGCCGCTGGCGGTGCCACGCCGGGAGTGGTGGCGTCCTGGCTACGCTGCTGCCCGGACAGGGAGAAAGGACCGGTATGGCACCGACGGCGCTGCTGCGCATGATTCTCCAGCAGGGCGATGCCCTGGACCGGATGGCCGGGCTCGACCTGGCAGAGCCCGCCGGGGTCCTGGCCGGGGCCGCCCGGATCATCCTGGTCGGCACCGGCACCAGCCAGCACGCGGCCGAGCTCGGCGCCATGATGCTGGACGCGGCCGGCCGGGACGCGCGCTGGTACCCGGCGGCCACCTGGGCCCGGTGGAGCACCAGCCGGCGGCCGGGGGACGCGCTGCTGGTGATCAGCCATACCGGGGAGACCGCGTACGCGGCCCGGGCGCGGGCGGCCGCGCTGGCGGCCGGTGTCCCGGTGGTGTCGATCACCGGCACCGGCCGCGGCTGGCCGGA